>PR_CR_10_Liq_1_inCRDRAFT_1002226_pt1 | contig 9985 bp, 7 predicted proteins | sample PRCRCaboRojoPR_3_FD_10241 | JGI IMG/M metagenome (IMG submission 10241) | reverse complement strand
CGATAGCAAAGCAAAGAGCAAAGGGAAAGCAGACCGCTCGCGAAAGAGTGCAGCAATTGCTCGATCCAGGTAGCTTCGTCGAAATTGATGAATTCGTTCGCGATAGGTCATCCGATGGGAAATTCAAACCCTACGGAGACAGTGTTGTCACTGGATTAGGGACCATCCATGGAAAGCAGGTGGCGGTATACAGCCAGGACTTCACAATCTTCGGTGGCTCATTAGGTGAAGCTGCAGGCAACAAAATCATCAAGATAATGGAAATCGCGATCGACACTGGGGTTCCGATAATCGGAATCTTAGACAGCGGTGGCGCCCGCATCCAAGAGGGGGTAGTTGCTCTCGGGAAGTATGGCGAGATATTTAGAAAGAACACCCTAGCCAGCGGAGTGGTTCCACAAATCTCTATTGTTATGGGACCTGCTGCAGGTGGTGCAGTCTACTCACCCGCACTCACCGATTTCGTGGTGATGGTTGATAAGACCTCGAATATGTTCGTCACCGGACCCGATGTCATCAAGACCGTCACCGGTGAAGAAGTCGGGATGGAAGAGCTAGGTGGAGCTAGGGCCCACAACGAAACCAGCGGTGTTGCACACTATCTTGCCGAGGATGAGGCAGATGCCATCGACTACGTGCGAACAATGATTGGCTTTCTCCCTGAGAACAATCTCTCAAACCCTCAGTCCTATGAACCAGCCCACGAGCTAGAGATCACAGAGCAGGACCTGAAGCTTGACCAACTAATTCCAGATAGCCCAAACCAGCCTTACGACATGCATACGGTCATAGAGGCCATAGTGGATGACGGCGACTTCCTGGAGGTGCAGCCGCTCTACGCGCCGAACATAATCGTAGGCTTCGCTCGCGTGGATGGCGGAACAGTTGGAATCGTCGCCAACCAACCCCTGCAAATGGCGGGGACTCTAAACATCGACGCTGGCGAAAAAGCAGCTAGATTTGTGCGCTTTTGCGATAGTTTCAACATTCCAATCTTGACTCTCGTAGATGTTCCCGGTTATCTACCAGGAACTGACCAGGAATGGGCGGGAGTTATAAGAAGAGGCGCGAAGCTTCTTTACGCCTACGCTGAAGCCACGGTTCCACTAATAACGGTGATAACCCGAAAAGCCTATGGTGGGGCATACATCGTCATGGGTAGCAAACAGTTAGGCGCCGACATAAACCTAGCTTGGCCAACCGCGGAAATCGCAGTCATGGGAGGTCAGGGCGCTGTCAACATTCTTTACCGAGACAAGCTCAAGCAAGCAGCTGAAGCTGGCGAAGATGTTGAGCAGGTCAGATCACAACTGGCGAAGGAATACACCTATAGTGTCGCAAGTCCGTTCCTAGCTGCGGAGCGCGGCGAGCTGGACGGAATTATCGAACCCTCAGCAACCCGGACTAGCGTAATCAAGTCACTAAGAGCACTCAGAACCAAGCGCTCAGAATTGCCCCCAAAAAAGCATGGAAACATTCCTCTCTAATGCCCGAAATTCGAATCCACACGCAGCTGAGCTCGGCAAGGAAGGCAGCTCTGATTTCAGTTATTCAAAACCTTGAGGGTCGAGGTCAATCAGCCGAGATACCCTCTGGTTACGAGGCAACACGGGAGTGGAAGCGCTCCTCTGTAATTAGAAAAAGGCCCGCTCGCTAGGGCCGAAAACCCAGAAAACTTGTCCCCCATTAAGGTGAACACTTTTTACCGAAAACCGCTACCAGCCTCGAAAGGCTCTTGAGAAACTAAAAGGGTCCGAGCCGGGTGGCTGTTGGGGGGTCACCCGTTTCGGACAACTAGATTCTCTCCCAAATGCTCATCTCTTCTCTTGATGGGCTCATAGCTGCAATTGAAACTTTCCAAGATTCTCCTCGTGGAGAGCGAATGGTTATCTTTCCATCCACTGCGGCATCGATTGCGTTTGCCACCTTCTCGAGAATCTCCCCGCGTTGAACCTCATCCAGCTCTTCAAGCCCACCTTCGTCCAAAAGCTCTACCTTCACTCCGCGAGCCCGTGCCTTTTTTGCGGCCTCGCTGACCCTTTCGTTAATCAAACCGCGGCCTCGAATCAGATCCCGTAGCTCCGCCTCCAGCAGTCTTGCGTTTTCAGATTTGTCGGAGTCGAGGTGTCCTTGGGATTCAACGATCTCAGTGAGAATTGGCTCTGCCTTTTGAAGGGTCTGTTGGATTCTCTCCTGTCGAAATTTTCTGGCGGCGGTTCTGCTGGCAGCACCGACTTCAAAGGCTCTTTGAGATTCAATTGACTCAGCTGCCTGTCGATCCGCCGTCCTGACTGCGTAACCTGAGGCGTGGCCGGCAAAGACCATAAGAAGCGCACCTACAATTCCAGCGTTGAGAAGTGTTCCAAAGCCTCCCCAAATAATGATCTGACTGGCAATGGCGAAAAATCCTAGCCAACCCACAATTACGTGTCCCCTGAAAGAGGTAATACCCATTAGGGTCGCCAATCCAACAACAAACCAAGTCGAATAACTCGCCGGCTCATTCTCAATTATCATTTGCGTGAAAATCCAAGGCGTCACCAATACGAAGGCCAAATTGATAAGAGCTAACCAGGTTGGGATTCTCAGCCCTGCGTAAAAAGAGATACTAATAAGCGAGAACATCAGGTAGGCGACGATAAAACCAATTGCAAGGTTTGGCATTGAATAGGCGTAAAGACTGGATAACCCAAGCCACGCGTGGTAGCAACTGTAAAAGAAAATAACCACCGAGATGGTGATTCTAGAAACCATTAGCGAGTCCACGAAAGAACCACCTCCGTGCCCACGTTTGGAATTGACTGAATTTTTGCAGTGCCTCCCACAGCCTCAACCCGACCGATGATGCTCAATCTCACTCCGAGCCTGTTTCTACTCACGCGAGATGATCTAAATCCTTTTCCGTAGTCCTTGACACTAATTGTTATTCGCTCGGAGTTGCTATCCGAGTGCAAATAGGTCCTGGGGGCGAGCGAGTGCTTCCTCGAATTCTCAATTGCCTGCAAAGCAGCCTGCGTCAAAGCCTCGCCCACCTCAGCCGGAACGGCTACAGAACCCGTTCCAGAGCTACTTATGACAACATCACCTATTTCCCTCGCCGCTGAATTTAATGATTTCACCAGGGCCAGTGATGAGTATGAAGACCTTTCCTCGGACTGCTCCCGCATGCTGGAAAGCTCCACCAAAGCCTGATGGGCCGAGTCAGCGGCCGCCTTATACTCCCCTGTGGATTTGGCCTTGGAAGCTAAAAGCAGAGTGTTGAGAACCCTGTCATGCACCAGCGCATCAACCAGTCCTCGCTCTCGCTCTGTTGCGTCGACCTGAGCTCTGGCTACAGAGTCACGTAAACTCTTTGAGTTTGCCTGGTCAACTTTTCCAAATTGTTCAATAATCAGCCACGCTAAAGACCCGAAGACGCCCCCAAGCATCAGAACCAAAACACTGTCCTGAATCCGCCGCTCCAGTTCAATCGCTCCTCCTAGCTCAGTTGCGGAGAAGAAAAACCAGAAAAGTGTTACGGCGATTGCGCCAAAGAGACTGAATGGTTGCTTGAAAGCGATACTGATGGATATGGCACTCATACCCATTGCCCACCAAACCCATGGTCGGAAATCGTCTGGCAATCCAGAGCCGTCTGTGGCCAAGATCGGCCAAAGCAAGATAACTACAGCTGGAGTAATCCCGTGAAAAATCATCCAGGGCTTTGGTTTGGTTCCGAACCACGTGCCATAAAGCAGTCCGAGCTGGCTGGCTATTACCAAGACAACCAGAATCCAATTTGTTGGTAACAGGATCGAGCTTTGAAAAATCGCGTTTCCAATAATCTCAATTCCGGTCAGGATTACAGCGATACTGAATGCTCTGAAAATAATCTTTTCAACGTTGCCACGAGCTGAGTAGGAAAGTGATTCCACCTACAGCATCTCCTCGTTGATATAGCCATCCTCAATGGCTCGCCTGAGCAGATCAATTTTTGTCCCGGCATACCTTCCGAGTCTGGAATACTTTCGCCTGACTCGATCTATGTGCTCTTTGGCTGTTGATCGTTCAACGCCTAGTTGATAGGCCACCTGCTTCAGCGCAAGGCCGCTTGCATAGAGTGTCAGAACCTCGCGTTCCCTCTCAGTAAGCTGTGCGGCTTTGAAGTCTTGATCGGTGTCAATTGCTGCGGTGGTCTCTGAATTATTTATGAAAACCCCCCTGGAGGTGAGCTCGATTGATTTCATAAGATCTTTCATCGACTCACTTTTTGGAACCACCGCATGAGCTCCATTTTTCATGGCCGCCCTCACCAGTTTTGGTTTGTCCGCAATTGAAAAAACTAAAACAGGCATTCTCTTTGAGGTGATTGATCTGACATTTTCGCTTATCAGCGATCCATCAGCGAGGGATAGATCCATGACCACCACGTCTACCCGTCTTCTGCCCAACTTCTCCAAAAGTTCCGGAACTGAGGCTGCAGAGGCCACCAGAGTGTGTCCATATTCTTCACACGCGCCAGCGAAACCATATCGGACAGCCTCGTGATCATCGACTATCGCTACTGAGACGCCTCGCCTTTGCATACTAAAACTTTAGCGAATTACGGGGGCGTATTATCCTTACACGGTGACCAAGTTAATTCTGGCCAGTCAATCGCCCGCTCGTCTAAAGATTCTTACAGATGCTGGGCTGTCACCGATTGTTCAACCAAGTGAAGTTGATGAAGATGCGGTGCTCACAGGTGTTGAAGCCGAGAACCCCGAGCACTACGTGACAACCCTTTCTCGTGCGAAAGCGGAAGATGTAGCAGAAAAAACAGTGGGTGATGACACTTTGATACTTGGAGCTGATTCGGCACTCAGTTTTGAGGGCCAAATACTTGGTAAGCCGGGGGTGAGTGAACTGGCAATTCAACGCTGGCAATCCATGCGAGGAAAGACCGGAATGCTCTTCAGCGGGCAAACTCTGATTGATTCAAAGACAAAAAGATCAATCACAAGGTTCAGCGCAACAAAGGTTTGGTTTTCGAATATATCTGACGAGCAAATAGAAAAGTATGTCGCCTCCGGCGAACCACTTCAGGTGGCCGGGGCGTTCACCATCGATTCCCTGGGAGGGGCATTCATAGATCGGATTGAGGGTGACTACCACACAGTGGTGGGACTTTCACTCAAACTCTTACGGGAAATGATCGCTGAGCTGGGTTACGAATACACAGATTTCTGGGAATAATTCCAAGCTTTCAACCTCAGACCAATAAGCTTTCCCCTTATGGAACGCAGAATTCAAAAACTGCTAATCGCTAACCGTGGCGAGATTGCAGTCAGAATCATCAGAGCTGCCCACGATAGCGGCATTCCCACNGTTGCTATTTACTCGGATGGTGATAGAAACTCCATGCACGCACAGATGGCCGATGAGGCTCACTCGCTGGTAGGGCTAACAGCTTCCGAGAGCTATTTGAATATTGAAAAAATCATCAGAATTGCTCAAAAAACTGGGGCAAACGCAATCCACCCTGGGTATGGCTTCCTAGCTGAGAATGCAGAGTTTGCAAGGGCAGTAATCGCCGCTGGAATCATTTGGGTCGGGCCATCGCCAGAGGCAATCGAAGTATTGGGCGACAAAATAAGCGCTCGACAAATAGCTGAAAAAGTTGGAGCACCGCTCGCTCCAGGTACAAAAGAACCCGTCAAGAGCGCAGCCGAGGTGACTGACTTTGTCTCGCAATTTGGGTTACCCGTTGCGATAAAGGCCGCCTATGGTGGGGGTGGAAGAGGAATCAAGGTTGCTCGTGAGGGAGATGATGTCGAGGAACTTTTTGAGTCTGCAACAAGAGAGGCCGTACAAGCATTTGGTCGAGGAGAATGCTTCGTTGAAAAATACTTGGACAAGCCCCGACATGTAGAGACCCAGTGCCTAGCCGACGAGTATGGAAATGTAGTGGTGATCAGCACTAGAGATTGTTCCGTTCAGAGAAGGCACCAAAAGCTTGTGGAGGAAGCTCCAGCACCATTTATTTCAGACAAACAGAGTGCAGAGCTTTACGAGGCGTCAAAAAAAATCCTGAAAGAGGCTGGTTACACCGGTGCCGGCACCTGCGAGTTCCTGATTGGAGCTGATGGAACCATTTCGTTTTTGGAAGTGAATACCAGGCTTCAAGTGGAGCATCCAGTCAGTGAAGAGGTAACGGGGATTGACCTTGTCAGAGAGCAGCTGAGAATCGCAGAGGGTGGAAGGATTGAATATCCCGATCCAGAGGTCAAAGGTCACTCTATTGAGTTCAGAATCAACGGCGAGGATCCTGGAAGAGATTTCTTGCCGACTCCTGGAAAGATTCAAAGTATTCAGCAACCCTCCGGTCCCGGGGTTAGGTTCGACACTGGAGTGAAAGCTGGTGACCAGGTCAGTGGACACTTTGACAGCATGCTTGCGAAATTGATTGTTGCCGGCGAGAGTCGGGAGCAGGCCCTTGAGAGATCCCGAAGGGCTTTAGAAGAGATTCAAGTTCATGGAATTCCAACCGTTATTCCTTTCCACAGACTCTTGGTCAATGAACCAACCTTCACCGCTGAGGGAGCAGACTTTGGTGTTTACACCCGTTGGGTTGAAACCGAGTGGAACAACGAAATCGAACCATGGTCCGGCATCGCCGAAACCGAAGAGACAGAAACTCTAAAGACAATCAGCGTAGAGGTTGATGGTCAGCTGGTATCGGTTTCGGTTCCGACGAGATTGATGGGAGAGGGTGCAAACTATGCAAAACCGCCAAGGCGTAAACAGTCTCACCAGCAAACATCGCACACTGGAATAAAAGGAAACATCGTTTTTGCCCCAATGCAGTCAAATGTGGTCAAGGTTGCCGTCAATGAAGGTGATCACGTAAATGAAGGTGATCTGTTGCTGGTCTTAGAGGCCATGAAGATGGAGCAGCCGGTAACCGCTCACAGAAGTGGAAAAATCACAGGACTTTCTGTGAAGCCGGGAACAACCCTCTCTGCAGGCACGAAAATATTGCAAATCGAAGACTAAATTATTGGCACGTGCAAAGCTCTGGCGGCATCAGATATTGAGCCAGAGAGCGATGGGTAAACAGCGAAGGCAGCACTGACGTCATCAACTGTTAGACGATTCTCAACTGCAACCGCAATCGAATAGATAAGCTCGCTGGCTCTCGGCGCAACAACAACCCCACCGATAACAGTTCCGCCGGAGGAGGCGAAGAGTTTGATAAATCCGTCCTGAACGCCCATCATTTTCGCCCTTGGATTGCTCTCTAAATCGATTTTATGAACGAACCCTCGAACCTCATCGTTTTCAATAGATTCCTGAGACCAACCAACTGAGGCAATTTCAGGAGAGGTGAAAACGTTTGCGGTGACATTTCTAAGCTGTGTCGGAGTAGAGACATCTCCCATTGTGTGAAATACCGCAGTTCTTCCCTGCATGGCTGAAACAGATGCCAGTGGCAGGAAGTTTGTGCAATCGCCTGCCGCATAAACATTTGCTCGTGAAGTTCCAGCGACTTTGTTCACGACAATCTGACCGTGCTCATTTGTATCAACACCAGCCTCTTCAAGATTCAGCCCCTCGGTGTTTGGAATTGACCCAACCGCCATTAGGCAGTGAGAGCCAATTAGCACCTCTCCGGAGTTCAGTGTCACCCGAACCCCATCCCCGGTGTTTTCAACGCTCTCTGCACGAGATTTGTTCATGATCCTCATGCCACCGCGCTTGAATACGTTTTCCAAGACCATGGCAGCATCTTTGTCCTCACCCGGCAAAACATAATCCCTGGAGGAAACAAGGGTCACCTTGGAGCCAAGCGCTAGGTATGCTCCAGCAAACTCTGCTCCAGTTACACCAGATCCAACGACAATCAAATGCTCGGGTAGGCTTTCGAGGTTGTAAAGCTGCTTCCAGTTGAAAATTCTCTCACCATCCGGTTTGGCTGATTCAAGCTCTCTTGGTCGTGCCCCGGTGGAGACAATGATGGTCTTGGTCTCTATTCGCTTTTCTTTGCTTCCATCATTTGGCGAGACGATAACCGCGTGGTTTCCGTCCAACCTGCCTGTTCCTGTAATCAGCTGAACTCCAGCTTTTTCAAGCTGTTGCTGCATATCAAGCGACTGTTCCCGAGCGAGATTCTTCAGACGTTGGTTGACAGCTTTCAAATCAACCTCTATCTTGGCGCCGGCAGTTTTCAAACCCAGTTCTTCGATTTCTGAAAAACGCTTGGAAATATCCGCCACAGCTATCAAGGTCTTAGATGGAACAACATCGGTCAAAACCGCAGATCCACCCCAGCCCTCACGTTCAACCAGGATTACCTCGGCACCGAGCTGCCTTCCTGCAAGGGCAGCCTCGAAGCCTCCCGGTCCTGCGCCGATGATTACTATCCTGTGCGTTGGAAATTTTTGAGCCACGTCTCTATTGTCTAACACTTCTCCCATCTTGGCTTGTCTGATTGCAAATAAACTATCCGGATGGAAACTGCCAAACAGCTCGCAGATGACGCGGCTCAAAAAATAAAAGATATTGCAAATGTTGAATCGATAAATATTGGACTAACCCTCGGGTCTGGCTGGGCAAAGGCTGCTGACCTTGCAGGTGAAGAAATAGCCAGCATTGATGCGTCCGAGATTCCTGGCTTTCACAAACCAAGCGTTGCTGGCCACACTGGCAAACTGCGTGTCATCAGGCTAGCCAGCGGAAAGCATGCACTGGTAGTTGGCGCAAGAACCCACTTCTATGAGGGATACGGGGTTGATGCGGTAAGCCACGGGGTGAGAGTGTCTGCGGCACTCGGCGCTGAAATTATGGTTCTTACCAATGGAGCTGGGGGCATAAAACAGAGCTGGTCACCCGGGCAGCCGGTGATCATTTCTGACCACATAAATCTCACCGCTCACTCACCACTGAGTGGCGCAAACTTTATAGATCTTACGGACCTATATTCATCAAGAATTCGAAAAATAGCCCTTGAAGTTGATGAAACTCTTGACCAAGGGGTCTATGTTCAGTTTCCGGGGCCTCATTATGAAACTCCCGCCGAGGTCCAAATGGCAAAAGCAATGGGAGGAGACATTGTTGGCATGTCTACGGCCTTGGAAGCAATCGCCGCCAGAGAGGCGGGACTTGAGGTGTTTGGCATGAGCCTGATTACAAACTTGGCCGCAGGGATTCAAAAAACACCACTGTCACATGCCGAGGTAATTGAGGCTGGCCAAAACGCAGAGCCGGTCATTGCCAAGCTACTAGCCCAGATAATAAACAAACTGTGATGAATCTAGATTACGTAAAACGATGGATCGATCAAGATCCAGATCCTGAAACGAAGTCCCAGTTACAGTGCATGCTGGATGCAGGTGAGCTTTCAGAGATTGAGCAACTGTTCTCATCACGGCTTAGCTTCGGAACTGCGGGTCTTCGAGCAGAATTAGGTCCGGGGCCGATGAGAATGAATCGGCTGGTGGTTAGCCAAACTGCCAAGGGGCTGGCTAATTTCTTGCTCAAAAATCGAGATTCTTACCTCGATAAAAATGGAGAGCTAAGCGTTGTCATTGGCTACGATGCCCGAAAAAATTCGGACGTCTTTGCCAAAGACTCAGCGGAGATTCTGGCTGGTGCGGGTATTGAGGTGAAACTCTTTGATCAACAGGTACCAACTCCAGTGGTTGCTTTTACTGGCAGAAGGCTAAATAGCTCAGCATCAATCGTGGTCACCGCCAGCCACAACCCGCCGAATGACAACGGCTACAAGGTATACCTTGGTGGGGCAAATGGGAACTCTCAGATTGTTCCTCCTCAGGACCAGGAAATCGCATCTGAGATCGATCAAGTTGAACAAATAAACCCAAGCGGTAGATCAGATAAATACTGCCTAATAGGAGATGATGACATTGAGCAGTATTTACTGCGCTGCAGTCAACTCGCAGGCGATCAAACCGATTCGGAGCTGAAGATTGTCTACACAGCTATGCATGGCGTCGGCTGGAAGCTT
>PR_CR_10_Liq_1_inCRDRAFT_1002225_pt1 | contig 9989 bp, 7 predicted proteins | sample PRCRCaboRojoPR_3_FD_10241 | JGI IMG/M metagenome (IMG submission 10241) | reverse complement strand
GTCTGAGTGGAAGGAGACAGACTCCACAGCACCTAGAGTTCTGAACCAGTACTGGTCTCCTTCTAGTGTGTAGCCTACTGTCCAGTGCAATGGTCTTACCTGGCCAACTAACTTATACTGCACACTTTGGTCTCCATGCAGATTATTTCCTACTTTTCCATTTAGAACCAAAGGCCTTCCACCTCCAACATAACCATCTTCGAATGCCACATCAATTCCCTCTATTCTAAAGTAGTCAATTTCATCTTTATGTCCGCTCCAAGTAAGGAAATGAAGGCTAAAGCTATCCCCAGCAGCTCCTTCATTTGGAACTAGATCCATTACAGGATAAGCCCAATCTAGATTGAAGGCGTTGGGTTTTGAGTATATTTCACTGGAGCTATGCAATACTTGTAAGTTAGGGAACTCTTCATCGTATTTACTCCATACTGGAATTAGGCATTCTATTTCCTGTTCTTTAACAGATAGCACTTCACACTGCCTTTCTTGTAAGTTTACTTGATAGTTGCTGGGATTCAAGTCGTCTCTGAAGTCTCCCAACAAAAATAAACTACTTAGGCCGTAAAACCACTCTGGGTTTGTGACTTCTTTATTAGGAGTGGCTATTTCGGTCACACTCACAGCTTGACACAACTCTAACAAAATAAAAATCATTATTAAACTAAATTAACTGCCCATACCTTATCAAAATGCCCTTTTAGTACTTGGACTTGCTCACCTGTGCGGAGGTTCCACACTCTGACTGAAAAGTCTTTTTGAGGAATAGCTCCTCCCCCAGAAACCAAGTACTTGTCGTCACTTGATAAATTAACTGAAAGAACTCCCCCAAGGTGCCCTTTTAGAACTTGAATTAACTTCCCTGAACCTAGACTCCACACTCCAATGTCGCAGTCATTACTTCCATAAACAACAAAGTCGCCCTTTCTAGAAATAACTACTGAATAAATACGGGTACTTTGGCCACCCAAAACTCTAATTTGTTCTCCAGAGTTTAGGTTCCACACTCTGACTGTGTTGTCCCAACTACCTGACACGGCAAACTCTCCGTTGCTAGAAATAGCTATTGAGTTGATGCAGTCACCATGCCCTTCCAGTATCTTAGTTAGTTTTCTGGAACTCAAGTTCCACACTCTAATTGTTTTGTCGTAGCTTCCGGAAACCAAGAACTCGTCATTACTAGAAATGGCTACTGAGTAAACACTATTGCCATGACCTGAAAAGACTTGAGTTTGCCTGCCAGAAGCTAAATCCCAGACTCTGACTGTTTTGTCTCTGCTTCCAGAAACCACAAAGTCTTCCTTGTGAGAAACAGCTACTGAAAGCACTTCTTCAGTGTTTCCATTAAAAACCTTAGTTTCTTGGCCGGACTTCAGGTCCCATACCCGGACAGTGTAGTCTGCGCTTGCAGAAACAATGAATTCCTTGCTTTCAGGAACAGCTACTGACCAGATACATCCGGCGTGTCCATGGATAACTTGAACTTCTTGTTCTTGTTTCCAAAGTCTAATTGACTTGTCTTGGCTTCCAGAGATAACTAAGGTGTTCATCCCTATAAGGAGTTCCTGGACTCTGTCTAAGTCTTTGTTTTGGGAGTTTTTAAGGTCGTTTAAATCGTTAGAAGTTTGTTCGTAGTCTTTCTGGGTGATTTTAAAGGGTTCAGAAACAAATTCTTTAAGTTTTTTTTTAAAGCTTCTAAGTTGGTTGATTTGAGTTAGGGTCAGTTTCTCAATTTGACCAATCAAGTAAGTGCCCCTTTCCAAAATTTCAGCTTTACAATCAGAAACTTCTTTCAGGAGCTTAGAAAACGAGTTAATCGTTTCGATCTGAGACGAGACTCTTAAAGAGTGTCCCCGCATCACATGGAAACTCACTGTGTGGGAGCACAGTAACTCTCCACACTCACAATTAAAAAAAGGCTGGCATCCACAGTCACTCTGCATTTACAATTGATTAATATTAGGAAACAAATGCAGGCCTTCAGATCTAGCTTCGGGGTCCGGTGGCCTTAAGGCTACTAAGCTCTTAATAAAAGTGCTTCTAAAAGTTTCGTAGTAGTTACTTTTTAGGTCTTCGACTTCGAAGTGTTCTGGCAAAAGAGCTTTGTACACAAACTTGCCACTCCTAGAGCCTTCCATGTAGTACTTCCAAAGCATTTCGTTTTTGAGCTTTTCGCTGAGAAACTTAGAAACACTCATTATTCCTATAACCTCAAAAGGCTCTAAGAAGCCAAACAAGTGGTTGAAAACGTTAATTCCAAGCTTTTCAAAAGCGTTTTTCGCCCTTTGGCCTATTTTCATGTTGAACTTTTTTTCCATGACTGTAATGGTTTTGCTGTCCATTACAGAGCAAAGGTGCTGCATCATGATTTCCATTTCTATGATTTTTTCATTCTGAGACCTGATGAGTTTTTGCTGGGATATGATTTTGGCGTTGGCTTCGGTGAGTAGCCTTCTGAGGTCGTGGATGCTTTCTTTTTGGTTAACTATAGGCTTGTTGGTGACTTTGTTGGCCCTGTCGCCAAACCTCAAAGTCGAAAGGGTTTCTAAGGCGTTTACTGAGTTAGAAGAACAGTTCAGCAAAATAGTAGTGTAAGAGTTACCTCCAAAACAGTTTTGAAGTATCCTAGTCAGTTTAGAGTCCCGGTAAGGCACATGCTTCCTTTTCTCTGCAAGTGCACTAATTACGTTGCCCAAGGCAAGCAGTGACCTGTTGATGTTCTGGGCTTCAATGAGTCTTTGGGACTCTGCTCCAGTTTTAATGACTCTTTCACTGCCACACAAGTCTGCAATGTACACCTGCGAAGCTCGGTAAGTGCCTTTCTCAATCAAGTGCTTTGTGATCGTTAGGACTAAGAAGGCATGGCTGCGGGAACTCTCTGAGTTAGAGTTAGTTGACGCAGTGACTCGGTACTTAGTTCCTAGCTCAAGAAGCCCAACTACTTCTTTCACGCTCTTCGCAGGCACTTTAGTGGCGTCAGTGACCCAGAGTCCTTTAGAAACGTCTTGGTAAACTTTAAGTTTGTCCTTTGCAGGGTTCAAAAGGTCTTTGATGGTTTCTAAGTAAATCTGGATGTAACTAGCGTAGACTTTAAAAGTCACGTCTCCGCCTATAGAGGAGTAGATTTGGTGGAATATGCTCTGTAGTAGTCTAGGAGCAATTCCTTTTTGCTCGTCTGGACATTTGCCCACCCTGTCAGGTCTGTCGTAGCCTGGACCCAGCAAAGTGTGGGTTTTGCCTCCTCCAGTCTGCCCGTAACCCAAAATGGCGCAGTTGTACCCGTTCAAAATAGGGTCAACCAGTGGCAAACCAGCGTTTAGGAATATTTGTTCTTGGGAAGTTTCCGCAGGAAAGATTCTTTTGAACTTAAAAGAGTGCGAAGAGCCTTCAGAGTCTAGAGTGACTGTTTTTTGGTTAGGGTGGTAGATAATGCACTCTCTTCCTGACTGTTCTTCTTGGGCGTTGTCAGGTCTGAACCTTACAAAGATGTTAACTCCTTTCCTGCTTAGCTTGGACTCAGGAACTTCTTTTTTATAGTGGAAATCTTTTTCTGGAGTGATGAAGCTTCGCTTTCTGCTGTAGCTAGTTGAGACTTTGCTTTCTTCGGAATCTATTGATTCACTGGGGGCTTGGCTAAAGCTTCTGCTTTCTTCTGACATATTATGGATTATTACTTATATAGAGTACTGATAAATGGAACCCAGTTTCGTTGTGAGTGGAAGTAGTGACAGAACAATCAGAATCTGGAGTGAGTCAGAGAAGTTGCTTTCCTTTGAGGGAGTAGGCAACTTAAGACTCTTTGTGGAGGTGTTTAAGTTTTTGAGTTACAAAGAAGTAGTTAGGATTGCAAGGGTCAACAAGCAGTTTTATGAAGCCTCTTTTCACTCTGAAGTGAGAAAACCTGTATTCAGGGAAACCAAGGTTTTAGAAGGTCATACTTGCTCTGTCATGTCCTTAGCTGTGTCCAAAGCACAAAAGGTCCTTGTGTCTAGTAGTGCTGACTTCACTATTAGAGTATGGAGTCTAGTTACTGGGGAAGAAACTCAGGTGCTAAAAGGCCATAGTGGTCCCGTGCTGTCTGTGGCTGTTTCTAGTGACGCTGAGTTTGTAGTGTCTGGGAGTGAAGACAGGACACTCAGAATGTGGAGTCTAACTTCCGGACAGACAAGTAGGTTCTTTGAAAGGCACAGTGCACCTGTTCATTCACTGGCCATTTCTAGCAATGAAAAATACTTTGTGTCTGGGAGTGACGACGGTACTCTTAGACTGTGGAGTTTAGTTACTGGAGGACTCCTTAGGGTGCTTGAAGGTCATTTTTGCAGTGTTAAATCAGTAGTTATCTCTAAGAGTGGTCTTTACATTGTTTCAGGGAGTGAAGACTGCACTGTCAGAGTGTGGAGTTTAGCCACTGGAGAGCAAGTTAAAGTCATTAGAGAGCACGGTTGGTTTGTCAACTCAGTTAGTATTTCGAGTGATGACCAGTTTTTAGTTTCAGTAACTAGAGACCCTGTCATTAGGGTATGGAGTCTCACTTCTGGGGAAATTACTCAAGTGCTAGAGGGACACAAAGGAGTTGTATTTTCAGTTAGTTTTTCAAGTGATGGCAAGTACCTGGTGTCTGGAGGTAACTTCAGGGACTGCTCAGTGAGAGTTTGGGACCTTGCTACAGGTCAGCAAATTCAAGAACTAAAAGGTCATACTAGCCATGTACGGTCAGTTAGCCTAGTTTAACTTTATATAGAGCCACAAAAAGCATTTAGCAATAACTTTAAAGTTGAAAAAATTCCTAGAATAAATATGGCATCTAGCACCCACCGTTTGAAAGTAATCATTCTAGGCGACTCAGCGTAAGATTTACTTAGAGTTGGCAAAACCTCACTTATGAACCAGTACGTCAACAAACGCTTCACCCAGCAGTACAAAGCTACTATAGGGGCGGACTTCCTTACTAAAGAAGTGATGATTGACGACAAGCTAGTGACTCTGCAGATCTGGGATACGGCAGGTCAAGAAAGGTTCCAAAGCTTAGGAGTTGCTTTTTACAGAGGAGCTGACTGCTGTGCTTTGATATACGACATTACATCTTCAAAGAGCTTCGAGTCCCTGGACTCCTGGAAAGAGGAGTTTCTGGCCCAGTCCAACCCTAAAGATCCAGAACACTTCCCGTTTGTGGTGATTGGGAACAAGTTAGACAGGGAACAAGAAAGGAAAGTCAGCACTGTCAAAGCACAGTCCTGGTGCCAAAACAACGGCAACTTGCCTTTCTTCGAAGCTTCTGCCAAAGACTCCATCAACGTTGAAGAAGCTTTCCAAACCATTGCCAGAAACGCTTTAGCTCAAATGAAGCAAGACCAAGAAGAATACAACCCCAACGTTGACCTAAGCAAACCCAAAAAAGAACCTAAAAACCAAAAGTGCTGTTAATAAGCTAATAATGCAAAATAATTCACTTGGAAAAGTGCTCCGTGAACTCAAAAGTCGTTCTTCGTCAAGTTGTTCTAGTGAGGCTGCTGAAGGAATCCACAAGCTGTATAAAGACTTTGACACCGGTTACATTTCAAACTCTGAGTTTTGCAAACAACTCCAAGAAGACTTTGCACTCCAACTCAACCCAGACTTCAACAAAGTACTTACTGACCCGAACAGAACTTACTTCAGACTACTCAAAAGCCTAGGACTCTCCAAAAAAACCTACTCCAAAGAAAAGCCTTACTTTAGCAATCCACATTCTTCCAGACTGATCAAAACTACCCAACTCACTACTCTGCCAAGTCAAGCTCCAAAGCACCAAGACCTTTACAAAGCTATTAGGAAGTACCTGAGTGGAAAAGTTTCTTCTGAGCAGTTCACTGAGTTTCTAAGTCTCAAACAAGTGCCTCTGACTCAAGAGATTTCCAAAGTCATTCGTGAAAAAGACTCTTCGAACAACTGCGATTTTTCTAAGCTCGGAAAAGCTATTTTCAATGCAATGAACCCTCCCCAAGAAATGGTCTTAGTTTCTGAAGAACTTCCTAAAAGCAAACTTAGCAACTCCCAAATCAATCAAGAACTTATCAGACAAGAACTAAACACCTTAGTTCCAGGGATTCCACTTACTCACAAGAAAAGGTGCAAACCACCTGCTTCTGACAACGGAAACATCCTGAACCCTCCAAGTCAGCCACTCGGTTGCAGACACAAGCACTTAAGCCACTTGCAACACACTAATATCTTTAGTTAGTTTATAATAGGAACAACAATATCCTTTAAAAGGTCTAGCTTGGTCTTAGTTAAGGTTTGCGACTTAGACACCGAAATAGCAACAATTGTGGAGTACTGTGACAAGTACTTGATTGCACACTCTTGCTGACGCCTTGTTTCGATGTTTGGAAAGTCCATATTTATTAGCTAAGTCTGGAAGGTTCTTCATAGTACTTTTCGTCCAGGTAGTTAACTCCTCTGGCGTCCAGGTCTGAAGCACTTACTTTTGAACCCAACAAAAACCTGAAAAGCTTGGCAATGTCTGGAGCTTTAGGACGGTACAAGTAACTTGGGAAGCTCCTTTTCTGAACCACAAAAGCACCTCCCAAAATAACTACCCAGCCTGTGACTTGAACTACTAGGAAAGGCAATCGGTCGTACTCAAGAGCCATTTGAGAAGTTGTCACGAAGCACGACCAAGTGACTCCTACTAAACTAGTTACTTGCCACAAGCGTGTCCTTCCGTAGTTGTAAGGTTTGTTCTTCATAACGAAGTAAGTAAACACTCCAAAAGCCACTATGTATATACACCCGTGAAGCTTGGGCACCGATCTTTTGATGGTTTTGTTCATAACTATACACAACACCTGAAATATGCTTTTAACTATCAAGTAAGCTGGACTCGTTTTGATGTTTAAAGAATCCTGGAGTTCCTGCCACCAAGGCCTACAGTACACTGCCAAAGGCAAGTACAAAAGCAACCCCAAAAACCCCAAAATAGCAAACGCAAGGTGCTTGCCTTCCCAACAGGTTTCATAGCAGTCCTGTGACAAAAAAGTATCTGACAAACTAGGCCCTGTAGCCCCGTCACAAAGATACAGGTTCATTATCATAGAGACTATTGGAAGAAAAGCTAAGTCTCCCAACACTGGCATCAAGTACTCAGCCATAGTCCCCATCCACCTAAACACAAAAACACTACTCCACCTTATGTCTATCCTCAACAGCACTACTAACCCCAGAACCACCCAAGTCACCACCAAACCTAAAGACACCTTTATAGCCCACCAAAACATTTCTTTCCTAAAATCTATCAAACTCTCCAAGTTAGCACTTGAACTCTCACTTACCAAGCCCACCAAAGGATTAGTTAAGTAAGCTTCAGGCCCCGCTGAAATGTACTGGAAAAACTCCAACCAAATGAAGGCATTCACCATCATGTCTTCAAAAGACATTTCTCTTTGCTCAGTCAGTTCAGAAATAGTTTCTTTCCAGTACTTCTTGTAAATGCAGTACGAAATAACCACAGTCACCAAAGACACACCTCCTGCAACCACATAAAGAAGTCCCCTTCCTTTCTCAGAAACTACTATTTCAGACTCTTTAAACGGACAGTCAAAAGGGTCAATTCTCAAGTCTTTGGGCACTTGAGTAGTTCCGTCAGGCCAGATCACGTCTTCATAGAATGTGAGAACAGTTGAAGCTGTGGGGTTGTACAGTCCAACTACTTTTTCCACAAAGCCCTGTTCTTCTTCAAAAATAACATTCTGCAAACTAAGCGGGGCGTCTCTGCGGTCGTTTTTGCCGCTTTCGATAGAAACAGTTCCTCCACAGCCTTGAAACCTTTCTTCACGCATGTACTTGTTGAGCAACTCAGGGTCCTCGAAGTCCTCCCCCCTAGCAATCATAAAGTCAATGCTGTAGTTTATAAGCATTGAAGCGTCAAACGCGTAACACTTGTAAGCCGTGAAGTCTCCGTAAAGCTCCTTGACCTCTTTCTCAAGTTCTTCTCCGTAGCTGCCTACCCACTCTGACTGCTGCAAAGACAAACTGCCTACAAGCATTTCTTGTCTTTTGAGTTGGGCTTCTTGGGTCTCAGCTGCTAAGTTGCCTCCTGTTTTCTGAGCAAGCACTCCCACTATGTCTCCNTTTCTGAGTCCTATGTCATACAAGCCTTCAAACACGTGGTAGTCGTAAGGGGAAGCAAACCCGACAATAACCACTCTGGCCTTTGTAAAAGCTACTTCTTGGAAAACTTCTTTATAGTCTTCGAAGTCTTCCCTCATGTAGAGTTCAGGCAGGTGTCTCAGGGTGTTTAGTACTTTTATTTCTTGTTTCTCAAGTTCGCTCACAAGGTTTTGGTAGAACTCGTGGTAAAACCCTGTCTCTGGAGCTAAAACAGCGCAGTTCTTGAACCCAAAAACGTTCAGAATAATAGGGATTATAACAGCTGTGTAAGAAATAGAAGTGGACATGCGCATGAACTCTGGGTAGTTTTGCTGACTGCTTAGTTCAGGAGAACTGCTTCCGGGACTAGATATTGGAATCTCTATTCCCAAGTCTCTGAAACTCAAAATAGTTCCTAAAGACCCTGCAGACCACGCCGGACTGATGTAAGCCACTCCTAAGTCACTCTGCTTTTCAAAGCACTCTTTGTACCAAGTTTCTTCGTAAACAGACACTCCACAGTCAGTTTCTGAGTACTCGATTTGGAAGTGCTCAAGAATAGAACTGCTGTTGTTGGTGAAGAACCTTGCAAAGTGCGCCCCCTGCATCTGAATGGGGTTGTACAGTGTTTCTGTTTCTGAGTAAGGTTCAGATGCCCCACTTCCTATTCCAACTGTAATGATGGTTTTGGCACTTGTGGGAAAGCTTGAAGTGTTTCCAGGAAACACTAAGTCACTACTGTGCATGGTAAGTTGTCCGTCTACTATAGACCCTACTTTGGCCCTTTTGCCGTTTTGGTAGTTAAGCACTGTGAACTCTGGGGGTTTTTTGTTCCAGTTCTGGTTGAAGTACTGAAGCACCTGGGAAAAGCTAGCATCTTCAATTCCTATTTTATGTTTGTTTTGGTTTTTGATTTCACTTATAGTTTCAGTTACTGTTTTGAGGGCTAAGAGTTCGTAGTCTTCGTAAGAAGTGGCTTCTTCCAGGCCTTTCTGTATGAACCCAATAGTTCCGTGTTTAAGGTCTTCAGTCCAAGCTGGACCTACCACTACTAAGCCTGAGCCTTTTTTGTACAGCTTCTTTTGAACTAGTGCCTCTGAGAACTTCCCAGCAGCAGTCATCACAAAGAAGTTGTTGATTCCTTGGGGCTTAAAAACTCTTCCTACTAAGTTTTGAGTACTAGTTTGGCTTAAGTTGTTTTGTATAACTACTCTGTCGTAGACGTAACTGCCCAAGTGGTTCTGGATTTGTTGGGCAACTTTTGTTTGGAACTCTGAGTTCCCAGTAACTATTAAGAACCTTTTCCAGCCCAAAAAGTTTAAAAAAGCTATAGAAGCTGCTGAGTAAGCCTCTTCGCTGTTATGCAGACTGAGTCCAAATGAGCCTGTTCCAAAAACCAGTGCTTGTTTGTTTTCAAGTGCACTTCTGATTGACTCTTGTGCTAGAAGATTAAAGGTAGCGTCTACGTAAATAGTTTTTTCAGCCAGATGCAGTGTTTGGTTCAGTGAAACTTTGTTGTAACTCAATTCAAAATAGTTGTCTGGAGAGTTTGTGACACTGAGTAAGTGAGTTCTAAAATAAGACTCTAGTGACTCAGGAGTGCTGTGACTAAATAGCACTTGTATGTGGAAGGTATTTCCAAGCACACACATAAGGCTTATGAGTTTTGTGACCATTTACAAGTTACCGAAATTCTGTGATCTATCTGGCTGTCTAACTACAGACTAAGCTGAAAAGAGTCGGTGCTTGGTTTATATTTAAGTTATTGTTATTCTTTTCTTGGCATTTCTGTTTCCATGGACAAGTGGTACTCATTCACCGGACTCACAACAGTAGTAACGTTCTCTCCTGTCCGGTTAATTTCT
>PR_CR_10_Liq_1_inCRDRAFT_1002224_pt1 | contig 9997 bp, 15 predicted proteins | sample PRCRCaboRojoPR_3_FD_10241 | JGI IMG/M metagenome (IMG submission 10241) | reverse complement strand
CGCGGATCAGGACCTCAAGTTCGATGAGCGCCTCTGTGGGAGTCATCGTCTCCGCTGCAAGTCCCGTCGCCACCGCCTCGATCGTGGACTGGACCTGCGGGTCCTCCACGATCATGTGCTCACGGGTCACGGCTCCAGCAGCGTACTTCGAGACGGCACTCTGGCTGATCCCCAACGTCCCGGCTACCTCCTCCTGGGTCATCCCTTCATCACGGAGTCGCTCAGCCAACAGTGAGCGCACCGTCGGGAGAAACCGGTCGACGACGATCTCCTCGATGAACCTCATCGTGTCTTGTTGAACTCCGGGTCCGCACCGATACGGGACGCCTGGGGGCCACGTTGGCCCTGATATTTCGAGCCCCGTTCGGTCCCGTATGGACGTGCTGCGGGAGACGTCAGCTTGGTGAACACGAGCTGGGAAACCCGCATCCCCGGCAGAAGCGCCACCGGTGCGGTGCCGAGGTTAGACAGCTCGAGGGTGATCTGTCCCTCATATCCGGGATCGACGATGCCCGCTGTCGCATGTATCACGATCGCGAGGCGGCCCAGCGAGGACCGTCCCTCCACCGTCGCCAACAGATCGGAAGGGATGGCCACCCGCTCCTTCGTCGTGCCGAGCACGAAGTCACCGGGATGCAGTATGAACTCCTCACCATCTCCCACCGTCGTCTTACTCACGTACTCGTCCGTCTCTGACTCTCGGTCTGGATGGATACAGGGGATGTTGGTCCGGCGGAACTCCAGGAACTCCCCACCTAACCGGAGGTCGATGCTCGCCGGTTGTATCTGCATGTCAGGGTCATCGAGGGGCTCGACGACGAGGTCGCCCGCGGCGAGTCGGGCTTTGATCTCCTCGTCTGAGAGTATCATCATCCCGACTCCAGCGGGTGAGCCTGTAAATCTGCTGTCTGGCAAACCCGAGACTCAAGCCATCTCCGGGTGGGGATGGTGTATGAAACAGGCGATCGTCGCCCGTGCCGACCTCGGTATGAGTGCGGGTAAGCTGGCCGCACAGGTCGCCCATGGTGCGGTTGGCGCGGTGCTCAAGAGTCCCACAGAGCTGCGGCAGAAATGGCTTGATGCTGGACAAAAGAAGGTGGTCCTCCGGGTCCCGGATGAGGCAGCGATCATCGCACTTGCAGCGGAGGCTACGGATGCGGGGATCGCACACCGGGTGATCCGGGATGCGGGACACACGGAGCTCGCAGCATCCACGGTGACGGTCATCGCGATCGGACCAGCAGCGGACAGAGCCATCGACGCGATCACCGGTGATCTCAGGCTATGGTGAGTGCGGAGGCGAACGTCATCACGGAGCTCGGGCTCGACCAGCGGGCAACGACGCTCGCGGGGACCGGCGGACAGATCCGCACAGAGCTCACGGACTTCCAGGTCCGAGAAATCGAAGCAGTCGTGCCTGAGCCACTGGATGCAGACGCTGGTGCATACCCCCATGTTGTAATACGGGTCCGACTGCAGGGGTGGGATACCAACGCCTTCGCGCACACGCTCGCAGATCGACTCGGGATCGGCACCGAACGGATCGCCTGGGCCGGGACGAAGGATGCGCGGGCGGTGACGACCCAGCTGTTCAGTGTCCGTGCGACGGAGGTGCCGACCTTCCCGGAGGTGGAGGGGGCGACGATCGATCCGATTGGGCGCATGGGCCGACCGTTACAGTTCGGCGACCTCTGGGGCAATGAGTTCGAGATCATCGTGCGTGGGGCAACGGAGCCAGAGCGTGCGCGGGAGATCGCCGCGTCACTCGAGGCTGCGGGTGGCTCGGGCATCATCGTGCCCAATCTCTTCGGTCCACAGCGATTCGGGAGCCATCGTCCGATCACCCACCGTGTCGGTGCGGCGATCGTGGCCGATCAGCCCCGGGAGGCGGTCCGACGGTATCTTGCGGAATCGGGGGGTGGCGAGCCCGATGACACGGTCGCAGCACGTGCTGCGGTCGCAGAGGCGTTTGCACTCGCTGACGTGAACTGGGGGCGGCTCAGTGACAGGTTCGGGCGTGGGTTACGGTTCGAACGAGCGCTACTGCAGCGGATGGCAGAGCTGCGCCCGGAGACCGATGCGGCATGGCGTGAGGTACTGGACGTCCTCCCGTGGAACCTACAGCGCCTGTTCGTACACGCGTTCCAGGCATCGATCTTCAACCGCATCATCGCAGCTCGGATGCGGGCGGGAGTGCCCTTGGAGCGGCCGATCGATGGGGACCGTGTCGCATTCGTCGATGAGGATGCGCCCGAGGGGTATGCCCAACCAGACCTCACACGACTGACGGTTGCCACGGCGGACACAGAGGACCTCATCGCCCGACACTGCCGAGCGCGACGGGCATTCGTCATGGGGCCTCTGGTGGGCACGGACACAACACGGTGCGGGGGAAAGCCAGGAGATATCGAGCGCGCAATCCTCGAGGCGGTGGGCATCGGACCGAGGGACTTCGATCTGCCGGAGCCGTATCATTCGACGGGGACCCTCCGGTCGCTGATGATGTGGGTGGACTTGGAGTTGATCATGGATGTCCCGCGTGGGGGGTACACGCTCCGGTTCGGTCTGCCGTCTGGAAGCTATGCCACGGCGGTGACGCGTGAGTTCATCGGACAGCCGGAGCTTTACTGACCGGTGACTGATGGATGTTGATGCGATGCAGACGGTGTGAAGCAGCGCTCGAGCGCCCGGGCGACCACTGCCTGCGCTGTGGCACCAGCAACACCGATGCGGTGGTGCTGGAAGTCGGGCTGTCGGTGGCGACGGTGACGATGTTGCAGGAGATGGCGGTGGTGGGCACGACGACGGTCAGCACGATCGCCGATGAAGATGCACAGCTGGGCACGGTCCATCGACGGAACTACGCAGGCCGGATCGTCGACCAGCTGCATCGCAAGCGCGCCACCTCCGTGTACGCAACTGGCGAGCGGGGGATCATCGAGCGAGTACGCGAACAGGTCACCGCTGAGTGGTTCCGTGTTGATGCTGCAGACCCAGTCGCACATGTCACCACAGGAGGCAGCGCCGAGGAGCTGACCGTCGTCGACCGACCACCGCGTGAGAAGCTGGGTGGTCGGCATACAACACTGATCGGAGGACGGCATGGTCGGGCGGTGATCCAGCTGATCGCCGAGCACCCCCACGTCAAGAAGATCATACCCGGGCCGATCGATGCCTCTGGAGGTCGATCGCAGGTGACCCTCCGTGCGAAGGTCACCCGGCCCGACCACAACGGGAATCTCCGGTTCATCATGGGGGATGGTACAAGCGTACAGGAGAACCGGATCGTGACGACAGCGCGGGATCACAGCTCAGGACAGCGCGTGCGCGATGACCTGAATGCAGGCATCGCACGGCTGCTTGATTGATCGGGGATCTCGGTGGGTTTAAACAGGGCCTCGGACTATGCGGACGATATGAGCGAGAAGCGCAAGGGGAAAATCGGGAGTGCGGGCCGCTTCGGTGCACGGTATGGTCGGGTCGCCCGACGTCGGGTCAATGAGATCGAATCCGCGATGCGCGAGGCAGAGGTGGATGGCGAGAGTGTCTCGCGGGTCGGAACCGGCATCTGGAGGAATGATCGGACAGGGGAGATATTCACCGGTGGGAGCTACCGGCCAGAGACGCCCGGTGGGCTGCAGGTGCGACGGTCAATCCGGGCGGCGATGATCGAGGATGAGCCGAGTGCGGAAGACGACGCAGAATGAGCTACAAGTGCTCGCGGTGCAAGCGGGATGTGGAGCTGGGTGAGTTCGGTGGCGTTCGGTGTCCATTCTGTGGTCACCGCGTGTTGTTGAAAGAACGTGCTCCCACGATCAAAGAGATGTCCGTCGAGTAGCGTCAACGGTGTCACATCACATCGGGCTTACCTGTAGCTGCGAATCTACCGAGCAAGCAGAGGCGATCGCAGCGGCGATCAGTCCAGAGGTGGGGGCGATGGATGATGGGCGGTCGGGGACGACGCTACAGCGGGATGCCGCCACGCTGACACTCCAGATCGCAGCAGATGATATCCCCACCCTCCGTGCAGCCATGAACTCGTGGTGCCGGCTGCTCTCGACGGCTGCGAACGTCATCAAGTAGCTGCAGAATACGGGCCTTTTTGCCGGTGGATTGCCACCGATACGTATGCAGGGATCACTGCCGCCAGATGCTGAGGAGAAGCTGGAGAAGCTCCAGTCACTGCAGACCACAGCTCGCCAGCTCGCAGCGCAGAAGGAGCAATCAGAACGGGCATTGACCGAGTCGAAGACCGCACTGGCTGCGTTGGAGGATATCGACCCCGCGACCGACATGTACCGGAGCGTCGGGAGCCTGCTAGTAGAGACCGACTACGGCACTGCGGAGGAGGACCTCGGTGAGAAGGTCGAGAGCCTCCAGATCCGGGTCGACCAGCTGGAGCGGCAAGAAGAACGGATCCGTGATCAGTTCGAGAGTCTCCAGGAGGACCTCCAACAGCTGCTTGGAGGCCTCGGCGGCGGACCGAACGTCGGCGGCAGCTGAGGTGTCGGCCGACGATCCTGATGTTGATGCTGCTGCGGCAGCAGCGATCGCGGCGATCACAGACCGATTCGACCGAGGAGCGATCGATGATCTGGACATCTCCATCTCGGCGGTGGAGGGTACGCTCACCGTGGATGTGTACCTCACCGTCCCGGCGGCTACACAAGCAGAGATTGATGCGGCTGCGGCCGCTGCGGTGGATGCTGCGGTTGATCTGATTGACGAGGCGGAATGAACCTACGCGAACAGGAATAGCAACATGCTGACGGCGGTCGCTGCGATGATGACGGAGACGGCCAATGCACCGCCCATGGTGATGACCGCATTCGCATGCGAAGCCAGCGTCTCGGTGCGGTCGTTACCGAAGACGGTGACGGTGGCCTGTTCGACGCCCACCCCGACACTGACAGGTTCGATGTCGGCCTCCGCCGCAGAGATGGTCCCCATGATGACCGACGCGAGCCGGTCACGGTCGAGTGCAGCGCCGACCTGGTTGTTCGCCGTCACCGTGTTGACAACATGGGTGTCTGTTGTCGCGATCTCACACTCATCAAGGTCTGTGGTGCGGAGCAGCCGATCCCGGAGACGATCCCGCAGGCCAGGCTCCATGTTGTTGCCATCGATGAGGGTGTATCCCGTCCGCTGTCCGTCGACATCTACCACCATCGTCCGGATACCCAGCGGTCCGATGCCCTCGGACGGAGTCCATGGTGTCCGGTCCCACCCCACCCCCACTGCGAGGGCGCCCTGATCTGCTGTCGAGAGCCGGTCGCCCAGGAGTCCTGCTGCACTGATGAGGTCGAAGCCCCGTGGCGACCCAGGGGTCACGTGCTCGATGGGGTGGTCACTGACACCGTGATTGCTGTTGTGAGCATCCACGACCAACACGCGGTCAAGCCCGGTCCTGCGCGCCTCCGCCGCTGCCGACAGCCCCACACCGAAGTCGACATCATCAGCGAAGGCCGGTGCGAAGCTGCTCATGAGCAGGGCATCAGCTCCGAACGCCTGGCCAAGGATCGTCACCTCGCCCGATTCGACGCGGGCACTTCGCGAGGCCGTGTCGCTGTACCGCAGCCGGTCCATCACACGGTCGACGGCTGCTAGAATCGCATCAACCTCGCCATGGGTCACGAGGTTGAAATCATGACCAGCGGTGGCATGTGGTGCGAATGCCATCCCCTCGGCCGTTGCCGCGACCCGTTCAGGGAGGTTCCCTCCGCCGATCTCGCCCATCGGACCGGGGTGGATCATCGGCAAGACCACCCGGGCCTTCTCCGAGTCATCTGTCCGTATGGACATCACGCTCACCGGCACGATCGCTTCCTCTCCGATGGCCTCGAAGAACTCCTCGAGCTCCTGGGAGCCCTCGGCGATGTGTCCGATGAACCCACGGAGGAAGTCCAACGAGGAGACACCCATGCTGCGCTGCCAGGGGCGATCGACGATCTCGATGAAGGCATAGACACCCAGCCCGTACAGCGCGGAGGTGATCGCGAGGAGCAGGAAGTGATCGCCGGTGAGGACCGAAAATGCGGGGGGTCCCGCAGCCGGCCGGGTGATGAGTGGGATCACATACGCGTTCACCAGCGGTCCGCCGACCTCGAGGTACCGCATCGTACCAGAGTACACGAACAGGAGCGTCGCTGCCAACGCTGGCTGAATCGCCGCAGGAATCGCTGCGATGGCGAGGGATGACCGGGAGACTGCCATCACAACGAGCAGCCGGAGCGCGAAGATCGATGCGAGTCCGAANATCAACGCATCGAAGATGAAGCGCTGACCGAAGGTGGTCAATGCGGCGATGACACCGGCTGTGACCACGACGGCGACGACGATGAGTTCAGCGACCAGTGCCAGGAGGAATGACCGATTGGTCGTCAACAGTCCACCGAGACGGCGGTCGACAGAGGTCGTCAACACCGCCGCAGCGACCGTCGGGAGGCCGATGAAGAAGATGCCCTCCCACGCATCTCGTCCGATGACGAACAGCCCCTCCCAACCCACCACGTACCCGCCTGAGTCGAACCCCGCGATGCCGGTGAGAGCAGCGATGACGATCGCGAAACCGAACGAGATGTGCCATCGAGGAGCACGGAAGATGTAGCGTGAGAGACTTGCGAGGTCGCTCTGGGTGGTGCTCATCGGTGCTGTGCAGGTGCGCTAGGTAGCATCACACACCTGGATGAAATGCTCGAAGACCGCATCACCCTCGTCGGTGTGAGCCACCTCCGGGTGCCATTGGACCCCGTACTGCATCCTCTCAGGATCACTCATGGCCTCTATCGGGCACACCGCTGACGTTGCGGTGACGTGGAACCCTGCGGGCACCTCGGTGACCTCATCTGCGTGTGATGCCCACACCCTTGTCTCGGGTGCCAACGGCCCCACGATCGGATCATCCGGATCGGTGACCTCGACGGTCACATCCGCATAGCCACCGTACTCTCCCGGACCGACGGCGCCGCCGTGGGCCACCGCCATGATCTGCATCCCCAGACAGATACCCAGCACCGGGACTGACCGCTCCAGATATGCAGGTGCCTGTCCGATCGCATCGATGTCAGGCCCGCCTGAGAGGACGATCCCGTCTGCTTCGACGTTCTCCGGTGCCACCGCATTATCGACGAGTGTGACAGCGACACCGAGGTCCCGGAGAGCTCGCTGTTCGAGGTGGGTGAACTGCCCGCCGTTATCAATCACCGCGATGGCGGTCATGCTTGCAGCAGCTATTCCACAACCGAGCAAAAACCACCCGGTCCCTAGAGGTCATCCCGCTCGCTGGCCGGGGTGAATGAGAGCTCAGCCTTCTCAAGGGTCCGCCGCTCCTCGCGAGCCGCGATGGCGGCGATCGCCGGGCGTGCATCGTCATCGATCCGAGCGAAGGAGGTGTGGATCTTGGCGTGGCACCATCTGCAGAGGCTGACTGTGATCTCATGGCCTGTTTGGGCATCGGCGTCGTGATACGACAGATGATGCTCTTCGAGCAGGGGGCGTGCTGTACGCTGACCGGCGATGCGGACCTCCTCAAGTCCACATCGGATGCATGCCCTGCCTGTCGTCGTCGACCTGTACTTCGCGCACTCACGGAAGGGGACCGACGGCTCTGCGGCAACACAGGTGTACCCTGCCCGGCGCCTGGCGGCGACGAAGCTGCTGTCCACTTCTGCGCGGTCGAGTGCATACCGACAGCGGCCGTCGTCCGTGAGATGATCGCAGACCCCAGCGACAGCATACGGGTCATCCACCCCGACACTCGTACCGAGGGGTGTCTTCTCCATACTGACAGCTGGTGATGACCCTGCAAAAGGGCCGCGAACACCCGTCGAGTCAACTGGTGGGATTTATATGCGATGCAAAACTCGCTGTAGTTGAGCACATGACTCGTGGTCGATTTATTGGGGGGTAGCCCCACCATTTCCCTCGCATCCCTCGTGGATTCCGATCCGACGGTTCGCTTCCTGGACACGACACTTCGTGATGGTGAGCAAGCACCAGGGGTTTCACTGTCACCTGATGAGAAGGCGGAGATAGCACTCGCTTTGGACCGCGCAGGGGTCGATCTCATCGAAGCGGGGAGCGCCGTGACCGGTGCCGGGGAGCGGGAGACGATCAAACGGGTGACTGGCCTGGACCTCGATGCGCGTGTGACGAGCTTCGCGCGGGGGGTCCAGGGGGACATCGACCTCGCGTTGGATTGTGATGTGGATGGCGTGACGATCGTCGTACCGGCGAGTGACCGCCATATCGAACAGAAGGTGGGGACGACGCGTGCGGACGTGCGTGCGACGACGGTCTCATTGGTCGAGTACGCGAAGGACCACGGCCTGTGGACCGAGGTCATCGGTGAGGATGGCTCCCGTGCAGAGCTGCCATTCCTCAGTGCGCTGGTCGATGATGCACTGCGCGCGGGAGCTGACCGTGGATGTTTCGCGGACACAGTCGGGCATGCATCACCCGAGCAGACGTATGCCTATGTGTCGGCACTCGCAGAGTTGGGTCCTGTCTCGACGCACACGCATGATGACCTGGGACTTGGCGTCATGAACGCGATTATGAGCATCGCCGCCGGCGCCGACGTGGTCCATGGAACAGTCAACGGGATCGGTGAGCGAGCGGGGAACGTGGCGATCGAAGAGGTGGCCATCGCACTCGCACACTGTTACGATATCGAGACGATCGACCTCACAGAGGTCTACCAGCTCGCACAGGTGGTCTCAGCGGCGACAGGGATCGCATTGGCACCGAACAAGGCAGTGATCGGCGAGAATGCGTTCACCCATGAGAGCGGGATCCACACCGATGGCACCCTCAAGGATGACAGGATGTACGAACCCTATCCACCAGAGCGGGTGGGGCGTGAACGTCGACTGGTGCTGGGTAAGCATGCCGGACGGGCCGGGGTGCGAGCAGCACTGGTTGAGCACGGATTGTCGGTCGGGCCGACGGCGCTTGATGCCATCGTCGAACGGGTGAAAGCACTCGGCGACCGTGGAAAGCGTGTGAGCGATGCAGACCTGCTGACGATCGCCGAGGAGGTCCTGGGTCGCGAACGTGACCGGTATGTGGAACTTCTGGACCTCACCGCCGCATCCGGTGGCAGCACACCCACCGCCGCGGTACGTCTGCGAGTCGGTGATGATGAGCGGCTTGCATCGGGGACAGGCAGCGGTCCGGTTGATGCTGCGATTAATGCGGTGCGTGCAGCGCTCGGGCAGGACGCTGCCGCACAGTTGGACTCATACCATGTGGATGCGATCACCGGGGGGACGGATGCGGTCGTGACGGTGGAGGTGCAGATGTCACGTGGGGATACGACAGTCACCGTGGCCCAATCCGATTCGGACATCACCCGCTGCTCCGTCGCAGCGATGGTGGAGGCACTCGACCGGCTGTGGGCGCGCAATCCACCCGCCCCGGCTGACGACTGATCGGATGTCTGACTACCGGGTCTCGATCAAGTCCTCTGCACGACGTAGCAACGGGGCAGTGGGACAGTTCGTGCACATCAATGGTGCGCAGACGGTGTTCCCAGACCGGGATGCCGCAGATGAATGGGCCGCGGAGCTGGCGGCGAATGGGGACAGAGGGGTGTGGATTCGTGATGCGAACCCGGGGGACGCATCCGCTGACGGCTACCTGATGGGTCGCGTGCGATTCCGGGACGACTGAGGGACTACTCGTCGCTGACGAGGTATGTCCAGCCACCGCGCCGCTCGAATCTGATCTCTGCATCATCTGCGCGTGCTGCGGCAAACTCCGCGACGCGCTCCGTCGCGATGTCAGTGACCTCGATCCGGCTTAGTCGCCGTGGGCTGGTGCCTTCGATTGCTGATTGCTGCATGGTACAAGTGGACCGATGGGAGGTATGTACCCCACCCTAGCATGGTGAAAGTGAAACTGAGTGGACGCCGAGGGTGAGATTTGAACTCACGAGTCCGTGAGGACAGCAGATTTCGAATCTGCCGCCTTGGCCAGGCTAGGCTACCTCGGCTCA
>PR_CR_10_Liq_1_inCRDRAFT_1002223_pt1 | contig 9999 bp, 9 predicted proteins | sample PRCRCaboRojoPR_3_FD_10241 | JGI IMG/M metagenome (IMG submission 10241) | reverse complement strand
GATCATGAACATCTCGCAGGGAAACTCGGTCTCGTCGCTCTTCGAGACGTCCACGCTGGACCCGATCTACGAGGGCGTCTTCCCGCGCAGCGCCTGAGATCAGGAGAGATCCCAGACCGCGGGATCCGGCAGTTCGCCGATTGCCATCCAGCCCGCGCGGAGCCGCGCGATACGGGTGTCGGCCCAGGTGCGGAACACCAGCTCGCAGCCGGTCTCGGTCACCGCTTCGGCGGTGATGTCCGCGCGCAGGTTCGTCGCGCTGTCGAAGTCCCACATCTCGATCACGGCCTGAACCGAGGGCGGCCGGCGAAACCGCCCCGAGAACCGGACCGCGCGGCGCACCTCTCGCGGGCCGTGCCCCACCCACATCGGGCCACCCTCGTCGAAATGCGAGAACATCAGCACGCTGCCGCGGTCGATGCCGATCAGATATCCGTCCAGACGCTCCATGACTGTTTCCGCCCCTTGATCCCCGGGTATTCTGGCAAATCATGCACCATGCGGGTAGACGAAACGGAAAGACCCCGGCGGTTATGCCGCCGGGGTCTTCACGGGATCGCGCCGCCCGGGCGGATCAGTCCATGTTGTCGATCAGGTGCACGAGATCGGCGACGAACTTCTCTGCGGCGTCCCGATGCTCGGGCTCGGCCTCGGCGGCCTTGCTCCGGGCTTCCTCGAGAACGCCCTGGAGCTCCTCCCGGGACACGCCTTCGCGCGCGAAGGCCTTCTCGGCGATGACCGAGACCGAGTCGGCCGTCACCTCGACGAAACCGTGGGTCACCACATACTCGGTCGCCCCGTCCGCGCCCACGACCCGGACGGTGCCGGGGCGCAACGTGGTCAGGACCGGCATGTGGCCGGCCATCGCCGTCATGTTGCCCTCGGCGCCGGGGAACGACACCTCGGACGCCTCGAACGAGGCGAGGCGTTTTTCCGGCGACACGAGGTCGAACTGCATCATATCGGCCATCGGCCCCTCCGGTTTCTATCAGGCTGCGTCAGCGGCCATCTTCTCGGCCTTGGCGACGGCTTCCTCGATGTCGCCGACCATGTAGAACGCGCCCTCGGGCAGGTGGTCGTACTCACCCGCGACGACCGCCTTGAAGGAGGCGATGGTCTTCTCCAGCGGCACCTGGACGCCGGGCGAGCCGGTGAAGACCTGCGCCACGTCGAAGGGCTGGCTGAGGAAACGCTGGATCTTCCGGGCGCGGGCCACGGTCAGCTTGTCCTCTTCCGACAGTTCATCCATGCCGAGAATGGCGATGATGTCCTGCAGCGACTTGTAGCGCTGGAGGATCCCCTGCACGTCACGGGCCACCTGGTAGTGCTCTTCGCCGACGATGCCGGGATCCAGGATCCGGCTGTTGGAGTCGAGCGGGTCCACGGCCGGGTAGATGCCCAGCTCGGAGATGGCGCGCGACAGAACGGTCGTGGCGTCGAGGTGGGCGAAGGTCGTGGCAGGCGCCGGGTCGGTGAGGTCGTCCGCGGGCACGTAGACGGCCTGGATCGAGGTGATCGAGCCGGACTTGGTCGAGGTGATCCGCTCCTGCATCTGGCCCATGTCGGTCGCCAGCGTCGGCTGGTAGCCCACCGCCGAGGGAATCCGGCCCAGCAGCGCCGACACCTCGGACCCGGCCTGGGTGAAGCGGAAGATGTTGTCGACGAAGAACAGCACGTCGGTGCCGGACTGGTCGCGGAACTGCTCGGCCAGGGTCAGGCCGGTCAGCGCAACGCGGGCACGCGCGCCCGGCGGCTCGTTCATCTGGCCGTAGACCAGGGCCACCTGGCTTTCGGACAGGTTGTCGGGCTTGATGACGTTCGACTCGATCATCTCGTGATAGAGGTCGTTGCCCTCACGCGTCCGCTCGCCCACGCCGGCGAAGACCGAGTAGCCCGAGTGCACCTTGGCGATGTTGTTGATCAGTTCCATGATCAGAACCGTCTTGCCCACGCCGGCGCCGCCGAAGAGGCCGATCTTGCCGCCTTTCGAATAGGGGGCCAGCAGGTCGATCACCTTGATGCCCGTGACGAGGATCTCGGACTCGGTCGACTGGTCCTCGAATTCCGGCGCCGGCTGGTGAATGGCGCGCTGTTCCTTCGACTCGACGGGGCCCTGTTCGTCCACCGGCTCGCCGACCACGTTCATGATCCGGCCGAGCGTGGCGTCGCCCACCGGGATGGTGATCGGGCCTTCGGTGTCGGTCACGTCCTGGCCGCGGACCAGGCCTTCGGTGGCGTCCATCGCGATGGTGCGCACGGTCGACTCGCCGAGGTGCTGCGCAACCTCGAGAACCAGGCGCTTGCCGTTGTTGTCGGTCTCGAGCGCGTTCAGGATCTCGGGCAGGTGATCCTCGAACTGCACGTCCACGACGGCGCCGATCACCTGGGTGACCTTGCCGAGTTTCTTCGTGTCTGCCATGTCGTTTCTCCGGTTCCTCTAGAGTGCCTCGGCACCCGAAATGATCTCGATGAGCTCGTTGGTGATGACCGCCTGACGGGTCCGGTTGTACTGGATCGTCAGCTTGTCAATCATCTCGCCGGCGTTGCGCGTCGCATTGTCCATCGCGCTCATCCGGGCGCCCTGCTCGGAGGCGCCGTTTTCCAGCAGTGCGGCAAAGATCTGCGTCGCCACGCCCTTGGGCAGCAGTTCCTCGAGGATTTCCTCCTCGCCCGGCTCGTACTCGTAGAGCGTCGCGTCGGCGTCGCTCTCTTCGAAACTGGCCGGGATGATCTGCTGTTCGGTCGGGATCTGGCTGATGACCGACTCGAAGGTGTTGTAGTAGATCGTCGCCACGTCGAATTCGCCGCCGTCGAACCGCGCGAGAATATCGCGGGTGATCTCCCGGGCGTTTTCATAGCCGATGCGCTTGACCTCGGACAGGTCCACATGGCCGACGAAGAGATCGCCGTACTCGCGCTTGAGCTGCTCGCGGCCCTTCTTGCCGACGGTCAGGATCTTGACCGTCTTGCCCGCCGCTTGCAGCGACTCGATCCGCTGGCGGGCGAGCCGGACGATCGACGAGTTGAACCCGCCGCAGAGTCCGCGCTCGGCCGTCATCACCACCAGCAGGTGGGTCTGGTCGGATCCGGTCCCGGCCAGCAGCTTCGGCGCGGTGTCGGACCCTTTCACGGAGTCCGCCAGGCGGGACATCACGGCGTTCATCCGCTCCGCGTAGGGGCGGGCGTTTTCGGCCGCTTCCTGGGCGCGGCGGAGCTTGGCCGCCGCGACCATCTGCATGGCCTTCGTGATCTTTCGCGTCGACTTGACGCTGTCGATCCGGATTTTGAGATCCTTGAGGCTTGGCATTTACCCAATCCTTCCCGTGGCCACGATCAAACGAAGTCTTTCTTGAACTCGTCCAGAGCGGCCTTGATCTTCTCTTCCAGTTCGCCCTCGACCTTGCGGTCGTTGTTGGTGATGTCGTCCAGCAGGTCCTGGCTGTTGGAGCGCAGGTGCTTCAGCAGGCCCTGCTCGAAGCGGACCACGTCGCCCACCGCCACGTCGTCGAGGTAGCCGTGCGTGCCGGCGTAGATGACGCAGACGATCTCGGCGTTGGTCAGCGGCGAGTACTGCGGCTGCTTCATCAGTTCGGTCAGGCGCGCGCCGCGGTTCAGCAGCTTCTGCGTCGCCGCGTCCAGGTCGGAGCCGAACTGCGCGAAGGCCGCCATCTCGCGGTACTGGGCAAGCTCCAGCTTGACCGGGCCGGCGACCGACTTCATCGCCTTGGTCTGGGCCGAGGAGCCCACGCGCGACACCGAGAGGCCGGTGTTCACGGCCGGGCGGATGCCCTGGTAGAACAGCTCGGTTTCCAGGAAGATCTGGCCGTCGGTGATCGAGATCACGTTGGTCGGGATGAAGGCCGACACGTCGCCGCCCTGGGTCTCGATGATCGGCAGCGCGGTCAGCGAACCGGCGCCGTTGTCCTCGTTCAGCTTGGCCGAGCGCTCCAGCAGGCGGGAGTGCAGGTAGAAGACGTCGCCCGGGTAGGCTTCGCGCCCCGGCGGGCGGCGCAGCAGCAGCGACATCTGGCGGTAGGCGACGGCCTGTTTGGACAGGTCGTCATAGACGGCCAGCGCGTGGCGGCCGTTGTCGCGGAAGAATTCCGCCATCGCCGTCGCGGCGTAGGGCGCGAGATACTGCATCGGCGCCGGCTCGGAGGCGGTCGCGGCAACGACGATCGAGTAATCGATCGCGCCGGTTTCCTCGAGCTTTTTCACCAGCTGCGCGACGGTCGAACGCTTCTGGCCCACGGCGACGTAGACGCAGTAGAGCTTTTTCGATTCGTCGTCGCCGGCGGCGTCGTTGTAGACCTTCTGGTTCAGCATCGTGTCGAGCGCCACGGCGGTCTTGCCGGTCTGGCGGTCGCCGATGATCAGCTCGCGCTGGCCGCGGCCGATCGGGATCATGGCGTCGATGGCCTTGATACCGGTCGCCATCGGCTCGTGCACCGATTTGCGCGGGATGATGCCCGGCGCCTTCACGTCGGCGACGAAACGCTGCTCGGTCTTGATCGGGCCCTTGCCGTCGATCGGCTGGCCCAGCGCGTCGACCACGCGGCCGAGCAGGGCATCGCCCACCGGCACGTCCACGATCGAGTTCGTGCGCTTGACGGTGTCGCCTTCCTTGATGTCCCGGTCCGAGCCGAAGATCACGACGCCGACATTGTCGACCTCGAGGTTCAGCGCCATGCCCTGGATGCCGCCCGGAAACTCGACCATCTCGCCGGCCTGGATGGCGTCGAGGCCATGGACACGGGCGATCCCGTCGCCGACCGACAGAACCCGGCCGACCTCGGCCACTTCGGCTTCCTCGCCGAAGTTCTTGATCTGATCCTTGAGGATCGCCGATATCTCAGCTGCTTGGATACCCATTATCCGACCTCTTTCATTGCATTCTGTAGCTTGGACAGTTTCGAGGCGATCGAGCTGTCGATCATCCTCGAGCCCACTTTGACGACAAGACCGCCGATGAGGCTTTCATCGACGGTCGCATTGATGTTCACGTCCTTGCCGACGGACTCCTTGAGGGTCTTCGCCAGCTTGTCCTGCTGCGCCTTGGTCAGCGCCTTGGCCGACCGCACCTCGGCGGTGACCTCGCCCTTCTCCCCGGCGATCAGCTCGGCGACCGCGCGCAGGAAATGGGGCAGCGTGAAGAGACGCCGCTTGTCGGCCATCAGCCCAAGAGTGTTGGTGACCAGTTGCGACAGGCCCATTTTCTTCGCGACGGCGACGATGGCTTTCGACTGGTCGTCGCGGCTGTAGACCGGCGAGGAGATCAGCGCCGCGAGGTCCTGGCTCTGCTCGAGCGCCTCGGCCAGGGCGGCGATGTCGGATTCGAGGGCCGGAAGCTGTTTATCTTCCTTGGCCAGTTCAAATACGGCGGTCGCGTATCTGGTGGCGATACCGCTTGAGATCGAAGCAGATTCGGACACGGGCACCCTTCCGTCTGACGGGCCTGTTGCCAGGCACCGGGTTCAAGCAGAGAAACGGGGCGCAGAGCATCCGCGCCCCGAGATCGTCGCGGGTCTAGCAAAGGCCCATCAATCCCGCAACTGCTTAGAGTGCCGAATTGGACGACGATGCTGCACCGCAAAACAGTTGGTTAACCTCTTTCCGCCAGACTGCGACGCTTTGAAGCTGCGCAAGCGGCCGCGAAATCGGGCGATCCGGCGCCCGTCCAGGCCACACCGGGCGATTCTTCCACGGGCGACCGCGGACCGCGCCGCGCCGGTTTCGGTTTGGCACCGGTGATGCCCTCGAGCACGCCGAGGGGGGTTCGCACGCTCTCGCGCAGCCCGCTGCGGCGCGGCGCGTAGACCTGCTTGCTGACCTCGACCAGCAGCACGCCCCCGGCCATGTAGGCCGAGACCCGCCGCCCGAGCCCCTCCCACATCGCGGCGGTGCGCAACCAGAACCGCCGGCCCGAGGGCGGCGCGAAGAGCGCGGCGCGATGACGCTCGGGCTCGAAGCGATGCTTGAGCAGCTGCGTCTCGAGCTGCCCGAGGCTGTAGGGCCGGCCGAATCCGAACGGCGTGCGGTCCCGCCGCGCCCAGAGCCCCGAACGGTTCGGCACGATGAAGATCGCGCGCCCCCCGGGACCGAGAACGCGCCAGCACTCGTCCAGCAGCATGCCCGGATTCTCACAGGTCTCGAGACCGTGCATCAGGATCAGCTTGTCGGCCATGCCGGTGGCCAGCGGCCACTGCGTTTCCTCGGCGAGAACGGCGATGTTCGGCAATCCGTCGGGCCAGGCCATGACGCCCTGCTGCCCCGGCATCAGCGCGATGGTGCGCCGCGACTGGGCCAGGTAGGGGCGCAGCAACGGCACCGCGAAACCGAAGCCGATCACGGTCTGCCCCTGCGCCTCGGGCCAGAGGTCGAGCAGCTGGCCACGGATCGCACGCTGCGCCGCGCGGCCGAGTTGCGTCCGGTAGTAGAAGCTCTTCAGATTCTGCACGTCCAGATGCATTGCAACGCCCGGGCCGATCGGGAACACTGGTTTGAACCTAGTCTCGACCGATGGAAAAAACCATGCCTCTGGAGATCGTCACCGTCCCCTGCCTGTCCGACAACTACGCCTATCTCGCGCATGATCCCGCTACCGGCGAGACAGCGGTGGTCGACGTGCCCGAAGCCGCCCCGATCCGCGCCGCGCTGGCGGAACGGGACTGGCAGCTCGGCACGATCCTGATCACCCATCACCACGCCGACCATGTCGACGGCGTCGAGGACCTCCGCCGCGAGACGGGCGCCCGCGTCGTCGGCGCGCGGGCGGATGCCCACCGCTTGCCGCCGCTCGACACCGCCGTGGCCGAGGGCGACAGCGTGGCCGTCGGCGCGGAGACGGGCGAAGTAATCGACGTCTCGGGCCACACGGTCGGGCATATCGCCTTTCACTTTCCCGCGTCTCATGCCGTCTTCACCGCCGACAGTCTCATGGCGCTCGGCTGCGGCCGTGTGTTCGAGGGCACGGCGCCGATGATGTGGGAAAGCCTGTCGAAGCTGGCGGCGCTGCCCGGCGACACGCTCGTCTATTCCGGCCACGAATACACCGCCAAGAACGCGGAATTCGCCCGGACCATTGAACCGGACAACGCGCAGCTTAAGTCTCGGTGTGAAGCCGTCGAAGCCGCCCGCGCAGATGGGCGGCCTACAGTTCCCTCCAAGCTGTCGGAAGAACGCGCGACGAATCCCTTCCTCCGGGCCGCTCTGCCCGAGGTGAAGACCGCCATCGGCATGACGGATGCCGCGGACGCAGAGGTGTTCGCGGAAATCCGCAAACGCAAGGACAGGTTCTGACCGGTCCGCCGATGTCTTTGAGGCGTTCGGTTTTCCCGGTGTCGAGAGAGAAATTGATCAGAATNTCCTTGAACCGCGCCGCATAAAACCNAACTTTAAACTTGAGGCGGCACGGTCGCCCGGGCCAGCATGGCCATGAATACAGGAAAGGAGCGCAGGGGTGCCTTCGTTCTCGAACACGCTCGAAAAAGCCATCCACGCGGCGCTTGCGCAGGCCAATGCCAGGCGCCATGAGCTCGCAACGCTGGAGCATCTGCTGCTGGCGCTGATCGACGAGCCCGACGCGGCCAAGGTGATGAAAGCCTGCGGCGTCGATCTCGAGGAGCTGCGCCAGACGCTGGTCACCTTCATCGACGAGGAACTCTCGACCCTGGTCACCGAGATCGAGGGATCCGAGGCCGTGCCCACCGCCGCCTTCCAGCGGGTGATCCAGCGCGCCGCGATCCACGTCCAGAGTTCCGGCCGGACCGAGGTGACCGGCGCCAACGTGCTGGTCGCCATCTTCGCCGAGCGCGAGTCGAACGCGGCCTTCTTCCTGCAGGAACAGGAAATGACCCGCTACGACGCGGTGAATTTCATCGCCCACGGCGTTGCCAAGGATCCGAACCATGGCGAGGCGCGCCCGGTCACGGGTGCAAGCGACATCGAGGACGAGGTCCATGTCGCCGACGCCGAGACCGACGACAAGGAATCGGCGCTGGCCAAGTATTGCGTCGACCTGAACNCCAAGGCCGGCAAGGGCGATGTCGACCCGCTGATCGGCCGCGAGCTCGAGGTCGAGCGCTGCATCCAGGTGCTCTGTCGCCGGCGCAAGAACAACCCGCTGCTCGTCGGCGATCCCGGCGTGGGCAAGACCGCCATCGCCGAGGGGCTGGCCTACAAGATCGTCCGCGGCGAAACGCCCGAGGTTCTGGCCGGCTCCACGATCTACTCGCTCGACATGGGGGCGCTGCTTGCCGGCACGCGTTATCGCGGTGATTTCGAGGAGCGGCTTAAGGCCGTGATCTCGGAACTCGAGGAACATCCCGACGCGATTCTCTTCATCGACGAGATCCACACCGTGATCGGTGCCGGCGCCACGTCGGGCGGGGCGATGGATGCCTCGAACCTGCTGAAGCCCGCGCTCCAGGGCGGCAAGCTGCGCTGCATGGGCTCCACCACCTACAAGGAGTTCCGCCAGCACTTCGAGAAGGATCGCGCGCTGTCGCGGCGGTTCCAGAAGATCGACGTCAACGAACCGTCGGTCGAGGACGCGGTGAAGATTCTCAAGGGTCTCAAGCCCTATTTCGAGAAGCACCACGACATCCGCTACACCGCCGACGCGCTCAAGGCGGCGGCGGAACTGTCGGCGCGCTACATCCACGACCGCAAGCTGCCCGACAAGGCGATCGACGTGATCGACGAGGCCGGGGCCGCCCAGCATCTCGTGGCCGACTCCAAGCGGCGCAAGACGATCAGCCCCAAGGAGATCGAGGCGGTGGTCGCCAAGATCGCGCGCATTCCGCCCAAGAACGTCTCCAAGGACGATGCCGAGGTGCTGCGCGACCTGGAGCAGAACCTCAAGCGGGTCGTCTTCGGACAGGACACGGCGATCGAGGCGCTGGCCTCGGCCATCAAGCTCAGCCGCGCGGGTCTGCGCGAGCCCGAGAAACCGATCGGCAACTACCTTTTCGCGGGCCCGACCGGCGTCGGCAAGACCGAGGTCGCCAAGCAGCTCGCCGACACGCTCGGCGTCGAGATGCTGCGGTTCGACATGTCCGAGTACATGGAAAAGCACGCGGTGAGCCGCCTGATCGGCGCNCCCCCGGGCTATGTCGGATTCGACCAGGGCGGTTTGCTGACCGACGGCGTCGACCAGCACCCCCATTGCGTGCTGCTGCTGGACGAGATCGAGAAGGCCCACCCGGACGTCTACAACATCCTGTTGCAGGTGATGGATCACGGCAAGCTGACCGACCATAACGGCCGGACCGTTGATTTCCGCAACGTGGTCCTGATCATGACCTCGAACGCGGGCGCCGCCGAGCTGGCCAAATCGGCCATCGGCTTCGGCCGCGACCGCCGCGAGGGCGAGGACAAGGAAGCGATCGAGCGGACCTTCACCCCGGAGTTCCGCAACCGCCTCGACGCGGTGATCAGCTTCGGCGCCCTGCCGAAAGAGGTCATCCTGCAGGTTGTCGAGAAATTCGTCCTGCAGCTCGAGGCCCAGCTCATGGACCGCAACGTGTCCTTCGAGCTGACCACGGAAGCCGCCCAGTGGCTGGCCGACAAGGGCTATGACGACCGGATGGGCGCCCGCCCGCTGGCGCGCGTCATCCAGGAAAACATCAAGAAGCCGCTGGCCGAGGAACTGCTCTTCGGCAAGCTGGCCAAGGGCGGCGTCGTCCGCATCGGCGTCAAGGACGGGACCCTGGATCTCGAGATCCGCTCGCCCGACAGCCCGCGGCTCTCGGGCAACCGCCCGCCGCTGCTGACCGCGGAATAAGCGGGGCGGCGCAGCGGTCCAGCGAACAGAGGGCGCCCCGCGGGGCGCTCTTTTCGTTTTTGCAGGAGCGCGCGCTCAGCTCTCGGTCAGCTTGAGCTCGATCCGCCGGTTCTGCGCACGGCCTTCCGGGGTGTCCTGGCTGGCCACGGGCTGGAATTCGCCGAAACCCGCCGCGGCCAGCCGGTCGGGCCGGATGCCCAGCTCGTCGATCATGT
>PR_CR_10_Liq_1_inCRDRAFT_1002222_pt1 | contig 9999 bp, 7 predicted proteins | sample PRCRCaboRojoPR_3_FD_10241 | JGI IMG/M metagenome (IMG submission 10241) | reverse complement strand
ATCTGCACGTCGGCCACGGTCTGGGTGTCGCGGTTCTCGATCGGGGTGGAACCGATGGATTTGTTGTCCAGCAGGATATCGCCCTCTGTCGCTGTCTCCAGCCCCATCAGCACCTTGGCAAAGGTTGACTTGCCGCAGCCGGATTCGCCCACGATGGCCAAAGTCTCGCTCTCGCGGGCCTCGAAGGACAGGGTCTCGTTGGCCTTGACCACGCGTTTCTCGCCGCCGCCGAACAGGGCGTTGGCCGCGACCTCGTAGTATTTCTTGAGGTTGTCCATCTTGAGGACGACCTGTCCCGGCTCGTTTTTCTCGGTGGTCTGCGAGGCCACCAGTGGCGCATCCCAGTCGATTTCCTTGAACTTCAGACAGCGGCTTTCGTGCCGGTCGTCGCCCGGCACGGGCTCCATCAGGATGTCCTGCGCATCGCAGCGCCCGGCCTCGAAATAATCGCAGCGCGGGCCGAAATTGCAGCCCGGCGGGCGTTCATGGGGCAGGGGGAAGTTGCCCGGGATGGCCACCAGCGGGCGCGCGTTCTTGTCGGCACCGGGCAGGGGGATCGAGCGGAACAGCGCCTGCGTGTAGGGGTGGCGCATCTTGTCGAACACGTCCTCGATGCTGCCGCGTTCCACCGCCTCGCCGGAATACATGACGCAGATACGGTCACAGGTCTCAAGCACCAGCCCAAGGTTGTGCGAGATGAAGAGCATGGAGGTGCCGTATTTCTTGCCCAGGTCCTTGACCAGGTCGACCACCGCCGCCTCGACGGTCACGTCAAGCGCAGTGGTCGGCTCATCCAGGATCAGCAGCGACGGTTTGGACATCAGCGCCATGGCGATGACGATCCGCTGTTGCTGGCCGCCCGACAACTGGTGCGGATAGGACCGCAGCATTCGTTCGGGGTCGGGCAGTTTCACGTCCGCGACCACTTCGAGCGCCCGCTCATAGGCCTCGGTTTCGGAAATGCCCTCGTGGATCATCGGCACTTCCATCAGCTGCTGGCCGATGCGCATGGCCGGGTTCAGGCTGGCCATGGGTTCCTGGTAGATCATGGCGATCTGGCTGCCGCGAATGTCGCGCAGCTCGTCCGGGGTCATCTCGCCGAGGTCGCGGCCCTTGAACTTGATGGACCCGCCGACGATGCGGCCGTTGACGCCGAGGTCCTGCATGACCCCGAGCGCCACGGTCGACTTGCCGCAACCGGATTCCCCCACCAGACCCAGCGCCTCGCCGGGCATCACCTTGGCGGAGAAATCCATCACCGCCGGAATTTCCCTCAGCCGCGTGAAGAAGCTGATGGAAAGCTTGTCGATCTCCAGGATCGGGCCGTCGTAATCCCACTTTTTCATGGCGCTCTCCTCAGTCCTTCAGGGATTCTTCACGCAGGCCGTCGGCCAGCAGGTTCAGGCCAAGCACGAGGCTCAGCAGGGCGATGGCCGGCGGCAGGGCCGGGTGGGCGTAGATCAACAGAAGCTTGCGCCCTTCATTGATCGTGGACCCCCAGTCCGGACTCTCCGGCGGCAGGCCGAGGCCGAAGAAGCCCAGCGTCCCGAGAAGGATGGTGGTGTAGCCGATGCGCAGGCAGAAATCGACGATCAGCGGTCCGCGCGCATTGGGCAGGATTTCCCACAGCATGATGTACCATGGGCGCTCGCCCCGGGTCTGGGCCGCGGCGACGTAGTCGCGCGTCTTGATGTCCAGCGCCAGGCCTCGAACGATCCGGAACACGGTCGGGCTGTTGACGAAGACCACCGAGACGAAGACCACCAGGATTCCGCCGGGAATATCGAAGAAATCGAACGGCCAGAAGTCGATCGGGCTGCCTTGCTGGTTGATTACCGACAGGTAGAGCATCAGCAGTGGCACCAGCACGATGGCCAGGATCAGGTAATCCTTGCTGGGCTGATTGCGGTAGCGCGAATGGATCAGCACCCCGAAGAAGACCAGCGGGAAGATGAACAGCACCATGGCCATGTAGTTGGGCAGGCCCGTGGCGATGATCTCGGGCGTCACCAGAAGGTAGAACAACAGGATCACCGGGAACGCCAGGATCAGGTTGGCGAGGAAGGACAGGAACGTGTCCAACCGACCTCCGTAATAGCCCGCCGGCAGGCCCAGCGTGATCCCCACCATGAAGGCAAAGAGCGTGGCCAGCGGGGCGATCATCATCACGATGACGGACCCTTCGACCATGCGGCTGAAAATGTCGCGCGCCAGGTTGTCGCCGCCCAGAAGGTAATGGGCGAAGCCCGCCTCGCCCTCGGGCATGGGCACGCCCGGCGGTTGGTTCTTCAGGCCCGAGATCTGCGCGAGCGGATCATGGGTGCCGACCAGATCGAAGATGCCCACGAAGACGGCCGTGAAGACCCAGAACATGACCAGGCCGAAACCGATCATCCCGATCACGCTGTCAAAAAGCTTGCCGTAGAGGCCCAGGCGGCGCTTGAAGATGATCGACAGGGTGAAGGTGAGGATCAGCGCGAGCCAGACGGGCAGGAACTGTTTGGCCATTTCGCCGACGATGCCTGCGTTGCCGTAGCCGGCGAACTGGCTGAAGAAGATGAAGGCCACGATGACGCCGACGATCACGATGAATGACCAGCGGATCAGCCATTCGAACAGCGCCGCGGGGGCCCGCTGCAGCAGGTAGGCGAAAAAGCCGCCCATCAGCAGGAAGACCAGCGCGGTGATTGTTGTGTTCAGCCAGCCGGGCAGGCCCAGCTCGGCCAACCAGGCCGACAGGGTCGGATCGGCGGTGAAGGCTTCGATGGCATAGAGCACAAGACCCACCGCGATCGCCGGGATGGCCAGTTCGAAGAACGAGGTCTTGTCGCTCCAGCGCCAGGGCACGACGACGGCACCGCCGGCGGCCGTGACCTGTTGCGTGGAGGTTGCGAAGGCGGCGACGAAATTGCCTACGACAGCCAGCACGAACACCGCGAACGCGATGATCATGACGGGGCCGAGGGTGCTTCCGAGAGAACCGGTCCAGGTTAGGGCTTCCATGATCTCTCTCCCTTACGAAATGCGGATACGCGGGTTCAGGAAGACATAGCCGATGTCGGAAATCAGCTGTGTCGCGAGAACCACGAAGACCGAGACCACCGAAACGCCCAGGAGCATCTCGATGTCGTTGTTGCCGGCGGCTTGCACCAGCGTCCAGCCGAAGCCCTTGTAGTTGAACAGGGTCTCGACGATGACAACGCCGTTCAGCAGCCACGGGAATTGCAGCATGATCACGGTGAAGGGTGCGATCAGGGCGTTGCGCAGCGCGTGGCGCAGCACGATGTTGCGGAAGCTGACCCCCTTGAGCCGCGCGGTGCGGATGTATTGCGCGGTCATGACCTCGGTCATCGAGGCGCGGGTCATGCGCGCGATATAGCCCATCCCGTAAAGCGCGACCGTCAGCACCGGCAGGGTGAAATTCTCGAAGGTGATGTTGTCCATCGCCGAGGTCGCCGTGCCCTTGAACCATTGCATGTTGAAGGTCGCGGTGGCGAAGACCGCGATGAAGACGACGCCCGAGACATATTCTGGTGTCGCCGTGGACAGGATCGAGACGGTCGAGAGCGACCGGTCGGTGCGCGAACCTTCCTTCATCCCGGCCAGAACGCCGATGATCAGCGCGCCGGGCACCATGACCAGCATCACGAAGAACATCAGCTTGGCGGTTTGCCAGCCGCGTTCGCCAAGGATCGAGCTGACCTCGTCGCGGAACACCGTCGAATAGCCCCAGTCGCCCTGCAAGACGCCGCAGAAGGTCGCCGTATCCTCGGTGATGGTCGAGTTGTTGGCGCAGCGGCCGCGGGTCTCGCCGTCGGTGCCCTCGATCACGTAGCCGGGCAGGACGCCCAGCCATTCACCGTATTTGACGAAGACATTGCGGGTATAGCCGCGATTGCCCAGCCATGTTTCCACGGCCTCGTCGGACATCCGGGCATTGCCCTGTGTCTTGGCGAGTTTTTCGAGGTTGGGCTGAAGGTTGGTCAGCCAGAAAACGATGAAGGTCAGGCAGAGCGCCGTTAGAAGCATCACTCCTAACCGGCGAAGGATGAATAGTCCCATGTTCGCCCCTGTCGGCTATGTGTCCCGCGCGTTGCCGCGCTTGTTTGTATTCATGTCAAAAAGGGCCGCCCGATGCCGGGCGGCCCTTCCTGTCGTCTTAGGCCGCAAAGCCCCACTTGTAGATATGCGGCAGGTAAGCGATGTGCATTTCCGCGCCGACCACCTCGGGCTTGTGGTGGCGGTAGAGCGACCGCCAGTAGGGCTGGATCGTCACCGCTTCCTCGGTGATGATTGCCTGCAGCTTGGCCATGACCTCGCGGCGGGCGTCTGCATCGGCGATCGAGTTGGCCTCGGTCAGAAGCGCGTCGAACTCCTCGTTGGACCAGCCGAACTCGTTCCAAGCCTCGCCCGAGCGATATGCCAGGCCAAGGATTTGGGTGCCCAGCGGGCGGTGGTTCCAGTTGGTCGAGCTGAACGGATACTTCGTCCAGTCGTTCCAGAAGGTCGACCCGGGGATGATGGTCCGCTTCACATTGAAGCCGGCGTCGCGCAGCTGGGCTGCGACGGCATCGGTGGTGTTGCGGCGCCAGTCATCGTCGATTGACACGATTTCCATCTCGAAATCGGCCATCTCGGCCTCGTCCAGCAGGGCCTTGGCAGCCTCGGGGTCGTATTCCAGGCGCGGCACGTCGGCAAATTCCGGGTGCATCGGGCCGACATGCTGGTTGCGCGCCTCGAGGCCGCGGTTGGCATAGCCCAGCTCCAGGCAGACGGCGTTGTCGACGGCCTTGACGATGGCCTGACGCACGCGCTTGTCGGCATAGGGCTGCATGCCGTTCACCTCGGCCAGCTGGTTGGGGCGGATCACGATGGTCGCGCCCGAGGCCACCTCGGAGCGGGTCCAGCCGAGACCGTCCATGACGTCGACGAAATCGCCCACGGTTTCATAGAACATGTCCACCTCGTCGGCGGCTGCCGCGGCCACCCAGGCCGACGGATCGGTGCCGTAATCGACAAACTCGATCCGATCGAGATAGCCACCGCGCCCGGCCGCGTATCCCCACCATTCGTGATCCTCGTTGCGCACAAGCACGCTCTTGACGCCGACATCATGGCTTTCAGGCAGCATGTAGCCGGTGCCGACCGGGTTCGACAGCAGGTCATCGGGGTTGTGCGAGCTGTGAACGATGGCCGCCGGGTAGTCCGACATGCCGGCGATCAGGGTGATGTCCGACACGGGCGAGTTCAGGCGAACTGTGTGACTGTCGACAACTTCAACGGCGCCGTCCAGCGCGGTTCCGGTTTCCGGGTCGATGAGCGACGCGAAGCGGCCGGCCATCGAGTTGCCCTCGACGTTTTGGTCGCACCAGCCAACGATGTTGCGCGCGACGTCCTCGGCGGTGAAATCGTCGCCGTTGTTCCACTTCACGCCCTGGCGGACGTTCAGCGTGTAGACGGTGGCGTCATCGTTGACTTCCCAGCTTTCCAGCAACATGGGCGCGAAGGAACCGTCATTGTTGTACTCGACCAGGTATTCCAGCCAGCCGGATGTCACGAAGGCGATCTGCGACCAGTCGAAGGTCCGCGGGTCCTTGAGCGCGCGCACTTCCATTTGCATGCGCAGGGTGCCGCCCTGCTGGGCGTGTCCCGCGGCGTGTGCGGGTTGCTCAAGGCCAAGCATACCGTATGCGGCCGCCGATGTGACGCCCAGCGCGGTGGTGCGGGCCATGAACTCGCGGCGCGACAGCTTGCCGGCTTTGGCGTCCTTCACATAGGTCTCGACCGCGGGATGCAGCGGAGCGCCGGTGAGTGTCATTTTTGTCATGCGTGTTCTCCCTGTGACACGTTCGTTTGAGTGGCTCGGGGCCGCGACCGAACCCGGCCCCCGCCCTTTCCACCGAGTGATGAAGACGGAAATCTCCCCTCTCGCCATGCATTCGGCACGGTTTTGGACGGGGGGTCAATCGCCGCAATCGTCATTTCGATGTCCATTTGCGACGTTCACATGATCGGAAAACGACATCAAGTGAGAAACGACGCCATTGCGAAGAAGTGATTCCGTATCGTCATGCCTCTTCGCGGCCCCGTTTCAGGCGGCGTGCAGCGGGCCCATCTTGCGGAACGCAGAGGGGGTCATGCCGGTCCGGTTCTGGAAGGCCCGCGTGAAATAGGCGGCCGAGCCGAAGCCGAGGTCGCGCGCAATATCGCGCACCGGGGTGTCGCTGTCTCGCAGCAATACGCGTGCTTCATAGAGGATGCGATCATTGAGGAGGTCCAGCGCCGATTTCGAGCAGGTCTGTTTGCAGCAACGTGTCAGGTGGGTCGGGGTGACGCCCAATGCAGCGGCGTAATCCGCCACCCCCTTGTGGTCGTGGAAGTCCCGCTCGATCAGGTCCGTATAGGCCGCCACCAGCCGGGCCGATGCGGACTCCTGACGCTTGTCGGTGCTTTCATCCTCGCGCAGCGCCAACTGACGTTCGAAGAACACCGACAACAGCCCCAGGTGATGCAGCGCCGCGCGTTCGGCGCCGGGCAGGGGCGATTGCAATTCGCGCTCCAGATGGTCGAAATGAGTCGCCAGGTCCTTCTGGGCGGCCACGTCGCGCAGGCGCAGGTGGTAACTGTCCTCGGGCCATTCGGGCGTCATGGCGGGCGGGATCGTGAGGATCTGACCAAAGACCGTCGTGCCCGCCTCGAAGCCATACATTGTGCGGCCGGGGATGAAGATCAGGTTGTTGGGGCCATAACCGCTGGTCAGACCGGCGACGGTGATCCGGCCCTGGCCCTTGGCCACGAACACCAGGCGGGCGCTGGCGTGGCTGCGCATGGCTTCGGTGCGCCATCTGCTCTCGGGACTGTTCTGTCCAAAGGCGTAAAGAGCCAGTCGGTCGGCGCGGTCGCTGAGCATGGAACTCCCCGGACGTGTTCGAATAGGACAATCATGAGCCGGGTTGCCGCCCGAAACAACAACAATTTATCGAAAAAGAAAAAGTGCTGTGGATAAGCCTGTGGGCATCCTGTGGCCTATTTTATCGTCCGGAAGGGCGATGCGCCGCCAGTCCCCCATGCGCGATCGCGCCCAGGTGCGCTGACGCTTGGCATATTGCCGGCTGGCGATCACTGCCGCCTCACGCGCGGCATCCAGCGTAAGGTCGCCGTCGAGGTGAGCAATCAACTCCGCCGCGCCGATGGTGCGCGAAGATTGCAGGGCCGGGTCCCAGTCCGGGCGCATGGCGCGTGCCTCGTCCAGTGCGCCGGAGGCGATCATCTGGTCGAAGCGCAGCGTGATACGGGTATTGAGCCAGTCCACATCCGGAACCAGAACCAGTGGCGTCGCCTCGGAAAGCGGCAGGAGCGGCGGCGGCGTATCGGCCTGCCAGGCGCGGATCGACCGCCCGGTGGCGCGCTGCACCTCCCAGGCGCGCTGGACCCGGGCGCGGTTCATCAGGTCGAGCCCCGCGCGGGTCTCGGAATCCAGCGCCACGATCATCTCGTCCAGCCTCATCGCGTCAGCTTCGGCCCGGATCGCTTGCGGCGTTTTCGGTATATCGGCCAGCCCCTCTGTCAGGGCCGTGAAATTCAGCCCTGTTCCGCCCACGATGATCGGTCTCTCGGTGCCCGACAGAAAGGGTTTCACATCCCGCAGCCAGTCGCCGGTGGAATAGGGCGCGTCGAAGGGCAGGTGCCCGTAGAGCGCATGCGGCGCACGGACCTGTTCGGCGGCATCCGGCTGCGCCGAGAGGATCGGCCAGCCCCGGTAGACCTGCAGGGCATCGGCATTCACGATCACACCGCCCTGCGCCTCGGCAATGCGCAAGGCCAGGGCCGATTTCCCGCTCGCCGTCGGCCCGTAGATCAGGACCGGGCGGTCGGGCGGAATTTCTGACGGGTCGATCACTGTTTTTGCCCGGCTTGCCATTGCACAGGTTCGCCTTTTCCGACATTTTGACGCTGACGAAAAGCAAAAGAGGGGAACCCGATGTCAGGCACCGAGAAAACGGCGTTCAAGAGGGTTCTTCTCAAGATATCGGGTGAGGCATTGATGGGCGATCAGTCCTATGGGCTGCATCCGCCAACGGTCGAGCGTATCGCCCGAGAAGTGAAATCCGTCCACGACATGGGCGTCGAGATCTGCATGGTCATCGGTGGCGGCAATGTTTTCAGGGGGTTGCAAGGCAGCGCCCAGGGGATGGAGCGGACCACGGCCGACTACATGGGTATGCTTGCCACGGTGATGAACGCGCTGGCCATGCAGTCCGCGCTGGAGGGGCTGGGCGTCTTCACCCGCGTGATCAGCGCCATCCGCATGGACGAGGTGGCCGAGCCCTATATCCGCCGCCGCGCCGTGCGCCACCTTGAGAAGAAACGCGTCTGCATTTTCGCGGCCGGCACCGGGAACCCCTATTTCACCACCGACACAGCGGCGACGCTGCGGGCCAACGAAATGGCTTGCGAGGCGATCTTCAAGGGCACCAAGGTGGACGGGGTCTATGACAAGGACCCGGTGAAATACCCCGATGCCAAGCGTTATGACGAGGTGTCCTATGACGAGGTGCTGCAAAAACACCTCGGTGTGATGGATGCCAGTGCCATCGCCCTGGCACGCGACAACAACCTGCCGATCATCGTCTTCTCGCTGGACGAACCGGGCGGGTTCCGGGGCATCCTGGCCGGCGAGGGCACCTATACCAGGGTTGGTGGCTGACCCGGCGGCGCCCGCATGACGGCATGATGTTGCCAAGCCTTTCCCTATACAAATGCCCGCGATTGCCTGTATAGCGGGACGAAACTCAAGACCGAGAGCAGCCAGATGTCAGACGATTTCATTCTCGATACCGACGACCTTGCCCGCCGCATGGACGGGGCCATTGCCAACCTGCGCACCGAGTTCGCCTCTTTGCGCACCGGGCGGGCCTCCTCCTCGATGCTGGAACCGGTCCAGGTCGAGGCCTACGGCCAGATGACGCCGATCAACCAGGTCGGCACCGTCAACGTGCCCGAGCCGCGCATGGTCACCATCAATGTCTGGGACAAGTCGCTGGTCGGCAAGGTGGAAAAGGCCATCCGCGAAAGCGGGCTGGGCATCAACCCGCAGCTCAACGGCACGATCATCATGCTGCCTATTCCCGAGCTGAACGAGGAACGCCGCCGCGAGCTGAGCAAGGTCGCGGGCACCTATGCCGAACATGCCCGGGTCTCGATCCGCAACGTGCGCCGTGATGGCATGGACCAGGTCAAGAAGGCCAAGGGCGACGGCCTGTCCGAGGACGACCAGAAGTTCTGGGAACAGGAAGTCCAGGAGATGACCGACAGCTACATCAAGCAGGTCGACGAGGCGCTGGAAACCAAGCAGGCGGAAATCATGCAAGTGTGACCCACCCGGCCGGGTGGTGTGCGTAAGACCGGGTTTTTCAGGAAACGGAGGCCGANCATGGCCAGTGACACGCAGACGGACGGGCCACGCCATGTGGCCGTCATCATGGATGGCAATGGTCGCTGGGCCCAGATGCGGGGCCGCCCGCGCCTGTTCGGCCACCAGGCCGGCGCCCGCCGCGTCCGCGAGATCGTCGAGGCGTGCCCCGACAACGGCGTGAAATACCTGACCATCTTCGCCTTCTCGACCGAAAACTGGAAACGCACCCAGGCCGAGGTGGCGGGGCTGATGAAACTGTTTCGCCGCTATATCGAGCGCGAGGCTCAGGACCTGCTCAAGAACGGTGTCCGCGTCCGGTTCATCGGGGATCGCGTCCGGCTGGATGACAAGCTGGTGGCGTTGATGGACGAGCTGGAGCTGATGACCGCCGACAATGACCGCGTGCATTTGACTGTGGCGATCAACTACGGTGGCCGTGACGAGGTCGCGCGGGCGACCCGGCGTCTGGCTCATGACGTGGCGTCGGGGCGGCTCTCGCCCAAGGATGTCGGCGACGAGACCCTGCCGCGCTATCTCGATACCTGTTTCCTGCCCGATCCGGACCTTGTGATCCGCACCAGCGG
>PR_CR_10_Liq_1_inCRDRAFT_1002221_pt1 | contig 9999 bp, 8 predicted proteins | sample PRCRCaboRojoPR_3_FD_10241 | JGI IMG/M metagenome (IMG submission 10241) | reverse complement strand
CGAGGACCTTTCAGCATACAAAGAAGTCTGGGTTGTGAGGGCTTTAACTTCCAAAAAAGAACTAGAAGTAAAGCCCTTGCCCAAACTTCCTTCACAAAGCAACACTATTAAGTCACTCATTGAGCAAATAGAAAACTTAATCAAGGGCTCTAGTCTGTACGTAGAGGACTTAGTGGAGGTTTGCAGACAAATACAGTCCCTGGAGTTCCAGTTCCCCAAAAACAAAACCAAAACCCTAACTGAAACCTTAAAAACACACATGCTTGCAGCAATTGGAACTAGTGACTTTTACTGCCTGGAAAGACTACTTGAGTGCGAAAAAGCCCTTGGAATCTACAACCCCAAAGCCCTGAAGACCTTTGAAAAACTGAAACCCAAAGTAAAAAAAGTGGTTTCAGACCTCCAGAAAGTACTTGACATTGAGTTGTACACTCCAGACAACCTAAGAAACCTAAACCAACTACTTGACAACTCTTTAAGTAAAGCTAAGAAATATGGACTCAAAGGAGACCTTGTGAGGACAGCTGAACTTCTGCAGAGAAAAAGAAACCACTTTTTAGGAACTAAGTAATTAAGAATATTAATTAATCTAATCTAACTACTGAACTAAAGGTTGGTTAGCAGTGAGCTTAAACTTTCTTTTAGAAGTGGCTGCAAAGTTGATGCTCCTTGTTCAGGAGCTTCTCTGTATAGTTTGTGAACCAGTTGCCTTTTGCAAGCGTCCAAAACAGGTCCGTCGAGGTCTAGTTTGTTTTTCAAAAACTTAAGCCACTGATTCCTGAACTTGTGCTGGTTGTACTGCTCCAAGGAACAAGTCACTGAAACCAGCGCAATTACAAAAGGACTGTGCTGAGACAAGTGGTAGTCTTTGTAGCACTCCATTGCAAACGCATCGCTCCTTTCAATGATTTTTGAAAAGTCGAAGTCAACACCAGTGACGTAGAGTAGTTGTCTGGAGATTTCTGCAGCAGTAGGAAAGGCAAGTTTCCAGCCCATCTTCTGCATTGCAAAAAGTTCAGTTGCTTTGATGTCTTCCTTTTTGTAGAGGTTGGCTGAATGAATCATGGCATGGTCTAGTGTATACCCCATGTTTTCGTGGAACTTCAGAGCTATCATCAAGCAAACCACTCCTACTAACTGCAGCACTGCTTTCTTAGTTCGGACTTTAGCAAGGAATTGGTTTATAAGGGTAATGCTCAATTGAGCCGTTTCAATGCTAGCTCCAAGTTCTTCAGCAACGTTCACTATCCAGTTCACAAGTCTGTCTCTCATCCAGATCTTCACTTCTGAGTCTTCACTTAAGTAGTTCCCCAGAGGAGGCAAATCAGACTCCAGCTCAAGCAAGTAGCGAAGGACATCACTTATGTAGTCATCTGTCAAAACCAAACTCTTACTCGCCATTATTTAGAATATTAACAACTCTTTTGGCCTAAACACTTGTTCAATAATATGGGAATCTCTCGCATTTTCAGGTACAACAACACTTCAGACTCCACTGACGAAGAAAAAAGGATCTCCCAGGTTTTAGAAATAATGCAGGCAAATCCCACTGCCGACTGGACAGTCCAAGTCACCGTTCTGCTCCCCAAAAGTTCTTCAAACAAAGCCCAGGGAGTCTTTTTAGTAAACTTTGAAGAAAACATTGTAGCCTTGCTAACTTCCCAGTTCGGCAACGAAATCGTCCAGGCTGACTCTAGCTTCCACAGACTCATAGAAAACTCCCAAATTTGCAGATTACGTCAAAGCATCAAAATCAGTGGGAAAATCCACCAACTAGGGGACTTCTTAGTTAAACTAGGAACCATTACTGTGGGGGGAGAAAACAAGGGCTTAATCATGGAAATAGAGTTCTCAGCTGCTATGACTCTCGGGGACGGTAAACCTGGTATTTTGGAGTTTGTGTCTTACTTAGACCCTTTTGGGAACTTCCAGCACATAGACATTGAGTACTGTGACAGGTTCAAACTAAACTCAGAGTTCTTTACTCTAAAACACACTGCCATCGATATCTTAGCTGCTTTAAACTGCATTGAAATTAAATAATTAGTAAATCAACTGAATGCTTCGCTCATTGCAGATCTGGACAATCTGTTTCCACACACTCGAAGCAATCGAATTTTTCCAAATTCCAATTGAAGACAACCGAGTCAAGGGCAAAACTCTCAAGAAGTGTTTGGCTCCATCGTTCCCTAAGGAGTTGCCGTGCAGGTTAAGGTAGTCAATCTTTGAGTTAGGGTTTGCCAGTGCCTCTGAAATGCTTTTTCCTCCTTTAGCTGAAACTGAGTTGTTTTCTAGACTCAAATCCACAAGTTTGTTGTAAGGACTCATTATTGCACTAGAAAGTGACTCAACTCCTTTGTTGCTTATTGAGTTGTTGTCTAAGTGCAAAACCTTGACTGAGTTGTTTGGACTGCACAAAGCCTCTGCAATTGAAGCAACTCCTTTGTTCCCAATGTTGTTTCTAGAAAGGTAGAGTTCACTAAGGCCATTGCCTTCACGCTGCAGTCCAAAGGACAACGAGCAGGCCCCTTCTGCACCTATGCCGTTGCTGTCTAAGTTTAAGTACTCAAGTAAGCAGTAAGGACTAAAACTAGCCTTGGCCAGCATAACTCCTGCCTTCTTGCCTATTTTGTTTTCTTGGAGATTTAGCCAGTCAAGCTTGTTGCAAGGATTACTAATTGACTCTGCAATTTCAAAGCCTCCATCCTTTCCTATCAGGTTTTTCCAGAGATTCAGTTTGGCCAGTTTGTTGTTTTCGTTCCTCAAAGCTCTTGCTATCAACTTCACTCCACTTCCAGTGATTCTGTTCCAAGACAAGTCCAGTTCAGTCAACTTAGTGTTACTGCTTTCTAGAGCTACTGAAATCTCTTTACAAGAGTCATCTGTAAGTGCGTTATTTCCTAAGTTCAAGTAAGAAATGCAGTTACTTGGCTGACTTAGGCAACTTAGAATTGATACTGCCCCTAGGTCCTTTACTTCATTTCCCCACAAGTCAAGGTTAGTTAGGGTGTTTCCTTCTTGTTGAATCACAGTTGCAAAGGCTTTAGCTCCCTCTACGTTTATTCCGTTGTTTGCGAAGTTCAGAGTTTCTACTTTTGAGTTTGGGGACTTCAAAGACTCTGTTATATGGTAAGTCCCTATTAAACCTGCTGAGTTATTTTCATAATTAATGTCAGTTATGTTGTTGTCTGGATGACTTATGGCCTCCGATATGGCTTTTTCAGCTTCTATTCCGTAGCAATTCCACCCAAATTCCAACTGGAAGGGAGCTTTTTGGCACGTTTCAATGGTTTCCAAAAGTCTTCTTATGCTTTCGTCGTTAGTTTTCCTGAAAAAACTTTTCAACAAACGAGTACTTGCTCCACAAGGAGTTCTGGGCTTTTGGACTTTGGGAAACTTACTTCTGGAAACAACCACTGGCTGTTCTATTTGTTTTTGCCAACTAACGTTTACCAAGAGACTCCCAACTTCTCTTTGCTTCTTTAGGACAACCCAGTCTTGGTATGAACCTTGACTCAGTAACTCAAGCTCTAAACTTCCTTCGCCTACTAAATGCTCTGAGTCCCACACACCAAAACAAATAGTGCCTTGACTAGCCCTTAAAAAGGTCAAGCAGCTTTCCCAGAGATAAGAGTCTTCAGTAGTTTGGCCAAAACTGGTTGTTTGCTTTTCTTCGCCAAGATTTACTATTACATAAGGGTGTTTTAAATTAGTTTCCTGTGTGAACTTAGCACACAGGAGTTTTACAAGCAAGTTTCCTGAGTTCTTTACGGGCATTTGGTTCATTTGGATAGTTTGTATTTTTTGGTCACCTACTTTGAACTCCATTATATTTAGTTATGAACATTTCTAATGGAAAGTTTGAACTACTATGACTTGCTGGGACTCTCTAGGTCTGCAACCACTGAACAAATAAAGAAGTCCTACAGAAAAGCAGCGTTGAAGTCCCACCCTGACAAAGGCGGGGACCCTGAAAAGTTCAGACAGATTTCCAAGGCCTTTGAAATACTTTCAGACTCCAAAACAAGAAGTAGTTACGACCAAAGCCTAAAACAACTCAGAAGCAGGGACGGAACAGGACCTACTCAGGAGAGTTCTCCTCCCAAAAGAAAAAGAACTTCAAAACCTCCTGGCTCCAACGTAACTGAAATTCCCTCCAACCCCGAAACTCTTTCTGTCAAAGAACTCAAGTCCATCCTTGAGTCCCTTGGAATCAAGCACAGTGACTGCTTTGAAAAGTCCGAACTCGTAGAAAGACTCAAAAAAAGGAAAAAGAACTCCAAACCCCCCAGGCCCAAAAAAACCGAGTCTTCCGAACAGATTCTCATTAAGATTCTAAGCATCGGGGACCCAGAGTGCGGAAAGTCCTGCATCATAAAAAGGTACTGCGAAGGCAGGTTCGTGCAAAGGTACATTTCAACCATTGGAGTAGACTACGGAGTCAAGAAACTAAACATCCAAAACAGAAAGATAGCTGTGAACTTTTTCGACCTTTCCGGTGCAAGAGACTACAACGAAATCAGGAAAGAGTTCTACAAAGACTCCCAAGGAGTCTTGTTGGTGTTTGAAGTGACTGACAAGTCTACCTTCAACAACTTAGTTAAGTGGGAAAGGGAAGCCCGCTCAAGTGGCTTGAGTTTGTCGGACGTAGACGTGGTTGTTTGTGGAAATAAAACTGACTTGGGTGGAAGGGAAGTAAGTTCTTCTGAAGCAAGCAAGTGGGCCACCACAAGGGGGTACAAGTACTTCGACACTTCTGCCAGCAACGGAAGTGGCATTTCCGACGCCTTAGACCACCTTTTCAACTCAGCTATTAGTCGGTACTTGTCTGTGCAAAGTTCTTTCAGTCTTTAACTTAAACATGGAAAACTCGTGTGCTACTTGTGGGGCAAAAGGAGTCGAACCTAAATGCTCTCTTTGTAAAGAAGTTTTCTATTGCAACAAAAAGTGCCAAGCAAAGCACTGGAAAAGCCACAAGTACTCCTGTAAAGGCCACTCCCCTCCGCGTTCTGTAAACGACTTCGAGTTTCTAGAAGTTCTAGGCAACGGCAACTTCTCAGAAATCATTCATGTGCAGGAAAGAAGAACTGGAAAGCACTTTGCTCTTAAAAGAGTGAACAAAAACCGAGTTGTCCAGTTGAGAAAACAAGCTGACGTCTTCATGGAAAAACATGCCTTAATGCGGCTTAAGGACGTAGAAGGAGTAGTTAAGTTGCACGAGTGCTTCAAAGACGATACTGAACTGTACTTTTTGTCCGAAAGAGTCAGGGGCGGCGAAGTCTGGGAAAAGTGCAAACTGTTTGGAATCAGAGAAGAAGAAGCCAGATTTTACTTCCGCCAAGTGTGCTTCACCCTTAAAACTGTACACTCAAGAGGTATCATTCACAGAGACATCAAAACAGAAAACGTGATGCTCACTGAAAGTGGCCAAACCAAGTTAATTGACTTCGGGTCTGCAAAGGACACCCAGCATCCAGAAGTAGAAGTTCCTGGAAACTCCATGCGCAACAAGAAGTTCGAAAACTTCGTAGGCACTCCTCACTTCATGGCTCCTGAGTGCATCAACAACAAAGAATCCACTGTCAAGTCTGACATTTGGAGTTTGGGCTGCATGTTGTACTTTATGGTTGCTGGGTACCCTCCTTTCCAAGGAGCCTCTGACTACTTAATATTCACAAAGGTACTTAACCTCGACTACAGTTTCCCCAGGCACTTTTCCCAAGAAACCAAGGACTTTATTGAAGGGGTACTAAAACTAGACCCAACTGAAAGACCAACTATAGACCAAGTATGTGAAAGTGAGTACATCTCTGAGTCTCCAAGCACTTTTCCTTTGGCTTCCCTGTTTTGGACTTCCTTAGTGACTTTAAGAAGTAAAATCACTGCAGAGCACACAGACTACTCCCAAGACATAGAAGACATATTTAGGGCGGTCGATACACCTCACACTCAACACACAAAAGAAAGGCTCAAGTACTGCTTTTCCAAAAGCGAAGTTTCTAGCCAACAAGGAGTTTAAGTAATATAAAAATGAAAAATTTTTCCGTTCCTACAGCAACTGTGAGGTACTTGGACTACCAAGGCAGCAACACTTTAGAGAAGAAAGTTTACGACCTGCACGTGCAAAGCCACGTCAAAGTGATTCGCTTATTTTCTTACTTGCTGCTGACTTACTTTGGAATTTCCCTTCTTTTCAACTGCCTAAGACCCCTCAGCAGCGATGTTAACTTTCTTTCCATCACTGCACTTGTAGAGTGGGTTGCTAGCATCTCAGTAGATCTTGCTGGAGTTCTGACTAGCTTAGGAGGTTTCAGAGCTGTTTCTGTCCAGTCAAGAGGAACTTCTAAGGTATTTTCAAGGGCTGTCATGGGTCTGTTTGCTATACATCTGTCCTACCTCATACTTGCCTACACCATTAACTTCAGCCAGTTCAACTCAACAATGAACTACTTCTTAGGCTTCAATACATTCTTGTCCATCACCTCTGCACTTCTCCTCTTTACAGTTTATCTCTACATTGGGTGCTTCTTCGTGATGAAGTCGAAGCAGTTTAATTCTTTGCTTGAAGAATACATTTCTGGCAAAAACAATGTAACCTAAGGTCACACATTTAAACTACCTTTGTAAATGGAACCCTCTTGCACTCAAAATTGCCAGCCCACCCATGAATGCCAATGTGGAGCCCTCTTGTGCTCCCACATAATGCCTTATCACGTTGTCTTTCAAGGCCACTCCATTACCCAAGTGAGTCTTGACCAAGTACTTGCCCAAATATCAGAAAAGAAGGCAGAAATCAACCAACTCCGCGATTCCATAGTTGCCCAACTCGATAGAATCACCCTACACCAACTCAGCAAGCTCACTGACTTAGAAAACAAAGTGAATAGCCCCCACTACAAAAAACCCGCCACTATTGATCAACTAACTCAGGAAATAAACTACTGGATCAACCCTCCAAAACAGTACATTGACCAACTCTATTCTGTCGTTAAGCAACTCAATACCAGTTTCCAACCCCAGGTAGTCTCTGGAAGCCACGACGGGACTATTAGGGTCTGGAGAGACGGTCAGGCCAAAGTACTCGAAGGCCACACTGGAGGGGTCTACTCTGTGTCAACCAAAAAAGACCTTGTAGTTTCTAGCAGTTTGGATAAAACCGTTAGGGTTTGGAACCTTAGCTCTGGAGAATACCCTCGGGTATTCCAGGGGCATACCAGCACTGTTTGGTCCGTTGCTATTTCAAGTAACGGAAGGTTCGTGGTATCTGGAAGTGGGGACAAGACTCTCAGGGTGTGGAGTCTTACTTCCAAAAAGAAACCTGTAGTTCTGAGTGGGCACAGCAGCACTGTAAGATCTGTAGCTATTTCTAATAGCAATGAATTTGCTGTTTCTGGAAGCTACGACAACACCATCATAGTATGGAGTCTTGTTTCTGTACAGAAAACCCTAACACTCAAAGGCCACAGTGACAAAGTTGAATCGGTAGCTATCTCTAATAACGACCAGTTCTTGGTGTCAGGAAGCTGGGACAAAACCATTAGGGTTTGGAGCATTGCTTCTGGAGAACAAACCAAAGTCCTTGAAGGGCACTCTGATTATGTTTGGGCAGTGGTTATCTCCAATAACGACCAGTTCTTGGTGTCAGGAAGCTGGGACAAAACGATTCGAGTTTGGAACATTGCTTCTGGAGAACAAACCAAAGTCCTTGAAGGCCATGTTGGTGGAGTTCTTTCCCTCAATCTATCAGAAGACGACAAATACTTAGTTTCCGGCGGCGGAGACAACTCAATTAGGCTTTGGGACCTTAGAGTTGGAGAACAAATCCACTTACTAGAAGGCCATACAGACAATGTCTGGTCAGTTAAATTAGTTCAGTAAACAGTTAAATTTATTTTCCACGAAAGTCAACTTTGTAGTAAATGCTTTTGAACTTATCCATAATTTGGTCGGATATAGGGTTTCTACCTAAACCTACGAAATTTAAGTAAGACCTGGGTATTGCTTCCAGTATTGACTCAGCACCAGTATCTGTTATTAAGTTACTTTCGAGGTCAATTGTTCTTAGTTCTGTGTAGGGAATTGCTTTGGATAAATGACTCAAGCCTTCATCTTTTATTGAATTTACTCTGAGATTCAAGTCTGTGAGTTTGGTTTGGGGAAGAGTTTCAGCCAACAACAGAGCTATTTGAGAGTCAATCGAGTTACCAGAGAGCGACAAGTCTTTTATGCTTGAGCTAACTAAACCTGCAAAAAGGCTTTGAAATCCCTTGATGGTGAACTCATTTTCTTCTATTTTCAGAGCAACAAGTGACTTTGGAAAACAACTGGAAAGGGCTTCTAGACCCTTGTCAGTGATGAAGTTGAAATCTAAGTCGATTGATTCTAGCATCGAATTGGCCATGGAGCCAGCGATTGCAATGGCTCCTTCGTCTTCGAGTCCATTCATTGCAAAGTCGACAAACTTCAAGTTTGGACTTTTAAGGTAACTTGCAATGTTGAGCATTCCTTCCTTTTTTAAGAGGTTGTCTCCCAGAAACATCAACTCTAGGTTCGGAGAGAGCATTGCCTGCCCAATCCTCTGGGATATGTTTTCGTCTAAGTAGTTGATGTTTAGATGGAGTTCCCTAATTTTAGTACTGCTTAAATGCAATAACAAAAACTCCACTCCTCCGTTAGTTATTGTATTGATCGTTAAGTCTAACGTAGTTATGCTAGAATTTAGGACTGCTCTAGAGATAGCTTCTGCTCCCTCGTTCCCAATAAAGTTCTGTCGCAAAAACAAGCTTTCAAGCTTAGAAAAATTAATCCCTTCTGAAAGAAAAATAGCTCCCTGGGGTCCCAGTGAATTGTTATACAAGTGGAGTGTCTTAATTAAGGAACTTGGCAGTACCGAAGCAAGTGCTTTTGCTCCTTCTATACCAATTTCATTGTCTGAAAGGTCCAAGTAAACCAATTTCGAGTTAGGAATCACTTCTGACACCAAAAGTAACCTTTCAGAATCTATCGAGTTGCTTCCCAAGTTGATTTCTTGAATGTTTTGGATTCCCTTTGTTATGCAACGAATTCCCTCTAGTCCGAAATCGTTCTTTTGCAGAAACACTTTTTCTGAGTCTTTGAACCACTTTACCAAGAAAGGTGCCTCTTGGTCTGTCAGTTTGTTCTCCTTTAGGTTGAGCGCCTTCACTGAAATTTGTGGCTCAGTTCCTAAAGACTTCAGTATCTCTGGAGTTTCTAAGTCAATCTCCAGACATTGCATCTCCTTGTTCTTGATTGCTGAAAGCAAGTCTTTAGTCTCTGCATTGCTCATTGTGTAGCCTCTTAAGTTCAGACTAGGTTTCGCTTTAGCATGCCGGAGTAAGTCCAGGAGGTAATAAAACAAGTCTCTGCTTAGGTGACTTCCTACTATAGATCCTTGGTTCTTTAAGATTGAGTCACTGAATTTATGAACTGTGGATTTGTAGGTGCTGTTTATCTTTTCCAAGTTTGAAATCTCACTCAAAAACAAGTATGATAGAAGGACTTCACCGCAGCTACCGAGTTCATCTATCATTTTTATGCAATAGAACTTTAAGTCCCACTGCACAGAAGGATGGGTGGCAAGAATACTGGCTTGGAAAACCCATAGAATCCGGAGGCGAATCAGTCAGAATTTGGAGTTTTTAACAAAACAGTAGACTTAGTTAAATAGCACGTTTGCCAAATAGCAAGATTGCTCCAAAAAGTAAACACATAGTCAAGCAGCAAGTTTCCTTAGTCAGCTTAGATTAGTTAAGTAGAAAATTATTTATTCATTTTAGCTAGTTCAAGCCGCCTAGGCATCTACTGGGTGGTTTTTCTTGTGCTTTTTTGTTAGTTTCTGGTCTTCTGTTCTTTTTCGTGTTTCTTCTTCTGGGGTTTTTCTGGTCTGACGATGATGTTGAGGTAGTTCTTGATTTCTCTGTCTAGTTTTTGTCTTGTTGCTAGTTGGTTTTGTTCTTCTTCTAGTTTGTCTGACTCTAG
>PR_CR_10_Liq_1_inCRDRAFT_1002220_pt1 | contig 10001 bp, 8 predicted proteins | sample PRCRCaboRojoPR_3_FD_10241 | JGI IMG/M metagenome (IMG submission 10241) | reverse complement strand
CTTTACTACAATGAAATGATTTCTAAGTTAGTGTTTGCACAGGAGTACTTTAGCTTCAAAGGCAAAAGGGACCTTTGGTCGGTGTTGAAGTACTTAGGGATACTTTTGTCAATAGCAGACGAAGTCACAGACGTTGTTTACTACAACTCTAGTGAGTTTGGAAACACCCACTTAAAAAGGTCTTGTTTGGCCTTTTTAATCATACTGCCATGCTTTTATATGGTGTTAAGTGTGTACCAAGCTATGCTGCTTAGAGAAAACAAAAGGCTTGCTTTGCTCATAGGTTCTCCTCTAATAGCTTTTTTGTGGGAAACCAAACTAATAGGTATATTCCACTTATTCATAGTTTCAGACCAGCAAACCAGCAACTTTATTTGGTACTTTTTTATGATCTCGGAAAACTTACTAGAAACAATTCCACAAGTAATCATTCAAGGCATTAACAACTCCAAAATTGAAATTTGGAGCAACTTTGTGTCAGTAACAAGTTTCATAGTGTCCATTTGCACTATTTTAAAAGACTGGTATTCTTTAGTTTACCACAAAGCTGAAGGCAAAGTCCTTGCACCTATAGCTGTTTCGCCCTCAACTCCAGAACCTTCAGTTTAGTAACTAAATATGTCTTACTTAGCTCAAGTTTTCGAAAGGAACCAAGACGCCACCATATACGTAGGCAACCTTGACCAAAAAGTCCACGAAGAACTTCTCTGGGAACTTTTCATACAGTGCGGACCTGTTGTGAACGTGCACATTCCTCGTGACAAAATCAGCGGAGAGCACCAGGGTTACGGCTTCGTGGAGTTCCGCACAGAAGAAGACGCAGACTATTCCATTAAGATCATGCACATGATCAAGCTCTTTGGCAAACCCATAAAAGTCAACAAAGCCACACAAGACAAAAAAACCCAAGACATCGGGGCCAACATTTTTGTAGGCAACTTAGACCCTGAGGTTGACGAAAAAGCCCTTTACGAGACCTTTAGTGCATTCGGAAACGTAGTCTCTGCCAGAATAAACCGAGAAAACGCCACTGGAACTTCCCAAAGGTACGGATTTGTGTCCTTCGACAACTTTGAAAGCTCTGATAATGCTATTCAGTCGCTGAACGGACAGTTCATTTGCAACCGGCCTGTGACTGTGACTTACGCTTACAAAAGAGACTCTAAAGAAAAACACGGAAGCATGGCAGAAAGGATCCTTGCTGCTAACAGGCCTACTTCCAAACCTGTTTGGTCAGCAACTCCTACTCAAGCAAGACCTCCTCCTCCACCTGCGTTAAAGCCTAGTTAATGCTACACTAAAAAGTTTTAAACTCCGGAAAACACTCTTCAGACAAGAGTTGCCTGGCTTCTTGAGGGTTTGGTTCTAAGTTGTCACTTAAGCAGTTGTGTCTGAGTTCTTCAATGAAGGGGTCTTCTAAAAGTTCTTTGTCTGACTCAGACTCAGAAAGCAGTTCGTCTATCCTTGAAATGTTTTTGGAAAACAAAGAACTATTTAAAGAATTCTTGCCTAAAGCACTGGGACTTTGTTCGTGGAACTTTTTGAGTTTGAACAGTACAGAAGGGTCATCTTTGTATATTTCTTTGGGGTTTCTGGGCTTTCCTAGAGTGTTAGGTGCTTTGTACCTTGTTTTAAGGATGTTTCTGGGAAAACTTCTTTTAAGAGAAGTGGACAAAAACGGATTGGCTAGTTTAGTTCTGCCTTCTCTAGACTTGAGCCAGTTGTCTTTAAGGTTTTGTCCGTTTTCTTGAATAAGTAACCAGCTGCACTCCTGAGCTAAGTGGCCTAGTTTGCCACAGATGAAGCAGTTCACCCTCAGCACACTTAAGTCTCCTTCTCTGCACTGACTTGAGTAGAACTCCATAACTTCTTCTGCTTGAGGGTACTTAAACAAGGTAGCTTCTAAGTCTTCTCTGTGAACGATCAAGAACTCTACAAACTCCACACACCTTGCACTGCAGGCCCTGGAACGCTTAGTGAAGAACTCGACTTCTCCAAAGTACTCTCCTTTTTCTAAAGCCTTGAAAATCGACAAAGTCACAGAGTCAAATAACTCCACTTGTCCATTTACTATGAAGTACATACTAGTGGACTTCTCTCCCTGTTTAAAAACACTGTCGTTCGGAGCAAAGGTTTTAGAGCGCATGACTTTGGTTATATACAACAAAAAGTTCTTTTCAAAACGGTCAAAAAGAAAACAACTCTTCACAGCTTCTCCTCTTGTATATACAAAGATTTCTTCTCTCAAAGGTTCTGATATCAACTCTAAAATAGGCTGTTCTGTGGTTCTTTTTTGGTTATCCCAAACAAAGTCTAGGTACCTCCTAACTCGAAATCTAAGGTCATGCGGAAGCTTTTTTTCTTTCATGTAAGAATTAAGAGCTACAACTTGCTCTCTGTAAGCACTGGCTTCTGCGTTTTGTTTAGAAACCAACCCACCAATGCTACCAATAGTGTAGGCAAACATAGCGCAGGCCACTGCCATAGCTATGATTGTAAAAATGATTTCGTTGGTGGTTATGGGGTGGATGTCTCCATAACCCACTGTCGTCATAGTGGTGAACGCCCAGTAAAGAGCTGTGATGTAGATTTCAAAACTAGACTGCGACTCTATGTAAGCGTCGTTCAGCCAAGTCTCAGGGTGGTACTGCGAGTCAACGACTGCTATTAAGTACCAAAGACAAGCTATCCAGTGAGCTATGTAGTACGCAAATATCACCAAGCGCAACAGCACAAGTAAGTTGGCTAGCAAGTGGGAAGATATGTAGTCCTCTATTTCTATTATGATCTTTTTAACCTTTGCAAGTCTTCCCAGTCTGACCAGTTTTTGGAGTTTAAGAATCCTCAATAACTGAGGAGCATTTAAAAAGCTAACCTCGCTTTCTTCACTAGGTATAAACCAGTCATACGGAAAAGTAGTTAGTAAGTCTACCCAAAACCAAATTTTCAAGTAGTTTTTAGCAATTGCTTTTCGCTGGGCTACAATGCTTCCATCGTCATAATAAGCTGAGTTAAAGTTCAAAAGTATGTCTGTTGCAAAAAACGCTGTTACTGAGTCTTCAAAAGCGTTCCAAAATTCCTCACTTTCAGACTCAAAAGCTAGCAAGTAAGGAACAGCAATTGCTTGAACCAGTATCAAAAGCATACTAGTTACGTCCCACAAGAGTCTAAAAGAAGAGTCCGGGTGCAAAACGAATTTGCTTGTTTCAGGGTCGCTTGGAAGTCCTCCTGAGGGGAAAAAGTCTTCTCTAGTTAAAACGTGGCCTTTTACTCGCCATTCCTTTGGCTCCTCCACAGAAGCCTCGTTAAGCCGCATCAAGGATGCAGAAGACCACCTTCTTTTGTAAGACTTATCAAACATTTTATTTCATTTACAAGCGTTTCCGGTCGATAATAAATATGGGCTACTTCACACAAGAAGGTCTTAAGAACTTAAAGAGTTACCAGTATAAAAGCTCCCCGAGCACAACCTTTATGTCTTTTTTGAACTTTGTTTTGTGGGAACCCCTTGTGAGAATCACGCCTTCTTTTGTAGCTCCAAACTTGATTACACTAGTGTCCTCTTTGTGCATAGCAGGGGCCACAGCTTACATCTTGATGTTTAACAAACTAGACTTAAGCGAACAGGCACCTAGACATGCTCCTTTAGTGGCTGCAGTGGGGTTGTTTCTATACAACACTTTAGATAATATAGACGGAAAGCAAGCTAGGAAACTAAGAGTTTCTTCACCTCTTGGCCAGTTAATGGACCACGGACTCGACTCAAGTGTCAACACTTGCGCACTTGCTTTGCTGATAGGGTTATGTTTGGACATGCGCCACTCTGGAGCTACCATGTTGCTGCTAATCTTTATGCAGAGTTGTTTCTTCTACGCCACTTGGGAAGAGTACCACACAGGAGTTCTAAGGATCCAAATAGCTAACATGGGTGTGGACGAAGCTGCTTACTTCTGCATTGCTTCTTTTGTAGGAACTTACTTTTACGGGTACGAGTTGTGGGAAACACTTATATGGGGAATGGAACTTAAGTATTGGTACGTGGCTTTGCTAGGACTGATATACCTGTGGACTCTTCCTAACTTCATTGGAAGTAGGAACTTACTTTTACGGGTACGAGTTGTGGGAAACACTTATATGGGGAATGGAACTTAAGTATTGGTACGTGGCTTTGCTAGGACTGATATACTTGTGGACTCTTCCTAACTTCATTGGAACAGTTATTTTGCACGAGAACTCAGTAGTCCCTGTAGTGGAGCTCATACCTATTGGGCAGATTTACTTAGGCATGCTTTTGTTTTACTTAAGCGAAACTTACGAGGCATACACTTTGCTCATACTGCTTTCTTCTTGTGGAATCTTAGGAGTTGTTTCCTGCAGCATCATCATTTGCAGCTCAGGCAAAATGAGTTTCCAGTACTGCCGAGTGGACACTTCGCTTTTCCTTATGTTTGGAGTAGTTGCCTTTTTAGGCGGAAGCAGTGCCTCCAGTATGTGGCTTTGGATTGCCTTTTGTGCTACAGAGTTACTTTACATGTTTTACTTCCTTATAAGTGCTGCAACAGAGATATCACAAGGCCTCAACATTGGAATTTTTGCAACAAAAATCAAGTCTAAGTAGTGTTTAATATTATTGGATACTTATCTCATCTCCGTAGTCCTGCATGTTTTTGGCTGCGTTCATTTCTTCGTGGACTGAGTTGATGTCTTCTTCCTCAATGACTCTAGTCCAACCTTCTGGGTGGATGTGGTACACCCGCACTACTCCTCCACTCATAGCGTCTCTATGTCCTGCGTGGTAAATAGCTTTTCTGCCCAACTGAATTGCTTCGTCCAGTGAAAGGTCCCACCTGTAATTGGAGTCTAGCACTCCGTAAGCAAAAGTCGACCCTGAGCCTACTGAAAACAGTTTGCCCTTAAGTCTAGTTCCGTCGTTGTCCACCATAAACAGGGAAGGTCCTCTATGGTCCCAACCAGCAACCATAGTGCCCACACTAAGTCCATACCCTTTGTACTGTTTGAGCATGCTAGCTAGGATCTTAGCTGCTCCTGCCACACTAATTCTTTCCCGGTTCTTGAGTTCGTAGAGTCGGCAAACCCTTGCTAGCTGAGTTTCCCAGTAAAAGCAGTCAGCAGCGCCGCCTGCCATAGTTCCCAAAAGGTAGTCATTGATCTCAATGACTTTTTTGACTTTGTTGGAACCAATGAAACTCCCCATAGTAGCTCTGGCGTCCACAGCTATGATGATTCCTCCTTGGAACATGAAGCCGAGAGTAGTGGTTCCTTTAGAAAACTGGTGCAGCTTTTTGGTTTCTTCGGTGCCCTTGGCAACTAAAGGAGCGGGTTCGGGAGCTGGGTTGTTCAGAAGACTTTCTAGTTCTTCTATTGGGTTTGTTTCTTCTCTAAAGTAACTAGACAACCCGAAGTCAGGTGCGTCCAGAAAAGAAAAGTCAATCTCACTAGCCATTTATTAGAGTTTGAGTTAAACATAAACATTGGTACGTTTAGAGTTAGCTTCAGCTTCTTTTAATAAGTACTTACCGAACTCGGTAATTCTATTCTCCAATAGATTTAACTGAGTAAGTGGAGAAATAGTTAAAGCGCATGCTAATGCCATTGCTCCTTCGTCATCTATTGAATTCCAGTTCAGGCCTATTGTAGTGACTTTAGACATAGGTAAAACGCTTCCTAGTGTTTTTGCTCCCTCTTTGCCTATTTCATTGGAATCCAGTCTTACTAATTCAAGTGAAGACTTAGGCAATGCATTTGCCAGTGCTTTCATTCCTCCATCTCCTATTGAATTGAACCCTAAACCCAGTGTATTCAGTTTAGAACCAGCCAAGCCACTTGCTAATGCCTTTGCCCCTGCTTCACCTAATTTATTTTCCCCTAGTTCTAGTTGTATAAGCAAACAATTAGGCAGGGCATCACCCAGTGCCTTCGCTCCTTTTTGGCCTATTTTGTTGTTTACTAACTCCAGTCTGGTAATTATTGATACTGGCAAAACTGTTCCTAATGCCTCTGCTGCTTTGTCACCAAGTTTATTGTAACTAAAGTGCACTCCTTTTACTCCAGAGCTAGGCAAAAGTTCTATGAAAAAATTAGCTATTTCATCCTTCATATCAGCAAATTCTAGCTTTAGAAAAGGAAATGACTCAGGGTCTTCAATGAAGTTTCTAACTGTAAGAATCATCATTGGATTTTTCCTTTTTAGGTTCAAGAGGAACTGCTCGAATTTTTTGTGTAATGCACTACTTTCAATCTGGGTACATTTGGGCCTTTCTGGTCTTTTTTGGGGTTTACTTGTGAACAAGTCTACTTGCTCTTGGATAGTATCGAAGTATTTTTTCTGGTCTAGTTTAGAGTCTAGAAGTAGTGGGGCTTTTTCAATATGCTGGGGTTGGATGTACTTGTTGAGTGCTTCTAACCTATTTTGTGGTGAGTTTAGTTTTTCCTTGGCTTCTGTACACTGTTCAATCACTGTGTCTAGTTCTGAGTTGTGGTCTTCTAGAGCTTTGATAACTACTCTGATGCACTTATCACCTTTTGTTATTACTAGGTGTTTTTGATGTGGTGCAAGTTCTTCACAGCGTGCTTTCAGGGTTTGCAGAATTACTTCAATGGACTCATAGCTCTGTGTAATGAATTCAAATTTCTTTTTTGCGCAGTCTTCTTGGACTTTGGAAAGACTTTCGGTAATATACTCTAAGTCTATTAGTTTGACTCGGTGTCCGCTGTGCTTTTTCCTGGCTTCTCTGCAGTTGCAGAAGTAAGTTGGAGCATGGCTTGAGTCAGTACAGTAGTTTTCGATTCCTTCACAGTTTAGCTTTTTGCAAGACTTGTCCATATTAGTTTTGTTGGAATTGTTAGTAAAAAGTTGTATTCATTGGTGTAGTAAGTTATCTAATCAAGAATAGATTTAACCTTTTTCTTCTTAGTGTAGGTCTTACTAAAACTCGCCTAAATAAGGTTATGAAGTATGTGGTTGCACTGATATACTTCACAACATCACTCCTAAGTAGCTACAAATTGAAACTTGTTTGAATTATAAATAGGAAAAAGCTCCAAGGATTAAATTAACTTAACTGACCGCACACAGTCAGTATGGCCTTGCAGCAACTGAGTTTGCTCCCCTGTAGTTAAGTCCCAAACTCTAATTGAGTTGTCGAAGGCTCCAGACACTAAATACTTGCCATCAGGTGAAATGCTCACAGACATCACTAGTCCAGTGTGTCCTGTAAGGACTTTAAGTTGCTTTCCTGAGTTTAAACTCCACACTCTAATCGTTTTGTCTTTGCTTCCAGAAACTAGAAACTCTCCACAGCTTGAAATTCCCACTGAGTAAACAGCCATACCGTGACCTTTCAGTACTCTGACTTCCTGTCCTGAAACTAAGCTCCATACTCTGACACTGCAGTCCAAGCTTCCAGAAACTACAAATTTTTCTCCAGAAATAGCTACTGCCCTTACGTCATGGTAACTATAAAAAACCCTAGTTTGTTCTCCCGAAGCCAAGTTCCAAACCTTTACAGTGTGGTCTGCGCTCCCAGAAACAACCAGTCTGTCCTTACTAGAAATAACCACTGACCAAACGCTGTCTCTGTGGTCATTGAACACTAGAGTTTGCCTTCCTGAAGCTAAGTCCCACACTCTGATAGTGCAATCCCTGCCTCCAGACACAACAAACTTGTCTTTACTGGAAATAGCTACAGACAACACTTCCCAACTATGCCCCTCTAGTACTTGGGTCTGTTTCCCAGTAAATAAACTCCAGACTCGGATTGCGTTGTCCCTACCGCTAGAAACAACAAACTCTTTGTTATTTGACACAGCTACTGAGTACACTCGGCTAGTATGACCTTCCAGCAAGTAAACTTCTCTGAACACAGAGACTCCAGGCTGGATTTCCCAGTGAAAAGAAGCCTCATAGAACTGCTTGTTAACTCTTGCAATCCCTATGACTTCTTTAGATGTAAGAAACTTAAGTACTTCTAAAATGGATCTGAGATTCCCTAATTCTCTAAAAGTATACAGTTTCCTAGGGGCTTTCCAGACTCTAACTGTTCTATCAGCACTCGCACTTACTATCAAGGAACTTTCCATAAATATAGTTATTTAGTTTCAGCAGTAAATATTAATAAGTTTAAACTTGGATTTTGCACGTTGTAGTGCTCTTTTTCCTTCTGTTTGTATTTGATTCCATCTAAGGTCTAAGCTGGTAAGTCTAGAGTTACCTAAAGCACTTGCAAATGCTTTTGCTCCTTCTGTGCATATCTGATTGAACTGCAAGTGCACTTCAACAAGCTTAGAATCACAAAGAACACCAGCTAATAATTTTGCTCCTTGCGAGCTTATATAGTTCTCTCCCAAGTCTAGAGTATTTATTTTTGAATCAGGCAAGGCACTTGCTAAGACTTCTACTGCTTCGTCGTTGATTTGATTGTCCCATAGATTCAAACTAGTAAGTCTAGACCCAGAAAAGGCACTGGATAGTGCCTTCACTCCTTCAATGCGTATGGAATTCACTCTCAAATTTAAACTCACGAGTGTGGAATTACAAATTTTGCTTGCCAGTACCTCTGCTGCTTCTGGGCCTATTTGGTTTTCTCCCAAATTCAAATCAGTAAGTTTAGAACTACCAAGAACACTTGCCAATCTTTTTACTCCATCTAAGTCTATTCGAGTTGCCCCTAAGTCTAAGTGGTTGATTTCAGAACTACACAAAGCATCTGCTAATGGCTTTACTCCTTCTTGTATTTGGTTCCACCTTAGATTTAGACTGGTCAGTTGAGACTGAGGCAGAATGCTTGCTAGTACTTCAGCTCCTTCTGCGTCTATTTGCGTCATTCTCAAGTTTAAGCTTTTAAGCTTAGATTTGGGTAGACCACTCGCTATGGTTTTGGCTCCTTCTGTGCCTATTCGATTGCAACCTAAATCCAGACTTTTGAGTTTAGAGTGAGGAAGGGCATTTACTAGCAATCCTATTTCTGATTGCTTTTCAACTTTTACTTGCAAAGAACTAAAAGACTCAGGTTCACTGAGGAATTCGCGAAGCTTCTCAGACACTGCAAATTCTCTGATTACTTCAGCAGTTAAGAAGAAACCTAGTTGCTTCTGGAAGTGACAAAAGTAATTTTTCCTTACTACTTTTGAATCTATAAGCCTAATAATGCTATTATTTGTTTGAGGTTTACCAGAGCTGAAGTACTTGCTAAGTGTTTCAAACCTACTTTTAGAGGATATAAGTTTTTGCTTGATTTCTTTGCATTGGTCAATAGCGAATTGCAATTGCTGATTGTGGTCTTCAAGAGTTTCCAATATTGCCTGGATGCACTTTTCTGCTTTTATCGTAAATTGCCTTCTTTTTTGTATGCACTCTTTCTCGATCTTAGAAAGCCATTCGAAGTGGGAATCCAAATCGATCGTTGTTATAGAATGGCCAGAGTGTTTTAATCTAGCTTGTTTGCAGTCGCAAAAGTAAGTAGCAGAGTGACTTGGGTCTGAGCAGTAGTGCTCGATTCCTTGGCAATTAAACCCCTTGCATGAGCTGTCCATTGTAATTTATTGACTTGGATTGCCAACTATGTTATTTTAATAATACAACTCACAGTCTTTACAGATTCCAACTGTGAATGTGCAAAAAGAAAGTCCAGGAACTAATATACTCACAACTGGAACTTTTAAACTTAGTTTAATAGGTAATTAGAGTCTATTCTGGCTGAGACTTACTTACTTGAATGTGCTTAAGAAGGTTGACATCTGAGCTTATTCTGCAAGAAGCACTGGATTTATAAGCATAAATTTAAGAAGTCCATTGTTAATAAGTTTAAAAAATAACTTGGAGGACTGATAGAATCAGTAGAGTGCAAAGGTTGGAGGAGCTGCTTTCGTCGTTATCATTGTCGTTAACCGTCTTATTGAGCGAATAAAACATAGGCGCAAAAGTTTTTACTATTTTTTCATCTGCGTCTTTCAGGTATTGGTATTCATCTGCTAGAATAGCA
>PR_CR_10_Liq_1_inCRDRAFT_1002219_pt1 | contig 10003 bp, 6 predicted proteins | sample PRCRCaboRojoPR_3_FD_10241 | JGI IMG/M metagenome (IMG submission 10241) | reverse complement strand
GATGTGGCACCCGTGGCTTTGGCCATTGCCATCGTGACGCTTTTTGCCAAGGAAGGTTTGTTTCGCTACATGTTGTCGGCAGCCAAGCGGGTGAAGTCGAGTATGCTTGTGGCCAATGCCTGGCATGCGCGCTCAGATGCCGCATCTTCGCTCGTGGTGGCGATCGGGATTTTGGGGCATTTGATGGGCTACAAGATTCTGGATCCTATTGCCGCGCTGGTGGTCGGTCTCATGATTGCGCGAATGGGCTGGCGGTTTGCCTCGGAGGCGTTCAATGATTTGATGGACCGGGGCGTGGACGAGCAAGAACTGCAAGAAATTGTTCACACGCTAAACACCACGCCCGGTGTTTTAGGGGTACATGACATCCGCACGCGCAAGATGGGTGACATGGTGATGGTCGATGCCCACATCGAGGTTGACCGTCACCTGACGGTAGAACAGGGCCATGACATTGCGGTGGCCGCCAGAGAGGCGGTCATGCACCGGCACCGGGTGCTCGATTTGATGGCGCATGTGGATCCCGTGGATCCGCCCGAAGTGCCTCGGGCGTGATAGGCAGGTCAATAGATTACTGAACAGCCAGACACAACAAGATAATGGCGTCAGTATGGTATGGTCGTTGCGTTGGCATCACGCCAGCTTGGTCAGTATGCCCTGCCTTTTTAGATGAATTGAAAAATAAGAACCACGGCTAAGCCATGATTTCAATTATTTTGTATGGTCGTAACGACAATCATGGCTACAACCTGCACAAACGTGCGGCGCTTAGCCTGAACTGCATGGCGGAGGTATTGACACATGACGATGACGAAATCTTGTTTGTCGACTACAACACGCCAGATGATTTCCCAACCTTTCCCGAAGCGATTGGTGACACACTGACAGCCAAAGCGCGCGGGTTACTTCGAGTTTTACGGGTGCGAGCTTCAGTGCATGAGGAGCGCTACGCCCACCTAACGCATCTCAAAACAGTTGAGCCAGTCGCGCGCAATGTGGCCGTGCGTCGCTCGAATCCAAATAATCCGTGGATACTGACCAGCAATACAGACATGATTTTTGTGCCGAAGGTTATGCCCAAAGGCAGCAAATCTGGCCAGGAATCATTGTCAGATCTAGTGCAAGCCTTAACGCCGGGCCTTTATTGTGCGCCTCGATTTGAAATCCCCGAGACCCTTTGGGAAAACTTTAACCGACTTGATCCTGTTGCCGTGATCGCTGACTTGCGTGCCACGGGTCGTCAGTTACATCTCGATGAAATTGTGTTGGGCAGTGATGACATTCGTTACGACGCCCCTGGTGATTTCCAGTTGATGCCGCGAGACGAACTCTTTGCCATTGATGCTTTTGACGAATCAATGCTCCTAGGGTGGCACATTGATTCGAATATCTCCAAGCGACTGCGCCTAAAGTTAGGGGAGGTCAAAGACGCCGAGCCTTTTGTGTCGGGCTACCACTGCGATCACACCCGACAGGTAACGTTGATGCATCGCCATGGCACGCAAACCAATTGCACTCAAACTTACATCGATGAGGTGATATCGGCACCGCTGCCTGCCCAACGAGGAACCTGGGGATTGGCTGAACATTGGATAGAAGAAATACGACTCGGTCACTTTAGTGGTGGACCCTCCGGCAGCCAGCGCTTTCGCCAAACCCTTGAACAGGTGTTGCCACAGCCCTGCCTAACACCGAGACGGGTTGCCTATCGAAATGATAGTTTTGATCAAGCACCTGCGAATGCGGCGCACATCATCCCGTTTCTGCTAGATATGTTTGCGACGGCGCCCCGCGACACCAAACTTGCCTGGCTTGGCATGGCCGGTGAGCTCTTCGACTTGTTTCAGCGCTGCTGGGAAACCCACGGTTTTACCGCAGCAATTGATTTAATTGAATGCCCAAACCGACAAGCCGCAGCGATGCACGCCGCACAAGGGTTTGTGATGAACTTTGGTGTGCCCGAGACCTGCGCGGGAAAACAACAACATCAAGTGCTGCGTTCGTATTGGGCGCTAGTCGAGCTAGAGTGTCAGCGCATGGATCTTGGCTTGACCCCTCGAAGAGTGGTGACGGTCAATGCCATTCACAACCGATTCGAAAGTTTGGTGCTCGGCATGGTGAACTGCACCAAGACCCCTTTTTCCACGCGCCTGCGCCATGGCTACGTAAGAACTGATGTATTTAACTACCCCGCAAGTTGGCTCGAGAAGATGCACATCGGCGCAGCTGGCACCCGGGAGGGTAAGCTCATCCGTGCAAGTGGCAAGGCCGGTCACGTGATGTATGGTCCGTACACGCCGATTCTTAACGGCACTTATGATTTCGAAATCAGCCTAAAAGTACTGAAGTCCTACACCTTGCTTGCGATTCGATGTATTGAGGTAACGGTTGAGGTGGTCGCAGATGAAATCGCCACAACGCTTAAGCGTTTTAACCTTCGCACTGGCAGTCATGTGTTGCCTGTCAAACAGGTTACCTTGAACCATGACACCCCACCTATGCTGCAGCTACGATTGCATAGCGATGGCCGACGAACCATCGTGATCGACGCAGTCACAGTCACTCGCTCCGAGCCACGGCATGATGCCGTGCGGGTTGATAAAGCAACTTGACCAAATTGTTTATACTCAAATGTGCTGATTGACAACAACCTATTGCACATTCATTTGCAGCGTCTCTCTGACATTGGTCTGCCGTAAATCGGCCTGCTGTGTAGTTATCAGGAATTCCCCAGGCATCGGTTTTCTCCTTTTAGAAGACGACGCTTGAAACGAAGGCGGTGACGCTAGCTCAAGCGGTCCTGTTGCCAACCCCACGCTTTTTTGATAGCGAATCCCCATGAAAATTCTTATCGATGGCCTTAATTTTGAATTGGCGCGTGGCACTGGGATCAAAACCTTTACGCGCTCGGTCATGCGAGCATTGTCAGACAACGGCCATCAATTAGACCTGCTCAGCGACCAAGTGATTAGGCAAATTCGCTATGTATCGCCAGTTGACAGTTATCTAGCCAATCTGCAGACGGTGACGCCACACCGCATTGGTATGAAGCAACGAATCCTAAATTCATTGCCGGGCGTTGGGAAACGATTTCGGGGAAGTTTTGGTGTTCAGGATCCTAACTTACTTGAGAGTTTGACGGGATGTCCGGAATGGGGGTGTCTTGACAACGTGCATGTTCGCCCTGGTTTATTCACCAAGTCCTTCATGCGCTCAAATTTGGGCCTCGGCATGCAACCAATCTCAAGCCTGCCTGATGTAGAAGCCTTGATGCTCACCTCGCCACTACCCGTTTACTTGCCTAGCAGGTTAAACGTCTTGTGCGTGCATGACGTGATTCCTTTGTCGCACCCTTGGCTTCTTGCCAGATGGGAATTTGTCGCCAAATCGATCGGCACTGCTCTTAAATATGGCTTATCCCGATCAGACAAGGTGATCTGCGTATCTGAGACGACCAAGCGAGAACTTATAAAACGCTTTAACGTCGATGACAAAAAACTGGAGGTTGTGTATCAGCCGTGTCGATACGCAGGCAATACACTCACGCTGACACCTACGCCAACAGCCGCCGTGGCGGATTCTCACCCTGCAACAGGCCAAGCGGTCCGATGCATCAGCGTGCTGTTCTTGACTTGCTTAACTTAAGCCAAGAACCCTTTGTTTTGTTCGCAGGGGCGATTGAGCCTAAAAAGAATTTACTCAACGTCTTAAGAGCCATCGAACGTAACCCCGCCATTCCTAAGCTCGTGGTTGCTGGCTCATTCGCCTGGTCGAGCTCACACGAACGAGCGATGATCAAACGACTGGGCAGGCGTGTAGAACACCTGGGGTTCGTTTCAGACGAGCACTTGCAGGTGTTGCAACAAACAGCAGCAGCGTGTGTCTTTGCCTCGATCACAGAGGGTTTCGGGTTGCCGGCACTAGAGGCCATCTGGTGCGGGACGCCTTGCGTTCTTTCTGACATTGCAGTGTTTCGCGAACTCTTCCCGAACAACGCTTTTTTTGTGAATCCATACAACCCCAATGACATTGGCGACGCCTTGCTTCAGGCCATCGAAGCTGATGATGATTACAAACAAACCATGGCCCGTGATGTGCAACAGCGGTTTTCGATGGCGCAGTTCGCCAATCGTTTATCGTCAATATTGAACTAACGGTACGTCATAGATGAGCAATCGACGGGCGACTATGATGATTCACCGCCATAAGGGAAACCGCGAGTGGAGGCCAGATTGAAAGTCCTTCACGTCTATCGCACCTATTTCCCTGACCCACCCGGCGGATTGCAAGAAGCGATTCATCAAATCTCGACGGCGACTCAGGCCATGGGGGTAGAGCCCACCGTTTTTACCTTGTCGCCTTGCGCCAAGCCCTCGACCATCGAAGTTGATGGCATCAAAGTCGTTCGGGGTCATTCGTGGGCTGAATGGCAATCTTGCAACATTGGCAGCTGGCAAGCCATTGCAGCGTTTCGGCAACTCGCCAAAAACACGGACATCATTCACTACCACTTTCCATGGCCGTTTGCGGATTTGTTAAACCGGTTTGTCTCCAAACGCAAGCCTAAGGTGATGACTTACCACTCCGACATCGTGAGGCAAAGATGGCTAGGCGTTGCCTACAAGCCTGCGTTGCGCAGCATGCTCAGCTCAATGGATCGAATTGTCGCGACATCTCGTAACTACATAAACACAAGCCCAGTGCTGCAAGACCAAGCCTGGCGTGATCGTGTTGATGCGATCCCTTTGGGCATTAAAGATCGAGATCAAGCGCAGTGCTCACAAAGAACTCAACGAGAGGGCGGTAACGGTAGTGCCGCCGGGACTGTCACTAGCCCTGCCCTAGACAAACTGGGACTGTCAGTCGGCAAGCCCTATTTCCTCTTTATTGGGGCGCTTCGCTACTACAAAGGACTACCCTACCTGATTGAGGCCTCGGCTCGGGTCCGGGCAAAAATTGTCGTCGTAGGCACTGGCCCGGAATTGCACAAGCTCTCCCGTCAGGCTCAAAGCATTGAACACGCAAATGTTGTGTTTGCGGGCCTCGTAAACAACGAAGACAAGTTTGAGTTGCTGCGACATTGCCGCGCACTGGTACTACCTTCACACCGCCGCTCCGAGGCCTTTGGCATGACACTGGTCGAAGCCAGCATGTTTGCTAAGCCGATGATCAGTTGTGAGATTGGAACAGGCACCTCTTATGTGAACATACACGATGAAACCGGGCTCGTTGTGCCACCTGAGTCGCCGGCCGCGCTTGCTGATGCCATGAATATCCTGCTCGCAGACGAGGCGTTGTGCCAGGGGCTAGGGCTCGGAGCCCGTGATCGTTATGATGCTCTGTTTAACGGTAACGCACTCGGGCAGGCTTATGTGGGGCTGTATCGTACTGTTCTAGATAGGGCTCGGGCCAAAACTCGACCTTCAAAAGACCTTTAACTAATTCGGACCTCGTGCGAGGGCCGTAAGAATTCCGAACACGGTAGTATTACCAGAGGTGAGACAGGGGGGATGCGAGGTTGTGGCAAACGGCCATTTAATAACTATTGGTTGTCAGTCCCGTCGCGCGGTCGGTAGCCCGGGGCAAAACCGGCAGCGCCGCGACCGCTCACGCAGCCATTATTGAGCTCCTTTTTGCCAGGCCAACAACTGCATATCCGAGTAGCTGCCTTCCAGAATCTTTACAGTAAACCCTGACTAACCGAAAAGCTTGGTCATCAATGACCCCGTCTGGCACGCTTGGCGGGATACTCTCAGCAAGTCGGATAAGTTGCAACCCCCCGTGTCAAGGAGATACGAATCTGTACACGAACCGGCACATACGAACTTACGAATCAAAAAACTCTTCGCCGAGCTGCTCAACCCAAAACAGTCGGTCGTACACCTCCCAAGCATGGCATCCAAAGGGCAGCACACCTTGAGATAGCTTAAAAAGAAAACGCGGCTCAACCTCAAACGCGAATCTCAACGCCACTTCAGGAGTCGGCACCTTGAACAAGTCGAAAGTAGATGATGCCAGTATTCCCCAAAAAGCATCCTCATTGACTTCAGGTGAGAGAGGATGAATATTAAATTTAAAAACGTTCCTATTTAAAAAACCCAATGGGCTTGTTTTCCTTGCCAAACTATAAATTAGCTCATCCGAGAAACGCATGCACTTAAGACTAGAAAGTACCCTTATACAGTCCTCACAAGACCTAAGAGAAAAGCCGCCATTTCCAACCCCTAAAAAACGATGTGGTTGTTCTGGCTCTGTGAATCCCACAAACCATGGGGCACCAATATATGAATAATTATGCTCGCACCAAAAGTTAAGCTGATCACTAATCACAAGCGCATCGAGTTGCACAATCAACATATATTCATAGGCAGAAAAACACTTATAGAACTTACGAGATGTAAGTAGCTTGTTATAACCAGCTATTGATGAAAAGTATTTTTCGTTGAACACTACAGAGCTAATCGTTTTCTCTCCTATTTTTAGGGGGAGAAAACTTTTGACGCGCTCAGGACAAACCACCACCAAATCATGTTCGGCCAACTTCTTCGCCGTGTTAACCAAAGAAAGCATTTCCATACTTTTTAACGGCCATTGGTACACAGGAACAAGCACAACGCATTTTTTTGGCATACCGTTATTCGATAAATAGTTTCTTCTGATCGGCTGATCGGCTTGGAATTTATAGAGTTTACAGGTCGAACCCTGTTTCCCTGTTGTGGTCAGTTGGTAGTGACCGTATCGACAACTAGCGACCTGATCGTGGCACGGATAGTCAGTCATTCGGTTGACGTTGCTGACCAGGCGATCAAGATGGCTCCAATGGGTGGCTGGATCAGTAAAGAGGCCAAGCGACCGTTCAATTAAGTGAATGAACTTAACCAAAAAGAACGAATAGCCCGCCCGAAAAAAATGCCGATCGATTTGGGCTCGCGAAGCCATAAACCCCAACAGCCGTTATTCTACCCATCAAATACAACTCGGCAACGGTCGACGGAAGGTACCGGGTCCCACGAGCCAATTAAGGAATAACACTCGTGGTGTTTAGCAACGCACTGGCGCCTCTGAGAGACTGGGGGGCAACACTGCAGTCTCAGGTTTCGGTATTCAGCCGCTTTTTAAAGTCCTCATACGCCAAGTGAAGACCGGTTTTTAAGTCAGTTTGTGGATGCCAGCCCAATGCGCGAAGTTTGCTGGTGTCCAAGAGTTTTCTGGGGGCACCGTCAGGGCGTGTCTTGTCAAAACGGATCTCTCCCGCATAGTCAGTCACCTTCTTGATAAGCGCAGCGAGGTCTCGTATCGACAGATCCTGGCCACTGCCCACATTGATATGGCTTTGCATGGGCAACGTCTGCTGTCGGTAAGTATGAGCGTCAAGATTCATGACGTGGATACAGGCTTGAGCCAAATCCTCAACGTACAGAAACTCCCTGAGCGGTGAGCCAGAGCCCCAGACGGTCACGCAATCGGATTGATTACGCTTTGCCTCATGGAACCGCCTGATGAGTGCAGCAACAACATGGGCGTTTTCTGGGTGATAGTTGTCACCTGGCCCGTACAGGTTCGTGGGCATGACACTGCGGTAGTCCACACCATGACTTTGACCATATTGACGGGTGTAACTCTCGCAAAGTTTGATGCCTGCGATTTTAGCGATGGCATACGGCTCATTGGTAGGTTCCAACTTGCCCGTGAGCAGTGCGCTCTCTGACATGGGCTGAGCCGTGTGTTTAGGGTAGATACAGCTTGACCCTAAAAACAAGAGCCTTTTGACACCAGCACGAAATGCCGCATCGATGACGTTGGCCTGAATCATCAGGTTTTGGTAGACGAAGTCAGCAGGGTAAGTGTCGTTGGCATAAATGCCACCCACTTTAGCGGCAGCCAGATACACTTGATCCGGTTTCTCTTTGTCAAAAAATGCCCGAACCGCCCCCTGATCGGTCAAGTCAAGCTCAGTTCGACTTCGAGTGATGATCTGATGGCTAGCGACACCGTGCGATCTCAGTTGCCTCACCAAGGCTGACCCCACCATGCCCTGATGACCTGCCACGTACACTCTGTCGGTTGCAAAAGATTCGTTCATTCGTGATAATCCATCGGAAGATAGCCATGTTGCTTGATGAGTTCATCGCGCTGGGCTGATTTCAAATCCTCACGCACCATNTCAGCGACCAGCGACTCAAANGAAATCGTGGGTTGCCANCCTAGCTTGACNCGGGCTTTCGTCGCATCACCAAGCAATGTCTCGACCTCTGTTGGCCGGAAATATCGCTCATCCACTCTGACGATATCTTTGCCCATGCAAGAACCCACTTCATTGACCCCCTCTCCTCGCCATTGAATAGGCATATCGAGTTCACTGGCTGCGGCTACGACAAAATCCCGAATGGAATGTTGCTGGCCGGTGGCAATGACAAAGTCCTCGGGCTCATCTTGTTGCAACATCAGCCATTGCATTTCGATGTAGTCACGGGCGTGGCCCCAATCGCGTTTGGCGTTCAGGTTTCCCAGATAAAGACATGGTTGAAGCCCCAGTTTAATCCTGGCCAGTGCACGGGTTATTTTTCTGGTGACAAACGTCTCCCCTCGCAGGGGTGACTCATGGTTGAACAAAATCCCATTGCAGGCATACATGCCATAGGCCTCACGGTAGTTCACTGTAATCCAATAGGCGTAGAGCTTGGCAACAGCGTAAGGACTGCGCGGATAAAAAGGCGTTTTCTCGGTTTGTGGGGTTTGCTGAACAAGCCCGTATAGTTCTGATGTCGAGGCCTGGTAGAAACGGGTTTGCCGCTCCATGCCCAAGATACGCAGCGCTTCCAGAATCCGCAAAGTGCCCAAGGCATCCGAATTGGCCGTGTATTCAGGTTGCTCAAATGAGACTGCCACGTGGCTCTGGGCAGCCAGGTTGTAGATCTCGTCAGGCTGTATCTGCTGAATCACGCGCACCAAAGAAGATGAGTCGGTCATGTCACCATGATGCAAGACGAACCGCTTGTCTGCATCGTGTGGGTCCTGATAAAGATGGTCAATACGATCGGTGTTAAACAACGACGTGCGCCGTTTTAACCCGTGGACTTCATAGCCCTTAGCCAACAGAAACTCGGCAAGGTAAGCGCCGTCCTGTCCCGTTACACCGGTGATAAATGCTCGCTTCATAATGTTCTTCTTTCGGGTCAAATCGCCATCATCACACCAAACTGTCAAATTCAGCCTCAAATGATAACGATGACGATCAAAAATCTCTCGAACCAGACGCATCTGATCACAGCATACCTACCACAAGCCTGAGCTTCCCCGACTTGGAAATCTATCCTTTGCGCTTACGGGGTAGCAAAAATCCCCACGAGAAATGGGGTATACGCCCACCTAGAAGGCCGACTGATATATGCGTTACTCACCGCGCCGGCACTAGGGCCCTACCCTGATTCAAGCGCGTGATGCGAAATCCGAGGTCACATTTAAGACTCTGGGGGACACGACACTCGATCGTCCGCTTCATTCACCCAGCGATAATCCTAGCACCACTTTGAGCGCATCAATTGTGCGATCCGAGTTAATTTGATTGCCTGAACGAAGGGCATCCATAGAAAGCGCGAGCTCTTCTAGCAAAGGCTTACTTGCGTCGATAACGTCCGCGATGCAATCCGGATCTGTAGGCTTAAGTGCAGTGTCCTTATTGGAAGTCCGCTGTGAGCGCCCGCTACAGACCCCAAGGACATCACACGCACAAAAGGAATTTCAAGCTATCCAAAGTAAGCCTGAGAGACCTCTTCTGAGGTACCATCCATTTTGATTTTGCCATGCTCCAGCCAGATGGCTCGCGTGCATGTATTGATCACGAGTTCGCGCGAATGTGTTGCTACCACCAAAATACGTGTTGACTCGACCACTTCACTCATGCGTGTCTCGGCCTTGTGTTTGAAGCCCTCATCCCCGACAGATAACCATTCGTCCATAAGCAGGATTTCGGGGCGCAACGTCGTGGCAATTGTGAACGCCA
>PR_CR_10_Liq_1_inCRDRAFT_1002218_pt1 | contig 10005 bp, 8 predicted proteins | sample PRCRCaboRojoPR_3_FD_10241 | JGI IMG/M metagenome (IMG submission 10241) | reverse complement strand
TTCAAACATATCGTGGTTGTTGTGGGGAATGTGTTCTAGTCCTTTCATAAGTAACTTTGGAATCCTTTCAAGCAGTCCTACAAGTTGACTCAGTTCTCTTTTTGCTTCCATGATGTCCTTGTGTCTAACTTGGGTGTCCTTAGCCAGTATTTTCAGTAGAAACTGGGCCATTCCGTTAGACATCGCTATTGGGTCTAGTTCTTCAGGACACTCGAATTCTTCAAGCCAGTCCCTTTCCTCTTCATGCAAAGAAGGGTGGTCTTTGGTGTCTTCGCTAAAGTTCACAGGAGCTTTTCCTGTAAGGGCCCTAAACAGAATGGCTCCTATGCTGTATATGTCGCATTGCTTGCTCACTCCTTCTTCGGGCACCTTTTTTGCTTTCTGGTACTGCTTGGCAAGTTCTTCGTGTTCTGGAGACAAGTAGTTAATGTCTCTAAAAGTGGTGTCGTACTTGTCTCCTACTAGTTGTTGGAAGTAAGCACTTTCGGACCCCAGTATCTCTATAGGGTCCCAAATGGCAAGTTCCAGGTCTAAAAATCTCAGACGGTTGATGTCTTGTTCAATGAGGTACACTGAGCTAGGGTTGATGTTGGAGTGCAAAACGTTTATAGAGTGCAAAACCTCTAGTTCGTCTAAAAGTTTGAGTCCAAGGGATATAGTTTCTATTTCGTTCATGCAAACTATTTTTCTTCTGGGTTCGTCTGAGTTTTTAGTTTCCATTTCTTGAAACTTCTCTTCAAAGTACTCGCCAAGAGTCATTTGGGTGGCTTCGAGTTCTGATATGCTTTTGTAAAGAATGCCTCCAGGCAACTCGCCGAACTCGTTCATTTCTTCTTTAGTCAGTTTGTTTTTAAGAACGATTTCTCTGAAGTAGTTTTGTCTGAAGCTTTTGTCTCCGTTGATTCCTGAAAGGTAAATAAGCTCAAACGTAAGTTTGCCTTCTTCGCCCAGCATAGGCTTAACCTGTAGCAAAGAGTGTTTGTACTTCTTTTTGTAGTTAGAGGAGATCTCTTCTATCAGTTTGGGAGGGTTTGTTATTTCGTACTTGCCTAAAAACAAGTTTCCTGGCTGCAAAAAGCTGATTACTGGAAAAGGGTTTTCTACTATGTGAGTGCTGAGCATCCGCAGAAAGTTGTAGGACTCCTGGAAAACATTTGCGAACTTCTCGCATTCCTCCATGATTATGCTTCTGAAAGTTTCGTAAGTTATGCATTCGTCCTGAGTAACTTCGTCGCGGAAGTCTTCTAGGGACTCTTTTTCAACGTAAGGTATTTGGATTTGGCCTTTGTGACAGATTGCTCTGAGTGACTTGTCAATGCATATGTAAAACTCGTCAGGAGTCATCACTTCTTCTTCTTCGAACTTATAAAACTCAAAAAGAGCTAAGTAAACTTTACCTTCTATTTTGCTTTCTAAAGGCCCTACACTCATCAGAATTAGCCCAGTTAAGAACTCTATTGCTTCTATTTCTATTCCGTTGGACAAGTACTTGTCGTAGTTCATGTTAAATTCTTCTTGCACTACGTTTTTATGGAACTCAGTAACTCCCATGAAAAAAGGAATCCCTAAACCTTTCCAGCGTCCACAGAGTTTCTTAGCTTGGTCCAGAGTTATTGAGTTGAGTTGCTAAGTAGAAGTTACTTTTTCAATGCTGAGGTGAGAAGAGTGCATGGTTTTCAAGTTTTGTCCCATTATAAATGGAAGTCCAGAGCCCAGCTGAAGAAGAAAGTTTTATGAAGTACTTAGGGGGGCCTTACAAGTCCTTTTTAAGGTGCATGACTCTTAAGAACGGGGTGATTGTAATAGGTGTTTTGGACATTATAGTAGGAGTTCTAAGGTTCTTTGAGTTCTTCATCATTCTGAGTGAAATCTTTCATGCAGAATTAGACGCCTGGGTAGCTCTTGCATTGCTACAAGACATTGCTTCCATAACAGTAGGAGTAATGGCTATTCCTGCTGTTAACGGGATCCTTAAAAACTCCTACCTACCACTTTCAATTTACGCCAAAATCAAAAAGTTCCAGTTAGTGTTTGATGTTGCTTGGAACTTCATTTTCCAGATATTTATAGACGGAACTGATGGATTGATTGGACTTTTCATTCTCTTATTTATTATTTCTCTGATCGAATTTTATATTGTCAAGATCGTTTGGAGTGCCGACATAAGACTCAAATACAATGAGACTATTCTAGTCCTTCATGGAGAAGAAGTAGTTAAGCTCATGAACCAACAAGCCAGCACCTTAGCTCCCCGCTCAGGAATAATTGCAATGCCAGGCCAGCCTATTTACAACGCTCCTGTGGGTCAACCAGTTTAATTACTTAAAGTTTAGCCGAGACTCAGCTTTCCGTCTTAACTCTCTCAAAGACTTAATAAAAGGCGGCGGTCCGTAACAGTTAGGGTTGCTTTCCACAGCGTCTATCATTCTTCCGTAAATGTTTCCGTCAGAGTGACCCAAAACTGACCCTAAAAAGTTGTCTGGGTTTGCAATAGAGTCGATGATATTCAAGCTGTTTTCGCCTATTACTTCGCAGTGTTCTAAAAACTTGTTCCTGACTAGCTGCACTTGGTCAACAGACAAAAACCCACTTTCAAGGAAAATACCTGAGTCAGCGTTAACCTTGTCCAAAACAAACAGTTTGAAAAGAGCCATTGCAATGTTTGCTGTTTCAATGTGTTCTTTGAAAGATCCTACCCAGTCTAGGTACTTTTGGGCGAGTAAGTACACTCCAAAAGACTTGGCCAGTTCCTGCAAAAATAAAGGCTGGGACTTGTTCCAAGCTTCAAACATACTTTCGGAATTCCCAACGTTTTCTTGCAGTCTCAGAAAAGACTTGTGCATCAAGTAGTTTGTTCTGAACTTAAGGGCTTCAAGTAGGTCTTGGGGTTTCAGTTCTTGGTTTAGTTTGGACTTGTAGTTCAGGTTGTCAGAGTTGGCGTCTATGAACTTTAAACTCTCTGCTTGTATAGACTTGCCTTCAATTAAACTGCGCATGTTCTTCATGATAAAAGCAGCAGTTTGCTGTACAAGCACGTGGTTGTCGCCTTCCCAAGTCAAGTTAACGTGATGTCCCATTAGAAGCTGGCCTAGCCTAGAGTACCCTGAGTACCCCAGACCTCCGCAAACTTGTCTGCACTCTGTCAGTCCGTCCCTTGCCCAGTCTGTAGCTAAGCACTTGAGTACTGAAAGTATTGCGTGCAGCTCTAAGGCTTCATGGCATTCAGGGTTAGCTTTTATCTTGTCCTTCACTTGGGGGTACAAACTAAAGATAGTGTCACAACAAAGCCCAGTTGCTATCACGTTTGCAAGCCAAGGCATCAATCTCACTCTTGTTAAGGAGTAGTCCAGTATAGGCTTTTCAGGAGAGTTAGGGTTTCCGAACTGTCTGCGTGCAGCTGCGAACCTTATAGCAATAGTAAGTCCGTTTTTAAGGTTGCCTTCAGAACTGCTTAGGACTCCTGTTCTGCCCCTTATAAGTCCAGCAAGCATAGCTCCGAACCTTTTTTCTCTCTTCTCAATGATGGACTGGTAGCCTTCAGAGGTGATCTGTGCATATCTGTCTAACAAAGCATCGTAAGGAACTCTGTAGTTCCTAAAAATGATAAACCCGTTGTCTACTCCGTCAAGTTCTGCTTTAGGCCCGCAGTCGCCAATAACCACTCCTTCTTTAACTTGGTGGGTTTCAAAGTCTCTTAGGTCAACTGCAAACACATGCACCCCTTTGCTTTCGTTGTCAATGTAAAGTTGAGCCAAAACAACGCACTTGTTTGAAGTTTTGGCTGCACCTCCTATCCACCACTTAGTGGCTAAGTCGTTTGGGGTGTTTATGACGAACTCTTGTGTTTCTTTATGGTAGTCTGCTCTGGTTTCAATCTTAGCGGCATTTGAACCGTGGCCTAGTTCTGTCAAAGCAAAGCACCCAATGTCCACAAAGTTGTAAGCCTTTTCAACTAGTTCTTTGTGCTTTTCTGTGCCTAAAGCTAGCAAAGAGTCTAGGTAAAGACTTCCGTTCACTCCTAGTTTTACACAGCTTCCTAAGTCGTAGTTCATGTAAACCCTTCCAAACACAAACCCTCTAAGAGGATTTGTTTCGTGGGAATGCCTGTCAAAGTCAAAAAAGTCCAGTAAATGAGTAAGGTTCTTTACGTAGTGTTCGCGTTTTTGGTCGGTTGTTGCGTCCACAGTCGAAAAGTGCTCAAAACTAGGAGCTTTAGCAAACTTTTCGAAGAAATCCTGGTAGTACTCAAAGCCCAAAGCGTAGTATTTGGACCTTAAAAGCTCTTTGTCGATTTTGGAGCCTCTGTTTCTGTACTCTTCGAGTGAGTTTTCTTTTTGAGCTTTAGGCATCGCTGAAAGGTGAGTTTTAATAGTGTTTAAGCGACTCTGGTGCATTTTTTGTTAAGGAACGAATTTACTGCCATTAAATTGGTTTGCCCAGTCTTAGTGCTCGTGTTTACTAAGCATTAATAAAGAATGTGTGAAGAATATGGAAAGAAGCTAAACGCCATAGCAATTGCCCAGCTAGCCCAAGAACTAGGGTTCTCCTCAATAACTTCCCAGGCACTAGACACCCTCCAAGAAGTCTCAGTTCTGCTTACTAAAAAACTTGCTTACCGCGCTAAGCTGATAGCTGAGCACAGTGGACGCACAGAGTGCAACATAGTAGACACCCTTCAAGCACTTTCCCTGCTGCAGTTGACTCCAGAGTCCGTAAAGCAGTACATGCAGTCCCCTTCAACAGACTTGCCTTTCTGCAGAGAAAACATACAGTTCCCCTACACACCTCACTTAGTTCCCCAAGAACCCAAGGAGCTCACTTACACTGCAGACAACGTGCCTGCTTTTCTGCCTGAGTTTCCACCTGAACACACTTACTTATTTACAAAGGTCCCAGTTACCCGGGACACTGACCCTTCTACTGTAAGGGCTGTCAGGGCTAAGGAGAAAAAACTCATTGAACAAAGACTAGCTCAGCTCCTCAGCAGGGAAGAAACCTCGCAAGAAGAAACTAAAGAACCAAGTCCTTTCTTGAAGACCAGTGACGCAATCAATCATTTAATTGAAGATGTAGATTAAAAGTGGTATTCCCTTATTTCGCAGTTTTCGAGCCACCAGTAGTCTGAGTAACCGTGAGCTTGGTGCTTAGCTGTAAAGTACTTTATGAAAGTTGAGTGAGTTACAAGAGCGATACTGCAGTGTTCTAGTTCTTTTTTCCATGCAAGTTTGCTGTGTTGAGCCCTTTCGTAGAGTTCGTGAATGCTTTCGATGTATTCAGGGTTGAGTTCCTTCATAGTGTGTAAGATATGTTGTCTGGCCTCTGAAAAGCTGCAACTCTGCAAAGGAAGTGTGTGCTGGTTCTTGCAAACCTCCAAAGCTATGTGGTGAGTATTGGGTACAAGTGACCAGTTAAAGTGGGAGTACTCAGGAAAGGGGTTTCCTTCGTACACTGAGACGTCGTGGCCATTATGGAGGCATTCTGATAAAACTGGGTGGACTATTATTTCAGGCGAATTAGGGTGGTTCTTAAAAAGTATGTCGCAGGTCTGCAAAGCCCTTCTGAAAGGCGAAACAAACACTTTTTGCACATCTAAAGTATGAGCTACTTGGGAAGCTTCTGCAGATTGCTGGATGCCTTCTTCTGTTAATGGGGAGTCACAAAGTGACTCATCCCACCTAAAAGGAGCGTTGTGCATAGACACTCCGGTTTTTTCCCACTCATGCTGAGCTTTGTTGTAATGAGTTTGAGCGTGACGGACTAGCCAAATTCTCCCCATTTATAAATGAAGTTCACTGTGAGCTTCCGCGTGCCTGCCCAGGTGATTTACAAAGCGCTTACAGACGAAAGAGAACTAACGATGTTTACAAGGACTCCTGCGAAGTTCCAAGAGTCTGGAGAATTGCTGCTCTTCGAAGGAAGAATCCAAGGAGAGGTACTGGAACTCAAAGAACCTTCTCTGATCAGAATGAAATGGAAGATGAGTGACTGGCCTAGTTACTCCGATGTATGCATCAGCATCACGGACTTAGGCGACGACGAAAGCGAAGTTACTGTGGAGCAGTCGAACTTTCCAGAAAGAGATGCTGCAGGAAGAACTATTGACCCTGAAGAAGTCCAAAGCGGCTGGCACAACTTGATTTTTGAAAACATCAACAACATACTTGGCTATGCCATAGTTAGGTAATAACTAATGCAAAAATCCCGCTCCAAAAAGTTCGAAATCAACCTTCCAGAGCAAAGACTGACTAGAAACAGCAGTTTAAGGAAGATGAGTAGTTTTTTAACTGAAAGAAAAGCCAGAGGAAACAACTCTGTTTTAATTGGAGACGAAGCCAACTCAAAGCTAGTTGTAAGCAATTTGAGCATGATGAAAAACTTCAAGAAAGAAAGGACTTCAAGTTGCGGAGACATTCAAAGCTATGCTAGCATCCAACACTCAAAACTAGACCCCAAAAAACTTTTGAATAAATTCAAAACAGAAAAGAAATCCCAAAATGAAGAAGCACTCAAAAAACAACTTGAAGTAGTAGAAAGAAAATTAACCGAAACTCACAACTTAAAAGAAAAACTTGACCAAATCCATCAAAAAAGAACTGAAGACTTAACTGTTCGCGAGTACAACTTAGTTTCTACTGAAAAACTTTTAAAACAGAAAATTGACAACTTCGAAGAATACAAGACTAAGATTGAAAACAACTTAATTGAAAAGTCTTCTAAGTTAAAGATCAGAGAAAACCAACTCAATAGCAAAGAAGAAACTTTCCACCAAAAAAGAAACGACCTCAACATCAAGGAAAAAAAACTACTTAAAAAAGCTTCCCAGCAAGAAAAGAACCTTAAAAGCTTCCAAGAAAACCTTAAAATGAAAAGTGAAGACTTACTAGGCTTAGAAAAAAAACTTACACTACACGAGGCTTCCATTTACCTCAAAGAAAAAGAACTCTTCAAAAAAGAGTCTGAGTTAAAATGCCAACAAGAAGACATAGCCAAAACTTCAAGCATGTTTGAAAAAGTTAACTCTGAGTTACACCAGAAAAGCCTTTTAATTGAAGAAGAAAAAAAGAAAATAGAACATGAATGGAAAGAAATCAACAGACAAAACAAAGCTCTCAGTTACAGAGAAAAAAAAGTACAACAAGCTGCTGAAAAAGTCCACATGAAACAGTACAAACTCCAGTGCAAAGAAAAGTCTTTTGCTGAAAGAACCAGAGTTTTGGAAAAGTATGAAAAAGCTTTGGAAATACGCGAGAAGTCTTATTATGATTGTTCTAACTTTACCACTAGGAACCACACTCCTCACCAGAGAGAAGAGAATTTGTTTAACTTAAGCAAAGGCGAACTCAGGTACTGTCAGAACGAAAGCTACCTTACGCCTGACGATGTGCTTACTCCTAAAACAGACCAAGACGAGTTCCAGATTTTTTAATAAACATTATTCCAAATTTCTTGCTCATGATCTGGAACTTTTTGCTTCGCAATAGCCATAATACAGTAAATACATTAAGATGGACGGCTTTGTCAGAGTAAAGTATAGACCCGGTATGTTCCAAGGAAATCGTCAAAGTTCATTAAACGTGGTTGGAGGCGATTCTTCAGACTCAAGCGAAGAAGAATTTGGTAGAGGCAGTTCAACTGCTGACTCCTCGGATGATGAATCCAGTATAATCTCGTGCTCAAGTTCAGACCTAGAAAGTTCAAGTAACTCAGATCTACTAATCTAACATTGCACTTAGTAAACTTAAGTCTCAGATAATAACCGTAATCTATGGAGGAGCTAAACATCGAAGAACTGTAAGACTCACAAAGGCTACTAGGAAGTAACTCCAGTGATAAGCTTTTGCATGCAAAAGAAGTTATCCAGTCGCTTGAAAAAGAAGTCCAAAAACTCAGAACCGACAACATAGCCAAAGATCAAATCATCAAAAAACTGCAAAACTACCCCAAAGCCCAGAACAACACTACTTCGGATTTCATGCTTCCAAGTGAATTCAAAAAGCAGTGGGAAGCACTTACTCACGACTACTTAATGGACCTGTTTTCAGAGTTTTTAGAGTCCCAAGAAACCTTTGCCAAATTGGCGCAAAGTTTGATGAAACTAATCATTGAATACGCAGAACAACAAATAAACAAAAAGGTTTCAGTGATTTCAGGAATTTTGGGTGGCTGCGAAGAGTTTAGTCTTAAAAAGTACATGCAGTACTTCTTCCAGGAACATTGCTCAAGTGCCTTTGAAAGTCCTAAAACAGAAAAGGTAAGAACTAAGTACTGGAACAGAGTTTGTGACTTAGTTTCTAGTCGCCAGTTTGAGTCACTAACCAAGTCTAAGGAGTTCCAGAACTTCACTGAACTTATGCACAAGCTTTCATTGCATATTAACTTAAACGAACCCAAACTCGTTGTGAACTTCAAAGAAAGCATTGAACGTAGGGTGCTCAACAGCCCTGAAGACTTTTACTGTATTGACGGATTCCCGAAAAAAGGCCATAAATGCATAGTAGTGGTGCCAGAGGTCACAAGGGGCAACTATGCCTACCAAAACATAAAGCCTGCAGTCCTTATACAGAACGACCCCTATAAAACACCTCCTAAGTCCCACAGACACAGTCCTGTAGTTGAAAAGTTCCTGAGGAGTTCCCCTTTAGAGCACACTAAAAATCCCCAGTGTCCGATGTGCCGACCTAAACTGCCTTGTTCTAGTTGTTCTAAAAGTGCACTCATGGCTATTGCCGAAAGAGTCCAAATCAATTCGGCTTTGAATCGCTACTCAGTGCGAGTCAGAGCTTATTCTTCCAACCTTCTTCAGCAGTCGTCAGACACCAAAAGCTCTTTGCTGGCCTTAAACCTAAGCAAAGCTGCAAACAAGTCCAGAAGCCAGCTATTCAATAAATATTAACTGCTTATATAGATTAAAATTTCTCTCGCAAACCCCAGCCATATATAATGTTAAGTTGGAACTATAACACTCACATCAACGAGTTCAAAAACAACATCCAAAACAAAGTTACAGCCTTTCCGTCAGAGTTCCAAAGCCTGTACCAAGCAACCGAACCGTACAGTCTGGAAGACCTCGGAGCTCTTGTGAGCAGAATAGGCAATGAAGTTGGATTTGACGAGGACCTTTACAAGTTTGTACTGATTCACTTGCTAGTAACCCTAGAAAAAAAAGACACCGAACCTGAAAATTTCATTGCTTGGGCCGAATTTTGCTTCCAAGTACTAAATCACTACAACCTCCAAAACATTCTCAAAGATGCTTCCAAAGAACTTTTATCCACCATGATTAAGTACCTGTCCAAGGTAGAAAACATAGAAACCTTAATAAGGTACTCAGTTTTAGCTCAGAAACTCAACGAGTACGAAGAAATCAACTACGAAGCTACCAAAAAGTACATTGGAATAGTTTCTAAGTCTAGAATGATGACTCTTTTAAAGAACTCAATAGAAAATAAAGACTTTCAAAGCACTGTTCAAAAAGCCTGGGAGTGCTTCACTAATGACGTTGACATTGGCTTGATCAAACAGTTTGTAGCCGACTTCTGTATGGACTGGATCAGAGATACTCAAGATAAAGACCGCAACCAAGTTAGAACTTTTGTGGGCTACCTAAATGCCATGAAAGATGAACTGAGTGACCTACAAAAAACAAGACTTGATCAAATCATTACTGATTTCCCTCCTATTGAACCCAAAGCAGCTCAACCTGTGCAGTCCCAAAGTGCGCAACACCAACACTCAGCGCAGAACATAGTAGTCCGTGAAAGAAGCCAAATCTACTCCAGAAATGTTATTTACGCCCAAAACTTCCCAAATCACATTGTGAACGTTGTCAGAGGTAAAGTTGCTACACCTGATGGAGAACTTGAAGTTGCCGTAAAAGAATACCTTTCGAGTACTCCTGGGTACATCAACAAGTTCAAAGGAGAAATAAATATTATCAAGAAGTTTTCAGGAATTAAGGAATGCTTTTTGAAGTACTACGGGGATTACTTAACTCAAGAAGAGGAC
>PR_CR_10_Liq_1_inCRDRAFT_1002217_pt1 | contig 10005 bp, 7 predicted proteins | sample PRCRCaboRojoPR_3_FD_10241 | JGI IMG/M metagenome (IMG submission 10241) | reverse complement strand
CCGGCTTGCGCTGATGAAACCGTCGAGAGTGCCCGCCGACAGCGTTGAGCAAGAGGCGCTGGCAGCGGTCTTGATGGGACGACAGCAGAACGCGCGCGAGCCAGATGTCATGAGGCGCCAAACGCTCATTGAACTGCTGCGGTTAGCCGGCGAGCTACAAAGAATTCCGCGGGCCGATGACGCGAAGTGGGCGTGGTTCAACGAGGGAAATTCACAAGAGACCGACCGTATCGATGTTCTCGGGCTTTGGTCTCTGTATCAAGCCAGCGACCTTTGCCGCCTGGCATATGAAGGCTTTCTGTCGGCAGCGCTTCAGTCGCTCGAGGCCACTCCGTACCGCAGGAAAACACTTCGCGAGATTGTCGCCGACCTGATCGAGCCAACGGATTTGGAAAATACGACAACGCTCGCGGAATATCTGCGGAATCAGACGGGAGACGAAGAACCGGAAACCTTGGCGAAGCAGGCTGCTTCCGAACTTCTGGAGGCTGAAAAGACTGGCGACGTCGACGGTGAGGTCAGAGCGTCCATTCGTCTGCTTTCGGCGCTTTGGCGAAAGAGCTCGGACTATTCGAGTTCCGTTCTCAGACGGCTCCGCTCGGCTGATCACTTCCAGTCGTATGCTACCGAGATACGCTTTCTTGAGCAGCGATTGTCGACACCGGCAAGAACAGCATTCGAGGAGATGATTTCCTCTCGCGTGATCAAGCGTCATCTCTGGGTGGCCTCGCGCAAGTTTCGCAATCAGAAGGCCTACACATTCCTCATGGAGCCGGACGACGGCCAGTTGCGCTTCCGCAGCCGGTTTTCCGTCTCTCCCAGTAGTCCGCGCATCGACCAGGCAGTTCAGTTTCTGCACGACGCCAAATTGTTGGACGACAAAGGCCCAACATCCCTTGGACTTGCTGAAATCGAGCGTCAATGAAGTATTACGAAGCTTTCTCGGGAAGTGGATACGACTCTGCTTTCATGACGACCTACGCCTTCTCAGCACAGGCATTTGAAGATGTGCCGTTCCCGAAGCTGCGGGGTGGCGGATGCCGGAACATCACCGTTCTGGCGGACCGCGGAATGCTCAACATGAGCTTTGATGAGTTCGGACCGCCGCGCTATGCTGGCACACTCTACCATGTCGTGAAGGCCACGATGCCTGGCGCCTTCCACCCCAAGATCGCCCTTCTGGCAGGTGCCGCGAAGGGACGATTGATGATCGGTTCCGCAAACCTGACTGGATTGGGTCTTGGCGGAAATCGAGAATTGGTCGCCGATCTCGCCTACACCAAAGACAACCCTGAATTCACCCCACTCTTCGGACAGGCAATGCGGTACATAGCGCGCCACGTGCCCAACGACGATCCGTGGTTTTCCTCGGCACTTGACCGAGCCTTGAGGCACGCCTCCTGGCTGCGAACGGCCATGGTCGACGAATCCGTGACAGAACGGGACGACATCCGTCTAATAATCGACCGTTCCGAGGGCACCATTCTTGATCAGGTCGCGGCCAGTATCGGTGCTGACCAGATCCGCCGCCTCATTGTTCTTTCGCCTTATTGGGACGAACGACTGGAAGGATTGAGACGGCTACGGTCGGTCCTGAGGATGCCGCCAACGGACATCCTTATTCAACCCGCAGCAGGTTTGTTTCCGGCTGAAAGCCTCAGCAGGCATGACAATCTGCGGCTGTTCAATTCTGGGTCTGAGCGTTCGTCGCCCTTCATTCACGCCAAGCTCTTTGTGGCCCTTGGTGAAGAATCGGATCATGTGATCTCAGGCAGTATGAATTGCTCGACCCCTGCATTGCTTGGTTCTGCCGATGTCTCGGGCAATGCCGAGGCCGGGATCTACAAACGCGTTCCAAGCGGCACGGCGCTGGCCGCGCTCAACCTGGAGGGATACGATGAAAACCCCGTCAGCGGGTCAGATTTGCCTGCACGCGAAGAGCGGGAGCGATCCCCATCTGCCGAAGCATTGCCTGCCGATGCAGGCAACTTCGAACTGCGTGGTGGAGAATTGTTCTGGCGCCCCCCGAACGATGGTGCGTTGGATGCCTCCGAGATCCGGTTGTTTGACCGCGACTACGAGGAACTGGCGCAAGTACTTCAAATCGAAGCTGGCGGAAACAACAGGTGGGCCATTGATCCTGACCTCCGACGCCCGAGGGTCGCACGCCTGGTTGGCCATGCCGGAACGTGGTCTGCACCAGCCTCAATCGTTGATCTTGAGATACTGTCGTCCTCCACGCTTCCTGTCCGAAGGGGGCGGAAACGAACGCTCGTCGATAGCCTGGCCGAGCTCGACCAGGAAGATCTGACAATTCTAGAAGCCCTCAACGAACTGGAGATGCTCGAGGAAACCGAGCACAGCAAGAACCCGGGCACCGTTTCATCCCGCAGCCAGACACCGACGACGCAGAGGGACACAGAGCAGACCCATCAGGTGCTGCCCTACGAGGCGTTCGTGGCTGCACGCAATCGATCACGAGCAGAGAAGGACGAACGGACTGCGTGGTCCCGTACGCGCGAGGATGACCCGGCCGGGATGATTAATGCCTGCCTGAATCGCCTGGTCGGCCTTGTATCTGAAGATCTGTCAGAAGACGAAGAGCGCGCCATGCTAGAAGACGCCGCGACCGACCTGCGAACTACCGAACCGGCCAAGGCTGAGGATACAGATGCCGAAGGACTGAATTCTGCAGACAATTCAACCAGTCCAGCTCGGCGAGCTCACGTCACGGCAACAGCAAAGAAATATATCGACGCTGTGAAGGCCTTTGAGAAGCGAACGACGGCGCTGAAGGGCAGCCCGATAACAACGGCTGAACTGGTTCGGTTGCGGGCCCTCCTGCAAATTGTCCTGGCTGGGGCGATGCCCGTTGCCGGACAGGCGAAAGAACATCAGGTGCTTCCATTGGAAACGAAGGATAGCACTGAGTGGCCGCGTCTGATTGGGCGATTGCTGCGCCAGCATTTTGGGACGATCCGCGCACTACAGTCCCTCCAGGTCGAAGACGATGAGAGCGAGCACACACGGGTTCTGGATTACCTCGCAACGGCGAAATTCGCAGCACAGATGGCCGTTCGAGGGGCTCAGGCCAGTCGGTCGCTTGCTCCAATTCAGAAAGCCCTCGGCGCGCTTTCTGCAGACCTGGAAACTCAGATCAAGGCGATCGTCGCCGCCGACGAAGCTGACCTCGCCCGGCTGCAAGAACTGGATGCCAAACTGGCCTCGCGGTTTGGACCAGCGCTCGGGATATGAAACCGGCTTCGCAACGGGACCCGCGTCTTCCGTCGCCACCTCGTTGTCCTACGACCAAACGCGCCTCCTGCATGTTCGGTCTCTGTCTCGCTCGATAGCGATGGAAACAGGGCGCGCAGTTTTGGCGGGGCTGCGAGTCAGGCCATTGGAAAGACGGTGAAATTTTAGACCGAACCGGAATCGGCGCGGTTCGCTCGACCAGAGACGAGAGGCCATTCAGAGACGGAAACCACTGCACGCCTGCGTCTCAGCGGTTCGCACCTACACGGCAAACCCCTTTGAAAACAGGAGAAATTTCGCCTCTGTAGGGCCGTCTGAACGGGTTCGAAAGGGTGATAGTGGCGGAGGGGATGGGCCTGACATCCAACCTTCTCCAAGAATTCTCAAGAACAGCCGGGTGGATTTTCGCAGCGCTGCGCATCCCGTAACTTCTCGCAGGAGTGCTCAACGTTCGCCCATCGCATCCTGAATCGTTCTGACGATCGGCGCAAAGAAGTAACTGATGATGCGCCGGCTATCCGTGGTCACGTCGATTGTTGCGGTCATACCCGGGCGCAGAGAATACGTGTCGGAGCCAGCGCGGAGTATGGTTTCGTCTGGCGCGATGCGGACAACATAGCCCCACTGACCTTCGTCCACCTCGGTGGAGTCGGCCGCAATGTCCGATACGACCCCGCGGACAAAACCGAACCGTTCCGATGGATAGGCGTCGAGGCGGATATTCGCTGGCTGGCCGACCTGCATAAACCCGATATCCTGATTTGAGAATGTGCCTTCGATTTCGATCTCGGCCTCTGTAGGCACGATCCGAAGCAATTCCGCTCCGGCTTCGGCAATGCCACCGACCGTGAATACGGCGAGTTGGTCTACCACACCCGAGGCGGGGGCAACCAATCGGGCGGCAGAAACCCTGCGTTCTGACGCGCGCTGCTCCTCGGCAAGCGTAGCCAGACGTCCGTCAATCTGCGCTCTACGATCAAGGGCAGTGCGGCGTAGGTCTGCCGTCAATCGCCGCCTTTCGCTATCAAGGGCCGCTCGTTCTGCGACTTTCTGCTCGAGCTCACGCAAGTATATGTCTCGCTCGCGCTCAAGATCTGTGAAGGCCTGTTGCACGTCCAAAAATGCCGAACGGCTGGTTGTGCCCTGTTGCAAAAGCTGCTCGGAGGTGCGCAGGCGTTTCGCCTGGATGTCCAAAGCAGCATTGACGCGAGCGATATTGGCGTTGGTCACGGCCTCAGATCGCCGATTTGCCTCCTCGCGCGCCGTGATCTGCGCGAGAGAAGCGAGATAGTCCGCGATTTCGGCAAGCAGCAGATCGCGTTGTTCGACCGTGAATGGATGAGCGCTCATCACGTCTGGCACATCGAATATCCGCGCAATAGTCTCACCCACCGACCATTTCCAAAAGTGGCTAAACGGGAGCTTGAACAGATGCTCGAAGATGCGCGCGCCGAACTCTCGGGTAACACGATTGGCTGTCAGCATGCCGAGCAATTCGGACAGCACCTCAAAGCCAAGTTGAAACAGGCTTACGGCGACAAAGATCGCCACGACAACAAGAAGCGACGCCTCGCGTTGAAAGGGCAGGATGCGGTCGCATGATGACCTGAAAGATGAACGGCTCGACCAGCCCTATTAGGCGCAGGCAGATCGCGAGGAAGATCAGCTCGATGTAGAGTGGCGTGAACTTCCAGAGCGTTTTGCCGAACCAGGAAAGCGGGATTTCACCGGCGTTTTCATCCTGCCGATCTGTCACGGGCAATCGGCGGCTTCAGCGGGCGCGCGAATGACGCAGGCGCCGGGAAGGGCGTCAGCGTCCGGGGAGACGGCGACCACGATGAAGTCTTCGGCTTGTGGAAATGCGCTCGACAGGCGGTCCATCAAGGTGCCTTCGGTGACGGCCTGCAATTCATCCGTAAGGCGCAGCGATCTGCCTGCATCAAACCCATCAAGCGCGCTTTGCAGCTCGGATCGTGCCTGACCGACCACGAAGTCAGGCAACTCGGCAAAATTTTCCGCCAGCGGTGCTTTGCGCCGTTCCAGTTCTCCGGACGGTCCCGATTGCCGGAAATCGGCGTAGGCATCGCGGACAACCTGTTCTGCATCAGCGAGTTTCGCGGTCTCAACCTCGCCAGACAGGAACAGGATCCGATGGTCGCGCGTGTAATTGGCCATGCCCGCGCCAAAACCATAGCTTGCACGCAGCTCCGTCCGAACGGCCTCGAACAGGACAGACTGGTCATCGCCACCGAGCGCGTGGATCAGGATCAGGTCTTCAAATTCGCCGCCCAGGCGAGTGGGCGGCAGCGGGGCGACAAAGGACAAAGTAGTGGTTTGCGCATCAGGAATATGCAGCAGGATCCGGCGCGGGCTGTAGTCAGGCGCCGCCTCCTGTAAGAAGGTTCGGGACGCATCCGGCAACCCGCGCAGCAACGCATCGATTGCAGCCCCGGCATCCGCGGCTTCGATCCCGCCCGCAACCACATTGGCCTGAGGCGTGCGCGTGAACGTCTCGGAATGCCAGGCCACTACATCTTCCCGCGTCAGATCGTCGAAGACACCTGGTTCATCCAGAGAAAGTGCAAGGCGCAGCGGCTGCGCGCCGAACACCGCCCACCGGACGGCATCGAAGCCGGCATGAGCGGGCTGCGCCTGCGCCTCTGCCATATTCGCGTCGGTCCCGTCGCGGATGCGGTCGAACCATATCTGGTCAAGCGTCGGTGCGCGCAGATGCGCGTTGGCAATGGCAATGGTCTCATCCATCTCGCCGCGTTCGAAGGTCAGCTCGCCGATCACGTGATCGTTGGCCGCGACATATATGTCGCCCTCGGAGTTCAGATCGGCAAAGCGCTCGCCCACATCCCCGGCGGGATACCCCTCTGCCCCTCCGGCGAGGATCAGTTGCGTGCCGACCACCGGCGCGGACTTGTTCGTCTCGGGCCGATAGGCCCAATCGGTCGGCCAGGCGATATGGATGGTGACATCCTCGTGCTCGGGTATGTGCAGAAGGGTGTATTCGAAGCCGCCGGGTGTGGTCTCGACGCTGGCGGTCGGACCCTCCTCCTTGCAGGCGGCGAGCGAGAGAAGGGAGGCAATCAGTACCAGGATACGGGTCATTCGAAACTGTCCTCGGGGCCTATGAAGGCCGCGGCGGTGCGGCCCTCCCCGGCGAGTTGGCGCAGGAGCGCATTGGTGGTGGCAAGCGAGAGGTCGCGGTGCAGACGTTGCAGTTCGCGTTCGGAGAGCGGCTCGCGCAGGCTGGACACGCGGGCGAGCACGTAATCCGCCATCCAGCGGGCGGTCTCGTCCGCGTCGTCCCAGTCGGGCCAGTAGCCGTCGAAACGGTTCAGAACACGGGAATAGGTGGTCTCGGGGATACCGCTACGCGCCACCTCGGAGAGGGTTGTCTCGAAGGCGGTCTGAACCTCGGTCAGGGTCACGCCCGCATCCGGCGCAGCGCTGAAGTCGATCTCGATAGTGTCCTCGTCGATGGGCCAGATCTCCACATCGAAACTGCGCGTAATAGCAGCGTCAAAGCGCAGCGGCCCGGCGAGACCACCGGGCAGGTTCGAATAGAGGATGTCGCTCAGAAGTGCCGTCTGCGCCTCCAGCAGGTCGAACTGCACAAGTTCAGGCAGCGCGACAACCCGCCGCCAAATCAGGCGCGGGGCGGCATCGGGATCGGGGTAGCGCAGCGTTGTCGTCGCTGGCACTGCAAGATCGAAGGGCGGCGGCGCAACGTCAGCGGGCTCCACCTCGGGCCAGCCGGCGTCGTGCACGGCCCGGCGCACCTGCCGTTTTGAGATGTCGCCGATCACGACCAGCCGCGCATTTTCTGGCACATGGGTCGCGGCATGGACCGCGCGCGCCTCGTCATAATCCAAAGCCATGATCTGCTCCGGCGTGCCAATTGGTGAGACGGCAATGGCGTTACCCTCGTAAAGGAACCCCTCCATCGCCTCGGCCGCCTGCGGATCGGGGTTGTTCACCATCCGAAACTCATACTCCCGCAGGACGATATTGCGCTCTTGCTCTGCAAATTCACGCGGCAGGTCGATAGGGTCGAACACGCCTTTGAGCGTTTCTAGCAACCCCGGCAAATCCTCCGGTGCACCCGATAGCCAATAGCCAACGGCCGTATCGCTCGTCCAGGCGTTGGAGTGCCAATCCGCGGCGCGTTCACCGCCAACGGCATTGAACCAAGCGAGGTGTTCGGCATAGTGCAGAGCCACAGCAGATGCGTTTGCGTTCGGGATCACCACATGCGCCGCAATACGATCATCCGGAGCTTCAATGACGAAGCGAAATGCCGACTGCTGCTTTGCTAAGGCAAACCACCCAGCAAGAATAGCGCTCGCCAAAGCGCTGCCAAGTAAGAGAGGTAATCGTCGGAGCATTGAAGGACAGGAAACGTCAGCGTAGAGCAGCGAACATCAAGGATACGAAGATGAAGACGGCTGTCGCAACTCCCAAACCGATCCAGGAAAACTCGTGCCTTTTACGAAAATACATGATTAGCGCGTAGATTGATGCGAAAACCACCGTACCAAGAAGGGTCTCAATCAGGGTCATTTATTATTCTCTCTGGCATCTCTAGTTGTGTCAAGCGGGCATCATATCGATGCCCACCCTTGTCTCATGTCCGGATTATCTTCCGTCCCAGCCAAGCCCGTCGCGGCAGACCTCGTTGGTCAGACCGCCAGCAGCACCGGCAGCGCCCCAGCCGGCAGCAGGACTTTTGGTCGCTGCCGTGACGACTGCACCAGTCGCACCGCCAACCAAACCGGCGGCCACGCCGCAGACTGCGACTTCAGCCATGCGCCCGGCCCGGCTACCGCCGCCTCCACCGCCGCCTCCGCCTCCACCGCCGCCGCCAAAGCTGACGGTGTCGTTCAAATCGGTCATCGAGACTTTGTAGATACGAGACATTTTCGCGTCTTCCTTCCTGTCGCGGACCGGATGTGCTATCCTATCCACTATTGCTGTCTGCCGGGTTTTCCTGCCCGGCGGCTCAATCGGGTGGGGCGTTGTACCAGAACGTTCCACCCATCCACGCCCACGATATTATGGGCAGGATCTCTTAAGCCACGGCCCGTTTCTCGGTCTTCCTGAGGTTTACCCCCGTCCAGCGGTTGATCCGGCGCACCGTTCCGTCAGGATTGCGCCGAAGGCTGGTGGCCACCTCGTCGGGGAAGATGTTGTGGGTCATGTCGTGCAGGACTTCACGAATATTGTCGAAAGGCGTGATCCAGTCGTTGAAAAACAGCCGGTCACCGCAATTCCACTCTTCGTTGGCGAGTGCGCGTCCGGTTTGAAGCACGTCGCGCTCCACCTCTGGCGAAAGCCAGGCCCAAGTCACCATGGCTGTTGGAATTCCCTCATTTGTCACATAGAAACGAGCTTGGCCGCACCAAAGCGCTGGCAGAATCTCGACGCGGAAATAATCACCCACCTCGAACTGCTTGTGATACTCGGACTGCGCGAGTAGTTCGAGCGCGTAGCCAACGCTAGCATAATAGTCGATGTTCACCATGCCGCTTGCTCCTGCGTTGCGCTGCGAGTGTGCCGAACCGTCACGCCCGCCGTTTTGCGCAGATACCGTTCCAGTGCGCTTTGCAATGCGCGATGATCTCCGAATGGCGCAGCCTGCCGTGTCAGCGCGTATCCATCTCCCAGAGCAGATTTCGACCAAGTCGCATAGCCGATCGGCTTGCGTTGCTCGTTCAAGGCGACGAACGCGGTCTGATCCTGCAAATGGTGCAGCAGATCGGCATAATAATCCTTGATACGCGTTTCGGACTGGCCTTCCCAATAGTCGATATCGATGAGCGCCATAGCGCCGAGGCTTCGATATGCATCTATCGCAGGCGTTTCAGGCTCTGGTTGCGGCATCGCAGGCAGATAATTCGCGATATTGCCTGCACGGTTGGCCAATTCATCAATTGGAACAAGGCGCATGCCATCGCGACCTGAGGCAAAGAGCTGGCGAAGCCACTCTCCGGAGCCGCGATTGAACAGTTCAACAGCAGCCAGGCGTGCAACCGGATAGTTCTGGCGATATTGATAATGCGCCTTGGGATCCGCCAATGCCGCCGCGAGCAGGTCAATGTCCGACCCAAGATAGGCATCATTTTCGCGATGCCAGACATCGCACAGGGCGGGATACAGGTCTGGTGCTGCCGTTCGAGCATGCGCGATGACGAGCAATTCACCAAGAAATGCGCAAACCTCCCGCGCCAAGGGCTGCATTTGATTGTGATCGGAGAATATGATTTGCACGGCATGAGCGACTTCATGCGCGAGGCAGATCACATCGTCAGGAGAGCCCGCCCAATTTAGCGCGATCAATACGGACTGATCAGGGCCACGATCCATCGTGTGTGGAAGGCCGTCGCCTTCCGGAGCGAGGGTCGAGAACTCAGTTTCAGTGCCGATTCTGTTCCGCAGGTCGGGCTGTTTGAGAGCTGCCTCGAGCGCTCGGAGAACAAAATTTGTCAAACACTCATTTTGTGTCAAGAGATCTGGCGGAATCCTGACCTGGTCTGGCACGCAAGCGATCATTCGCTCCGGGATGCCTCCCACCGAACCGGCCCGCCAAGCGGCCAAGATATCGAGGAGAAGCGCCCGATCCAAATCATGTAAATTCAAATAGGGTCTGGACTCATTGAGTTTCAAAGCCAGTAGATGACGATTGCCGCGAGAGCGATGGCTGACAGGAAGACCTTTGGGCACCTGTCGTAACGGGTCGCA
>PR_CR_10_Liq_1_inCRDRAFT_1002215_pt1 | contig 10021 bp, 12 predicted proteins | sample PRCRCaboRojoPR_3_FD_10241 | JGI IMG/M metagenome (IMG submission 10241) | reverse complement strand
GGGACCTTTTGACATGGGTTCATTAGATCAAGATGGGAAATTAAACCTGGTAACCTACACCAAGGATGGCACCCTAATCTGCTATTTGATTCGTTAGTTCAATAGCTATGGAAAATTAATTGACTTATCAAGGCCGACAAAGGAGTCTGACCATTATTAAAGGATAGGCAGGGGGGCTCAAAAAAAAAGTGGCCTTATTTGGTAAAAAGTAAGAAGCTACCCCGTACATGGGCTTCTAGGCATCTGCCATATCTACCTTTTCTCGCTCGCAAAATTGCTGCAGCTTGTCATAAACCATGCGCTTCATATTTCACCCTCTTACCAATTATATATAGGAAAAACTCAAGTCTGCCGAGGGCCTATATTTGATAGCTTTCCTGATTTGCTGAATGGTTTCATCAACCGGCTTTTTAAAAGCAATGGTAGCAGCCATGAGCGCTCCCACACTAGTTCCTCCTGCGTAGTCAAAAAGAATATCATACTCTTTTATTGCCTTAAAAAACGCCCAGGTGTGCAAAGCCCTTGGCGCCCCACCAGCCAGCACCAGCCCTTGAGCTCCCCCCGTGCCTTTACTGCGGGTGGCTACCATTCTGCCGCTTAAAACAAAGTAGAGTGAATCGCCTTCATCACCTTCTTTCATTAGGGTTGTTCCTCCCTCTATCTCAAGCCATTTTAGCTGGTCTTCAAACTCATGAAAAACCTCATCGTCAAAATCTCCAAAAAACTTTTTGAGGCTGTCTTTTAAACGTAAATTATGGTAATAACGGCTATCTGATCACTGAGAGCTATTCAAGGAGAAAAGTTTTGTTTATGCTTAAATGCCAATCACTAAACTAACAAGTTTGCTATTTAAAAAAACTGTCTAGGTAGCCATCCTTCAAAATTACCTTTGTTTTTTATCCTTTTGGGGATGGTTTTCAATAAGGCCCTCTAGCGCAGCTCCAGCGATTGACCCGGCTTAACCTCTTCGCCAATGTACATGCCGTTGCGTTCATAAAGCTCTTCTAACCTTATGGCAAACTTTTGCGCAATGCTGTACATGGTTTCACCCTCTTTTACCACGTGGGTTTTGTGTTCCCGGGCAGACTTTCTGCGCTTAGGTTGCAGGTACACAATATCACCGGGCTTTAACTGAGCATCGTGCCGCAGCTCATTATACTCCAATAACTCATCGGGTTTTTTATCAGTCAAAAGGGCTATGCTTTCAAAGCTATCGCCTTCGCGGGCCACCACGTACTCCACATGATTGGCCGATACATTCACATAAAGTTCTTTGCGAACTTCGGGACTTACCTCATCTACATCAAAACCTTCCAAGTCGTACTTATGCAGTTGGTAGCGTTCTATCAGGTCAATGAGCCTATCGGCATAGCGCCTGTCCGTAGCGTAACCTGCCTTGCGTAAGCCTTTGGCCCAGGCCTTGTAATCAGTAGGGTTTTCCTCAAAAAGGCCGGCATAGCGGCTGCGGTTTTTTAAAAAAAGTGAATGATCTCTAAAGCTATCTTCTGCGTTTTTGTATTTCCTGAAACACTCCCCTTTCGCATCGTCATCGTGGTAAACCTTGCCGCCCTTCCAGTCTAAGTGGCACTTAATACCAAAGTGGTTTTTAGCTTCGGTAGCCAGGAAACTTTGCCCGCTGCCACTCTCTAAAATGCCCTGCGCCAAAGTAATGCTGGCGGGTATGCCGTACTCTTCCATTTCGGCAATAGCCACCTTGTGCCATTTTTTTATGTAGGCCTCGGTGGCGCTTTGTTGTGCCAGTAGCTGAAAAGTAACTAAGCTAAAAAGGATGCATTGTTTAAGCCTCATAAATGATTGTGCGTTTATGCTGTTTTTTTAATTTTTGGTTCATGCCCGATATACCTTGCAAACCGCCACTGTGCAGGGCTAAAATGCGGGTGCCAGGTTGAAAATAATTTGCGTGTATTAACTGGTAAATGCCAAACAGCATTTTGCCGGTGTACACCGGATCTAGCTTAACGCCCGTTTTTTCGAAAAACGTATTCATGAATTCAATCAATTCATCTGTTACCTTGGCATAGCCTCCAAAATGGAAATCGGCATTTACTTCAAAATTAGCCAGCCGCCTGGTAACTTCGGTGGGGCTTAGGCCATAGTTCTCCCCTAAACTTTCAACATTTTGAGTAAGGGTTTGCTTCAAATACCCCTGGTCTTTTAAAGCCGAAAAAAACAGAAACTGCGTGGGATATGCGCTCAGTAGCAGACCGCTAGCGGTAGTGCCGGTTCCCAGGGAGGCGCAAACCCAGTCAAAGGGCTCATTAACTTCCTTTAGAATTTCGGTGCAGCCCTTTATGCCTAGCGATCCTTTACCGCCTTCTGGGATGATGTAGCTTTGCGGGTAACTCTCCTGAAGCTGAGCTATAAAGCCAGGCTCGTCTTTCTCTCGATACGCTGCGCGGGTAATAAACTCCAGTTCCATACCTTGAGCGCGGCAAAAGTCTAAGGTGGGATTGTGCTGTAGCTCCTCCCCCCTTACCAAGGCCCGGGTAGGAATTTGTAAGTGCTTACCCGCTGCAGCCAAAGCCGCCAAATGATTTGAAAAAGCTCCGCCAAAGCTCAAGACCTCTTGCTTGGTACTTTGCTCAAAATCTTGCCAGTAATAGCGCAGTTTTCGCCATTTATTTCCGCTCACCTGCGGGTGAATCAAATCATCGCGCTTAAGCCAAATTTGCACGCCCTGCAGCTCTAGCAGCGCCTCGCAGGGCGATGGTAATTGCAAGCTAAGCGTCAAGCTATTTTAATTTTTCATTTTGTTGATGGCGTTGGTGATCGCGCTGTGTTTTTAATTGCATCTTGGCATCAAAGGCGGCCTGCAAATTGGTATTGGTTTGATTGGCCAAACACAACACCACAAAAAGCACATCGGCCAATTCTTCACCCAGGTCTTTTTGCTTATCACTTTCTTTCTCACTTTGCTCACCATACCTGCGCGCAATAATGCGGGCCACCTCTCCTACTTCTTCGGTAAGCTGTGCCATGTTGGTCAATTCATTAAAATAGCGCACGCCATGATTTTGAATCCACTGGTCTACAATTTCCTGAAGTTCTTCTATGCCTTTACTCATTGCTAAAATTTGCGAGCAAGTTAAAAATTAGCCCCTTCAGCCCGGGCTTCAAAAACCTTAAATTCGCCCCACTAAAAGCATTTTATGTCAATTGAAGTACAGCAGATCACCAAGCTTTATGGCCAGCAGGCCGCTTTAAATGAAGTAAGCTTTAAGGTGGGTAAAGGTGAAATTGTAGGTTTTTTAGGGCCCAATGGCGCTGGTAAAAGTACCATGATGAAAATCTTAACGGGTTACCTACCGCAAAGCACCGGCACCGCCAAAGTTTGTGGTTTAGACGTAATGGAAGAAAGCATAGCCGTGCGTAAAAAAGTGGGCTATCTACCCGAACACAATCCGTTGTACCTGGAAATGTATGTGAAAGAATACCTGCAATTTATGGGAGGGCTGCATCAAACGGCTAAAAATCAAGTAGATCCTATAATTGAAAAGGTGGGGCTTTCGCCCGAAAGGCATAAAAAGCTGGGGCAACTTTCCAAAGGATACCGCCAGCGGGTGGGCCTGGCAGCTGCCTTGTTGCACAACCCTGAGGTATTAATTTTAGATGAACCTACCACCGGCCTTGATCCCAATCAATTGGTGGAAATACGCAACCTGATAAAAGAGGCCGGGCACGAAAAAACGGTAATGCTTAGCACCCACATTATGCAGGAGGTAGAAATTCTGTGTGATCGTGTAATCATTATTAATAAAGGGCAAATAGTAGCCGATAAACCCACGGCAGATTTACAGAACTTAAACAAGGGCACTTCTTATGAGGTGGAATTTGATGCCCCTACCACCGCCTCTCAGCTTCGTAAAATCACGGGCATTGCATCCGCGGAAGCGCTAAACACCGCCAAAACTTTATGGCGCCTAGAGTCCAAGGGGCAAGAAGATGTGCGCAGTGCTGTATTTAAATTTGCCGTAGCCCATGAATTAGTGGTTTTGGGAATAAAACAAGAAGAACATAAATTAGAGCAGATTTTTCAACAGCTCACTCAGTCTTAAAATGAAATACCTAAACCTAACACTGCTCATTGTAATCCTTTTAACCCTGATGGCCTGCGAGCAAGTGGCTATCACGGTAGTTGAAGAGGCCAGCGAAGTCCTTATTAAAGAGAACTCAGCAAAAAAAGAAGCCACCAGAAAAAAAGGTAGGTCTCTAAAAAGGAATGACACTTATACCGTGAAAAATAAAAGTGGTACCACTTCAACCTTTACGCTTGTGAATGGCCTCAAAGAAGGCCAGGCCACTCAAAACTTTGGCAATGGTAAAATTTGGAAAGAGGTTACCTACAAAAAAGGTCGCTTAGATGGACTGGCAAAGGTCTACAATCAGGCGGGAGACCTCGTACGAACGGTAAACTACAAGGCTGGGAAAAAAAGTGGCCTCTACACCCGTTACTACCCTAGTGGCAACAAAAAGCTGGAAATTGAATACCTTGAGGATTTCCCCCTACCTGGTATTTACCAACGTGATGCGCGTGGCCATGAAAACCCTGAACCTGATATTTCAGTGGAAATTGTAGAAAGCACTGGTGATAATCGAGAACAACTAAAGAGATGGATAATAATGCTAAATGGAGGCGCAAAGCTCCAAAAAGCCTATTTATTTGTGGAACAAGATCACTATCAAGACAACATAACCAACCTAAAGCCCTTTGCAGTGGAAAAAAATAACTCCGGAGAATTCAGCCATGTATTTAAAGCTGCAGAAGGTGTACAAGCTGATCTAACCGTACATCTGTACGGGCACTACGAAATTTACGGAGGGGTCTTAGCCTGCGCTTACAAAGAGGTAAAACTCCAGTTTGGTCAGTAGCGGAGCTACTTTTTACGAATGTAAATCTGAATGGGCACCCCGGAAAAATTAAAATTCTCACGCAGCTTATTTTCCAGAAAGCGCTTGTACGGATCTTTTACATATTGGGGTAAATTGGCAAAAAAGGCAAAAGCGGGAGTTTGGGTTGGCAGTTGCGTGCAAAACTTAATCTTCACGTGTTTTCCCTTGGTAGCGGGGGGCGGATAGTTTTGAATCAATGGCAGCATTAAATCATTGAGCTTGCTGGTAGAAATACGCTGCTTTCTGCGTTCGTAAACCGCAACTGCTTCCTCAATAGCCTGGAAAATACGTTGCTTATTCAAGGCACTCATAAAAATCACCGGCACATCTGTAAAAGGCTCCAGGCGCTCTAAAATCATGTTTTTATACTGCTTGGCGGTATGGGTATTTTTCTCAATGGCGTCCCACTTGTTAACCAGCACAACCACCCCTTTACGGTTTTTCTCTGCCAGGGAAAAAATGGATAAGTCCTGCCCTTCAAATCCGCGCTCCGCATCTACCAATAAAAGGCAAACGTCACTTTCCTCAATGGCTCTAATGCTTCTCAGTACTGAGTAGAACTCCAAATTTTCGCTTACCCGCGATTTCTTGCGCAAGCCGGCCGTATCAATCAACAAAAAATCGTTGCCGAACAATTTATAGCGGGTGTTTATGGCATCTCGGGTAGTGCCTGCCACCTCGGTAACAATGTTGCGTTCTTGCCCGGTTAGGGCGTTAATGAAAGATGATTTCCCCGCATTGGGGCGGCCAATAATGGCCAGCTTAGGCAGGTCTAATTCTTCAGGGTCCTGTTCCGCAGGAAGTTTCTCCACCAGCGCGTCTAAGAAGTCTCCGGTGCCACTACCATTTATAGCTGATATGTTGAAAACCTCCCCTAAACCCAAACCGTAAAACTCAGCACTCATGGTTTGCCGCAAGGCATTATCTACCTTGTTAGCCACCAACATCACCGGTTTCTTGGTTCTGCGTAAAAGATTGGCTACCTCTTCATCCATTCCCGTGGTGCCGCTTTCTGCGTCTACCACAAAAACTATGAGCGAAGCTTCTTCAATGGCTATTTCAACTTGTTTTCGGATTTCGCCTTCAAAAACATCGTCAGAACCTGTGATGTAACCTCCGGTGTCTATTACTGAATATTGCCTGCCAATCCATTCACCTTTACCATAAATGCGGTCACGGGTTACCCCAGACACGGAGTCTACAATGGCTTTACGCTGGCCGGTAAGGCGATTAAATAAGGTGGATTTCCCTACGTTAGGGCGGCCTACTATGGCTACAATGTTAGACAAGGCTATGGAATTTGCCGCAAAAGTAACTAATATTAGTAGGCTAAAGACTTAGGCCTTTACTACCAACTTTTTCTTTTGGGCATATTCATAAATATCAACCACTGAGTTTCCTCCAATTTTGGTAAGAATACGCTGTTTGTAGGTGCTAATGGTTTTTTCATTGAGCTTCATCTCTTCGGCAATAGCCCGGTTATTTAAACCGGCACAGAGCAAACGAAGCACCTCATTTTCTCGCTTACTCAGCTTTTTAACTGAGTGTGTCTGAGTATCGGTTTTTGACGCTTCCTTTAGCTTTAACATTCTTTTTACTGAGCGGTATAATTCTAAAGGCTTAGCGTCTTTATTTAGATAACGAATTCCCTGTTTCTTGGTTTGATTGGTCAAATGATTATAATCTGCCGGATCGGCCAGCCAAAGCACCTTTAAAGCCGGGTTTTTAGTGCGTAGTTGTTTGATCACTGAGTCATTTTCAGCCCTTAGGTTGTAATCTGCCATAAGCAACTTAGCCTGACTAATTTTTCTGTTTTGCAGCAGTTCTTCTATACTAGCCACCTCAGAAGCTACAACAATTTGTGGCTGCTGTTCTAACAGCATTTTGAGCCCATTACGCAATAATTTATGCGGATAGGCTAATACGATACGTTCCATTTGTTCCCTGTTTAATTCATGGGGTAATTTTTATTTAAAAAAGGTCCCTAGTCTTTTTTAAATTACCCTGCAATCTAATTAACTCACGTGTACAAAATTAAGTTATTTGAGATTATTTGGAATGAGGCATACGGGAATAGGTTGCATTTTGTGCTGATTAGCCCCATGGTGCTTCTCAAAAATCTCCATTACCTGCTTTTGGCGACCAGTAAAATTATCAGCGCCCTTGCCCTGTTCTTTTTGCTGCATAGCCCATTCCAGCTCAGGATAGGTGGCGCCTATTTGGTCTTCATCAGTGCGGTCATCGCCCCAAAGGCCATCAGTGGGTGGTGCTTCCATTATGGCTTTATGCACGCCCAGTTCTTCGCCTAGTTGATACACCTCGGTTTTAAGCAAATCGGCAATGGGGCTTAAATCTACTCCGCCATCGCCATACTTAGTGTAAAATCCCACGCCAAAGTCCTCTACCTTATTGCCCGTGCCGGCCACCAGTTTTCGCTCCAAAGCGGCAAAATAATAGAGGGTACTCATTCGTAAACGGGCGCGGCTATTCACTAAACTCATTTGGCGTTGCTCACTATCGGCAATGTTGGGCAAGGCCCCAATAAAGGCATCAAAAACAGGGGTTAGGTCTACCTGCACCTTGCTCACATTAGAATGTTGGACTTGTAAATTGGCTATGTGCTGTGCGGCCCTAGTTACCTGATCTGTGTTTTGGTAAATAGGCATTTCCACGCAGGTTACCGGGTAGCCGGTTTGGGCCACTAAGGCCGAAGTAACCGCACTGTCAATACCTCCGCTTACGCCCACTACAAAACCCTGCATACCCGACTGACGGGTATAATCTACTAACCAATCTACAATATGATTTACTACTTCCTTCGTCTTCATCATTTCTTAGAATAGAAATCCAAAACTGAGCGCCACATAATCTAAGCGATAGTTAAAACGCTCATTCAACCTGGGATCTTCCGCTCTTATATTATCAAATAAAGAACGATTATAGGTCAAACTCACCAGTATGGAACTTTCGCCTCCCAACGAGTATTCTGCCCCAATGCCAAATCTAAAAATGGTATTAAAAAAGTTTACATAGGAATCCAGACGCTGGTTGTTGGGAATTTCAGGGTCAAAAGTTACGCCATCAGAAGTTCTAAAGGCGGGCACCAAACCAAATTCAGCGCTGTAGGTAAAGTAGCCAAATTCGCGGGTGCGCATTTTCAATAGAATCGGAAACTGCAGATAGCCCGGGTTGTAATCGCTTAAGGTGTCATTCACCTGTAGCTCTCCACCTCTATTAATCACTTCAAAGCCACTACTAATAGCATATTGCTCTGCAAAACGGTATTCTACAATTCCACCAAAGCCAAATTGCAGCTTACCACCGGTTTCAGCCTTGGGCATATCAGTGCTGAGGTAACTTACAATGGGGGTGGCGTGTATACCAAACTTAAAATTTTGGCTTAAGGCCGATGCAGTACTGCCCAGAATAAAAAATAGAGCCAGTACCATATTGCTACGCGTCACGTTCATATCTTAATTTTGGGCAAATTTAAAAGCTATCTATGCCGCAGCACAGAATAAATCGTTTTTATGTTAACATCATGCTGCTCATTGTGGGAGTGAGCATTACAGCTTGCAATTCTGAACCCGAAATTGACACCCGCTCGGTGCAGATTGAAACCCGTTTCAAACGATTTGATCAGGCCTTTTTTGAAACCGATACCACCCATTTCGAAACCGCTTTAGCCGAGGTAAAGAAGCAGTACCCCCTCTTTTTTCAAAACAACGGCACCCTGCGTTTTTGGCGCAACTTACGGACGGAAGAATTGCGGAATAAATTGCACCAAAAAGCGCAAAAAATTTTTGGTGATTTAGAGCCAGAAAATGCACAGCTCGATTTGCTTTTAAAGCATTACTATGCCCTATTTGGTACGCAAGACACGCTGAGCTTTTTCACCCATATCTCGCGCTTAGACTTCAACTACCCCATTCTTCCGGCAGACTCCGTCTATTTTGTAGCCCTGGATCTTTACCTGGGAAAAGAAAGTCCCTTTTACCAAGGCATGCCTCGATACCTGGCCTACAATAGGCAACCCCAATTTTTAGTAAGAGACCTAGGCTACACGCTTTATGAAAATCAAGTAAATCGTAAAAAAGTCAATGAAACCTTGCTGGAGGCCATGGTCTATTTTGGCAAGATCTACTATCTGCTGGAGCAAAGTATGCCAGAAATTACCGAAGCCGATTTAATGCAATACCCCCCAGATAAATTAAAATTTGCCCAGGAACACGAAAAAGAAATGTGGGTGTATTTTATTGAAAATCAACTTTTGTTCAGAAGCTCTGCAGATGCCAAACGCAGGTTTATAGACGTGGCACCCTTTTCTAAATTCAGAACCGAGTTGGATGTAAATACCCCGGGGCAAATCGGGCATTGGTTTGGCTATAAAATCGTGAAAGCCTTTCACGCCCAAAACCCGCAGCTCAGTTTCCAGGAGCTCATTGCAGAAAATGACGCGCAAAAAATCCTGAAGTTATCGGCTTACAAGCCTTAAACTTTACCTTTGCCCGCCTAAAAACAAACGCCATGGCAAGCCATACTTCAGATATTACCTTTAGCATTGAGCTAGACGAAAACAAAGTGCCTGAGAACATCAAGTGGAGTGCCCCCGATAGCGGCATTGAAAACTCCAGTACCAAGGCCACCATTGTTTCGGTATGGGATGACAAAGCCCAGGAAACCCTGCGCATAGACCTTTGGACAAAAGACATGCCGGTAGACCGCATGAAAAAATTTGTGCATCAAAACCTCCTGGCTTTAGCCGATACCCTAGAAAGGGCCGCTAACGAAAAAGAACAGGCGGCTGAACTACGGGAATACGCCATTCAATTAGGCGAAAAAATGAATATTCTAAAGCGCGGAAACTAGCGGACTAGGCCTTGGTTTATGGTACCAATGTAATTGAGTAGTTCCGTTTTTCCGGCCCCATTTTCAGCCGAAGTAGCAAAAAACACCGGCATTTCCGCCCAGCTTTCCAGCATTTTTTTGGAGTAGACCTTTATGTTTTTATTCAGCTGATTGTCTTTGAGTTTATCGGTTTTGGTAAATACCATACTAAAGGGTACCTGGCACTCCCCCAGCCATTCCATAAACTCTAAATCAATTTTTT
>PR_CR_10_Liq_1_inCRDRAFT_1002214_pt1 | contig 10022 bp, 12 predicted proteins | sample PRCRCaboRojoPR_3_FD_10241 | JGI IMG/M metagenome (IMG submission 10241) | reverse complement strand
ACCGAAACGGCTCGACGAGTGTGTTCGTTATAGAAATGATCGCCAAACATACGACTAGTCTTCTAACCTTGGATCGCCGAATGGATTTTCCTGACTAAAGTCAAGAATCTGATCCGCATCGATCTCGTATTGTGTGTTGTCTGCAAACTCATCCGCATCGTTTGAGATATACTTGTCATCGACATCGTTAAGATCGTATACTTTAAGCACAGACCAGCCTGTGTCAATCTCGTTATCGACTAAAAAGATGTTACCGAGTGACGGATCAAAGGATCTTAACTCACCGTCCGTGGATGACACTCCGACGAGCGAGAGGTTGGCCTCGCGTTCTTGACCAGAGTCTGCTTCTTGTGTCTCAACAAAATCTGCAACTTCACCGTGTACAACGATAAGTTCTTGATCAGATGATTCTTCTTGTATGAATTGAAAGACTTCTGTTCCGGGTTCAAATCCATCAGATCCGCCGCTAATCGACAGTACCGTACGAGACGCATGATTGCGCTCAAATTGATCGACGTTACTATACCCGGTATCAAACTGTTCGGAACCTGATTCGTATAGTTCGCAACGCAGTTCNTANATCGGAAGATCACTAAGACGATANAACGGTTTCTCATGTTCGACGAACTTAATCTCAAACAGAGAATTTGCAAGAGGAAGATAGATCAAGTCACCCTCTCTAGGCCGTTCATCCTCAAGTGAATTCACATCTACTTCGACCAGTTGCTGAAATCTTCGTCTTGCTACAATGAATGTCGCTTGATCTCGAATCTCTAGGCCAAACTTAGATAAGAGAGTGCCTTCTCCCTCGAATCCTTGGGTATCCGCAATGTACATTTCGACTGCATATGCATCACGAAATCGAGAGTACTCTTCGTTGAGTATCTCGTCGTTGCTTACCTCTGATCGTGGTAAGTATAGAACATCCTGCCCATACATACGAAGACCCTCGATAATGATATCTTCGTATAGGTTTTGTTCTGTTCGAACTGCAGGAGAGAAAAATACATTCGTAGGCATTATAAAATTACCCACTATCCGATATGAAAATCTATAGGAAATTCATACTTAAGTTGCATTTCTTCTTCGATCTGACGTATCTCTTCTGTGGCTTCATCAAACAATTGTTGGCCATTAAGAGTCACACCACCTGGCAGTTCCATACCCTCGAACTTTTTAAGGTTGACACCCCACTGTCGTTTCAGTAGTGCAGTAAGGTATCGTTTCAAAAAGAGATCGTTATAGACGTTTGTACTCTCATCTGGATTAATGATACGATATGCTTCGACGACGAGATACTCACCGACTTGAAGATAGCGATCAAGTTCGACATTTAAATATAGACGATTTTGATGACGCGCAAACTCAACCTGAGGTGTACCATTAATCATCATGTCAACGGTATTGATGTACTTCTGAACATGTACGTAGTTCGCAAGGTTGCCTGAGAACCCAAGGTTATACATGTCATTCAGAGACATCTGATAACGAGCATCAAACATATTTACCGACGAGTTCTCGAAGGTAAACGGCAGGACTCGTACTACCGTCAGAATCTCGTCGGGAATCGAGATGAACTGATTGTCGACGTCGTCCTGAGTTAACTCATGCTTAAAGAAGTCGCGATAGATTCCATCAGAATGATATTCACGATAGAACTGAATCGCTTCATCGACTCGATCCTCGATCTGATCCTCATCCACGTTTATCTCAAGCACTGGGGCGCCGAGATTACGAAGGCAGTAGTCTATCAGAGACTGTCTTGAGTTTGGTATCATATTGTAGCAGTACCGTTGTTATAATCTGTAGTACTATTTATACAATATATTTACTCATGCAACTGTTACACCAAACCCAATAAACCTAAGTTCGAACTCGTCAGAAAAGTCACTCATTTTATGTTCTATATGAGAAGGCAGAATCACAAGATCACCAGATGTTACTTGTTTGATAAGATAGTCACGAAGAGGACTGTCGCCATTATGATGGAAACGTTTTTTTGGCGCAATAGGATTACGAACAATAATATTGCCAGCATGTCCTTCTGATGAAAGAAAAACATATCCAGTAAAGTGTTGAGAATTGTCCGAATCAAAATCTTTTTTGGGATTGGATTTGGATAATTGTATCGATGAATCCATCAGATGTACCTGATGACGTTGCGTATCGGCACGTACTCCCATCGCATACTGAAGAATTATGTCTTTTACTTTGTTTGAAATTTCGTCAAAAACATCATTATTAAAAAGAATATCTTTATTGATTGAGTACGAATTCCACGTATCTTGTGGACTATCAAGCTTACCCCAGCAATTAGCATTTAATTTAATAAGGTGATCAATCTCTTTGTTTAAGGTTATAAGATAGTTTGTGTTGTCATCATCACTAAAAATGTTTTGATGCATAATTGGCACGTGTAGTGAAGTATCAATCATTGTTTTACCTAGTAATGTAAACAGTTTATATGTTTATTACATATGTTTTCTTTTCGCGTAGTAAGCGCTGTTTTGTGAAAAGTTTAAGTTCATTACAGAAGAGATTCTATTATGCCAGTCCGGATCATAGTGACACTTAACTTCTACTTTACTATCAGTCATTGGTGTCATGTGAATCATTGGCGTACCTGCCTCAAGGTTCAATACATCACTTCTTTCTGAATTCATGAATGTATGAATATTTGTTGATGTGCCACCTCGAAAATTACGAAACGCCGTTGGGATAATAAGTCGGTTTAAAAGATTCGAGTTATTCCAAACTGCGGGCGCCCAGTCCCACAATAAGTCTTTGCTTTTTGTTGAATACCCAAGCCACGGGCTATGAAATTTGAAATGTATTAAAGAATTTGATGGCATAAATCTACCTGCCTGTAAAGACGGGTGCGAAGTTATTTCAGTGCCATCTGCCGCGGCCGTAGAATATCCTTCCTCATTAATCCTTTTATCTAGTATGATTTCACAACTTGTCCAAAGAGGGAGTGTGTAACTATATCTAAACACATCCATGAATCCCGGGCATCTTTTAAGAGTGTTAATACGATTTGCCTTAGTCTTAAATCTCTCGTCCTTATACTCTTGCTGAATGTCTTTCCACCACTGAGGAATGAACTTATTAGACTTATCGATAGGAAAGTAATCATACGCCTTGTAGTCGGCAGTTATAAAATCAACAGTAATTTTTTTACGCTTAGAAAATATTGATATCATAATAATATATTATTACTACATTGCCGATTACTTGTAAACAACTACAGATTATTTTTTACGTTTATGCCAGAAATACTTACGATAACCATGCCGAAGAACAGTTCCAAGTATTGCCAATGTTTTGTTTTGTTTTTTATAGTTAGTGGTTTTTACTTGATATTTATTGAAGTCATAACGAACAAAAGGAAATACCTGTACAAGAGGAGTACCCTTTTCAATAAAAAACTCACCGTCACCGCCTGTCCAAACAAATGGAAAGTTAATTTGGTTATAGTATGTATCAGTATCGACAATACCGTCAACCAACTTAAACCGAGTTTCGAAATGATTCATCGGAGTCGTAAATAGGCAAGAGACTCCTGGAGGAGTCTCTATAATCCACGGGTTTATAAACTTCATAAGGTCTTTGCCGTATGACATGTGACTTGCCGGATGATCTTGTAGTTGTTGATAGCCATGATAACCGAGGCTTTCATTCATGGGCAAATTATCTGGAAAAGTAAGTTCTATTTCGCCATTCTTGGCTACAACAAAAAGATCCGACCATAGAGGTATGATATAACCAGCAGTAATTGATTCCATAAACGGAACGCATCGTTTTGCTGTTCCATTTTGAGGATTACTATCTGATTGAACTGAAAGATTTTTATAATACTGCGGCATAAGTTTTCCCGAACGCTTAGGTTCAGGAAATACACCCAGAGACGGCTCATCAATAGAAAACGTAATCACAGTGATATGGCCTTTATTTTCTACGGCTCAGTAGTGGGTTTCTCGGGCCAGTTTACATTTTCTGGAAATCCACTCTGCTCGGTAATATCACGAAGAGCTTGACGGTAGTCTGTCCATTCTTGCGGGGCAGACTGACCTATATCCATATATTTGATCACAACCCAATCTGTATCTTTAAGACGACACCTTCTATCTTCACGAACTTCTTCTTCTTTTAAAGGTTGATTGGCGAGGGTGTCAGCAATCTCTTGTTCATGTATACGATCGATTTCTTTTTGGCGATCTGTAAGGATTACATCAAACTCTGAAAAGTCGTTGATTTTTTCATTTCTATCAAAGTATTCAACTTCTCCGTGATCACCGTACCATTGAACCGCATGAATGTTAGGGTCTAAGTTGGTTGTAGGAATTTGCTCAACAATTTCGTTATTTAGATTTACATCCACGGTTCCGTTATCGTTATTGATGATAGTAATTCTATCAGCCATTGTTGTTGTCCTCGGTTACATACTTTTGTGTTGGTTCGTTTGACGACTGTACTTGCGCGATTGCTTTCATGAGATTTTGAGAGGCATAATTAGCATCTACCATCTCGTTTCTAAATGACTCTACCGCAGCACCAGTCTGGCGACTTTGTTGTGAGTTTTCAATTAATAACATTGGTAGCCACGCAACTGCGCAGCCATAATTATCAACTTCCTTCCCAGTGTTTGGGTCGGTGCCACGAATCTGCGTATACCAAGCACAGTCAAACTTTTGACAAGGTTTAAACTTATTTAAAGGGCAGTTATCTTTAATTTCAACTGTCATGATATTTATTAGTCTTTTTGAGCTAAAATAAAATCTTGATACTTTACGTTAATTGATGCAGATGCTGACGAGATAGCTGCTGATAAAGTACCTTTATCTGGAGAACCAGTGATAGACGCCGATAAATTTGACCCCACATTATGCGTGTGTGATCCAGAACCACCGACAGAATTAGTAGTTTCATCGAGCATTCCAACTGCGTCAGTATTATTGCCGATACCAGCATTTCTATTTACAACATTTTTGTTTGCGTTGTTAGCGAAACCTGCTCCAGAGTTAGTTCGACCCATAATACGATGCCCATGGCTATGGGAAGGCATCTGACTCGTACTCAACGTAGTCGATCCAATATTCACATTACCAGTAATACTTGTGGCCAGGTTGCCCGTTCCTGGTTCACCGCTTAAAGACACTGAACCAGACACAGAAGGTGATCCAAGAGCAGAAGCAAATCCTGCGGAACCTCCTGAGCCTGGTGTACCGCTTACAACTCGAAGGGCGGAATCATTAATCGTTGTGTCTTTTGTCCAACCCGTAGGAGCAGATGAGTTATGAAAGAGCAGACGAGTGCCAGATGGAAGAAGGTTTGTCGACGTAACCGTATCATCTGGAAACTGAATTCCCGCTGCTGTAAGTGCTGTTGCCATTTCTATGAGTTCCTTTGTTGTGTAATTAAACTATCAACTTTTTCGTTAAGCTCTTTAATTGCTGCAAACGCCAGAGAGCATAACTTAACATAATCAACAGCCAACTCACCGTTCTCTCGCTCTCTCACCGCTAGAGGAAACACTTTTTGTACGTCTTGAGCAATGACGCCAAAGTCATGCTTCTGAAGAAAGTACTCGTCTTCCCCGCCTTTTCTATTTATATATTCATCACTCCAGTCAAACGTTTTGCCGCCGATAGAGTTGACGATACTTAACGCGTCAGCAATATCCTGTATGTTTTCTTTATTACGAATATCCGATGAAAAGTTTGATACGATATCACCAGTTGCTCGAATATCACCGTTAGCGGACGGTGCATTAGTGTTTACGCCGAGTGAATCAATTTTAAGTGATCCTGATACGGTTTGATCACCAGAGTTACGAATTACACTAGAGTCGACGGCGAATGTGACTCCAGTTGTTCCATCGTAGTTCGAACCATTAAGTCCATCACCCGCACTTAGAGATGACGATACATTCGTAGCAGTACCATTAATATCATTATTGATAGTCGTATTTGTTATTGTACCACCGTCAATAACAACCGAACTTGATGAAAAAGTAACTCCGGTTATTGAACCACCAGTGATATCAACGTTTGTCGATTCTTGAGCAGCCATCGATGCAAGGTCAAGATTTGCCTTCGCCGCATCGGTGTCAGTAAGATCTCCAAGATTCTGAGAAGCCTCGAGCTTACTCGTAGTAATTGAGATAAAGTTACTATCTATCTCAGCATTGGTAAGTGGTGCACCCTTTACAGTTGCACCACCTCCAGCAGTTTCTCTTGTCGTAATCGACGTCATTCAATATTCCTTATCGATTCTCAGTGAGAATGCGCCTGTTCTTCAAGAGTATTTATACGAGTTTTAAGTTCTTCGATCGTGGATGACTGCTCTTTAATAGCCTCGATAAGAAGTGGTACCATCTTTTCGTACTGAACAGTAAGGTACTCACTATCGACCGGCGAATCCTTAACCACTTCTGGAAGAACATTTTGTACCTCTTGAGCAGATACACCGACTCTCTTACCTTTTTGGAGACCAAGATCGATCGCAGTATCATTGAACTCAAAGTAGAAACCACTTAGTGATTCGACCTTACCAAGAGCGTTATCGATATCACCAAGGCGATTCTTCAAGCGATCGTCGGACGCGTTAGATGTGATATCCCCGGTCGCTACGATCTCACCTGATGCTGGTGCAGATGTTCCAATACCAAGCGATCCGTGCTGAACACCATCATTTGAGTCTAGACCAAGATCGGATGTTGTCAGTGTATTTGTATTAAGACCGGTAACGTGACCAAATCCATCGAGTGTAACATCCTGAATAAACGTATTCCCGGATGCGTTAACCGAACCTTGACTCGAGGTGTCAGCATGACTGACTGTAATTGTTTCATTGCCGGCTTGATCCGTGGTAAAGTTACCACCACCCGAAAGACCGCTTCCGGTGCTTACTGTAATAGTTGCGTCATTTGGTGGAGCCGCAGTCGATGTTGATACTGTCTGAACGTGTCCAAAGGTATCAAACGTAATTGCGTCAACAAACGTATTGGATGACGCGGTAACATCACTTACACTCGATGTATCCGCGTGACTGATAGTACGATTTGATGAAAGATCGCCGCCGCCAGTAAGACCCGAACCAGCATTAATGTCAATGGTCTTATCGGCCTTTTCTCCGATATCATTTGCCACTGTCGTAGCAAAATTTGGATCGTCGCCAAGAGCAGCAGCAAGCTCATTGAGAGTGTCAAGCGTCGACGGAGACGAGTCAACAAGATTTGCTACCTCTGTATCAACATACGACCGAGTGGCGATTGTACTTGTGTCGACGTCAAGAGAGATCGTTTCGTTGCCTGACTGATCAGTTGTAAAGTTACCACCGCCGTTTAAGCCGGTACCGGCCGAGACGGTAATCGTTGCGTCGTTCGGCGGCGCGGCCGTTGAGGTTGATACGGCCGTGACGTGACCAAATTCATCAAACGTAAGAGAATCAACGAACGTATTTGAAGTCGCAGTAACGTTACCTACGCTCGATGTGTCTGAGTGACTAATCGTACCGCTTGAAAAGTCAATGCCAGAACCACCGCTTAAGTGTGCGTCGACACGTGCATCGGTGTAATAAAGATTAGATCCTTCGGTAAGATCGCTTGTCGAGAACGGCCCAAGATCAACCGTAGCAGTAAACGTTGATCCGTCAGCGGTACCAATATCAAGATCACCGGTATTACTATCGTATGAGAAGCTTGACACACCAGCGACGTTTGTCGTTGAAGCGGATGTGATACGACCCTGTGCATCAACGGTAATGACCGGCACTTCTGATGCTGAACCAAACGTTCCCGCGGTTACCGCAGTATCAGCAAGATTGAATACGCCGGTGGCCGAATCGTAGTCAATCCCAGTCGTAGCACTTACTGCGTTTCGTACGCGTGTATCTGTATAGTAGAGATTCGTCGTACCTTCGGTAAGATCGTCGGTATCGTGATTTGAGATATCAGAAACCTGGCCGACCAGAGTCGTTGCTTCGATATCCTTATTGAATACAAAACGATCACCAGCGTTTGAATACGTCAACGTTGCATTCGCACCGTCGACCGTAAGGCCGGCCCCGTTAGCTGATGAAGAATCAACCGCACCGCTCGCAACGGTAATGTTAAGATCCTCAACATCGAGTGTTGTAGTATTCAGTGTCGTACTCGATCCGTTTACGATAAGGTCACCGTCGACCGTCACATCATTAAACGTTACGTTGTCGGTCGTACTTACTGGCTGACCGATCGAAATCGTACCGGACGAATAAGTAACACCAGTACCACCCGTCAGGTGATCGTCGACTCGTGTATCAAGGTAGTAAAGATTCGTTGTACCTTCCGCGAGATCATCGGTTGTGTTGGCAGCAAGAGATACTTCTGCGTCGTTACCACTGGAATCCTTAAACTCAAATGATCCACCGACAACTGAAATCGTTGCACCACCGATGTCGATGGTATTACCGCTTAAGTAAAGATCGTTCCATCGATTTGTTGGGCTACCAAGATCGAAGGTAACATCTGATGATGGAATCAAATCTCCAGAAATATCACTGTTGAATGTAGTTGTTCCATCAAGAGTAATGTCAGTGAGGGTCGCTCCCGAACTGCCTCCAACAAGAAGTGGTGTACCACCAGGTGTCGTTCCATCGTGTACTCGAAGAGTCTTATTTGTGGTATCTACAGTAACTTCAGCTTCTGCACCTGTAAACGAATCGTTTTCCGCCGAAGTACCTTTTCTTAATACTAACTGAACCGCCATTTTTTTATTCCTTAATTGCTTGCAACTATTTGATTATCTGACATGCGTCGCCATTCAGTTCCATCAAAGAAAGCCGGAACCGGACCACTGGACTCATCCGTAACTAACACCAATTCTCCAACCGTTCCTTTAGGGAGTGTCCCCACGGTAAAAGAAGGCATAATAAATCTATCTGGCTTAAATGTCCCATTAAGGGCAACTAATCCTAGATCAAATGATTCATCAGGTGAATCATTTAAGAGAGTAAGTGAAAATGATTTTGTTATAGAATCATTTACATTACCTAGTTCATTATCACGTACAAATAGACTTAATGCATCATCTGATTCATCAAACTCTGATATTGTATTTGGTGTTAATTCACCAAGACTTTGTAAAAATATATTAGCGTCTGTAAGAGATCCTAGTTTAAATTCAAAATCATTTTTATTATTATTAACGCTTCCAAAGTCACCTTCATTAGCAGAAAAAGGTAGTAATGGAGAACTGGTTCCGCTTTGAAAGAATTCAATGTCGTTGTCAGAATTCTTGAAATAAAGGCGGCCATCGGAGAAGTTAAGAGCTAACTCTCCGTACTCGATATCAAAAGGGCCCGGTATTTTTCCAACGACCGAGGACTTCTTTAACAGTATTCTATTCGTAGTGGCCATAATACCTTTATTCTAAAAAGAATGATACACGATAACGCGATAAAAATCGCCGTGCGTTCAATCTAAGCGTATTTATAACTTTTTATTAGAATGTTCCTCCGTCTATGCCGTCCGGACTTGTTGCTTCTGTAACGTCTCCAAATTGGTATCCGATGGATTTTGATCCGCCTAGATTCCCAAGATCAAATTTAAATTCTTTAAATCCTACTGATACCAGCCCAAAGTCAGCCTCATTTGAGGCTCTGAACGGAAGTAAATTATTAGACTCTCCGTTCTCAAAAAACTCGATGATATCGTCAGAGTTCTTAAAATACAGACGACCATCAGAAAAGTTAAGAGCAAGTTCACCGTGCTCAAGGTCATCCGGCTTTGGTATCTTACCGACAACAGAAGACTTCTTTAGTAGTATTCTATTGGTGATTGCCATTTTGATTAACTCCTATGGTTTATCGCTATGGCAATTATTAGTATGAGCCGCCGTCGATATTAAATCCTTCCAGGTTACTTGAGTCTGCTCCGGAACCAATGAGGTTCGTTCCAACGAACAGCTGCTTACCGATTCCGACACCACCACCGACAACAAGTGCACCGGTGGATGTCGACGATGCGTTGTCAGTGCTTG
>PR_CR_10_Liq_1_inCRDRAFT_1002213_pt1 | contig 10022 bp, 8 predicted proteins | sample PRCRCaboRojoPR_3_FD_10241 | JGI IMG/M metagenome (IMG submission 10241) | reverse complement strand
CCCACCGAGCTCGCCATTACGGTGCGCGGCGGCACGCGGCTGGCCGCCGTCGAGGCATTGCTGGCCGAGCACGGGCAGCAGCTGCCCTTCGAGCCGCCGCACTTCGGCCCGGCTCCGGGCGAGTCGACGGCCACCATCGGCGGTGCCGTCGCCGCCGGACTGTCCGGCCCCCGCCGGCCCTATGCCGCAAGCGTGCGCGATGCGGTGCTCGGCGTGCGGCTGCTGAACGGCAAGGGCGAGGTGCTGGCATTCGGCGGCCGGGTGATGAAGAACGTCGCCGGCTATGACGTCTCGCGGCTGATGGCGGGCTCCCTCGGGGTGCTGGGGGTGCTGCTGGAGGTGTCGCTCAAGGTCATCCCGCGGCCGCCCGATACCCTGACACTGGTGCGCGAGGTGACCCTCGCCGAGGCGCTGGATCTGCTGCGGCACTGGTCGCGTCAGGCACTGCCCATCACCGCCACCGCCTGGCTCGACGGACGGCTGCATGTCCGTGTGGACGGCGGCGAGGAGGCGCTGGCGGAGACCCGTCGCATCGTCGAAGGTCTGCCGCTGGAGGCTGCCGAAGCGTTCTGGCGCGATCTGCGCGAGCAGCGGCTCGGCTTTTTTGCCGGCGATGCGCCGCTTTGGCGTCTGTCTCTGCCGCCGGCCACGCCGGCCACGGCCACGGCGGACCTCGGCGCCGGCGCGTCCCTGGTGGAGTGGGGCGCTGCGCTGCGCTGGCTGCGCGGCGAGCTGCCGGCGGCCCGGGTGCGGGCGCTGGCGCAGGCCGCCGGTGGTCACGCGACCCTGTTCCGCGGTGGCGGCGGCGGGGCGCCGGCAAACGGGGTATTCACGCCGCTGGCGGCGGTGCCGCTGCGACTGCATCGCAACCTCAAGCGTGCCTTCGACCCGCAGGGGATCTTGAACCCGGGGCGGTTGTATCCCGACCTGTAACGCCGGGCCGACCGAACCGCACGCCGCCGCGGGCACACGCCCCAATCCCACCCAGCCGCCGCGACCCGTACCCGAGCCATGCAAACCAACCTCGTCTCCACGCTCGCGGGCACCGACGCCGGCCGTGAGGCCGACCGTATCCTGCGCAGCTGTGTCCACTGCGGCTTCTGCACCGCCACCTGCCCCACCTATCAACTGCTCGGCGACGAGCTGGATGGCCCGCGCGGGCGCATCTACCAGATCAAGTCCGTGCTGGAGGGGGAGGCGCCCACCCGCACGGTGCAGACGCATCTCGACCGCTGCCTCACCTGCCTCAACTGCATGACCACCTGCCCCTCGGGCGTGCAGTACGACCGGCTCCTGACCACTGGCCGGGCGCTGGTGGAGGCGCAAGTCCAGCGCCCGCTCGCGGAACGGCTCATGCGCCGGGCGCTGCGGCTGCTGGTGCCGTATCCGGCGCGGTTCACGCCGCTGCTGAAGCTGGGCCAGGCGGTGAAGCCACTGCTGCCGGCGGCCCTCAAGGCCAAGCTGCCCGCCGCCGGCGCCTTGGGCCCGCTGCCGCGGCGGCGCCACCGGCGCCGGGTGATCATGCTGGAGAACTGCGTGGAGCCGGCGCTGACGCCGGCCGCCGTCGGCGCGGCCATCCGGGTGCTGGACGCCGTTGGCATCGACGTCGTTCGCCCCGGCGGCGGCTGCTGCGGCGCCGTCAGCGAGCACCTGGCCGCAGGCGCGGAGGCACGCGGCTTCATGCGCCGCAACATCGACGCCTGGTGGCCCCACATCGCCCCGGAGGCGGCAGATCCGGCGGAGGCCATCGTCGTCACCGCCAGCGGCTGCGGCGCCATGGTCAAGGACTATGGTCATCACCTGCAAGACGACCCGGACTATGCCCACAAGGCGGCGCGGGTATCAGCCCTGGCGCGGGACCCGTCCGAGCTGCTGGGCGCCGAGGATCTGCCCCCACTGCCGAACCCCGGCGCGCGGGGCGTCCCGCGGCGCATCGCCTTCCACCCGCCCTGCACGCTCCAGCACGGTCAGGGGCTCATGGGCCGGGTGGAAGGCCTGCTGCGGCGGGCCGGCTTCGAGCTGTTGCCGGTGGCTGATGCCCACAGCTGCTGCGGCTCGGCGGGCACCTACTCCATTCTCCAGGCGGGGCTGTCCAACCAGCTGCGCGAGCGTAAGCTGGTGGCGCTGGAGCAGGGCGGTCCGGCGCTCATCGCCACCGCCAATGTCGGCTGCCAGACGCATCTCGCCGCCGGCGCCTCGGTGCCCGTGGTGCACTGGCTCGAGCTGTTCGATCCGGCGCCCGCCGCGCGGCCCTGGCCGGATAGCGCCGCCGAGAAAAGCACGCCGACGGCGGTTGCCTGAGCGGCACGGCCCAGCCCGCAGAAACCAAAAAACCGAGATGCGACGGGTATATCATGGGGAGTTCGTGTCTGTCGGTCCGTTTCCACACCAGGGAGAATCCGCCCATGACCCGAACCCGTTGCCTGACGGCAGCCATGCTGACCCAGGGCACGCGCCACGAGGCGCGGCTCGTCTTCACCCGCGAGCAGGTCGACCAATACTGCGATCTGGTGGGCGACCACAATGCCATCCACCGCGACCTGGACGCCGCGCGCATGCGTTTTCCGGATATCCACGATATCGTCGTGCCAGGCGGGCTCATCCAGACCACCATCTCGGCGCTCTTCGGCACCCTGTTTCCGGGTGACGGCACCCTGGGGCTGACCTTCTGCCCCGAGCGCTTCCGCCGGCCTATCTGCCCCGGCGACGAGATCGGCGTCACACTCACGGTCGCGCGCATCCTGCGCGGCGGCCTCGTCGACATGGCCATCGAGGTGCGCGATGCCGACGGCGCGCCGCTGTCCGCCGGCACCGCCCGGGTGCTGGCGCCGGACCAGGCCTACCAGGACTGGTGGCGGGAGAACGTGGACGCCACCACCGAAGGCGGCTGCTGAAGCCCGCCCGGCCTGGGGGCGGCTCGCGCGGGACGTTATGGCTACGTCCCCGCAGGCCGCACGACAGCATCTCTGCTGAGGAGCCCCCCGGCCAGCCGCCACCCAGTCCGCCAAAACCGACAATCCGCAGGCGTCGGCTATCCTGCCGGGTCTGCCCCGTCGGGTCTCATGGTAGCGGCCGGATCGATGCCGCCGCCCCCATCTTTTGCAGCAGCNCCCGCCAGGCGGCGAGCTTGGCCTCGAAGCGCATGCCCGCATGCGCCGGGCTGGTGGACGGCAGCCGCAGGCGCTCGATATCCGCCTGCGCGCTGGTGAGGGACGGTAATACGCGGCGGCGGAACTCGCGCTCGGCGGTGGCGCCGTTGAAGGCGATGCACGCGATGCTCGGCTGCGCCGCGAGCAATGCGGCGAAGTCGTTCACCTGCACCGTCTGCGGGCGGATGTCCGCATCCAGGCTGCCGGGCCGGGCGCAGGCGGCGATCACATCCCACAGCGCGATGCCATGCTCCCGCAGGGCCTGGGTGCGTGCGCCGTAGCCCAGATCGGCCGGCAGGCCCAGCAAGCGCAACATGATGGGCCAGAAGGCGTTGCGCGCATGGCCATAGTACTGGCGGCGCGCGAGCGAGGCCTCGCTGGGCATGGAGCCCAGGATCAACAGCCGCGGCGCCGCGCCGAGCACCGGCGGGAAGGCGCGGCGGATGGGTAGCACGGGGTCGGCTGACGCAGTCATCGGCCAGCACCGCCGGCGCCGGCCGCCCTCAGCTGCTGACGATGAGAACGACCCCGGCCAGCATCAGGGCGCCGGCGGCGAGATGCGACCGCAGCCCCCGTTCGCCGAACACCAGCGCCCCGTAGAGAATGCCGAACAGCAGGCTGGTGCGCTTGATGGCGATCATGTAGGCCACCTCCACCCGCGCAATGGCCAGAAAATGGGTGAAGGCCATCAGCCCGTGCAGGGCGGCCACCACGAGCACCGCCCAGGGCCGGCGCAACAGCCCGCGCGGGCCCCGCAGCGCCCATTGGCCGCCGCCGGCGCCCGCGGCACCCCGTGTGCGCAGCCGCAGCGGCAGCGCCCACACCAGCGGCATCGTCAGCCCCAGCACCAAAAAGTAGAAGGGCCCGAAATAGACCGCCGGCAGGTAGTCCAGCACCGCCTTGCCCATGGTGACCGTAAAGGCATAGAGCAGCGCCACCAGCAGCATCACCCGCGAGCCGGGCTCCCGGACGATGGCGGTCAGCGGCGCCGCCCAGCTGCGCACCCGGGTGAGCTCGGCGTGGCGGCTGTTGAGCAGCCAGGCGCCGGCCACCACCAGCAGTACGCCGAGCATCCCCTGGGCCGACACCCGCTCGCCCAACAGCCAATCGGCGATGACCAGCACGAACACCGGCGTAAAGGCGAGGTAGGGCAGGGTCAGCGACAGGGGGTGATCGCGAATGGCCGTCATGTACAGCAGCATGGCCGCGATCTCCAGCGGCAGCATCGCCGCCAGCCAGCCCCAGAAGGGCGCGGGCAGGGTCCAGGGCGCCGGCATGCCCAGCAGCAGTGGCGACAGCAACAGCCCGCTCACCGAGAAGCGCACGACGCTGATCTCGGCCGCGGAGTAGTCCTGCAGCCAGGCCTTGGTGGCGGCATCGGCGGACGCCAGGGTCGCCGCGGACAGCAGCGCGAGCAGAAACCAGTCCATTTCGGGTGTGACGCATGGCGACGGCCTCAGCCATCGCCGGGGTCGAAGGCATAGCCCAGCAGTGCGATATCGCGGGCGAAATGGCGCGCCACCAGCTCGGCCGTGTCGGTGTCATAGTAGCTGCGGTAGTCGTGGGCGCGGTCCGTAGCCCGGCGCCGGTGCGGGAGCTGGATCTTGCCGAGTCCAATGCGTCGGCAGGCCTCGTCGAAGTCCGCGTCCAAGCGCTCGTAGCGGCCGATGAAGTCCACGACGATGTCGCCGTGCAGGTCGATGAGATAGTCCGTCTGCAGCTCGATGGAGGTATCCACATGGAACTGGTACGGGCGGCCCGGGTCGAGCTTCCAGCGCAGGAAGCCGGCGAAGTCGTCATGGCCGCCGAGGAATTGTGGGCGCTCGCGGCGGATGTGATGAAAAGAGCTCACCTGCAGATCCCAGGGGTTGCGCACGAACGCAAACTTGAACAGTGCCTCGAACCATGCCTTGGGCAGCAATTCCTTAGCGGCGACGATTTTGGCGTGCCGCGGCAGCTTGGTGGCGATGCGGTGCCCGCTCAAGTGGCTGAAGCGACTGCACAGGAACATGGGCCAGTACCAGGGGTCCGCCCAGCGCCGTCGCTGCAGCGCCGCGCGCACACTGGTGCCGCCGGTCTTGGCGATGTGCACGAACAGGAAGCGGTGTTTGGGCGACAGCAGCATGGGATGGCAGTGTGGCGGTGTGATCGCCGTCGATAGATTTACGCAGCGTTGCGAATATCGCCGTTACGCCCGCAGTACAGCCGGTACTTTAGTCCATGGGGACGGTCCGCCGTTGCCGCCGGCAAGGCCCAATCATGCTCAAGCCGCCAGGCCCCGCCCCCGCAGCTCCTTGATCTGATCCCGGATGGCCGCCGCGCGCTCGAATTCCAGATCGCGGGCGGCGCGGTACATGTCACGCTCCAGCTGCTTGACCCGGGCGGCCATCTGCGCCGGCGTCAGGTCGGCGTACTCGGCGATCTCATCGGCCGCCCTGGCGTACTCGCGGGCGCTCTTGGGTGCGCCCGGCACATGCGCTTCCATGATATCCGCCACGGCCTTTTTGATGGTTTGGGGCGTGATGCCGTGCTCGTCGTTGAAGGCGATCTGCTTGGCGCGGCGGCGCTCGGTCTCGTCGAGGGCGCGCCGCATGGAGCCGGTGACCGTCTCGGCGTAGAGAATGGCCTTGCCATGGGCGTTGCGGGCGGCGCGGCCGATGGTCTGGATGAGCGAGCCCTCGGAGCGCAGGAAGCCTTCCTTATCGGCGTCGAGCACCGCCACCAGACTCACCTCCGGCATGTCCAGGCCCTCGCGCAGCAGGTTGATGCCCACCAGCACGTCGAACTCGCCCAGGCGCAGGTCGCGGATGATCTCCACCCGCTCCACCGTGTCGATGTCGCTGTGCAGGTAGCGCACGCGCACGCCGTGCTCGCTCAGATAGTCGGTCAGGTCTTCGGCCATGCGCTTGGTGAGCGTGGTGGCCAGCACGCGCTCGTCGGCGGCGACGCGCTCGCGGATCTCGCTCAGCAGGTCGTCCACCTGGGTCAGGGCGGGGCGCACTTCCACCTCCGGGTCCACCAGACCGGTGGGGCGCACCACCTGCTCGATGACGGCGCCGGAGTGCTGGGTCTCGTAGTCGCGCGGGGTGGCCGACACGTAGATGACCTGCGGCTGGCGGGATTCGAATTCCTCGAACCGCAGCGGGCGGTTGTCCAGCGCCGACGGCAGCCGGAAGCCGTATTCCACTAGGTTCTCTTTGCGCGAGCGGTCGCCGCGGTACATGCCGCCCAGCTGCGGCACGGTGACATGGCTCTCGTCGATGACCAGCAGGGTGTTGGACGGGATGTAATCGAACAGGGTCGGCGGCGGCTCGCCGGCGCCGCGGCCGGACAGGTAGCGGCTGTAGTTCTCGATGCCCGAGCAGTAGCCCACCTCCACCATCATCTCCAGGTCGAAAATCGTGCGTTGCTCCAGGCGTTGGGCCTCCACCAGCTTGTCNTTGGCGCGCAGCCATTCCAGGCGCTCGCGCANCTCGTCCTTGATCTGCTCCACGGCGTTGAGAATGGTCTCGCGGGGGGTGGCGTAGTGGGTCTTCGGGAAGACGGTGTAGCGGGGNACCTTGTGCTTGAGCTCGCCGGTGAGGGGATCGAACAGCGACAGCGCCTCCACCTCGTCGTCGAACAGCTCCACCCGCAGGGCCTCATCGTCGGACTCCGCCGGGTAGATGTCGATGACGTCGCCGCGCACCCGGTAGCTGCCGCGGCTCAGCTCGATCTCGTTGCGGCGGTATTGCAGCGCCGTCAGCCGCCGCAGGATGGCGCGCTGGTCGATGCGCTCGCCGCGGGAGAGATGCAGCACCATTTGCAGGTAGGCTTCCGGGTCTCCCAGGCCGTAGATGCTGGAGACCGTGGCCACCAGAATCACGTCCGGGCGCTCCAGCAGGGCCTTGGTGGCGGACAGGCGCATCTGCTCGATGTGCTCGTTGATGGACGCGTCCTTCTCGATGTAGGTGTCGGAGGCCGGCACATAGGCCTCGGGCTGGTAGTAGTCGTAGTAGCTGACGAAGTACTCCACCGCGTTGTGCGGGAAGAATTCGCGCATCTCGCCGTAGAGCTGGGCGGCGAGGGTCTTGTTGGGCGCCAGGATCAGGGTGGGGCGCTGCACCTGCTCGATGACGTTGGCGACGGTGAAGGTCTTGCCGGAGCCGGTGACGCCGAGCAGCGTCATGCCGGCCTCGCCGTCGCGCAGGCCCTCCACCAGCTGGCGGATGGCGGCGGGCTGATCACCGGCGGGTGGAAACTGGGAAGCGAGCTGGAACGGCTGGGACATGGTGCTGTGGTTTGCGCGGGCGACGGCGGTCCCGACGGATGTCAGGGCCCTGGATCATTGACTATTATTCGGGCTGCATTCGACACTTGCCAAGCCGCCGGGCGACAAGGCACCGACCGCAGCACCCATGCATCAGCCGCGCCCCGCAGCCTGGGGCACAACACATCCACCCGCAGCCGCACCCCAGACAATCCGATGACCATCAAGCTCTCCGCCCGTGTCCAGGCCGTCAAGCCCTCGGCCACCCTCGCCATCACCGCCCGCGCCGCCGAGCTGAAGGCCGCCGGCAAGGACGTCATCGGCCTCGGCGCCGGCGAGCCGGACTTCGATACCCCCCACCACATCAAGCAGGCCGCCATCGAGGCCATCAACGCGGGCTTTACCAAGTACACCGCGGTGGACGGCACCCCGGCGCTCAAGCGCGCCATCATCGCCAAGTTCCAGCGCGACAACGGCCTGGACTATCAGCCGGCGCAGATCCTGGTGTCCTGCGGCGGCAAGCAGAGCTTCTTCAACCTGGCGCAGGCGCTGCTGGACCCCGGCGACGAGGTGGTGATCCCGGCGCCCTACTGGGTGTCGTACCCCGACATGGTGCTGCTGGCGGGCGCCACGCCCGTGATCGTCAACGCCGGTGCCGATCAGCGCTTCAAGATCACCGCGGCGCAGCTGCGCGGCGTCATGAGCGAGCGCACCCGGCTGGTGGTCATCAACAGCCCGTCCAACCCCACCGGCATGGCCTACAGCAAAGACGAGTTGGCGGCGCTCGGCGAGGTGCTGCGGGACTACCCCGACGCCCTCATCGCCACCGACGACATGTACGAGCACATCCGCTGGGACACGGCGACCCCCTTCGTCAACATCCTCAACGCCTGCCCCGATCTCGCCGACCGCACCCTGGTGCTGAACGGCGTCTCCAAGGCCTACAGCATGACCGGCTGGCGCATCGGCTACGCCGGCGGCCCCGCCGACATCATCAAGGCCATGAAGAAGATCCAGTCCCAGAGCACCTCCAACCCCACCTCCATCAGCCAGGTGGCGGCGCAGGCGGCGCTGGAGGGGCCGCAGGCGTGCATCGGCGAGATGCTGACGGCCTTCAAGGCGCGGCACGACTTCGTCGTCGAGGCCCTGAACGCCGTCCCCGGTGTCGACTGCCTGCCCACGGACGGCACCTTCTACGTCTTCCCGGAAGTGAGCGGGCTAATCGACCGCCTGAGCGGCGTCAGCAACGACCTGGAGCTGGCCGAATACCTCATCGAGCAGGCCGGCGTCGCCCTGGTGCCCGGCTCGGCGTTCGGGCTCGATGGCTGCGTGCGCATCTCCATCGCCACCAGCCGCGACAACCTGGAGCAGGCCATGGCGCGCATCGCCGCCGTCGCCGGCTGACCAGCCCCGCACAGCCCTGGCTACCGGGTCGCGGCGGGCGTTGCGGCTGGCACGCCAACCCCTGCCGCCGCCGCGCCCGAGCGCATGTCGACACCCGGGACCTGCCATGACCATCCGCACCGCGCCAAAGCCCCAGCAAGGCATCACACTGGTCGAGCTGCTGATGAGCATGACCATTGCGGTGATCGTGCTCACGGTGGGCGTCTCAGGCATGACGACGCTGGCCAAGCGTCACGCCCGTGCGGTGGAGGTGAACGCCCTGGTGGGGCATCTGAACTTTGCGCGGGCGCAGGCGATCATGCGGGCGCTCAACATCCGGGTCTGTCCCATCGTCCCCGGGCATGCCCACGAAGGTTGCAGCGCCACACCAAGCGACGACGCCTGGAGCCACGGCTACGCCGTCGTGGCGCTGGACGCCGCGGGCCGGATGACGTCGGTGCTGCGCGTGCAGCAGCAAGCCGCGCAATGGCCATCGTCGGCAACCGCCCCTGCTTCGAGTTCGAAGACGATGGGACGCTGCAGATGGGCGGTTGCTCAGGCCCCGGCAGTCTGCGCGTCTGCGATCCAAGTCCCAACGGCATCGACCCCGCCCGCATCGTGATCTCGGCCATGGGCCGGGTCAGGCTCGAGGACACCGGCGTCGCCTGCGCAGCGGGCTGACACCGGCCCAAGCGCATCGCCGCATCGCTCAGTCGCCGTCGCAGCCGGGCACCGCCGCGCCCAACGCCTGCGCCCGAAGCAGGCCTGCGCCCAACCGCCTGCGCCAGTGCTCCAGCGCTTCCGGCGGTTGACGCATCAACGTAACACCGGCTATAGTTCTCGGCTCACTGATCCCCGATAGCTCAGCTGGTAGAGCAACTGACTGTTAATCAGTGGGTCACTGGTTCGAGTCCAGTTCGGGGAGCCAATCAAATCAAGGGCTTACGGGATTCCGAAGCCCTTTTTTCTTGCCCGCCGAAAAGCCCATGCCACGGATATGCCACGGGTCAGCGGTGGCGGCTCGCAGGCACTAGAACAGACTGCGCAGACGGCTCCGGGCCGGTCGCCGACGTGGCGCCGATCGCCCGCCACCAGGGCGCCGACGCGGCGGTGCTCGAGGTCCACCAGGCGGTGCTCCAGGGCGGTCGCCGACGTGGTGCGGTGCGCTGGCCAGCGGGTGCCAGCGGTGGCGCGACGGAAAAACCCTGCTGACGTGTCAACCTATAGACGGCCGAGCGTCC
>PR_CR_10_Liq_1_inCRDRAFT_1002212_pt1 | contig 10026 bp, 7 predicted proteins | sample PRCRCaboRojoPR_3_FD_10241 | JGI IMG/M metagenome (IMG submission 10241) | reverse complement strand
AAAAAAACCGCAAAGTGCTAACGCCTACTCCCGAAAATCGGAGTACTACGCGCTTGGACTCTGGCGATGATAACGAATCCGTCGTCGCGGAGGTCAATGGTATCAAGCTGCGGCAAGATGGCGGAAAGTTGGTTGTGCGTCGTATTACCTTCGATTCAATTGCTGAGTTTGAGTCTTGGGCACAGCGCCAGTGACACTCTGTTTGGGTCTAAGCGCAAAAGTAAAAACTTTCTCTTAAAAATTGGGGGCGTTACTAGACCAACGCAATCCCTAGCTGTGTGAAACTAAGGGTTCCCTACGCGCCTAAGCAGAACCCCTCACATATTATGTCAGTAATATTTACTCGTTTAGAATGCGATGAACTGACATTCGAGAGATGCCCATCTGTTCTGCAATCTTGTAGGTGCTGAGGCCGTCAGAGCGTAGCTTGTGGACTTGATCGCGGTCGATCCGTTTCTTGCCGCCCTTGAACTTCCCAGCGGCCTTGGCTTTGGCAATCCCTTCAGCTTGGCGTTTACGGATGATGTTGCGTTCAAACTCAGCAAAGGCACCCATCATCTGCAATTGTAGCTTGGCGAATGCATCATCAGCGTCGGCGCTGAAGGTCAGACTCTCAGACAAGAAGCTAATATCAACGCCTTTGTCGTTTAGGGTGCTAATAATGTCCTGAAGGTCTCTGAGGTCACGGGCAAGTCGATCGATGGAGTAGACAACCACGCTATCACCTTCACGGGCATAGTCGATCATGGCTTGCAGCGCTGGGCGATCCTTGGCGGACTTACCTGAGAGCTTTTCCTCAAACACTTTATCCAGTTCACCCAAGTCTTGGCGATCTAGGTTCTGGCCTTCTGAACTGACGCGACGGTATCCGATAGTAGCCATGACATTCTCCATTGGTAACATCTGACACTAGACTACAGTGATTCGGTAACAACAGAAAGCAAATTTAAGTCTAATGTTACCGCTTTTTGGTAACAGTCACAGTAGCGTCACTAGACTACACTTGGATGTGACAATCGTGCGCTTTAGTCGGGTTAAAGCTGCTCAGAGGGGTGACCCTGCCTGAAACAACTTTACGTCTATCAAATCGACCTTTGAGCCAAGGCCCTGTTGAACTGCCCAGCGGTGGAAAGCCATCCCCGAGATAGAAATAAAGCCCCAAAAAATAGAGAGCGAACCATTGGTAACCCCTTGGCATCATTACACTTCGTCACCTATGGCGAGGGCAAAGCGCCACTGCAACAAAGAGGGCTTAACCCCATGATCTAACAGCAAAACAAACCCCTTAAGTTGCTGATATTATTGCGGGAATTCAGCTCTGTAGCGTTCTTGATTGAATGTATTCAGACATAACCCGGCTGCATCAAGCTTATAGTACGACCAATAGGGACGGACTCAAGCTACCCACTGTAAGGTATATCTATAATTATGAATATAATACTCTTACCAAGTCTCTCACTTTAGCGGAATTCATCAGGCTCTATTAAGCACTTTTTTGTGAGGCGATGTTCATGGACAATCCAGAGTTCTTTTTCATCTCTCAGGACGCCAATCCTGACCATGTAGCCACCAATGATTTAGTCTGGGAACTGCTAGAAATACTGCATCGTGATGGCGGTCTCCCTCTTGGGAAAGATAAGGCGGCAACTCTCAACAGGAAGCGGGCGTGCTTGGCTGCAAACTTCCTGAGTGCTGTTCGACGGATGCAGAAGAAGGGCAGGAGGAATTTCATCTTCAGAGGCAACAGAAATCACTGGCATAATAGAACAAAGATCGGGACGAAAGTCATCGAGGCGTTTCGAAAGGCGCTAATCAAAAGTGGTGTGATCATCAAGGTGCGGGGTCACTACAATGACACTGACGGTTACGGGTTTGATAGCAAGGCTGAGCTTTTTGAAATCTCTCACAGCCTCTGGAGCAAGGTTGCGTCAACAGAGTTATCATTCACGAATTGCAGCTACCTCAACCCGGTGACGGCCACGGTTCGACGCGACAAGAGCAAAGACACGCAAACTATTTCGATCAGTGAAAGTTCCCAAGTCTACCAAGATTTTATCAAATTACGCGATTGGCATACAGCTATGCCTTTGGTTACCCCTGAAGGCGCTAAACTTGGTTATGGGACACGTTTGTTCAACGCTTATGACCTTGACGTGGGTGGGCGATACCAGTGCGCCTACACGAATGAGCCACCAACAGAGCGAGCCAAGTATACCTTGAACGGGGAAGCAATTGTCGAGGTTGATATTAGTGCCTGTAACCCAACAATTCTGACCGCAATGACCGGTAAAGTTCATCCAAGTTGGCTTGGTTGTGAGGTGCTGAACCCTTACGAAAACTTGATTGCCGAAGGCTTCAAAAAAGCCGAGATCAAAGACGTTATTGTTCGCCTGATAGGTGCTGGTAACGCAAAGAAGAGGGCTGGTTTCGCTGATTATCAATTGGGGCTGGCAGAGGTGTCTTCGACAAACCGATATAAGGGGTCTGACCAATACAAGGCACTGCTGAAACACCTGCGAGAAATGTTACCGGGCCTTAATGACCTAAAGAGGGGCGTGCGCGACAGCAATACTCTCAGCTACCACGAAAGCGAGATCATGACACGGTTAGCTCACGCCCGTATGTATCTGGGTCAGCCAACCTATATTCTGCATGATGGAGTCATTGTGCCGGAGAGTGAAGCTGCAGCGGTAGCGCATCAACTGCAGGTGACCTTTGAAGGCTATTGTGACCAGATGGGGTGGCCGCTGTTCATAAGGCCGTCAGTCACTCAAGAGCGGGGGAAGGTCGGAGTTGCGGATAGGTTGCCGATGACGATTAGTAGGCGCCCATGAGAGGCTCTGTGCGACCCGCTGAGTGCCCCTTTTGGTGTATGGCTACTTTGCGGCGGCCAAAAGACCTTACGTTGTGCTGTGTGGGTTGCTGGGATGCCTTTTCTGCTCTAGGTACTACGATGGGAAAAGCCACAGGGCTGATGGTTGGGTGGCAATCTACATTCCCATCATTGACAGTCAGTACAAACGCGCCAATTACCTCTTGTAGTTCATGACGTGAACTGTTCCTTCGGACTTGGCCCTCAGCAATAGCTGGGGGTCTTTTTCTTTAGATAGCTAAGTAAGCGCATAAGAGTAATCGACGGTGCTTATCAGTGACGTTATCGTTTAGTTTGTAGCACTGCATGCTATGCCTAGATTACTATCCCCACTATAGCCCTCTGTCGTACGCTCGATGGAGGGTTTTTTTCTAGTTCAACCAAGGGTGATCGATGCGATTGACTATCGAATACTTTACCAACACGTCTGGGTCTTTCCGATATGTGCGCTGTCTCTCACTCTCAGATTTGTTTCCTTCCATGCCGTGACCAGTGATCCAATCCATATGTTCAGACGATGGGGCAGGGTTGGTTAAGTTCAGCATAAGCCCTGTAAGGTTGTGGCGTAGTGAGTGGACAACCTTTCTGTCGTCTTCTGGACCATAGCGGATGGGGTGGAAGTAGTTTGCGTTAAGATGCTTACTCACCTTGTTGGAGGCTTTCCCATCGGCATCTGTCTGCCACTGAGGAAATATCCGGCCAGTTCCCTTTTTTGGGAGTTTAAGGCAATCGGGCAGGGCTACAGTACGGGCAGAAAACTTATCGTTCTTGACCACTGCACCAACTGACAAATCAAAGTATCTGATACCATTCCTGTCAGTCTTCAGCTGTTCCCACGTCAAGAGTGCAGCTTCATCTTCTCGCATTCCTGTCGTGAGCAATATCGACAACAACAACCTATCAGATGAAGGCATATCTTGAGCAAATAGGTCGTGTAGCTGGTCTTCCTCTAAGGCTTCCCAAGAGCGTTTCTCAGAGCCATAGCCGCGCAGTGAAAGACCTTTAATCGGGTTTACCGACAGGAAGTGCTGATTTGGTGTGGTGGTTGTGTTGATGGCCTTGGCTACAGCATGGTCAAGCAGGAGTGAGAGGTTGTTCGTGTAGGTGTGGATTGTGCGATTAGCCTTAGCTTGTTCATCCAGCTTCTCTGCTAACTGGTGGCCGTGTGTAAGCATTATCCGGTCTAGGGGCAGGTTCCCAATGATGGTAGCGCAGGCTCTGATTCGGTTCTCTGCTGATTTTTTGGTTTTTTCCCTTACGCCGGACCACTTCTTGTCCCTCATGTATACCGGCAACCACTCAAGTATCCTTGGGCAAGAGGTTCTGTTCGTAAGATCAACAGGCGTGGCATCGGGTTCCGAAGAAGGGTCGGGAAGGCATCTGCTGTCGATTCGCTTGCCTTGGGCGCGTTTGGCGTAGTCTTCCACCTCAAAGGACACGAAATTTAAAGCAGCGTTGTGGCGTTCTTCAGTGTGGGTTGATGGGTTGTCCAAGATGAACTGTGCAGCATTTTCCATTTTACGCCATGCAAAACGGTCTTGTGGGTCAGCACTTTCGTAGCCCATAACAGCGGCAAAGTCTTCTGCCCACTGCTTACCCTGACTGTCGGATAAACCTGCTATCTGTTTGTCAAAGTCAGCCCATATCTCAGCTTCGATTTGGTGCCACCTACGCCCGGCTTCGCGTCTGTCAGTTGTTTTGGTGGATACGCGGCGTTGGATATTCTTGCCCGTCTGTAGTTCTACAGGCTTGGTTGCAACGACAAACCACTTGCTCCCTTTGCTTGGGATTTGCACCAGTGTAGTGGGTAGATAGTTCGATTTAGTGCCCATGGTATTGCCCAAGTTAGTGCCCTAGAGTTGTTCTAACCCTAGATATCCTTGAAAAATATGACAATAAGGGGAATTTGGAGGCGAGTACCGGAATCGAACCGGTGTACACGGATTTGCAATCCGCTGCGTCACCACTCCGCCAACTCGCCGAAGTGAAGTTCCGTCTAAGGGCTTAAATGGGGGGCGTCAAGGCATTATCGGCTGGGAGTTTCCCGTAATCCCTGGAGCGCCGGTTGTCGACTTTTTGAGCGACCTTCGGTGATTGTTTCGCCGCTGACCGGAGACCGTAACCGAAGCCAGTCAGGGCCGTTTTCGCAATTGTCTGCCGTCAATGCTCATCTGCCAGACAACGCCATGCTTTCTGAAGGAAGGAGATACGCGTGGATGGTTGGCGGGGCCCGTTCCGAAACGGTGCTATCGGCATTGTTCCCGGTGGGCGATTGTGCCACTATAAAGCCATAGGATACTGACAGACGAGTTTAGCCAATGACAAACTATGCCGCCCGTCGCACGATGATGGTGGATACTCAAGTCCGCCCCTCCGATGTGACCAAATTCCCGATCATTGACGCGATGCTTTCGGTGCCGCGCGAAGCCTTCGTGCCGCGCGAACTACGCGAGGCGGCCTATATTGGTGAAAACGTTGATCTGGGCGGCGGGCGCGTGGTTCTTGAGCCGCGTACGCTGGCCAAGATGCTGGATGCGCTGGATATTCATGGCGATGAACTGGTGCTGGATATCGGATCTGCGCTGGGCTATTCTGCGGCAGTGATCGCGCGGATGGCTGAGGCCGTGGTGGCCGTGGAAGAAGACAGCGCGATGCAAGGCGAGGCGCAGGGTCTTCTGGTCGAACATGGTGCCGACAACGTGATCCTGCACGAAGGCCCGTTGGCCGATGGCGCAGCAGAACATGGCCCTTATGACGTGATCTTGTTGCAGGGGGCCGTCGAGCATTTGCCCGAGGGCCTGATCGGACAGTTGAAAGAAGGTGGGCGTATCGCCTGCTTGTTCATGGAGGGTGCCTTGGGCGCTGTGCGCGTCGGGTACAAGATTGATGGCCATATCACATGGCGGTTCGCATTCAACGCGGGCGCGCCGGTACTACCGGGGTTCGAAAGGCACGCAGCGTTCACCCTATAACAGCTTTTTGCAGGAATACGGAGACAGTCCATTGCGCAAGTCAAAGGCTCGAATTTTCAGAACGGCGGTCATGGCAATTGGACTTGCGATGGTCATTCCAGTGGTGGCCAAGGCCGAGAATTTGGCTGACACCCTTGCGGATGCTTACAACAATAGTGGCCTGATCGACCAGAACCGGGCGCTTTTGCGCGCTGCGGACGAGGATGTGGCCTCGATCGTTTCCGAGCTGCGCCCGATTATCAATTGGACGGCAGATGCCACGCGCAACTTCGGCAAGAACCGCACCAACGGTGTCTCAACTCCGGTGTCGTCAACGAGCCTGAATCTGGGCGTATCGCTTGATCTTCTTTTGTACGATTTCGGGCGGACGCCTCTGCGTATCGAAGCGGCCAAGGAAACCGTTTTGGCCACGCGAGAAGGCCTGCGCAGTGTGGAGCAGCAGGTTCTTTTCCGGGCGGTTCAAGCCTATATGAACCTGCGCCGGAACAGCCAGTTTGTTTCCTTGCGGGAGAACAATCTGCGCTTGCTTCGGCAGGAACTTCGCGCGGCGCGTGATCGTTTTGAAGTGGGTGAGGTGACCCGCACAGACGTTGCGCAAGCCGAAGCCGCCTTGGCCTTGGCGCGTAGTGGGTTGGCCACGGCCCGTGGCAACCTTGCGCAGGCTGTAGAGGAATTCCGGGCCGCCGTCGGGCGCGACCCGGGCCAGTTGCGTGCGCCTCAACGACTTCCTGCCCTTCAAGGCGGTGTTGAATCAGCCAAGAACGTGACCCTGCGCAACCACCCGGATGCTTTGCAGGTCCGCCACGAGGTGTCTTCTGCGGAACTGACGGTGAAGGCGGCTGCGGCGGCTATGAAGCCGACCATCGGTTTGACGGCGGGGCTGAGTGTCGGTGAATCCCTCAAAGACAGTGACAATTCACGCTCGGGCTCATTCGGGGTGCAGATGAGCGGGCCGATCTATCAAGGTGGACGGCTGAGTTCGGCCAAGCGCCGGTCGATGGCCGTGCGCGACCAAGTAAGAGCGCGGCTGCTGACAACCAATTTGCGGCTGGTTCAGGATGTCGGCAATGCCTATGCAACGCTTGAGGCCGCGCGGGCCAGTCGGGCGGCGAACCAGGAGGCGGTGCGCGCCGCGCGGGTCGCATTCCGCGGCGTGCGGGAAGAAGCCAAACTGGGGGCTCGGACGACCTTGGATGTGCTTGATGCCGAGCAGAACCTTCTTGATGCGCGCACAAACCTTATCTCTGCGGAAGTCGATGTTTATATCGCGGCCTACGCAGTGCTGGGGGCCATCGGTCAGTTGACGGCGAAGGATTTGAACCTGAACGTGCGCACCTATGATCCGGCAGCCTATTACAACATGGTCAAAGACGCACCTGCCCAGATGAGTTCGCAGGGTCAGAAACTGGACCGCGTGTTGAAGGCTCTGGGCAAACAATAAAGGTCAATTGGACGCCTTTTGTCTTAACCTTCCTTAAGTTTAGCTCGAAACTCCTTGGCTAACTTATTGTGCGAATGCGTGCTCAAGGGTAAACTGGGGCGAGGCAAGAGTGGTGTTCAAATATGTCCGATCCCGTGACCAATGCGGAAATCGAGGATGTTCTATCCTCAATCCGGCGACTCGTTTCGACCGATGAGCGGGAGAAATCCGCTGCGCCGAAAGCGGTGCCGGATGAACAGGATAAGCTTGTTCTAACGCCGTCTCAGCGGGTTGATGACGCGCCTGAGGACGATGATGCCGAAGACGTCGGTGCGACCGGGCCCGCCCCGGGGGAGGCGGTCTTCCTTGCGCAATACGCGGTGGAGCCGGACGCCGAATCAGAGGCATCGGAGCATGATGCTGAGATGAAGGAAGACGCGGCAAAGCATGCAGAGTCGGATAGTTCCGGCGACCAGGACGAGGCCCCGGAGCCCGAGTTCAGTCACCATGAAGAAAACCATTTCTTCAAGGCCTCGCACTGTGGCGCTGAGAATGGCAATGCGCCGGAAGCTGATAGCGAGCCCGAAAGCTCGGAGTCCCCGGTCCAGGATGCAGTGGCGGATGTCACTGAGGAGGACGATCGCGACACGGCCAATGGTACCGATCAGGCTACTTTTGAAGCGGAGGAGGCCGAAGAGGCAATTGCGCTTAAAGACGACGGCCCTGACTTGCAAGCGCGTATTGCCAGCGTCGAAGCGGCGCTTGCCGGACGCGACGACGAGTGGGAACCCGATGGCGATGATGACGATCCCTATTCTGGTGATCAGATGACCACGCTGGAGTGGGAGGATCATGCGTCGGATGAGAGTGAGGAAGGCGAAACCGGGCAAGACGCGAAACCGGCCGCTTTCGAGGCAGCCTCCGACGAGGGCTTCGAGCCGGAGACGGAAGGTCTTGCCGATGATTTCGCACCTTCGGCGACCGAACGGGATGACCATCTTGAACGCCCTGAAGACACGGCACCGGGGTCAGAGGACGCTACGGATGATTGGCAGCTTGAAAGTGATGTTCTGGATGAAGACGCGCTGCGCGACATGGTGAGCGAGATCGTGCGTCAGGAATTGCAGGGAGCTTTGGGCGAGCGGATCACGCGGAACGTCCGCAAATTGGTCCGCCGCGAGATTCACCGTGCCTTGGCCAGTCAGGATTTCGAGTAGCAGCGCGGCGTTTCGGCCAAATTCAAAAGCAAATCCAGATCGAGATGTGTTTCGATATGAGTCGCGAGCGTGTTGAGCGCGGCCTCGACGCTATCGGAGAAGGCCAAATCCGATTTGGCCCCCAGATCAGCCAGAATTGCGGCGCGGAAGGCATCCGAGGAAAACAGTCCATGGAGATAGCAGCCGCGCACACGGCCGGTGGTCGACGCGGCGCCTTCGGGGCGGTCCCCCACGCTTAGCCAAGCGCGGCTACAATCCGGGCCTGTGGTTTCGCCAAGGTGAATCTCGTATCCGGTCACGGCATCCCCGGTGGGCAGGTAGGTGGCTTCGGTCAATGAAAGGTGCTTTTCCGGTTTCATTACCGTGATCACGTCAAGGTGCCCGAGGCCGGGAACAGAACCGGGGTTGCCCTCGAGCCCGTCGGGGTCGGCAATCTCGCGGCCCAGCATCTGATAGCCGCCGCAAATGCCCATCACTTGCCCGCCGCGGCGGATATGGGCGTGCAGGTCGACATCCCAGCCTTGCGCGCGGAAATGCGCCAAATCGGCAATGGTGGACTTGCTGCCGGGGATCAGAACCAGATCGGCGTCACCGGGCAGGGGATGGCCAGCTTCGATGATTTCAACGCTGACGTTCGGTTCACTGGAGAGCGGATCGAGGTCGTCGAAATTGGCGATCCGGTTGAGGCGCGGCACAGCGACCTTGAAGGCACCGCCGGGGGTTGAGGCGATATCCATCACATCTTCGGCCGGGAGGCGCCATGCTTCGTCGAACCAAGGGAGCACGCCAAGCGAGGGCCAGCCGGTGCGCCCGATGATCTCGGCCAGCCCATCGTCGAAAAGACTGACGTCGCCACGGAACTTGTTGATCGCAAAGCCCTTGATATGGGCGGCATCCTCGGGCGGAAGGATGGCTTGGGTGCCGACGACCTGCGCGATGACGCCGCCACGGTCGATGTCCCCCACAAGGATCACCGGTACACCTGCGGCCTCGGCAAAGCCCATGTTGGCGATGTCACCTGCGCGCAGGTTGACTTCCGCAGGGCTTCCGGCGCCTTCGATGATCACCAGATCGGTGCCTTCGCAAAGCCTCGTAAAACTTTCCAGCACGGCCTCAAGGAGGCGCGGTTTGGCCTTGGCATAATCGCGCGCGCGTAGCGTTGCGGTGCGTTGTCCCTGTACGATGACCTGTGCGCCGATATCGGTTTCGGGCTTGAGCAAGACGGGGTTCATATCGGTATGCGGCGCACGGTGGGCGGCCAATGCCTGAAGCGCCTGCGCGCGACCTATTTCGCCGCCATCTTCTGTTACAGCAGCATTGTTCGACATGTTTTGTGGTTTGAAGGGCGCAATACGCATGCCGCGATTGGCAAAGGCCCGGGCGAGGCCTGCCACGACCATGGATTTACCCACGTTCGAACCTGCCCCCTGAATCATGATGGCCTTGGTCATGCTGCCCTCTGAATTGCGCAGGCTGGTGATACAAAGCAACTGGGGAACTGGAAAGCCCCAAAGAAAAAGCCCCGCCGATATGGCAGGGGTTTTT
>PR_CR_10_Liq_1_inCRDRAFT_1002211_pt1 | contig 10030 bp, 12 predicted proteins | sample PRCRCaboRojoPR_3_FD_10241 | JGI IMG/M metagenome (IMG submission 10241) | reverse complement strand
GTCGCCTTCCAATTAGGCGCGTTGGCAGAGTGGTTATGCAGCGGATTGCAAATCCGTGGACATCGGTTCGATTCCGGTACGCGCCTCCATTTAAACTACTGTTTTTATTTGATTTTATCGTGGCACACTTTCGCACACCTTTTAGAATTTTTCAGTTATGCTCGTCGAACGAATACAAGTAAGACGTGAGCTGTGGCAGAAAAAAATTCCGTAACTATTACTGAGCGATTAACGCTGTACCGCAGAAGCCATAGCGAGCGGTGGCAGGCGCGCGTGAAGCTCAATACAGGGGAGTGCCATCGCTTCTCTACAGGTGCCGCTGATTTTGAGAAGGCCAAGGAGTCAGCAAATCGGGAGCTCCACAATGTACTTTACGGTTCTCAGGTGCGGGAGACGTGGCTTATAAAGTCAGACCGAAGGAGCAACAACCCCGGAAACTCCCAGGTAAAACCGGTTAAGCATTAGCTGCAGACATTTCAAAAGTTGAGGTGTCAGAGTAATCGGAGCGATTGCTCTCGTCTTTGAATACGGACATGTGATGTACAGTTAATATCCCCGTTGTGGATCAAAGATAGGGAAGGGTGGCTCTCCTGCTCTTATTCTGAGGATGTTATCGACCAAGCTCTTCGCTGCAGAACGCGGATAGGTCTGGCCTGATATATGCGGAGTTACCTTGACCTTAGGATGCGACCACACCCAGTGATTCGGAGAGGGTGGCTCAGAGGGAAAGACATCGAGCACGGCTCCGCCCAACTCTCCGGTGTCTAGGAGCGATCGGAGTGCTTGCTCATCAATGACAGCTCCCCGGCTGATATTGATTATTTTCGCATGATTAGGGAGCAATCTGAGTCGTTCCAGGTTGAGAAAGCAGTGAGTGTCTGCCGTCAGTGGCAGTATATTAACCAGTACATCGAGTTCAGCCATGAAGGGTGCAAATTCGTCGACTCCTTGGAAAAGTGTTATCTGTTCAACTTCACGATGGGATTGGACCCAAGCGGATACTTGGTAACCCGTGTAATTTAATGATTGGGCAATTTGGGTGCCGATGGCGCCTAGACCGAGAACACCCACCTTATATTGGTCAATCGGCGGATACTCAATCCGTTGCCATATTTTTTCCGCCTGCTGCCGTGCATAACTATCAAAGTGCCGGTAGTAGTGTGCTACCCAGTAGAGACAGTACTGAGTCATGTCATAGGCAACGTTCTCATCAATCAGGCGAACTATCGGTACATCTGGCAGGTTGGTTTCTCTCATCAGAAAATCACCACCTGCACCTAAAAGCAGTATTGCGCGCAAGTTTGGATAGGTCGCAAGCTCACCTGGGGGCAAGTTCCATACCGCGGCGAATTCAACATCTGCCTTATTTGGAAGCTGGGGGTAGCAGTATATTGTTTCCTCAGGCAGTTGTTGTTTGAGAGCCTGCAACCAGTTATCAGTGCCCAAGGTGCCGTTGTAAAGAAGTATCGCCATCCAAGTTAATCGATGTGGTAGCGGTTAATGGTGTCTTGGCTGAAAGTAAAGCCAATACCGGGGCGTTCAGGTATCGTGATATACCCGTTTTCGATGGTTATCGTCTCGTTGAACAGCGACGAAAACCAAGGTATGTGTTCTACTGAGATACAGTTTGGTGTCGAGCCCGCTATCGATAGACTCTGTTCTGTAAATATGTGAGTTGAGACTGGGGTGTCGAACGTCGCTGCCAGCGCGCATACTCGCTGCATCTCAGTGAAGCCTCCGATTCGCTGCAAGTCCGGCATGAGAATATCGGCGCACGACTGTTGAATCAGCGGACGAATGCCGTATCGAGTGTAAACGGTTTCACCTGTTGCGATTGGGATATCTAAGGCTCTTCTTACATCGGTGTGGCCCTTCAAGTCATTGACGTTTACAGGCTCCTCCAACCATCCAAGGTTAAAGTCCTCAAGGTGGCGACCCAGCCGAATCGCTTGTTTTGCAGTAAAGGCTTGGTTGGCGTCGGCAAGTAACTCTATATCGGGTCCTACAGCCTCTCGTAATATTCGAACACGCTCGACATCTCTAAGGATGTCCTGACTACCAACGCGAATTTTCATTGATCGAAAGCCCTGGTCAATAAAGTCATGTGCCTCAGCGACCATCTCATCAATCGATTGTGAGAGCCAGAGTCCTCCGCTTGCATAGGTTTTGACCGTTTCGCGGCAAGCTCCGAACACTCGATACAGCGGAAGGTTTGCTATCTTGGCAACCAAATCCCACAAAGCCGTGTTAATGGTCGACAGTGCTGAAATAGTTAATCCTTGGTAGCCGGTTGGATTGATCTCGCGCCATATAGTCTCGCTGATTCCAGTCACCAAAGTTGGATCTTTGCCAAGCAGTAGATGATTAAAACCACTGATCATCTCGTTAAAAGCTTTGATTCGCAGTGCGTTCAGCGTAAACGCATAACTCTCTCCGGTGAGTCCCTCGTTTGTTTCAATGAACAGCATGACGCAGCCGACAGAACGCATGTCATGGATCGAGGTGGCGATTGGCTTTTCAAATGGCAAATCGACAATGCGGGTTTTAACACCGGTGATTTTCATTTTGCTCTCCGTCTACGTGGTGTTCGCTGCAATCTGGCGTAACCCGGTTAGCGCGGTCTTTTGTAGCGCCGGGTCGAGGGGTGATTCGGGGTAGCCGAGATAGGTCTGTCGCATGAAAATCGGTGCGTCTTGCACGCGAAATAGACGACCGTCACTTAAGTACTGACGTACTGTGCTGATCAAAAAGTAGCCAGACCCACCGTGCGTGAGAATATGACTCAGTCCATGCGAACTCAGCCCAACGGATAATCGAGGAACGGATGTATCAGGGAAGGCTTCAGAATGTTGAGCACGGAAGTCATCGCCCCAGTCAACGAACACATAACCGTCAACCATGCCAAATTTGACATCGCGGGGCTCGGTTGCAACCAAGATGATCTCTTCGTTGGTGAACTTTTCAATACAGAGATTTGCCTGCTGCTTGGGCGCGTACACTAAAGCTAAATCCAGCAGTCCGTCACGCAACATACGCATGAGTGGCTCTGAGTAGTCAGCAATAATGCGAGTGGCGACGTTTGGTACCGAGTTGTCCATCCAGGCCAACCATGGTGCTGCTATCTGGTCCCAGTGGTTCAGCTGGATACCCACACTGAATACATTGGTTAGGCTATCTGGGAGACTAACTTCCTGTCGGGCACGTTCCCATGCTCGTACAACGTTTAGTGCGTGCCTGTAGAGGTGTTGTCCTGCTTGGGTCAATCGAGCGCCGTCTCGTTTGCGAATGAAAAGTGGACGATTCAGCCGATCTTCCAAGACTTTTATTCGGGCACTCACGGTGGACTGAGTCAGATGAAGTTTCTCAGCAGCCATTTGAAAGCTGCCGGTCGCAGCAATTTCCAAGAATGCTCTGAGATTTTCAATATTCACGTTCTAAGGTATCCAGATAAAACCCACGCAACATTACTTTGTCATGAATTGAGATTGTAATCATTTTTTCGATATAACGTCCTGCTCAAATGAAATTCCCCTTATTTTCTGCTGAACCTGGTGTTTGAGGCTGGCGTTATACTGACGTCAGCATGTGAGGTTGGATCTGTCTTGGTGTAGGTATATTTTTGAAGTTAAAGATACCTGGTCGGTGGGGTTATCGCATGGTTTCAACAGTCGGTTTTGACCACGCTCTTGACAGTATTCTTTTCAATGTCCGCTGCTTTTATCGAATTTCTTATGCTGAATTTGGGCCTTAGCATTGCTTCCGGTCTCTGTTGTGGTGTCGGATTATTCCTGATCAGCGGCATTGGTCATCTGTCTATGGGTGTGGCGATTACTTCTCGGAAATGTGTCTGTCGTTGGATGAGACTTGCGGTGGCTGGACAGCAACTCTTGGAAACCTTGGATTATCATATGCGGATTTGTATCCGTCTCGTATCGAAAATATTAATATAATCTAACAATATTCTTCGCTTTACTGCCTTTTTTGCTGGTGTAACGATTTGATGCAGAAATAGAGCAATAGGCTAGAACCATGAGTAGTGCAGCGCTTTCAGTAGCTCAACAAAAAGAGAGTGTACGCGTCGATCTTGCAGCAATGTTTAGGTTGACAGCGCATTTTGGATGGGACGATACGATTTGGAATCACATTACGGCCCGAGTTCCCGGAACTGATCACAACTTCTACATGCATCGCTTTGGTCTGGCCTACGACGAGGTTTGCGCATCTAACCTGATTATGGTTGATGAGGATGGCCACGTCCTCGAAGGTCCGGAAGACGTGAATACTGCAGGGTTTATCATTCATAGTGCAATCCATCTAAATCATCCTAAAGCCAAGTTTGTATTCCATGCACATCCCCCCTCTGCCATCGCGGCAACCGCATTCAAAGAAATCCCTTTCCTCGTTCAAGACTCTTCCATGCTATACGGCAAAGTGGGATACCACGAGTGGGAAGGCCTGTCTGTCGATCCAGACGAGCGATACCGAATTGCTGAGAACATGGGTAGCAACACCTGTCTTGTGATGCGCAATCACGGGTTTCTGACCGTCGGGGAGACTGCAGGTCAATGTTTTATGAATATGTACTACCTCGTCCGACTTTGCGAGGTAGCACTTTCGGCCAAATCTTCGACTCTGGAAATCGACACTGGCCCAGAGAATCTCTGGGCGCTTGCCTCAAAACAGTACGAGTCCTTCTCGCCGGGGCTTTACGAGTGGCCTGCGCTGTTGCGCAAATGCGATCGTCTAGACCCTTCTTATAAATTTTAAAATAGTGAGAACGCTGCAATGTCTGAGTTAGTTAATTTCGATTCGTACCGAGCCCCCGCGCCTCCCACGGCGTTTAGTGCTGCAGAAATTCGTCTGGAAGATTTTATTGATCTCGATGAATTTCCAATTCACGATCTTGCAAGCCCGAAGCGTCAATCACTGGTTGATCAGTGTCGCGCAGATCTCGAGGCTTTCGGATGCAGCCATGTTCCACGTTTCATTAAGGAATCAGCTATTCAAGCGATGCTTGAGGAGGCTAATCGGCTAATGAAGGACGCGCGTCCGGCAGATGATTTCGTTAACCCGTATCTAACGCCAGACGATCCATCACTTCCAGATGATCACCCCAAGCGCTTTTTTGAAAATAGAACCAGCGCATTCATTAACTCAGATCTACTCGAGTCTCATTCGTTGTTGCGTAAAATTTATGACTCTGATGTCGTGGTTCACTTTGTGGCGGATTGCCTCAACAATGGCCCCGTTTACCGCTGGGCAGATCCACTTGGTCGTTGCCCCTACAGTGTCATGCGTACCGGTGACTACTTTCCTTGGCACTATGATGGGAACGAATTTACGGTGAGTATTTTGGTGCAGGCCGCTGAGAAAGGTGGCGACTTTGAGTACGTCCCCAATCTTCGCACCCCTCACTCAGAGAACTTTGATGCGGTCAGCAAAGTATTGCAAGGTGACCGAGAGCGCTTGCGCGTGTTGAAACTGAAGGAGGGTGATTTGCAGCTCTTCAAAGGGCGCTACTCAATGCACCGGGTGACACCAACTGAGGGGCCAGTAACCCGCATCATCGCGCTACCAACATACGTCACCAATCCCTATCTCGTAAATCGTCCGCACCACGCAAAAGCGTTTTATGGTCGTGCTGAGCCGATCCATCACGAAAGAGAGATGGATCGGAGCGATAAACTGACAGATTGAGAAAACAACAATGAATATAGGTTTTATTGGCCTGGGTAACATGGGTTCAGGTATGGCCTCCAATCTGCTTTCTTACTGTCAGCGTGAGGGACATCAGCTTTCGGTACTTGACATCAACCAGAACGTTGTTGATTCGTTTGCGTCCAAGGGTGCTGCCACCGCTTCTTCTGCGGCTGAGCTTAGCGTTCAAAGCGATGTACTGTTTACATCACTGCCTAGCTCAAAAGAGATTAACGCGTTGGCTATGGGTGAGAATGGGATTTTGAGCAATCTCAAGAGTGGTGCGGTTTGGTTCGAAACCAGTACGAATGATGTGAGTGCTTGGAGGGGACTCAGCGAGCAAGCGAGTGCAGATATCTATCTCATTGATGCCCCCGTTACCGGAGGCGCCGAGGGAGCTGCAGCGGCTACGCTGACAATGCTGCTAGGCGGTAATGAGGCGATCGTTAAAGCGCATCACCCCGTGTTAACTAGTTTTACTAAGCGTGCTGTTTACATGGGTCCTTCAGGGGCTGGCTATACGGCTAAGCTAGCTCAGTTGCACCTAAACTATTTGGTTGCTCAGGGAATTGGTGAGGCGCTCATGCTAGGTGCTAAAGCCAATTTAGATCTTCAAACACTCTATGAGGTACTCAACAGCAGCTGCGCAAAAAGTTATGTGGTAGAGAGCTACATCCCAAAGGTGCTCGACGGCACTTACGACAATTCCTTTAAGCTGGGCTTGGCTGAAAAAGATATGCGCCTAATCAACCAGCTTGGTGAACATCTCGGTGTTGAAATGTCGCTGGGATCCGTCGTTTATGACACCTACCAAAAGGCTACTGAGGCTTACGGATTTGATGCGCCACACCTTAGTGTACTCAGGTTGATCGAAGAGAAATCGAAGCTGCAATTAAGGGATAGAGAGCATCCCTTCACCCAATAAGGTCCTCTCGCCTGTAGCGACCATGAAACAAGGCGCCGGTTTTCCATTTGGATTAGGTCAGTTATGGAAAAGTCTCTTATGTTTTCATTGAATTCAAACCAGTATCAAAGGTTGAATGAATATCGGCTGGGACGCGTTCGCAGTGTTATGCGCCAGCGAGGTATTGACCTCTGTGTCGTGAATAACCCAGTCAGCCTGCGTTATGCGATCGACTTTGATGAATATCAGCTGTTTCAGGCTCATATCCCGACGGTTTATCTTCTTCTTCCAGTTGAGGGGCCGCTTCGGATGTACGGAGCGTCGAAACGTAACTATACCAACGTTTGTGAATACCAACGCCCTCACTTTATCAGCGTGTTTGATGCCGGCCTTGACCTTGATGCAGCCGCAAAGACATTCATTAAAGATGTCGCAGACTTTCGCCAGCAAAACGGTTTGTCCGGCAAAATCGCTTTCGAACGCTTCACCCCATTCGTGACCAAGCGAGCAGTTGCTGCGGGTTGGGTCGTCGAGGATGCTGAATCCGTCTTTGAGCAGGCACGGACAATAAAGTCACCCGAGGAGCTACTTTGTATGCGCCATTCTATTGCCGTCGCTCAGGAGGGAATCGCAGCCATGCACTCGGCAATGAAACCTGGCATGACTGAGAATGAATTGTTGTCGATCCTGCATCAGGTGAACATTGCTCATGGTGGAAACTGGATCGATGGTCGAATGCTTGCCTCAGGTGCACGGACTAACCCCTGGCTTCAAGAAGCCTCGAATAAAAAAATCGAGGCGAATGAACTCGTCGCCTTTGATACTGATCTTATTGGACCGTCTGGATACCTCGCCGATATTAGCCGTACGTGGTTGTGTGGTGACAAACCCAATGCCCAGCAAAAATCCGCTTATCAGCACGCCTATGATGAAGTGAGTCACAATATGTCGTTGCTCAAGCCTGGCATAAGGTTTCAAGAGTTGGCCATGAAAGCTTTTAGGCGCAATGAAAAATATATTCACAATCGATACGTATGTAGTTTTCATGGCGCAGGCCTTTGCGATGAGTACCCCAAGATTTATTACCCAGGCGACTGGCCAGTTGATACGTATGATGGTGTCATCGAAGAGAACATGGTGTTGTGCGTTGAGAGCTTCTCTGGCGCCACGGACGAAAAAGAAGGGGTGAAGATTGAGAATCAAGTCTTGGTGACGTCCTCTGGTTATCAGTTACTCTCAGAATACGGTTATCAAGAGTGTCTCCTTGGCGAAGTAGAGGTCAGTAAAGAAAATTGCTCCCGCGGTAACGGTGAGACGCATTACGAACTGGCGTAACTGGTTATTAATTAAGGACGCTCGGTCAGTCGTCCTTAAATGGCGCGCCTGAGACGCTTCGAACCTCTGGCGTGAGCGATGGAGAGCGTTGATCTCGCGGAGGAATCCAGGACTGGTGAGATCAATACGACAGCACAATCGATAGCACACTTTTATTTTTCTAAATAAAAACAGTTGTTTATTAGGTATGCAAGCTATTGCAAATCCGTGTACATCGGTTCGATTCCGGTACGCGCCTCCATAGTTCAAAGAATTGTGAGCTTGGCGTTTTGAGGAGTTGAGTCACTGCCACTCCCTTTTAGCTGCTCTATGGTTTCCTTTACTGTTTGATCATTGAATTGGATTAGATTAGAGCACTGTCGTATGTTCCGCCGAGTGTGCGGTGGATATTGACTTGCCCATCAGCGGCATGAGGAACTACACTGTAATTATGGCTGTGCAGTTTGAATGGGATCCCAAAAAAGCGTCTTCAAATGAGAAAAAGCATGGTGTCTCATTCGAAGAGGCTCGGACTGTTTTCTTCGATGAAAACGCGAAAATAATTGATGATCCCGATCATTCTGAGGATGAGGATCGATTTGTCCTGCTTGGTCTGAGCAGCGCGTTGCGAGTCATCCTTGTATGCCATTGCGCCAGGGCTGAAAGTGGAGTAATCCGTATCATTTCAGCCCGAAAGGCATCTTCTAAAGAATCAGAGCAATACCGTTAAGGAGATCACTATGCGAAAAGAGTATGATTTCACTACAGCCCGCAAGAACCCGTATGCAGCTCAATTGAAAAAGCAGATCACCATTCGTCTGGATGAAGACTCAATTGGGTACTTCAAAGGGATTTCTGCTGATGTCGGGATTCCATACCAGAGCCTGATCAATTTATATCTCCGTGACTGTGTCGCGCAGAATAGAAAACTGGATCTTCGATGGAAGTAATGCGTCAGTTTAAGTGCCGATATCAAGTAGCGCTTGAAGACTTATTTCTGGGTCTCCCATTTTGACGGACCGCCTCAAAACGACAGTTGTTTCGATGTTTGAAGCTGTTGATATTCAGACTGTTTGTCTGCACATTTCGTAGCACACTTTGATTTTTTTCGTTAATACAAGTGGTTAGGTGGTGTGCAAGCTTTTGCAAATCCGTGGACATCGGTTCGATTCCGGTACGCGCCTNCATTTATGTTAGTCGCCATCTTTTCGTATAATGCGCGATCGTTTCACACCTGCTATTGGTCACGTGTGGTGATGTCGCGTCGGCATCAGGCCGCAGAGTGGGGTTTTGCAGTCAACTCAAGGCCCAGGGATTGCATGACAGCGAGCGTGGTTTTCAAGGTCGGGTTTCCCTCTTCGCTAAACGAGCGATAGAGCTGTTCGCGAGAGAGTCCTGTTTCATGAGCGATCTGGCTCATTCCTTTGGCTCTTGCTACAACACCCAAAGCCTTCGCAATGTAACTACTATCCCCAGTCTCAAGGGCATCCGCGATGAAGACCTCAATCGCCCCTGGCGAGTCCAGCACAGTTGCAGGATCAAATACGGTCAATTTTTCGCTCATTTTGAAACCCTCATTTCTTTATCGAGTTGTTTTGCCAGTTCAATATCCTGTTGCTGGGTACTCTTGTCACCGCCGCACAACAGAATAATCAGTTCATTGCCTCGCTGTCTGAGATAGATCCTGATTCCGGGGCCATAGTGAATCCGCAGCTCGCTTAGACCATGCCCGACAGGTTTCACATCGCCAGCTAAGCCGTTTGCTAGACGAAATAGGCGTGCAGCAATGAGCGCTTTGGCACGCTGATCTTTAAGTTTTTGCTCCCACTTCCGGAAAGTTTCAGTTTGTTTGATTTGAAGCACGACATAATTGTAGTTTATAAATCACGATTAGTACAATTATGTGTTGGTATTTGGATATGAACGGAGCTCGAGGTTTGTCGATGGGATGGCTTGCCAAGGAAGAAATTTATGAAAAAACTGACGTGATACACGGGTTTTGTGGGCACATTCTATAGCACACTTTTATTTTCATTCATGAAAATAACAGGTTATTGGGCATGCAAGCTGTTGCAAATCCGTGGACATCGGTTCGATTCCGGTACGCGCCTCCAT
>PR_CR_10_Liq_1_inCRDRAFT_1002210_pt1 | contig 10030 bp, 4 predicted proteins | sample PRCRCaboRojoPR_3_FD_10241 | JGI IMG/M metagenome (IMG submission 10241) | reverse complement strand
GTATATCAGTCCTAGCAAAGCCACGTACCAATACTTAAGTTCCATTCCCCATATAAGTGTTTCCCACAACTCGTACCCGTAAAAGTAAGTTCCTACAAAAGAAGCAATGCAGAAGTAAGCAGCTTCGTCCACACCCATGTTAGCTATTTGGATCCTTAGAACTCCTGTGTGGTACTCTTCCCAAGTGGCGTAGAAGAAACAACTCTGCATAAAGATTAGCAGCAACATGGTAGCTCCAGAGTGGCGCATGTCCAAACATAACCCTATCAGCAAAGCAAGTGCGCAAGTGTTGACACTTGAGTCGAGTCCGTGGTCCATTAACTGGCCAAGAGGTGAAGAAACTCTTAGTTTCCTAGCTTGCTTTCCGTCTATATTATCTAAAGTGTTGTATAGAAACAACCCCACTGCAGCCACTAAAGGAGCATGTCTAGGTGCCTGTTCGCTTAAGTCTAGTTTGTTAAACATCAAGATGTAAGCTGTGGCCCCTGCTATGCACAAAGAGGACACTAGTGTAATCAAGTTTGGAGCTACAAAAGAAGGCGTGATTCTCACAAGGGGTTCCCACAAAACAAAGTTCAAAAAAGACATAAAGGTTGTGCTCGGGGAGCTTTTATACTGGTAACTCTTTAAGTTCTTAAGACCTTCTTGTGTGAAGTAGCCCATATTTATTATCGACCGGAAACGCTTGTAAATGAAATAAAATGTTTGATAAGTCTTACAAAAGAAGGTGGTCTTCTGCATCCTTGATGCGGCTTAACGAGGCTTCTGTGGAGGAGCCAAAGGAATGGCGAGTAAAAGGCCACGTTTTAACTAGAGAAGACTTTTTCCCCTCAGGAGGACTTCCAAGCGACCCTGAAACAAGCAAATTCGTTTTGCACCCGGACTCTTCTTTTAGACTCTTGTGGGACGTAACTAGTATGCTTTTGATACTGGTTCAAGCAATTGCTGTTCCTTACTTGCTAGCTTTTGAGTCTGAAAGTGAGGAATTTTGGAACGCTTTTGAAGACTCAGTAACAGCGTTTTTTGCAACAGACATACTTTTGAACTTTAACTCAGCTTATTATGACGATGGAAGCATTGTAGCCCAGCGAAAAGCAATTGCTAAAAACTACTTGAAAATTTGGTTTTGGGTAGACTTACTAACTACTTTTCCGTATGACTGGTTTATACCTAGTGAAGAAAGCGAGGTTAGCTTTTTAAATGCTCCTCAGTTATTGAGGATTCTTAAACTCCAAAAACTGGTCAGACTGGGAAGACTTGCAAAGGTTAAAAAGATCATAATAGAAATAGAGGACTACATATCTTCCCACTTGCTAGCCAACTTACTTGTGCTGTTGCGCTTGGTGATATTTGCGTACTACATAGCTCACTGGATAGCTTGTCTTTGGTACTTAATAGCAGTCGTTGACTCGCAGTACCACCCTGAGACTTGGCTGAACGACGCTTACATAGAGTCGCAGTCTAGTTTTGAAATCTACATCACAGCTCTTTACTGGGCGTTCACCACTATGACGACAGTGGGTTATGGAGACATCCACCCCATAACCACCAACGAAATCATTTTTACAATCATAGCTATGGCAGTGGCCTGCGCTATGTTTGCCTACACTATTGGTAGCATTGGTGGGTTGGTTTCTAAACAAAACGCAGAAGCCAGTGCTTACAGAGAGCAAGTTGTAGCTCTTAATTCTTACATGAAAGAAAAAAAGCTTCCGCATGACCTTAGATTTCGAGTTAGGAGGTACCTAGACTTTGTTTGGGATAACCAAAAAAGAACCACAGAACAGCCTATTTTAGAGTTGATATCAGAACCTTTGAGAGAAGAAATCTTTGTATATACAAGAGGAGAAGCTGTGAAGAGTTGTTTTCTTTTTGACCGTTTTGAAAAGAACTTTTTGTTGTATATAACCAAAGTCATGCGCTCTAAAACCTTTGCTCCGAACGACAGTGTTTTTAAACAGGGAGAGAAGTCCACTAGTATGTACTTCATAGTAAATGGACAAGTGGAGTTATTTGACTCTGTGACTTTGTCGATTTTCAAGGCTTTAGAAAAAGGAGAGTACTTTGGAGAAGTCGAGTTCTTCACTAAGCGTTCCAGGGCCTGCAGTGCAAGGTGTGTGGAGTTTGTAGAGTTCTTGATCGTTCACAGAGAAGACTTAGAAGCTACCTTGTTTAAGTACCCTCAAGCAGAAGAAGTTATGGAGTTCTACTCAAGTCAGTGCAGAGAAGGAGACTTAAGTGTGCTGAGGGTGAACTGCTTCATCTGTGGCAAACTAGGCCACTTAGCTCAGGAGTGCAGCTGGTTACTTATTCAAGAAAACGGACAAAACCTTAAAGACAACTGGCTCAAGTCTAGAGAAGGCAGAACTAAACTAGCCAATCCGTTTTTGTCCACTTCTCTTAAAAGAAGTTTTCCCAGAAACATCCTTAAAACAAGGTACAAAGCACCTAACACTCTAGGAAAGCCCAGAAACCCCAAAGAAATATACAAAGATGACCCTTCTGTACTGTTCAAACTCAAAAAGTTCCACGAACAAAGTCCCAGTGCTTTAGGCAAGAATTCTTTAAATAGTTCTTTGTTTTCCAAAAACATTTCAAGGATAGACGAACTGCTTTCTGAGTCTGAGTCAGACAAAGAACTTTTAGAAGACCCCTTCATTGAAGAACTCAGACACAACTGCTTAAGTGACAACTTAGAACCAAACCCTCAAGAAGCCAGGCAACTCTTGTCTGAAGAGTGTTTTCCGGAGTTTAAAACTTTTTAGTGTAGCATTAACTAGGCTTTAACGCAGGTGGAGGAGGAGGTCTTGCTTGAGTAGGAGTTGCTGACCAAACAGGTTTGGAAGTAGGCCTGTTAGCAGCAAGGATCCTTTCTGCCATGCTTCCGTGTTTTTCTTTAGAGTCTCTTTTGTAAGCGTAAGTCACAGTCACAGGCCGGTTGCAAATGAACTGTCCGTTCAGCGACTGAATAGCATTATCAGAGCTTTCAAAGTTGTCGAAGGACACAAATCCGTACCTTTGGGAAGTTCCAGTGGCGTTTTCTCGGTTTATTCTGGCAGAGACTACGTTTCCGAATGCACTAAAGGTCTCGTAAAGGGCTTTTTCGTCAACCTCAGGGTCTAAGTTGCCTACAAAAATGTTGGCCCCGATGTCTTGGGTTTTTTTGTCTTGTGTGGCTTTGTTGACTTTTATGGGTTTGCCAAAGAGCTTGATCATGTGCATGATCTTAATGGAATAGTCTGCGTCTTCTTCTGTGCGGAACTCCACGAAGCCGTAACCCTGGTGCTCTCCGCTGATTTTGTCACGAGGAATGTGCACGTTCACAACAGGTCCGCACTGTATGAAAAGTTCCCAGAGAAGTTCTTCGTGGACTTTTTGGTCAAGGTTGCCTACGTATATGGTGGCGTCTTGGTTCCTTTCGAAAACTTGAGCTAAGTAAGACATATTTAGTTACTAAACTGAAGGTTCTGGAGTTGAGGGCGAAACAGCTATAGGTGCAAGGACTTTGCCTTCAGCTTTGTGGTAAACTAAAGAATACCAGTCTTTTAAAATAGTGCAAATGGACACTATGAAACTTGTTACTGACACAAAGTTGCTCCAAATTTCAATTTTGGAGTTGTTAATGCCTTGAATGATTACTTGTGGAATTGTTTCTAGTAAGTTTTCCGAGATCATAAAAAAGTACCAAATAAAGTTGCTGGTTTGCTGGTCTGAAACTATGAATAAGTGGAATATACCTATTAGTTTGGTTTCCCACAAAAAAGCTATTAGAGGAGAACCTATGAGCAAAGCAAGCCTTTTGTTTTCTCTAAGCAGCATAGCTTGGTACACACTTAACACCATATAAAAGCATGGCAGTATGATTAAAAAGGCCAAACAAGACCTTTTTAAGTGGGTGTTTCCAAACTCACTAGAGTTGTAGTAAACAACGTCTGTGACTTCGTCTGCTATTGACAAAAGTATCCCTAAGTACTTCAACACCGACCAAAGGTCCCTTTTGCCTTTGAAGCTAAAGTACTCCTGTGCAAACACTAACTTAGAAATCATTTCATTGTAGTAAAGCACGTACACAGTGCCCACCCAAACCACCAACAAACAAACAAGGTTGGCCACAAACATAAACGAAGCAAACCCAGGCCATCCCCACTCAGTATTTAAACCCACCACCACAAAGAAAACCGGAAAGTAGTATATAAGGTTTGCGAAGTAAAACATTCTAGACTGAATCTCTTCTGCAGGGTAGTCCAGAGTAAGCCTGTAGACTTCTAAGTCAAAAATGTACTGGAAAGTCAAGATGTACCAGAACTTTTTGTAGTAAAGTCCAAACAACCCATAAAGCAAAAAAGCAACTACTTCAAAGAACACAAAGAATATTGAAGCAGCTGTTCCATCATAGTACTCAACAATGTAAAAAAGGTTCATAAGCTTGCAGAAGTTCACAAAGTTATGCAGTAAGTTTTCTAAAAAACAGTCTAAAGGGAGTTCTTTCACTAAGTCTATAGCTTGAACCACCAAAAACGCCACTGTCACTATTAAGTTGAAGGAAAACACAAAAGAACCAAACCCAGTCCAGCCATTACTGTTGTTAAGAAACACCTGCAGAATCATAGTGGGCAAGTGGTGCACAAAAGTGCCTAAGTTGTATGTAACTAAGGTTAAAAATTTTTTGTAGTAAAGGTATTTAGAAGTATGCCCAACTAAAGGAAACAAGTAAAGGTACCAACCCAGTGAAAGCGGCAAACACCCCAGCAATGCAGCTTCTCTGTGGTTCTTGTTAGCAAAGTTAGCTGAAAACACTATAAGCAACACCAAGTAAAACAGGAACTCATAAATAACCAGGAACAAGTAAAACCCAGCTGCACCTGAACTGTCGAAGTAACTAATTAAGTACCCTAAGTTCAGTAACTTACTAGTAAGCCCCAGCACCAACAGCACAGCTTTAGCTATTTGAATAAAAGCCATATTAACTAACCGCTATTAAATTAGGAAAATGACGAGTTAATCTACAGGCCAGATTTCATTAGCAAGTGCAGTTACTTCAGAGTCAGAGGAAGCCTTTAAAGAAACCAGCACACTTGAAGTAACCTGGAAAGAGTCCCCTGCAGCAAAGATAGCCCTTACAACTCGAAGGGCCCGTCGTTGTAAAGTAGGAGAGTTCAGCCCCAAGACTTGTGAAAGCACAGGTCTGAACTCAGGCCTCGCAGCCAGTTTGTGTCCGTACAGCTGTAAAATCAAAGACAGACAGTGGGTAGCTTTTTCACCCAAGTTAGTTTGGACGAGCTTAACGACTGCTGAAAAGTTGTCGAGCAAAGGTTCAGTTACTAGTAAAGGAGTGTAGTCTTGCTTTTTGGTGCGCACTGCGTCTGCAGCTGTGAACAAGAGCTCATAAAGAATGTCCAGCATAAGTTCTGTGCAACAGTCTTGTTCTAAGTAGCTTTGCATGACTCCGTTTATTCTGTCTACAAGTTGGAGTTCTTCTAAGGTCTGCAGAGAAACCTCGCCTGACTCTATAACTCTTTTGAGGATCTGGATTAAGTGCCCGTTAGGGGAGGCTAGTGCCTGAACAAGTCGGGGAATTAAGTTTTGGCGTTTTAAAACTGACACAAAAGCTATGTTGCGGTCTAGAACTGCTGCAAGTAGTTTAAGAGTGTAGAGAGGAATGGGGTCTTGGTCGTTCAGCATGTCTTCAAGTTGTGGAATAACTTTAGTGAGCATTTCGTTTACGAGTTTAGTTGTGGCTTTGTTGGGGTTGTTGGGGTCGTAAATAGAATCTTCGTAAAGGTAAGTAATTAAGATGTCAGAAAAAATCTTAAGAGTTCTGAACCTCACGTCTACATCGTGACTAAGTCTTCCTTGCACCAGTGAAGGCATAAGTGTAGTAACCATACCTTCGGAGTGCTCTTTAAGAATTTTGGTGTGGTAACTAAGTCTCTCCAGAACCACCAGCATCTCTACAAGCACCTCTTCCAGGTTGCCGTACCTAATGCAGTTTTCAAGTATCTCAGCTAAGTACTTCAGTGTAAAAGGGATGTTTAGTTTCTGCACAGTGCCTGAAGACTGCATGGCGTGGCTCAGAGCAGGAATTAAGCTTTGAGTGTTTTTTGAAGAATTCCTTCCGTCAGCAAGTTTCTTAACCTCTTCAGAAACGTTTTTGAGGATCAGCAAAGAAAACTCAGCCACAGTGTCAAGCAAGTGATACAGACAGCAAAGTATGTACTTGTAAGAGTCTTTGAGTGTTTTGTCGAGAACTGTGAAGAACTTAAGTTCAGCTAGCTTAAGAATCCACCTAGGGTTGTTGGAAATCAGTGAGTTGAAGAGCAGCAAAGCTTTGCCCCTGATCACTACTGCGTGGTGCTCCAGCAACTCAAACACAGCAGGCAAGAAACTCTTTTCTTCTGCTAAGGTTGAAGAAAACCTACTCGGAGGACTCTGGAGACCCAACAACAAAATAGTCAGAAATGCTTGTTGGAGCCTTGCACTGTCTTCTTTGAGTCCAGAACAGACTTGCTTGATAGGCAACTTTTCAAGGACGCTAGGAAACAAAGCTGAGTTAATACGTATGATGTGGGACAGAGTGCAAACAGCTGAGACTCTCATAGCTTCTATTTTGGTTGAAAAGTAAATGCTTGCCATGGTGGTGACTACTTCAGGAATAGCCAGTTTCTGAGCAGCTATGTTGGACTGAGCGAGAATGTTTTCTACGGTTTTGCAAGCGTAGAACCTAAACAACTCGTCCTCACTTGGCTTGATAGCTCTGACTAAAAGAGCAATTGACTGAGCTGGAATGTCCCAAGCGTCGCCTTCGTCCATTTGCGTAGCTGCGTAAAACAAGTACTCTCCCAAAGCTGCCATAGCTTTTCTCCTAACTCGGTCGTTTTTGTCCCTCAACTGGTCACACAGGGCCTGGCATAGTCCGGACTGAGCTAAACCCGAACCAATCATAGTGGANTGCCTGACTAAGTACCCCAAAGCAGAGCAGATCCTTATTTTCAGAGCAGACGACTTAGCTGACTTCAGAAGTTTCAGCAAAAGGTTCACAAAAACTGAGTTAATGAGTTTGTTGGCAACTAGTGAATTTTGAATTATAGTTTCGAAGTAATTCAAAGCATTCAGTCTTTCAGTGCTGGGCAAAGAAAGCAGTGACTGGTAGATTTTTTGGAAGTGCTGGTCAATTTCTTCAGTGTTGGCTTTGGACACCACGTCGTCAGGAGTCCAGCAAGGAAAAGGCAAAGACCTGGAGTTGTAGCTGGCTTCTGAAGGCTTTTCAATGTCTCTGTTCCCTATGATAGGTTTGACTGCAGTGTCTGAGGTGTGGATAATCAGTTGGTCCAGAGGAGGAGGTTTGAACGAAGATTTAACAGTGGGACTCTGCATAGAGTTAGTGCGGGTTTGTGTGGAGTTGGGGCGTTCTTCTTCAATAGAACGCGACTTGCCTGGAATGGTGAAGGGTCTTTTCTTCTCCTTAGTTTCTTCTTTAGTTTCTTCTTTAGTTTCTTCTTTGACTTCTTCAGTTTCTTGGTTCTCCTCTTCAGAACCGTCTTCTAAACCTTCACCAAAGTCAAATATTTGGTTCCTGTTCTGCAAAGTAACGTCGTCTCCCGTGAACTCTTGTTTATAAGCTCCATTTCTCAGACTCTCGCGAATTAAGTTCCTCTGAAGGTTCTGTGAAATCCTAGCAACGTCTACTCTCGGAACCTGTGAAGCAGTGCGCTGCACAAGGCCCCTTGACTCCAAGTAACGCTTGTAAGCAGGCTGTGCTGGGAAAGTCAAGTCGACTTCCAGGAGTTTTTCTCCCCAGAAGCCGTGTCTGACTAACTCTTCCCAAGTTATTCGTTCGTTAGGGTCTTTTTTGAGCATATCTTCCAGCAAAGAGTTGAACTCAGAAGAAAACTCAGCAACAGAAGGAACAGAGCCCTCTAAAATCTGAGCCACAAGGTCCTGGAAAGAAGTTGACTTAAAAGGAGGGTCTCCACTAGCCAACTCAAACATCAAGCACCCAAAACTCCAAAAGTCCGAGTAAAAAGAATGCACTGCTTCGTCTTGAAACAGTTCAGGCGCCATGTAAAAAGGCGTCCCGCGTTTGGACTCCTGTGCAATCTCAGTCACTCTTTTAGCCAGTCCAAAGTCTGCCAGCTTGCAGGTGCCGTATTCAGTGAAAAGAACGTTAGAAGGCTTCAAGTCGCCAAAAATAATTCCGTGAGAGTGGAGGTAGTAAAGTGCTTTCATGATATCAAAGCTAAAAGCCCGCACAGCGTGTTCAGGGAGTTTGGTGTCTTGTTCAATTAAAGTTGCTAAACTGCCTCCTGCGCAGTACTCTAATATTATCCACAGGTGGTTACGTGTTTCGTACCAGTTGAAAAACTTCATAATGTTTTCGTGATCTAAGTTGTGCATTATCCTAACTTCATTTAGAATTTTCTTGCGTCTGCACTTTTCAACAGACTTGATAGCAAGGTACTCTACTGATTTTTTCTTCCTGCCTTTGTAAACTGTGGAGTACTGGCCCTTTCCTATCTCATCGTAGATGTGATAGTTGTTCATTTATATTTCATAATGCTTCGAAACTTACTTAGGAATTTAAATATGGGCTTTTCGAAAAAGCAGTTAGATTACTTTAAAAGTGATTAACTCTGAACACCCACTCGAAAGTGTTTTCGTTCCAGTTGATGAACGCGCTTTGGTTCTTTTCGCAGACTTCTTTTAGTTTCTTTTTGAAGGCTTCGTATTCGTAGGGTTTTCTAGGTTTGCAGTTGTAAAGGTGAATTATGGCAGGCTTGTTGAGGCCTTTGCCTTGTTGGGGTTTGTTGAGTTCGGAGTCGTCTGGGTACACAACTACTACTCTATTGCCGATTTCAAGTATTTTGTCAATGTCCAAACCAGTCACGTCAGTTTCTCCTTCAAAAACTATTTTGCCGTTTTCGTTTTCTACAGTGAAGTTTGGAACTTTCTGGAGTTCCGACTTGGTTTTGCGGGCAAGTTCAATTATAGAAGGCTTCATTTTGTAGCCAGGTCTGTGGAGCTTAGGAAGTTCTTCGAAAGAAGCCAGAGTGTCTTTTGTGATTAAGTCTTTCACTACGTAGATTTCTTCTGACTCAGTAACTCCTATTTCTTGGATGTTCAGGTTTTCTTGCAGAATCACTCCTTTGTAAGTCAGGTGGATTTGGGTGTCTTCAGAAAGGTTCAGTACCCTTCTGATTTTCCGCTCGACGTCGTAGACAATGGTTTCGGGGCTAGTTGTAATGGCTATTTTTATAGGTTCTGGGTCGTGCACTACAACTATTATGTCATAGTTCCTGTTTTGGGGAACTGGAGTGGAACTTCTTCTGCTAGGTGGAGTGTTTATTTTGTCCAGTCTTAAATTAGAAAAACTTCTGTTTTTAAGTAAACTTGCAGACTCAGGTTTCTTTATCGAGCTAAGCAACGAGTCGGCTTTTCTGGGTTGACTGAAAAAGCGCTCTACAGTGTTCCTTGGAAGAGTTTGTGTGCTGCGTTGTTTCAGTGAGGACTTTTGGTGCCTTAGGACTCTTTCTAAGACTGAAGAGGTTTCAGATGTTATGTAGGGAGGTGAAGTGGTGTCAAGTTTTAGGTTTATATGATGTTCAGTTTCAACTAGTGGATGTTGGGGAGTGAGCTGCTGGGAAAATGCTCCTTGTGCAGGTTGAGTGAATTGTGCTTGTGGCTGTCCTGTTTGAAATGAAGGTTTAACGTTCGAAAAGAGCGAGCTTTGCTGAGTTGGCTGTGTTGATTGGGAGAATAAGGATCCTGTTTGAGACTGGCCGAAAAGAGATCCAGTTTGTGGTTGCTGACTAAACAAAGACCCAGTTTGTGGTTGCTGACTAAACAAAGATCCAGTTTGTTGTGGCTGGCTAGGTGTAGCTTGTGACTGACCAAACAAAGATCCAGTTTGTGGTTGCTGACCAAACAAAGACCCAGTTTGTGGTTGCTGACTAAACAAAGACCCAGTTTGTGGTTGCTGACTAAACAAAGATCCAGTTTGTTGTGGCTGGCTAGGTGTAGCTTGTGACTGACC
>PR_CR_10_Liq_1_inCRDRAFT_1002209_pt1 | contig 10035 bp, 7 predicted proteins | sample PRCRCaboRojoPR_3_FD_10241 | JGI IMG/M metagenome (IMG submission 10241) | reverse complement strand
CGCGGGTCGTGCGCCTCGGTCCCGAGCCAGGCGTAGAGATGCTCGATCCCGCGTCCCGACAGCACGTCCTCNACCGAGGGGAAGCCATGCGCCGTGGCCAGGAAATGGCAGAGCCGCATATCGGCGGCGGTGCGGATCGGCAGATCGGCATGGCCGGCCTCGGACGGGGTGACGTAGCGGCCCGCCGCGGTGTCGTAGACGGGGGCGACGTTGAACCCGGTGCCCACGCCGATCACCAGCTTGGCCGCGTTCGGACCCGCCGCGACGCCGTTCAGCACGGGCGCCAGGGCATCCGGCGCGATATGGCCGAGCGCGTGCCCCTGCGCCTGCAGGTCGTTCAGCAGGGCCACGCGATCGGTGCCCGCCGCGCGGCTGAGCGTGTCGCGCTCGATCGTCCAGTCGAGATTGGTCATGCTGGCGACGCCCTCGCGCACGGGGCCGGCGACGGCCGCGCAGGCCCCGGCGCAGTCCGGGCGGCCGGCCTCGGCGAGGTAGCGCCGCAGCAGGCTTTCCAGCCCGGGATAGTCGGCGTTGCGGTACCGCCGCGTGCTGTCGGGCAGGATCTCGGTGCCGCGAGCCAGCGCGACGCGGGTGTTGGTGCCGCCGATATCGGCGACCAGCACCGGACGGTCGTCGGCGCGGTCGTCCGGGTCGTCGCCGGCGGCGACATCGGGCAGGGAAGGCGCCATGGTGAGCCTCGTTCAGTTGTCGCGGCGGAGCGCCGCCTTGAGCGCGTGGTAGGAGTCCTTGGGCGTGCGTCGCAGGCTGTCGAAATCCACATGCACCAGCCCGAAGCGCTTGTCGTAGCCGAGCGCCCATTCGTAATTGTCGAGGAGCGACCAGACGAAATAGCCCGCCACCGGCACTCCGTCGTCAAGCGCCTTCCGGACCTGCCCGAGATGCGCGTCGAGATAGGCGATGCGCCCGGGATCGGCGACGCGCCCGTCCTGCACGCGGTCGGCATTGGCCATGCCGTTCTCGGTGACGTAGATCGGCAGGTCGCCGGTGTAGTCGCGATGGGCCCGGTCGAGGAAGAAGCGCAGCCCCTCGGGATAGATCTCCCAGCCCATCTGGGTCTTGGGCAGCGGACCCGGGACCTCGGCCGTGCCGGGCCAGGGACCGGGATCAGCGGCGATGCGCTTGCGGGTGTAGTAGTTGATGCCGAGCCAGTCGACGGGCTGGGTGATGGTCGGGAAATCGTCCTGCCAGCCCGCCGGCAAATGCGGCGCCAGCCCCTCGAGCGCTTCCGCGGGATAGGCGCCGCGGAACATGCCGCCCAGGAAGAAGCGGTTGTAGATCGCGTCGTAGCGCTTGGCCGCCGCGACGGCCTCGGGGCTGCCGTCGGCGGGCGCGGCGTATTCGTGGTTCACCACCGCGCCGAGATTGCCCATGCCAAGCCCGCGCATCCGCGCGATGGCGGTGCCGTGGGCCAGCAGGACGTGATGCATCGCCCGCGCCGCGGCGCGGATGTCGCGCAGGCCCGGCGCGTGCTGGCCCAGGAAATGGCTGAGCCAGGCGACGCACCAGGGTTCGTTGATCGGCGCGGCCGAGAAGACGCGGTCGCCGATCCGGCGCATGATGACCTCGGTGAAATCGCCGAACCAGCCGGCGATGTCGCGGTTGCGCCAGCCCCCGAGGTCGGCGAGCGGCGCGGGCAGCTCCCAGTGGTAGAGCGTCGCGCAGGGCTTGAGCCCGCGCGCCAGCATCGCGTCGACCAGCCGGTCATAGAAATCGAGGCCCTCGGGATTGGGCGTGCCCCGGCCCTCGGGCAACACCCGCGCCCAGGAGGTCGAGAACCGGTAGGCGTCGAGCCCCGCCGCCGCGGCAAGGTCGAGATCCTCGGCGTAGCGGGTGTAATGATCGCAGGCCAGCGCGCCGGTCTCGGCGCGGACCACGTTGCCCGGCGTGGCGGCGAAGGTGTCCCAGTGGGTCACCCCGGCGCCGCCGAGCGCGTGGCCCTCGATCTGGTAGGCCGAGGTGGCGGCGCCGAAGACGAAGCCGTCGGGGAAGTCGGCACGGGCGTGGCTGAGGCGCATGTCGGTCCTTTCGGGGCCGGTGTGGATCAGGCCGGGGCGGGGCCGGTGGATTGGCCGAGGACCAGCTCGGCCTCCCATATTTCCTGGATCGGCGCATGATCCGGATCGGTGACGATGTCCAGAAGCATCTCGGCGCAGCGCCGCCCCGCCGCGCGGACCGAGGATCGTACCGCGGTATAGAGCGGCACGTCGCCCTCGTTGGCGAGGTAGGACAGCACGTCGTCATGGGTCAGGATCGAGACGTCGCGCCCGGGTTTCAACCCGCGATCCTCCAACGCACGGCGCACCCCCATCGCGGCGAGGAAGGACGAGGTCAGGAACGCGGTCGGTGGCCGGTCAAGCTCGAGCATCTCGCAGGCGGCGGCATGGCCGTAGGGTTCGGTCATCTCGCCGGCGCGCATCAGCGCCGGGTCGGGGCCGATGCCGGCCGCGGAAAGGGCGTCCTCGTGGCCGAGGCGGCGGCGATGCGCGAAGCTCATGGTCTCGATCCCGTTGACCAGCCCGATCCGCCGGTGGCCGAGATCGAGCAGGAACCGCGTCGCCCGGGCGAAGGCCCGGCGGTTGTTGACGTCCAGCCAGGAATAGCCGGCGCCGGTTTCCGAGGCCCGCCCATGCACCACGAACGGCAGGCCAAGCTCCTGCAGCAGGCCGATCCGCGGGTCGTCGACGCGGGGGCCGTGCACGATGATGCCGTCGACCGAGCGGTTCTGGGCCAGTTCGCGGTAGACGCGCGCCTCGTCCTCGTCGCGGACGACGGAGAGCGACATGTCGTAGCCGGCCCGCGAGTAGGTCTCGCCCGCGCCGGCGATGAAATCGGCGAAGATCGGGTTGACCATCTCGTGCTTGGTGGACAGCGGAATGACATGGCCGATCGACATGGTGCGCCCGGTCGCAAGGCTCTTGGCCCGCGTGTTCGGCCGGTAGTGATAGCGCCGCGCGGCGTCTAGGACCCGACGGCGGGTGGCATCGCTCACCTCGGGATAGCCGTTCAGCGCGCGGCTGACGGTGGTCGGCGAGAGGCCGAGCTTTTCTGAGAGCGCTTTCAGGTTCATCCCCGCCGTTTTAAAGCGCTTTGGAAGGTCCCGCCAAGTGAAAACCCGGCGAACATCGCAGAAACCGTCGCCGGTCCGCGCCTTGACAGGCTACCGGCTTTTCTCCAACGTCGATATATCCAAAGCGCTTTGGGTGTGATTCCGGGCGCTGGGGATTGCGTTCAGTGGCGCTGTTCGGCGCCAGACCGGGAGGAAATCAATGAAACATTCGCTGTACCTTGGTGCGGCCGCGCTGGCGCTATCCGCCGGTGGCGCGCTGGCCGACGACCATCTCATGTTCGCGCCGGGCGAGGGCGCCTTCAGCTGGGAAAGCTACGAGGCGTTTTCCGCCGCGCACGACCTGGCCGACCAGACGCTGAGCATCACCGGCCCCTGGACCGGCGCCGACGCCGCGCTGGTGGAGTCCGTGCTGGCCTATTTCGAGGCCGCCACCGGCGCGACGGTGGAATATTCCGGCTCGGACAGCTTCGAGCAGGACATCGTGATCGCCACCCAGGCCGACAGCCCGCCCAACATCGCGGTCTTCCCGCAGCCGGGCCTGATGGGTGACCTGGCCGCGCGCGGCGAACTGGCCGAAATGGCGGCCGATACCGCCGACTGGGTCCGCGAGAACTACGCCGCGGGCGAGTCCTGGGTGTCGCTCGGCACCGCCGAGGGGCCGGACGGCGCCGAGAACCTCTACGGCTTTTTCTACAAGGTCGATGTGAAATCTCTCGTCTGGTATTCGCCCGAGCAGTTCGACGAGATGGGCTACGACATTCCCGAGACGATGGAAGAGCTGATCGCGCTCTCCGACCAGATCGTCGCGGATGGCGGCACCCCCTGGTGCATCGGGCTCGGCTCCGGCGCGGCGACCGGCTGGCCGGCCACCGACTGGGTCGAGGACATGATGCTGCGGACCCAGCCGCCCGAGGTCTATGACCAGTGGGTCGCAAACGAGATCTCCTTCGACGATCCGGCCGTGATCGGCGCGATCGAGGCCTACGGCACCTTCGCGCGGAACGACGCCTACGTCGCCGGGGGCAGCCAGGCCGTCGCGACGACCGATTTCCGCGACAGCCCGGCCGGGCTCTTCAGCTTTCCGCCGGAATGCTACATGCACCGCCAGGCATCCTTCATCCCGACCTTCTTCCCCGAGGACGCGGATGCGGACTTCTTCTACTTCCCGTCCTTCGAGAGCGAGGATCTCGGCAGCCCGGTCCTGGGCGCGGGGACGCTCTTCGCGATCACCGAGGATTCGGACGCGGCGCGGTCCTTCATCGACTTCCTGAAGACCCCCATCGCGCACGAGGTATGGATGGCGCAGTCGGGCTTCCTGACGCCCCATACCGGCGTGAACAGCGATCTCTTCGCCTCGGCGACGCTGCGGCAGATGAACGACATCCTGCTCGGGGCCACGACCTTCCGCTTCGACGCCTCGGACCTGATGCCGGCCGAGATCGGCGCGGGTGCCTTCTGGACGGGCATGGTGGATTACACCACCGGCGCCGATGCGGCCGACGTCGCCGCGGGGATCCAGGAACGCTGGGACCAGATCGACTGATCCGGCCCGGCCGAGGTGATGGAACCTGCACCGGCCCGGGCACCCGCCCGGGTCGGATGCCAAGACGGAACGGCCCGCGTAAAGCGGCACGCGGAAGGGAGGACGCGCGATGAACCCGATCATCCAGGGCATCGTCACGATCGTGGTCGGCGTGGGCGGCTGCGTGGGGTATTTCTACCTTGCCAACACGGTGCTCGACCGGGTGATCTTCCCGGCCCGGGGCAAGGATGCCGGGCGCAACATCAACCGCGCGAATGCGGTCCGGCCGTGGCTGTTTCTCTTCCCGGCGATGTTCGCGCTGGGGCTCTACCTCGTCTACCCGGTCTTCGGCTCCTTCGTCCGGTCGCTCTACAACCGGGCGGGCGACGAGTTCATCGGCCTCGGCAACTACACCAGCCTGTTCGCCGACGAGACCTTCCGCTCGGCCTTTTTCAACAACTTCCTCTGGGTGCTCGTGGTGCCCGCCATGGCGACCTTTCTCGGCCTGCTCGTCGCCCAGCTGACGGATCGGCTGAAATGGGGCAACGTCGCGAAATCGCTGATCTTCATGCCGATGGCGATCAGCTTCGTCGGGGCCTCGCTGATCTGGAAATTCGTCTACGCCAATGACCCGGATATCGGCATCATCAACGCGGTGCGCGACGCTTTCGGGCTCAACCCGCTCGACCCGCTGCAGGTGCCGTTCTGGAACAACTTCTTCCTGATGGTGATCCTCATCTGGATCCAGACCGGGTTCGCCATGGTGATCCTGTCGGCCGCGCTGCGCGGCATCCCCGAGGAGACCGTCGAGGCCGCGATCATCGACGGGGCGAACCCGTTCCAGATCTTCTTCAAGATCAAGGTGCCGCAGATCATGGGCACGATCGTCGTGGTCTGGACGACGATCACCATCCTGGTGCTGAAGGTCTTCGACATCGTCTACACGATGACGGGGGGCAATTTCGATACCGAGATCCTGCCATCCTACATGATGGATTTCATGTTCCGCGACGACGGGCGCGCCACGGCNGTCGCCTTCGTGATCATGATCGTGGTCCTGCCGGTGATGATCTGGAACATCCGGCAGGCCCGCAAGGAAATGCGCTGAGGGGGAGGCGGGACGATGGACAATATCGCTGGACGGAAATCCTCGCTCAGCTGGGCGGTCAACGTCACGGTCTTCCTGCTGGTGGTGATCTGGCTGATCCCGACCGTCGGTCTTTTCGTGTCGTCCTTCCGCGATCGTGACCAGATCGCCGTCTCGGCCTGGTGGGAGGCGCCCTTCCCGGTGGAGCAGGCCTACCGCGCCCGGGCCGAGGGCTCCGTCACGGGCGGGGACGGGATGTGGACGATCACCGGCAACATCTTCGAGGTGCCGGGCGTCGCCGAGGATTTCGGCGCCGACCGGCGCCCGCCGATCGTCGCTTTCGGCCTGCGGGGCATCAACCCGGGCGAATTCGCGGCCGGCGCCGAGGTCGAGAACCGCGACAACGGCACCACGACCGTCCGCGCGGATGGCAGCTTCGTCTTCACCACCGACGAGAACCCGGAGGAAGAGGGCTTTCCGCGAGTCTATTTCGTGGCCGAGACGCCGCCGGATTTCACCATGGCGAACTACGACACCGTGATGACCGGCGACGGGATGCTGCAGGCCTTCGTCAACACGCTGACGGTGACGATTCCGGCCACGGTGATCCCGATCCTGATCGCCGCCTTCGCGGCCTATGCGCTGGCCTGGATGGATTTCCCGGGGCGCGGACTGCTGATCGCGGCGGTGGTCGGGCTCCTGGTGGTGCCGCTGCAACTGGCGCTCGTGCCGCTCCTGAAGCTGCACCAGCAGGTCGGCATCGGCCAGAGCTTCGTCGGCATATGGCTGGCCCATACCGGCTTCGGGTTGCCGCTCGCGATCTATCTCCTGCGCAACTACATGGTGGGCCTGCCGCGCGACATCATCGATTCCGCCAAGGTCGACGGCGCCACGGATTTCCAGATCTTCGTGCGGATCATCCTGCCGCTGAGCTTCCCGGCNCTGGCCAGTTTCGCGATCTTCCAGTTCCTCTGGACCTGGAACGACCTGCTGGTGGCCAAGGTCTTCCTGCCGTCCAACGACGAGAGCCGGGTGATGACGGTGCGGATCGCCGACGACCTTCTGGGCTCGCGCGGGGGGGACTGGGGCATTCTCGCGGCCGCCGCTTTNGTCTCGATCGCGGTGCCGCTCTTGGTGTTCTTCACCATGCAACGCTACCTCGTGCGCGGTCTGCTTGCCGGTTCGGTGAAATGACGCGCGGGATCCCAAACCGAACAGACGGACGCCCATGACCCTCATGACTGACATCGAGCACAACGGTATCGCGGTCCGCGACAAGGACTGGTGGCGCGGCGGCGTCATCTACCAGATCTATCCGCGATCCTTCCAGGACACCAACGGCGACGGGGTGGGCGACCTGAAGGGGATCGTCGAGCGGCTGCCGCATGTCGCCTCGCTCGGGGTGGACGCGGTCTGGATCTCGCCCTTCTTCACCTCGCCGATGAAGGATTTCGGCTACGACGTCTCGGATTACCGCGACGTCGACCCGATGTTCGGCACCCTGGCCGATTTCGACGAGCTGATCCGCACGGCGCACGGGCTGGGGCTCAGGGTGATGATCGACCTCGTGCTCAGCCACACATCCGACGAGCATCCCTGGTTCAAGGAGAGCCGGTCGAGCCGCGACAACCCGCGGGCCGACTGGTATGTCTGGGCCGATCCCAGGCCCGACGGCACGCCGCCCAACAACTGGCTCTCGATCTTCGGCGGCTCGGCCTGGGCCTGGGACAGCCGCCGCTGCCAGTATTACCTGCACAACTTCCTGGCCTCGCAGCCCGACCTGAACTTCCACACCCCCGCCGTGCAGGAGGCGCTGCTCGACGTGGCGCGGTTCTGGCTCGAGCGTGGCGTGGACGGGTTCCGGCTCGATACGATCAACTTCTACATCCATGACCGGCAGCTGCGCGACAACCCGCCGCTGCCCGAGACGCTGCGCAACGATTCCATCGCGCCGAGCGTGAACCCCTACAACTTCCAGGATCACAAATACGACAAGAACCAGCCCGAGAACCTGGCCTTCCTGAACCGCCTGCGCCGCCTGATGGAGGAATACCCCGCCGTCGCCGCCGTGGGCGAGGTGGGCGACGCGCAGTACGGGCTGGAAATCCTCGGCCAGTACACGGCGGGCGAGGACTACATGCACATGTGCTACGCCTTCGAGTTCCTGGCCAAGGAAAAGCTCACCGCCCGGCGCGTGGCGGAGGTGTTCGACCGGGTGGAGCGTGTCGCCCCGGACGGCTGGGCCTGCTGGGCCTTCTCGAACCACGACGTCATGCGTCATGCCAGCCGCTGGAACCTGCCGCCCGCGGCGGTCCCCCTCTTCGCGACGCTGCTGATGACGCTGCGCGGCTCGGTCTGCCTCTACCAGGGCGAGGAGCTGGGCCTGCCGGAGGCCGAGGTGCCGTTCGAGGCGCTGCAGGATCCCTACGGCATCCAGTTCTGGCCGGAGTTCAAGGGCCGCGACGGGGCCCGCACCCCGATGGCCTGGACGCCGGACGTGCCCGGCGGCGGTTTCTCAGAGGTGACGTCCTGGCTGCCGGTCGCGGCCGCGCATCTTCCGCTGGCGGTCAGCCTCCAGGACGGGGATCCGGGCTCGGTGCTGAACCATTACCGTCGCATGATCGCGCTCCGCCATGCGCATCCGGCGCTGCTCAAGGGCGACATGACCGACATTCATGTCGCGGGCGACCTGCTGAGTTTCCGCCGCAGCGCGGCCGGAGAGACGCTCTACTGCGCCTTCAATCTCGGCGACGCGCCGCTGGAGGCGGACGTGCCGCCGGGGGAGTGGCAGGCGCTGCACGGGCCGGCGCCCGAGGGCGACACCATCACGCTGAAGCCGTGGCAGGCGCTCGTCGCCCGCCTCGACGAGGGGAGGAACTGAACGCAATGGCCGAGCTGAACCTGACCGGCGTCGCGAAGTCCTACGGGGCCGTCGACGTGCTGTCCGATATCGACCTCGAGATAGAGAAGGGCGAGTTCATCGTCTTCGTCGGCCCCTCGGGCTGCGGGAAATCCACGCTCCTGCGGATGATCGCGGGGCTCGAGAAGATCACCGGCGGCACGCTGGAGATCGACGGCGAGGTGATGAACGACGTGCCGCCCGCGCAACGCGGCGTGGCGATGGTGTTCCAGACCTACGCGCTCTATCCCCACATGACGGTGCGCGACAACATGGCCTTCGCGCTCAAGATCGCCGGCAAGCCGGCGGCCGAGATCGATGCGGCCGTGGCGAACGCCGCGCGCATCCTGCAGCTGGATCCCTATCTCGACCGCCTGCCCAAGGCGCTCTCGGGCGGGCAGCGCCAGCGCGTCGCCATCGGCCGGGCGATCGTGCGCGACCCCAAGGTGTTCCTCTTCGACGAGCCGCTCTCGAACCTCGACGCCGCGCTGCGCGTCGCCACGCGGATCGAGATCGCCCAGCTCAACGAGAAGATGCCCGACACCACGATGATCTACGTCACCCACGACCAGGTCGAGGCGATGACCCTGGCCAGCCGCATCGTCGTGCTCGCCGGTGGCGGGATCGCNCAGGTGGGCGCACCGCTCGAGCTCTACGAGCGGCCGAGAAACGAGTTCGTGGCCCAGTTCATCGGCTCGCCCGCGATGAACCTCTTTGCCGGAGAGATCGCCGGGACCGGCGCGGAAACCGTGATCCGGCTCGATGCGGGCGGGGTGGCGCGCTCCACCGTGCCGACCCGGCCCGAGGACGAGGGGCGCAGGGTCAATATCGGCGTGCGGCCCGAGGATCTGGAAGTAACCGGCGGCGAGGGGATCTATACCGGGGCCGTCGAGATCGTCGAGGCGCTCGGCGAGGTGACGCTGCTCTATTTCGAAACCGATGGCGGCGAGGCCTCGGTGATCGCGAAGCTGCCGGGCATCCATACCGGCCAGCGCGGGCGCAGCGTGACGCTGACCGCCGCGCCGGACAAGGTGCATGTCTTCGCCGACGGCGTCTCGCTGCTCTACCGCGACGCCTAGAGCGCGGCCGCGTCCCGCGCCGCCGCCTCGATGCCGGCCCAGTCCCGCGTGGCGACCCGGTCCGCCGGCGCGACCCAGGAGCCGCCGGCGCAGACGACGTTGCCCAGCGCAAGGTAGTCCGGGGCGTTCCGCGGCGTCACGCCCCCCGTCGGGCAGAAGCTGACCTGCGGGATCGGCGCGCCGATCGCCTTCAGCGCGCGCACGCCGCCGGCGGCCTCGGCGGGGAAGAATTTCAGCATGTCGTAGCCCCGCTCGAGCAGCCGCATCGCTTCCGTCGCGGTGGCCGCGCCGGGCAGGAGCGGCAGATCCGCCGCCTCGGCGGCGTCGAGCAGGCGGTCGGTCGCACCCGGCGATACCCCG
>PR_CR_10_Liq_1_inCRDRAFT_1002208_pt1 | contig 10037 bp, 7 predicted proteins | sample PRCRCaboRojoPR_3_FD_10241 | JGI IMG/M metagenome (IMG submission 10241) | reverse complement strand
CCACGCCCTCGAGCCCCTGGCGCATCGGCTGGCGGAGCTGCAGGACGACTGGCGCAGCCTCGATCGCAACGGCGCACCGGCGGACGACGCCCTCTGGCAGCGCTTCCGCGCCGCCGCCGAGACCATTCGCGGCCGCTGCCAGCCCTTCTACGACGCCCAGGCCAAGCTCCAGGCCGCCAACCGCCAGCAGCGCGAGGCCCTGTGCCNGCAGCTGGAGGCCTTCCTGGANCAGGTGGACTGGGAGCGCATGGACTGGAAGAAGGCCATGCGCGCGGCCCGCGAAATGCGCCAGGCCTGGGCGGCNCTGGAGCCCGCCCAGGCNCCGGCCTCCGGCCCCCGGCGCCGCGACCACCGCCGCCCGCTGGAGGGGCGCTTTCGNAAATCNCTGCGCCGGCTGGACGAGGCCCTGGACGCCGAGCGCGAGCGCAACCTCGCCGAGCGGCGCGCGCTCATCGCGCAGATGCAGCAACTGGTGGATGCGCCGGACCTGCGCGCCGCCATGGAGTCCGCCAAGGCCCTGCAGCGCCAATGGCAGCCCACGGTCACGGGGCGCAAGCGCGACGAGAACGCCCTGTGGCAGGAATTCCGCGCCGCCGCAGATGCGGTCTTCGCCCGTCGCGAGGCGGCGCAGCGCGCCCGTAATGCCGAGCTGGACCAGAATCTCGCCAACCGCGAAGCCATCTGCCACGCCCTGGAGCAGGCCACCACCCAGGCCACCACGGCCACTGCCCTGCGCGCGGCCCTGCGCGAGCAGGCGCAGCACTGGCAGGACACCGAAGGGCTGCATCTGCCCAAGGCGAAGATGCAAAGCCTGAACCGCCGCTGGCAGCAGGCCCGGGACGCCGCGCACGACAGGTTGCAGGCCCTGGTGGCGTCGGCCCAATGGGCGCAGCTCGAGACCCTGGAGCGCCGCGCCGTCTGGTGCGACGCGACGGCACAACGTCTGCTGGACGACGCCGCGCCGCCGCCGGACGCCGCAACATTGGCGGCCGCGTGGGAGGCCCTGCCGCAAGGGGACGCCGACACCGACGCCGCACGGGCCCTGCGGGACGCCGCCGACCTGCTGCAGGCGGCGGCCGGCGGCGACGCCGACGCCCTGGAGCGATTACGCACGCGGATGTCGACCGCCCTCGAGCAACGTCGCGCGCTCTGTCTGCGACTCGAGATCGCCGCCGGCGTCGACTCGCCGCCCGAGCTGGAGGCCGAGCGGATGGCGCGTCAGGTGCAGCGGCTCAAGGCGCGCATGTCCGACGGCGACAACGCCGGCGCAGACGAACAGCCGCTGGAACTGCTGCGGCAGTGGCACGCCCTAGCGCCGGCGACGCCGGCGGCTGACCTCGACACCCGCCTGGCACGCATCGTCGATAGCCTGCGGCCGGCGGCGATGGCAACCGGCTGACGGCGGAGATGTGCAAGTTCTTAAATACCGATACGGGATCAGATTGCACGAGTCTCAGTAATACTTTAGCTGGGCCAGTTGGACGTCGATGACCTTGCTCCCAGTTTTGCAATGTACGGACATTGACGCCAATTAATGCGGCAAATTTGGACTGAGAAAAACCAACCCCCTCTCTTATGGCTTTTACATCGGGCTCAGGCAATTCGTATGACCGCGATGGCTTTGCTTCAAGCGGAGACGCCCACGATGCTCGAAGACGCGGAACTGGCACAGCTCCATGATCGGGTCGAGACACTGATGCGCGACGCTGTGCCGGCAGTCATGCCCCTGGACCTGGACGATGCCGACGACTGCACGCGCTGGCGCGCCCATGAGCTCTGCAGCTATCTGGACAATCGCGTGCATGACCCGGCCTCGCTGCCGGACCCGGATGCGCTGTCGGCGGCCGACATCGATGCCTGGTCGCAGCGGCTACTGCTGCCGGGTGAGCGCATCACCGATCCACGGCGCTGCCGCTGGTATACATCCTATTGGCTGCTCGCCGCTGGGGTGCGTGTCGGCACGGTCGCGTTGAACGTTTGGGACACGGGCTGGGACGGACCATCCCTCGAGCTGGCGAGTCTCTATGTGCGGCGGGAGCATCGCCGCGAAGGCCATGCGCGGCGACTGTTGGCGGCCTTGATGCAGGCGGTGTCGGCGTCAGGGCTGACATCTTTGCGGCTCGAGACGAGGCGCCACCCCCCTCCCCAGCTGCCCGACCGCTCGACGGCTTGCTGACTTCGAGGAGCTTGGGGTCGAGGGACCCGAGGCGCTGCGCACCGGCGCTGACTGAACAACCACGGACCGGGCGACCAGGCGCTTGCCCGGATGACTGAAGATGGTAGGCTGTCGGTTGTCCGCGGCGGTGGCCGGTTTGCCCAGGCTCGACTGCTCGCCAACGAACGACATGAGCGATCCTGGGCCAGCGCGCACGGGACCGCCCGAATGGCCATATCCAACCGTTCCTCATGACCAAGAAACACAAGCGGCGCAAGGGTCGCGTCGGCGGGTCGCATGAGATCGCCACACCGATCCTCACCGAGCGCGCCCAAGAGGCACTCGATGCCCAACGCTGGCGCGATGCCATCACCGCCTACAAGGAGCTGTCAAAGCGCGAGGACCGCGCCGACTGGCGGTTAAGGCTTGCCGATGCCTATGCCGGACGCGCTGGTGAGCTGACCGAGAAGGGCATGCTGAAGGAGGCCCTGGCCATCTGGGAGAATCGCGCCGCCCTCGATCCGCAGCTGCCGCTGGCGCCGGGGCATGCGGCCCTGCTTGTCCGCCTAGACCGACTGGACGCAGCCGTCGCGCTACTCGCCGAAGACGGCGACGGCGCTCTGCCTCGCGAACAACGCGAACAGATCCGCGCGCAGCTGGCAGCTCGCATACTGGGCGGCGACGACGCGATGCTTGAGCGCCTGCCCGACGACGATCCGATCCGCCGCCACGCCGCACCCGCGCTGACGGCGCTCGCCGGCTATTGTGATGGCGATGATGAGGCCGTGCGCGCCGCGCTCGCCGAGATCCCCTTCCGCTCGCCCTATCGCGACTGGGCGCAGATTTTGAAGGCGCTGCTGCTTCAGCCCACGGCGCCCGCAGAGGCCAAGGCCCTACTCGATCGCATCGACGACGATTCCGGCTTCGCGCCGCTCAGGCGGGCCGCGATACTGAGCCTGCTGCCCGAGCACGAGTTTCTGGGTGCCGCAGCAACCGCCAAACCGGCCGAGCATCGAGTCGCCGCCGTGCTGCGCGGCTGGCCGTCGGAACGCATTGCCGTCTGGCAAGCACTCCACGCCTTGGGCGATGACCCGCCGCCGAAGGCACTGATCTGCCTGCTGCATCAGCACCAACGGGTGCTGGGCGCCGACTGGGTGAGGCGCAAGTCGCTGAGCCTGATCGCCAGTGATCGGTCACCCGAGAGCATCCATTGGCTGCGCGAGTGCGGCGGCAAAGCGCCCAACCACTTCGAACAGGCATTGCTCACGGCATGGCGCACGGACACGAACCGCGACCCTTGGCTGCTGCTAGAGCGCTGGCGGGATTGCGCGGCCTTCCTCGAGCCCCAGTGGCACCAGCGCAAGGATCCGGACCTGGCCCTGCGCATCGCGCTGCTGCTGCGTCACGCCGATGCGCAAGGCAACATGCTCGGCCCGCCGGCGCAGCCCAGCGGCCATCCCGAAGAGTTCGACACCATCGCCGCCGAGTACCTCGAGGCGAGCCTTTCCTGGGACCCGGACGATCAGGCCACCTACCTGCGCCTGATCCACTTCTACCGCCGGGGCCGCCAATTGAAGAACGCGCGCCGGCTGCTGGAGCAGGCGCAGGAGCGGTGGCCTCGAGACATGGGCGTGCTGGAGGCCGCGATGGACATCGCGCTGGATGCCCGCTCGTTCAAGAAGGCGGCGGGTCTCGCGCGGCGTATCCTCGATATCGACCCGATTAACAGCGGCGTGCGTCGGCGTCTGGTCAATGCCCATTTGGCCCACGCGCGCAAGCAGCAGACGAAGGGCCGGGGCGATCTGGCACGCAAGGAGTTGGCCGAGGCCGCGAGCTGGGCCCGCGACACGACGATCAGCAAGCGCATCGCGCTGATGACCGCGCTGCTGTCGATCGTCGACGGTGATCCGGATGGCGTGCGCGCGCTGCGCGATCAGTTCCAGGGCCAGGACATCGCACTCGCCGATCGGCTCGAGTTGGCGCTGGCCGCCGATGCGATCGGCTTATGGCTCGGCACGGTCGACAATCAGCTGAAGCTGAAGAAACCCAAGGCCCGCGACCGAGACGACCTTGCCGCCACCATGACCCGTCTGCGCAGTGCGCGAGACGACGACCTGAATCTGAGCGACGCAACCCTCAAGATGCTCGAGGCAGCGCTGACATCCAGGACACCTTGGGATCAGTTGTCCCGTGTGGAGCTAGAAGCGGCCTGCGAAACGCTCGCGCGCCACGAGCTCGACCGGGCACGGCAACAGGCGGCGAACGCGGGACGCAAGCGGTGGCGCAACGAGCCGATCTTCGAGCTACACCGTTTCGAGGCCAAATACCCCGACGGCTTCGACTACCGCTCGATGAAGGACCTGTGGGGCCTCGAGGCGGCACTCGATCGCGCCCGCGCCAACGGCGAGATGCGCACGGCGATACGCATCGAAGAGGCGCTGCCGGCATTTGGCCCCCGCGGCGGCCTGGGTGGCGGCCCAATCCCCGTCCCATCGCTGCCGCCCATCTTTGCGGACGATTCCGCCGAGGATGATGACGAGGGCCTTCCCCCGGATATCGTCGACATTATCCGCACCATCGGCATCAAGAGGGCCTTGGAGATCTTCGGGGCGCCGCCGGAGCTGATCCGTTCCGTCAAGGAGATCGAGCGCATGATGGGCCCCGATGCCGCGACAGACATGCTGCTCGACCTGCTCGGGGACGGCAGCACGCCCAATCCGTTCGAAGACCTGCCATTTCCGCCGTAGCCGCAGCCGCGGCGAGGCCGCAAGCGCCAGCGATAAGGACGACGAGAACGACAACCCCGACCAGATAGACCTGTTCTGATGCGAGACCCCTACCTAGTCCTCGGCTTGAGCACGGACGCCGATGACGACGCCGTCGAGCGTGCCTACCTGGAGGCGATCAAACGCTGCCCGCCCGAGCGTGATGCGGCGCGGTTCAGCGCGATTCGCACCGCCTACGAGCAGCTGCGGACCCGCCGCGATCGGGCCGCCTTCGATCTGTTCGATACCACACCGCCGGCGGCGATCGATATCCTCGACAAGATCGCTCCGGTGGGCGCGCCGGCCAGACCCGAGCGCAGCCTGCTCCAAACCCTGCTGCGCGGCGAGTCTTGATGGACGAGGCGACGAAGGAAGCCCTGTCGGCGCAATTCCGTGCCTACCTGGATGCCGCCGGCGAGGAGCTGCCGGCAATGGGCGGTCCGAAAGGGCCGACACCGGACCTATTCACGCTGCTCGCCGAGCTGGCGGCGCTCAAGAACGAGGTCAAGCTGGAGTCCCGCCAGGTAAAGTCGGCGCTGGATGAGTTTCGCGGCCTGTTCGACACGTTGCGCGAGAGCCAGGCACGGCTCGGCGACGAGCAGGAGCGCCGCATCGAGCAGACACGGGCCGCTGACCGGCAGACCTGGAAGACCATGCTGCTGGAGCTCCTGGAACTGCGCGACCGCATTCAGGCGGGCCACGACCAGGCCGCCCGCTTTCGCCCCGGCTGGCTCATGCGCAGGCGGCGCGAACCGCAGCGCATTGCATCGCTTGCCGAAGGCATGGCGCTGACACTGCGCAGGCTCGACGAAACCCTGGCTCGCCGCGGCGTACGCCCCCTGCCGGCGGTCGGGTGCCCCTTCGACCCGCAGCGCATGCATGCTGCAGAGCTGGCGCGCGACCCGGAACGGCCCACCGGCCAGGTCGTCGCCGAGCTGCGCCCCGGCTGGCTGCTGCACGACGAGCTGTTGCGCCCGGCCGAGGTCATCGTCAACCGCACCGATTCACCCAAGACTACGGAAACAGAGCAGTGAAACACCCAATCATCGGCATCGACCTCGGCACCACCAATTCGGAGGTGGCCGTGGTCCAGGGTGGGCGTGCGCAGATCCTCGATGTGGACGGCGCCAAACTCCTGCCCTCGGTGGTCGGACTCGACGACGAGGGTGCCCTGCTGGTCGGCCAGAGCGCACGCAACCAGTACACGCTCTTCCCGGAGCGCACCATCCGCTCCGTCAAAAGACGCATGGGCGAGGACGTGCATCTCGCCATGGGCGATCAGTCCTACCGCCCCCAGGAGATCTCCGCGCTGATCCTGAAGCGCCTCAAGAGCGCCGCCGAACAGCACCTCGGCCAGCCGGTCGAGAAGGCCGTGATCACCGTGCCCGCCTACTTCTCCGATGCCCAGCGCCAGGCGACTCGCGACGCCGGCGAACTGGCCGGACTCGAGGTCGTGCGCATCATCAACGAGCCCACCGCCGCAGCGCTCGCGTACGAGGCCGATCACCAAGGCGCCCGCACCATCCTGGTCTACGACCTCGGCGGCGGCACCTTTGATGTCTCGGTCGTTCGCATGACCGGCGACGTCACCGAGGTCCTGTCCAGCCACGGCAACAATCAGCTCGGCGGCGACGACTTCGACGCCCGTCTCATCGAGCACGTGCTCGCCCATCTCCGGGAGACGCAGGACGTCGATGCCCGCGAGAACCACGGCGCACTTGCACGTATCCAGCGCGCCGCGGAGGCAGCCAAGATCACGCTCAGCGACGCCCCCTATGCCCGCATCGACGAGGAATACCTGCTGGAGCACCAAGGACGGCCGCTGAATCTCTCCATGGAGATCGAGCGCGGCGAGTACGAGGACATGATCGCCGAGTTCATCGACGAGACGCTGGAGGCCGTGCACATCGCGCTCAAGGACGCCGGGCTTTCCGTCGCCGACCTCGACGAGGTGCTGCTGGTCGGCGGCGCAACGCGCACGCCGCTGATCCAGCGCCGACTCGAGGAGGTCCTGGGCATGCCGCCCCGCGCCGAGGTGAACCCGGACCTGTGCGTCGCCGCCGGGGCGGCGATCCAGGCCGCCGTCATCGGCGGCGACCAGGTCGCCTCCGTGCTGGTCGATGTGACGCCCTACACCTTCGGCACCAGTGCCCTGGGCGAGCTCGACGGCATGCCCTATCCCCACGTCTTCGTGCCGGTGATCCGAAAGAACACGCCGCTGCCGACCACCAAGAGCGAGGCATTTCAGACCATCGTCGACGGCCAGAGTCAGATCGATGTGCACGTCTATCAGGGCGAGGACGCGGACGCGCTGAACAACACCGAGATCGGCGCCTTCCGCATCGAGGGGCTCGGCGACGTCCCCGCCGGGAACGTCATCGTCATGACCTATGCGCTGGACGTCAACGGCATCCTCGAGGTCACCGCGCGCGAGAAGCGCACCGGGCTCGAGAAGGCGATCACCATCAACAACGCCACCGCGCGCTTCGAGGCGGATGAGCTCGACGCCGCCCGCACGCGCCTGTCCGCCCTCATCGACGGTGAGGCCGAGGTTGTCGTCGATGGCGCTGCCGCGGCGCCGATCGACCCCGAAATCAGCGAGCGCCGCGAGGTCGTGCAGGCCCGCGCCCTGGCCGAGAAAGCCGAGCGGCTGATGAGCACCGCCACGGCGGAAGACAAAGAGGACCTGGTGAATCTGATCGAATCCGTCAAGGACGCGCTCTCGGACAACGACATCCCAGCCTTGGAGCGCACCGTCACGGAGTTGTCGGACCTGGTCTACTACCTGGAATCCTGATCCCTATGGAGCGCTGCCCCAACTGTCGCGCCCGCATCGAAGGCGCGCCCGAGTGCTGCCGCCGCTGCGGTATGGACCTCGCGCTGCTCATGGCCGCCGAGCAGTCCGCCGAGCGCGCGCTGCGGGCCGCGCTGGTCGACCTTGCCGCCGGCGACCAAGACAAGGCCGCGCTGTCTCTGCAGCGTTCGTTGAACCTGAAGCGCACGCCGCTCGCAGCGTGCCTCGCGCGCTTCGTGGCCATCCGACAAACACCGCTCGGCTAGTGCAACACCGGGCCTGGCGATCGCTTGGTCGCTCGCGCCGCTGAGACGCGGACGGTCCATCCGCGGACCGTCCGGACCCGACGCGACTGCCCCCGCGTCAGTACTTCACCGAGCAGCCGTAGGGCCGGGTGATGGGCTTGTCCACGGGCTCGCCGGCGGCGAGGTCCGCCATGGCCAGGCGCACGTAGTTCTCGGCGCCCTCCACGTCGGCGAGGCTCGTGGTGGGCTTGTCGTCGATGCCGCCCATGTAGACCAGGGTGCCCTGGGCGTCGATGATGAACATGTGCGGCGTGGTGCGGGCGCCGTAGGCCTTGCCGATGTCGCCCTGCGGGTCCAGCAGCACCGCCGTGGGGGCGGCATTGCGCGAAGCCGTGAGCTGATCCGCCTGCTCGGCGCTCACATGGCCCTGCTTGCCGGGGGCGGATGAGATCACCGACAGCCAGGTGTAGCCGGCGTCGGCGGCCTCGCGTTGCAGCGCCTGCATGTTGCCGGATTGGTAGTGCTTCACCACATACGGGCAGTCGTGGTTGGTCCATTCCAGAATCACGGGCGTGCCCGCCAGATCGGCGAGAGCCCAGGTCTTGCCGGTGGTGTCGGTGCCGGTGAACGCGGGCGCTGCCTCACCCACTGCGGGCGCGGCGGCGGCGGTGCCGGTCATGAGGGCAATGCCCAGGGCGGCGGCGGTGGCGATGGCGATGGCAGGCAGTCGCATGGTCGGCTCTCCTCGGTGGTGGATGACAGTGGATGATGGTCGCAACGCCGCCGGAGCGCCGGCGGCTCAGCCGGCCCCGATCTGCGTCAGCACGATGCCCTCGGTGAGCACCTGCGGCAGCACGCGGGGCGCCCCGGCGGGCGGATAGTAGACGTAAATGGGCACGCCATTGCGCCCGAACGCCGCCAGATACTCGGTGATCGCCGCGTCACGATTGGTCCAGTCGCCCTTCAGGTACAAGATGTCGCCCTCGGCGAAGGCGCGGGCCACCGCCGGGCGGCCAAGGGCCACGCGCTCGTTCACCAGGCAGGTGATGCACCAGGCGGCGGTCATGTTGACGAACACGGGTCGGCCCTCGGCCCGGGCGGCGGCCAGACGCGCCGCCGAGTAGGGCTGCGCGGGTAACGCGGCGGAATCGCCGGCGCCGGCCGCCGTGCCCGTGGCGGTGACGCCCGGCGCCGCGGCGTCGCGCCCGGCGAGGCCGAGCCCCAGCCAGAGCGCCACACCAAGACCCAGCACCGCCGCGCCGACACCGACCCGCGGCCAGGGCGCGCGGGCATAGCGCGCACGCTCCTGCACCCAGAGCGCAAACGCCAGCACGAGCATGCCGGTGAGCGCCGCGGCGAGACCGCCCGGCCCCGTTTGCACCGCCAGCACCCACAGCAGCCAGGCGGCGGTGGCGAACATCGGAAAGGCCAGGGCCTGTTTCAGCGTCTCCATCCAGGGCCCCGGCCGCGGCAGCCGCGCCGCGAGCCCGGGCGAGAGCGCCAGCAGCGAGAAGGGCAGCGCCATGCCAAGCCCCAGCGCCAGCACCACCGCCAGGGCCGCCGGCCAGGGCACGGTCATCGCATAACCCAGGGCCGCGCCCATGAAGGGCGCCGTGCAGGGCGCCGCCACCAGCGCCGCCAGCGCACCGGTGCCGAAGGCGCCGAGATGACCCGCGGCCGGCCCGCCACCACCCTGGCCGAGCCCCATGAGGCCGGTCCCCAGCGTGAGCGCGCCGGCCAGACTCAGACCGAGCACCACGAACAAATAGGCCATCAGCGTCACGAACAGGGGCGATTGCAGCTGGAAGCCCCAGCCGACGGCGGCACCGCCGGCGCGCAGTGCCAGCAGCAACAGGCCAAGGGCCAAAAAGAACCCGAGCACGCCGGCGCCGTAGGCGAGTCCATGCAGGGCGCGGGTGCTGAACGGCGCCCCGCCCTGCCCCGCGAGCCCCAGGGCCTTGATGGCGAGCACCGGGAACACGCAGGGCATCAGATTCAGCACCAGCCCACCGAGCAGCGCGAACGCCAGCGCCAGCGGCAGGCCGAGGGCGCCGGCGGCGGGCGCCGCCGCCGATGCG
>PR_CR_10_Liq_1_inCRDRAFT_1002207_pt1 | contig 10037 bp, 8 predicted proteins | sample PRCRCaboRojoPR_3_FD_10241 | JGI IMG/M metagenome (IMG submission 10241) | reverse complement strand
TGCTGCAAGACGTCTGGCTTTTCTCGGGTACGGTTCGCGAAAACATCGCCATCGGCGCCCGCCGGCCCCGCGATGCCGACATTCTGGACGCCGCACAGATTTCCGGCGTCGAGGATTTCATCGCCCGCCACCCCTCGGGCTATGACATGATGCTGGCCGAGCGCGGCGAGGGCCTGTCGGGTGGGCAAAAACAGGCGATTACACTGGCCCGCGCGCTTGTTGGGCACCCCCCCGTCCTGCTGCTCGATGAACCCACAAGCGCCATGGATGTTCAGAACGAACGCGATGTCATCAGCCGGCTGAAAGAAGCGGCACAAGATCGGACGATGATCGTGGTCACCCACCGCACCAGCCTTCTGGACCTCGTGGATCGTGTCATCGTGATCGAAAACGGACGCGTCGGCGCGGATGGTGACAAATCCATCCTCGCGCGCAGTGCCCGCCAAGCCGCAGGAGACCGGGATGGCGCGTGACCACGACCTTGACCGTTTGGCCCGGGAAATGCGCGGCCGCTCGCCGCTGCGCGGCTCGATCCTTTTGTTCACAATTCTGGGCTTTCTGCTGACCGCCGTGCTCTGGGCCGCCTATACCGAGATCGACGATGTCACCCGCGCCGATGGCCGGATTGTGCCCTCGGCGTCCCTGCAAGTGATCGAAGCCGCCGAACCCGGCGTGCTGAAAACCCTGCACGTCAAGGAAGGCGAGGTTGTCGAGAAAGGTGACCTTTTGATGGAGCTGGACGGCACCCTGCTTGACAGCCAACTCAATCAGGAACAGCAGCGCGCCTTTGGCCTCATGGCCCGGATCGAACGGCTGCAAGCCGAGATTGACGGGGCCGAACTGCGCTTCAGCCCCGATCTGGTGGCCAAGGCCGCCGATGTGGTCAAATCCGAAACCGCGCTCTATCGCGGACGGCAAGCCGAATTGCAGGCCGAAATCGACATCCTCGAACGCCAGCGGCTACAACGCCAGCAGGAATTCGAGGAAGGCCGCGTCGACCTGCAAACCGCCACCGAAACCCTCGCCGTGCTGGGTGAGGAACGCGAAATCATGGCCCCGCTGGTCGAACGCGGCATGGAACCGGCTACGACCTTGCTTTCGCTGCGCCGGACCGAAGCGGAATGGCGCGGCCGCGAGGTACGCGCACGCGCCTCGCTTGACCGGCTGCAATCCGCCCTTGATGAAATCGACGACCGGATCGCAGCGCAACGCAGCCGCTTTCGCAGTGCCGCGCTGACCGATCTGGCCACCGCAACAGCCGAACTTGCCGCGCTCAAGCCGGCCCTGCCTGCCCTGCAAAGCCGCGCCGACCGCTCACAGCTGCGCGCCCCTGTGCGTGGCGTGGTCAACACCATCCATAGTTCCACCCTGGGCGCCATGGCCCGCGCGGGCGAGGAACTGATCGAAATCGTCCCGCTGGACGATTCCCTACTGGTCGAGGCCTATGTGCGCCCCGCCGACATCGCCTTTCTCTACCCCGGACAGCCCGTCAAGGTGACCATCACCGCCTATGACGCCTCGCGCTACGGCTCGTTGTCGGGGGAGATCTTGCGCATCGGGGCCGATACCATCACCCGCAGCGAACGCAGCGAGGAGGAGGTTTTCGTCGTGGAAATCCGCACCACCGACACCATCCTTGATGCCGACGGTGTCGAGGTGGAAATCATGCCCGGCATGGTCGCACAGGTGGACATCCTCGCCGGCAAGAAAACCGTGCTGGATTACATCCTGAAGCCGGTCGTCCGCGTCAAGGACCGCGCGCTGAGGGAATAACGCACCGGCGCACTGCGACACCAAGACAAGAGGCCCCGAAAACAACAGCCCCAACAACCTATTTGCAGAGTAGTTTTCGCGATGGCGATGATCTTTCCGGCAATCCGATCCCTGATATCACGGACTGGGACACATCAAACGTCACCAACATGCGAAACATGTTCTACAATGCCCAAAGATTCAATCAGGACATCTCCATGTGGGACACCTCAAGTGTGACCAACATGAGCTACATGTTCCGCTTTGCCGACGCTTTTGATCAATCTGTTGGCGACTGGGACACATCCGCTGTCACCGACATGGGCTTCATGTTTCACGCTGCCGACGCCTTTGACCAAGACCCCTCCGGCCTCGAAATCCAGAGTGTCACCGATATGACCGGCATGCTGGATGGATCAGGGCTTTCGGTCGGCAATTACGACGCCACCCTGATCGGCTGGCATCAGCAGGCCCAGACAGCCGGCGTTCAACAGGGCGTCACGCTCGGGGCCGAGGGGTTGGTGTACTCCGAGGCCGCCGAAGCCGCCCGCGCGGCCCTGATCGACGATCACGGTTGGACGATAGAAGGCGATGCGCCCCTGCCCGAGACAACGGCGCTCACCGGCACTGTCACGGGCCCCGATGGCAGCGCCCTGCCCGACACCGCGATCCGCTTTCTTGTCACCGGCACGCAAGAGGCCACCGACACCTCCGACGCCAACGGGACTTTCACGCTCGACATCCCCCCGCTCACCAATGGCCAACTGACGCTGGACCGCGATGTGACAACCGACGANATCGCNCAGATCGACGTCTCNGANGCGCTCGACGCCCTGCGCCTCGCGGTTGGGCTTGACCCGTCCTGGGGCCCCGCTGACCCGGAACATTTCGTTGCTGCCGACATCGACGGCAACGGCGCGGTCAATGTTTCTGATGCTGTCGACATCCTGCGCATCGCCGTGGGGCTGGACACCGGCGATGCGCAACCACGTTGGGTTTTCGGCGAATTGGAGAGCGCTGAGGCACGCGCCGATGCGGTCCCTGCTCTCACCCCCCAGATTGACATCGCCGCGCTGGTGGCAGATTCGCAGGTCACCGTACAAGGTATCCTTGTCGGGAACATGCAGGAGGTTTTGGAAAGCTCTCCCAGCGGGACAGTGTGAGCCGTTTATTTTTTGCGAAGAATTGGCCGACCCCGATTGCTCCGTTACCTGTTCACTCCGCGTTACCAGACATGAGAGGCCTCATCCCGCTGGCCACGTCCCAGTGCCACCTTTGAAATTATAAAGGGCCTAGCATCGAAACGCTAAGCCCTCTTGGTTGTCTCAAAGTGCTTTCAAAGGCGCATTATTCGCCCTCGGGGGCCTCCCGCTTTGGCGGATCGACATAGACTGACCAGCCGTATTCGCTTTGCGAGGGGGGCAGATCCTTGGCACGCATGTTGGCCTGCATGAAGGTCTTGGCGATGAAATTCGCGCTGATCGGAGCCGTGATAAACAGGAAAAGCGTGATCATCAACTCGTGGAACGAGAACTCGCCCTTGACCAATCCGAAATAGAGCATGGAGGCGATCAGCACGCCACCCACGCCCAATGTCGTGGCCTTGGTGGGGGCATGGAGGCGCTGCATGGTCTCTTGCAGCTTGATCATGCCGAGCGATCCGACAATGCCGAATATTCCGGCTATGACAAGGAAGGCCGAGATCAGGATTTCAACGATCATATCTGTCCCTCCTTACTCGATGATATCGCCGCGCAGCACGAAGCGGCAGTAGGCGACGGTTGAGACAAAGCCCACCATGGCGACGAGCATGGAGGCCTCGTAATATACGGCGGTGCCTTGCCAGATGCCATAGAGGATGAGCAGCGCGATGATGTTGATCACCATGGTATCGAGCGCGAGGATACGGTCGGCGCTGTCCGGTCCGGTGGCGATGCGCCAGAGGTTCAGCAAAAGGCCAAGCCCAAAGCAGCCGAAGGCGAAGATCAGGGCACTGGTGATCATTGGAAAATCTCCTTCAATCGCCATTCGTAGCGCGATTTGATCTGGTCGCGAACCCCGTCAGGATCATCGGTATGCAGGCAGTGGACAAGGATGCTGCGCCCATCGGCCGAAAGCATGGCAGAGACCGTGCCGGGTGTCATGGTGATGGTGCCAGCCAGAACGGTAATCGCCTCGGGAGATGTCAGCTCAAGCGGCACGGTGATCCATTTGGAATGGGTGTTGGCGTTGGATTTGAACAGGATAATCGCGGCCACTTGTACGTTGGCGACGACGATATCCCACAGCACCACGAGGCCGTATTCAATGATTCGCAGGGGTTTGCCCACCTTGGCGCGGCGCGGCCAATAAGGGGCGGTCATCATCGGGACGACGATGGCGAGGATCACGGCCAGAAGGACATTGCCGGATGTCACCTTGTTGACCAGAGCCAGCCAGACGAAGACCAGCGTGAAGCTGAGAAGCGGATGGGGGAAGATGCGCCGGATCATTGCTGTGCCTCCTCACCTTCGGGCAGGACGGCGGAGATATAGCCGCTGCCGTCATAGAGTTGCGCCGAGGCCCCTTCGAGATACTGCATGGCTGGGCCTGCGAAGGCGGCCAAAAGGGCCAGCATTGCGACCGCGGCCATTGTCGGGGCCAGTTCGAGGGCGGTTGCGGGCTTAGGGGCGTTTTCGGCTTGTCTGTCGCCTTCGGGCTCATCCTTGTCTGATTCGGGTTCATCCTCGTGCAGCGCTTGTGCGGTGGATTTCCAGAACAGGATGCTGCCCGCTCGGGCAAAGCCGATGATGGTCAGAAGTGAGCCAAGCAGGATCGCCACCCAGCCCAAGGTCATGAAGCTGCTGTCGCGGATCGCATCGAGGATCACCAGTTTGCCCAGAAAACCGCTAAGCGGTGGCATACCGGCCATGCCGATGGCCCCGGCAAAGAAGAGTGCCGCGAAGAGGCCGTTTTGCACCGTTGGAAATTGCGCGGTTAACCCATCGCCCGCCGCGCGGCGCGTGACCACCAGATCGGCCAGCAAAAACAAAGCTGCCGCCGAGAAGGTGGAATGCACAAGGTAGTAAAGCGCCGAGCTGGTGGCATAAGGCGTGAAAGCGGCCACGGCCAGCATCATGGTGCCCATGGAGCCCACGACCGAGAAGGAAAGAAGCGGCATCAGGCGGCGTGCGCCCAAGACCCCGACCGCCCCCACGGCCAGTGTCACCACGGCTGCGGGCATCAGCCATTGGGCGATCAACCCTTCGGTTGCGGCCACGTCAGGCCCGAAGGAAATGGTATAGATGCGGATGATGGCGTAGGCACCGACTTTCGTCATGATCGCGAAAAGTGCCGCCACTGGTGCGGGAGCGTTGGAATAGGTGCCGGGCAGCCAGAAGTGTATCGGGAAAAGGGCCGCCTTGATGGCAAACACCACAAGCAGCAGGATCGCCGCCACCCGAACGAGCGCCGCATCCTCAACCGGGATTTCGCGGAGTTTTACCGCCATATCAGCGATATTGAGCGTGCCGGTCGAGGCGTAAAGCGTGCCAAGCGCAAAAAGGAAAAGCGTTGAGCCTGCAAGATTCATCACCACGTACTGCAAGCCCGCTTGAAGGCGGACGCGCCCACCGCCATGGATCATCAGGCCATAGGAGGCAATGAGCAGCACCTCGAAGAACACGAAGAGGTTGAATGCGTCACCCGTTAGGAAGGCCCCGGTGATGCCCATCAATTGGAACTGAAAGAGCGCGTGGAAGTGGCGGCCTTTTTCATCCCATCTGGTCGCAATGGCATGGATCAGCACGATCAGCGCCAGCGCCGAGGTCAACAGCACCATGAGCGCCGACAGCCTGTCGAGCACCAAGACAATGCCGAAGGGTGCGGGCCAATCGCCAAGCGTGTAGGCGATGGTATCCCCCTCCATGGCTGTGATTGTAAGGCCTATGGATATCGCCACGAGAGCGAGCGTACCCGCGACCGACGTAGCGCGCGCCAGTGTGTAATCGTGGCGCATCACGAAAGCGATAATGGGTGCCAGCAACGCCGGCAGAATGACGGGAGCAATGATCCAATGTGTCATGCGCCGGTTTCCTTCCGCGCGTCTTTGTCTTCATCTGCGGCCGTCATGTTGATCCGGTCGTCATCTGCTTCAAGAAAGGCCCCAAGGGCAAACATCACCAAGACCGCCGTCATCCCGAAAGAAATCACGATGGCGGTCAGCACAAGCGCCTGTGGCAGAGGGTCGGTATAGCTGGCCTCGCCATATTTTTGCAGGACGGGCGGCATGTTGATTGCCAATCGCCCGGTCGAGAACAAGAAGACGTTCACCGCGTAGGACAGCAAAGCCAGCCCGAGGATCACCGGGAAGGCCCGCAGGCGCAGGATCAGGTAGACCCCTCCGGCGGTCAGGACGCCGACAGATGTGGCAACGACGATTTCCATGTCAGTCGGTCTCCTTCTCGCTGGGTTTGACGTTGAGGGAGGGGTCGTAATCCATCGGCTCCACGTTGACGGTTTCACCGGCATAGCGGGCAATGCGTGACAGGCTGTAGAGCATCAGCATGACAGCGCCCAGCACGGTCAGGAAGACGCCAAGGTCGAACATGAAGGCCGAGCCGAAGCCAAATTTCTCGATCCCCGGAAGCTGGATGTACTCATAAAAGCTGGTCAGGAAGGGGCGGTCAAAGAGCAAGGCCCCTACCCCGGTCAGCCCGGCGATCAGCGCGCCCCACCCGATGAGCGAATGATATTCGATCCGCTTGCGGTTTTGGGTCCATGCAAAGCCCGAGGCCATGTATTGCATCAAAAGCGCAATCGAGATCACAAGCCCCGCCACGAAGCCGCCACCGGGTTGGTTGTGACCACGCAAGAAGATGTAAACGCCGACCATGACTGCAATCGGCAGCATAGCACGTGTTCCAACCACCATCATCAGCGGGTGCCGGTCGCGCGAGCGGTCCGGTGGTATGGGGGCGGCGCGCAGCTTGGCCCCCGCCGGGCCGTTCAAGAGCGACTCCATGAGTGCGTAGATGGTCAGGCCCGCGATGCCCAGAACGATGATCTCGCCATAGGTATCGTAGCCCCGGAAATCCACGAGGATCACGTTGACCACATTGGTGCCGCCGCCGCCGGTGTAGGAGTTGGCGAGGTGGTAGTCGGAAATCGTGCTGAAATCGCGCGTGAGGAAGGCATATGCCAGCCCGGCCACGGCACCACCGGCCGCGATGGCAATCGTGCCGTCGCGCAGTCGCAGGCCAGCGCCGCTTTCACGCGGGGTGCCCTTGGGCATGAAGTAGAGCGCCAGAAGAAGCAGCATGATGGTTACGGTTTCAACCGAAATCTGCGTCAACGCGAGGTCGGGGGCCGAAAGATAGACAAAGCCCGCCGAGATCATCAGGCCAATCACCCCGATCAAAATCAGCGCGCGGAACCGGTTGCGATGGTTCAACACCACAAGCGCCGTGGCCCCCATCAAAAGCACCCAGCCTGCCGCGACCACGGCCGGGATGGGCAAAATCTCACGCGTGGGCGGCGAGAGTGTGCCAGAGCTGAACGCGAGGTAGCCAAGCGCCGTGGTGGCGGCCACGAAGATCGCCAGATAACGGCTGATGGCCCCGTTGTGCAGGGTCTCGGTTGTCGCGCGGGTCAGGCGGACCATGCTGGCCATGAGCGCGTCGAAAATGTTTTTCGCCTCGGGGCGCGGGATGGCGAGCCATGCACGATCCAGCGGTTTGTGCAGCAAAAGCAGGACGATCCCTCCCACGACCGCGATGATCGAGAGGTAAAGCGCCGGGGTCAGCCCATGCCAGAGCTTCAGGTGGGCATGGGTTTCGTGGCCTGTCACAGCACTGGCGGCCATGTTGACCACAGGTTCCGCGAGGAACGGCATGACGCCGATCACAATGACCATGACCGTCAGCAGTGCGGGAGCGGCCCACATTCCGAAGGGCGGGTCATGCGGTTTGGCCGGGTAGTCATCGCGCACAGGTCCGCCGAAGACGTGGAAAATGAAGCGCAAGCTATAGGCCACCGAGAAGACCGCGCCGAGCGTGGCGAGCGCGGGTACGATCCACGGGTTTTCCCACCAGACGGTGTGCACCGCTTCTTCGAGCATTTTTTCTTTGGAGATAAAGCCGTTGAAGGGCGCGATCCCGGCCATCGACAGCGCGGTGATGGTGCCGATCACGGCGGTGATGGGCATGAGTTTTGCCAGCCCGCCAAGGCGTTTGATATCGCGGGTATGCGCCTCGTGATCGACGATCCCGGCGGTCATAAAGAGCGCGGCCTTGAAGGTCAGGTGGTTGATGATGTGGAAGACGGCGGCGATAGCCGCCTTTTCGGTGCCGAAGCCCAGGAGCATGGTCAGAAGGCCAAGGTGCGAGACCGTCGAGAAGGCCAGCAGTGCCTTCAGGTCATCCTTGAAGAGCGCAATCACCGCGCCCAGCACCATGGTAATGAGGCCCACGGTGGCGACGATATAGAACCATTCTGGCGTGCCAGCGAGGGCGGGCCACATGCGCGCCATCAGGAACACGCCCGCCTTCACCATGGTGGCCGAGTGCAGGTAGGCCGAGACCGGCGTCGGCGCGGCCATGGCGTGCGGCAACCAGAAGTGGAAGGGGAACTGCGCGGATTTGGTGAAGGCCCCCAGCAAGATCAGGATCAGCGCAGGCATGTACCATTCAGAGGCTTTGATTTGATCGCCTGCGGCCAAGATATCGGTGAGGTTATAGCTGCCCACGATATTGCCCAGGATCAGCATGCCGCCGATCATCGCCAAGCCCCCGGCCCCGGTCACGGCCAGCGCCATACGCGCGCCTTGGCGGCCTTCGGGCAGGTGCTTCCAATAGCCGATAAGCAGGAAAGACGAGAGCGAGGTCAGCTCCCAAAAGATCAGCAAAAGCAGAATGTTGTCAGAAAGAACGATACCCAGCATCGCGCCCTGGAAGAGCAACAGGTAGGTATAGAACTGCCCCATCGGATCATCGCCCGAGAGGTAGAACCGCGCGTAAAGCGTGATGAGCAGCCCCACCCCAAGGATCATGCCCGCGAAAAGCAGGCCCAAACCGTCAAGGAAAAAGCTGGCCGAGAGGCCAAGTTGCGGCAGCCATGCAATCTCGGCGCGGATCACCTCGCCCTGCATAACAGAGGGCGCAAGGATGCCCAACATGACGATGGCAAGGATCGTTGGCGCGGCGGTGAATGTGGCGCAGGCATTTCGGCCTGCGCGGATCATGATGCCGGGGACAAGTGCGCCCAGAAATGGAAGGATCGCGATGATCGGTAATAGACTGCCGCCGTTGCTCATGTGCCCCCCGTTTACCTTCCCCGAATTCGGCTTCTGACTTTTGTAGCCAGTTGTGTGCGCCTGTTAAAGTCGACTCTTTCACTTTGTTACGGGATAATTGGGTAACCCCTTTGTCCCGCGCAAGATTATTGACGTTGATTTATGAGGGGTGCGGCATTTTTCACCAGCTGCGTGATAGAAAAACGGCGCCCCGGATATGGGGCGCCGTTGGATTTTGGGGGTGGATGGCAGGGGGCATGCCCCTGCCCCGCGCCTTACGCTTCGAGATCGAAGCGGTCGGCGTTCATCACCTTGGTCCAGGCGGCAACGAAATCCTTGACGAATTTCTCTTTGTTGTCGTCCTGTGCGTAGACCTCCGAGTAAGCGCGCAGGATGGAGTTCGAGCCGAACACCAGATCGGCGCGCGTGGCGGTCCATTTCACCGCATCCGTGGCACGATCGCGGATTTCATAGGCGTTTTCGCCAACCGGCTGCCAGCGATAGGCCATGTCGGTCAGGTTCACGAAGAAATCATTGGTCAAGGCACCGACGTTATCGGTGAAGACGCCATGCGCCGTGCCGCCGTGGTTGGTGCCCATGACGCGCATACCGCCGACCAGAACGGTCATCTCAGGCGCGGTGAGGCCCATGAGTTGCGCGCGGTCGAGCATCATTTCCTCGGGGCTGACCACATACTCTTTCTTCTGCCAGTTGCGGAAGCCATCGGCCAGCGGCTCGAGAACGTCGAAGCTGTCGGCGTCGGTCATCTCGTCGGTGGCATCGCCACGGCCGGGCGCGAAGGGGACTTCGATATCGACACCGGCGGCCTTGGCGGCCTGTTCGACGCCGAGGTTACCGGCCAGAACGATCACATCGGCGATGCTGGCCCCGGTTTCCGCCGCGATGGGTTCAAGGGCTGCCAGAACCTTTTGCAAGCGGGCGGGTTCGTTGCCCTCCCAGTCCTTTTGCGGGGCAAGACGGATGCGGGCACCGTTGGCCCCGCCGCGCATGTCCG
>PR_CR_10_Liq_1_inCRDRAFT_1002206_pt1 | contig 10037 bp, 13 predicted proteins | sample PRCRCaboRojoPR_3_FD_10241 | JGI IMG/M metagenome (IMG submission 10241) | reverse complement strand
GAATGCTGCTTTGTATTTCAAATGGCGTGGTAGCTCAGCTGGTTAGAGCGCAGCATTCATAATGCTGAGGTCGAGTGTTCAAGTCACTCTCACGCTACAAATTAGCCCTGTAAGTCATTGATTTACAGGGCTTTTTGTTTTTGTGAACTCCAAAAAGAAAGCCAAAAAAAAATAATAAAAAAAACCGTGCCCCTCAATGAAGGGGGCACGGCAAGCACATTCTAAAACCCTCTGTGAAAAAATAAAGTGCGCTTTATTGCTCGTCAAATGCTTTATAGCCTGGGTTCGCAGATTGCATTAAAACACTATCCTGCAAAAAATATTCGTAGGTCTTCAATCCTTTGGCGCTCTGGGTCTCCCTGTGTGACAGGAAGGGGATAAGCTCAGGGCGGTTTTGTGCCAGTCTGGCTTTTGTTATCATTTTGTCATAGTAGACATTCGCCAGGTTTATCAATTGTACTTCCGTTCTCAGCTTCTTAATGATCTGTGCCAGCTCTGGTTTGCTTACCATCATTGTATTGCGGCGCTCGATCTGGTTTTGCTCCTGGGCGCTGACGGGCACGGGCTTAAATTGCTGGGCGGTATCTGACCAATAGCGGCGGGGGTCTTGCGTGGCTAACTTGTCAACAGCTTCCCAGGCGTTGACCAGTCCGGTAACTTCATCGGGCGTAAAGCCCAAAGCGGCTTCCGCATACTCTGGGTTGATTTTATGCTTCCCGCCTTCCAGCTTCAGCCAAAGCCCAAAGGCTTCGGTTTTGATCTTCGTGCGTAGTTTGTCACGTTCCAGCCAAAACGTACTGCCTGGCACCTGGCTGAATAACAAAAACTGCTCAATGTCTGGATAAGGTACATTATCCTTCCGGTACAACTTACACACAGCTTCCCGGAGGGCTTCCAGGGCTTCCGCATTTAGGCGGCGGCGTTCCTGCAAAGCCTTTATTTCCCGGTCTGTTTGGTCTTTCCTGATTTCAAAAACGGTGGGTTCCAGAACATTCATATTGCGAAATTTAATAAATTATAAATAAGTGTAATTTGATAACTTGGTTTTCAGTTTCGGCACAAAGAAATTTTAAAACCTTTAAACCTTTGTTTGTCAGGTGTTTAAGTGTTGTTTGTGTCCGTTTGTAGCGAAGCAGTAAAACCGCTGATAGCGTTAGATACCCGACTTCGCCTGTCGGCTTTTGCAATTGTGCCCCAAATGAATAGGGGATAAATGCAGGGGCGGTTAAAATTTAGAAGGCCCGCCCCCGCTTGACATCGATACATTCATCTTTAGCCCCTGAATACAGTGGGGCGGGTGCCTTTATGCCAATCCCGCATGGTCTTTTCGTATTCGGCGCGGGCTTTCTTTTGCTCCGGGGTCTCTGCTCCGGTGGTGCCTTCATTTACTGCCTTCAGGAAGTTTACCAATGCTTCCTGGGCGGCGCTGTTCAAGTTGTTGAACTGTTCAATTAGTTGCTGTTCCATGATCTTCGTTTTTGTGGTAGTTATCCCGCCCGTGCTCTGCCAGCTCCCGGTAAACCATTTGCTGGACATATTCGGACAGGCTCAGGCGGTGGTCAAAAGCCAGGCGTTTCAGCTCGCGCTTTACAGCGGCTTCAATCCTTACATTTAGCTTCCCGGTCTTCCTTCCGCCTTCCCGGCTTGGTGCCCCTACCATATTTAATTTTTTGTTGTTGGTACAAATGTCGTACACTGTCACACAATTTGAAAGGACAAGGTTTTACAGTGGCTTTTATGCGCTGCCATATCCTGTAAATCAATCCTTTACGCTTCGGTGGCTCGTTTGGTGCGGGTGCGGCGGTGCTCATCGCCTGGGCTTCCGGCTCCGGCTCCGGTATGGGGGCGGCTGATCTCATTTCCAGCGGTGCTTTCGCCTGGGGGCGTGGTCGCCTTCCGTATTTTAGTCCTATGCCTAGTCCTAGTTTCATAACTGTAAATATTTAGTGGGTCAAAAAATGGTCTAACTGTTCCAGGGCGATTGCTACGGCTTGTTTCTCCTGATCTGTTTGGGGGGCAAGGTTCCAGGAAGCGGGCAAACCGTCACTGTCCATAAGTTGGCGGTGTGTGCCGTGCTTAAAGTGGAAGGTTTCCCACTGCCAGCCAGGCGGAAGGGTAAAGCCTTCCTGGGCTTCCTGATCTGCCTGGGCGGCTCTGCTCCGGTGCTCCAATAGTGCAGGTATGTAAAAATCTGCTATGTCGTCACCTTCCTGTATTTGCTCCGGTGTGGCGTACTGTTCCAGCTCTTTGAAAACTGATACCTGGGCGCAAACGTGGGCAATATTGCGGGCGGCTTCTTCCCAGTCTTCAATTGCGTTAAGGTCTGGGTATAGTATTACCTTCCGCCCTTCCAGGGCACTGTAAACGGCGGGGTCAGTCTTCCACTTTCCCCCGCTTTGTCCCCCTGTGCTTATCCAAACCTGATCTGGCTTAATTGATGCCATTATCATAGCGGTTTTTTCGCTCTCCACAATGGCAACGGGGGCGGAAGGGGTGGCGCTCAAAAGGTGCTCNCCAAANAAGCACTGNGTAAGGTTGCCATTTGGCAATAGCTGTTTTCCTATTATTCGGGTCTTTGGCTTTATGCGCTTGCCTGTGTGTGGGTTATAGGCTTGCAACTTCAGGTTGCAAATCTTCCCGGCTTTGTTGATCTGCCAGAATACTGGGGTCAGCCCTCCAAAGTCTTCCCACTTCTTTGAAGTGCCCAGCCTGTAAAGGTCAGCCAGGCGCGCGGCTTCGGCTTCGCCAAACAGCTTGACCAGGAAGCGGTAAAAGTTGTTGCGCTCCAAATGTTGCCGGGTGCGCTCCAAATACCGGGGCGGTATGTAATCCACTGGGGGCGGTGGTGTGTAGGTCTTCCGGTGCTGATCTGATTGCAACCAGGCGCGCGCTTCTTCCGTGGGATTGTCCAGGAAGTATTGGCGGGGCTTGTAATGATAGCCACATTTGTTTTCCCGGTTGCATTTGCCAACGTGCTCGGCTACGTGCTGCCCGGTCTGGGTGTCAATATACCGGGTGAACTCCCTGGGCTTGCCACAGCTTGGGTTTGGGCAGCGGTGCCGGGTGCGGCTCCCTTTGTATGGTTCCAGGATAAATTGGTGTTGTGCGGTGGTCATATTCGGAAGGTTCGCGGGTCAATAAATAGGGGCGCGCGCACCCACCTGACCCAACCCACCTACCTATATAGGGGTTGGGTTGGGTCGGGTCACTCATTTACAGGCGCGCGCTCGGTGGTTTCAGTAGTGGTTGTATCGGTCAATAATCGGTACATTTTGGCGTTTCTGGCACCTGTGAAGACTTCCAGCCAGGCGGGCGGCTCTTTTTCCAAATCAATAAGTCTTCTTTTTACCGTTTTTTCGCTTGCCTTACCTTTATCGTCAGGCTCTTTATCTCTGTTGATTTCTTTGGTAATTACCTGTATTGCATCTTTGCGGCTGATTTCTCCATTCTCAGCCCTTTCCAATGCCCAAGACAGTTCGTCTTTCACTTCCGTTACAGGTGCCTTTTCCTGATGTTCCTGGTTGACTTCGGCTACCAGCTCCGGCGGGGCGATAATAAGCCCGTTAGCCTGGGGTGAATACGTAAGGTTTAGGGGGTCGGGTCGCTTTCCCCTTCTCAGCTTCCTAAACTTGACCTGTATCAACTCTGAACGTTCCCCGTTGCTTTTCTTCTTAAAACCGATCTGCAAAGCGGTACTGGCTTTATTCATTGCTTCCGTTCCCAGGTGCCCCCGTGCCTTTGCTTCAATGCCCCCTGGGTTCTCATGGATAATCAGAATGAAAGTACATTCCTGATCTTCGCACAGATTGCCAATGAAGTCAAAAAGCTCCATTGATTCCCGTTCGTTGTTAAAACTGCTTACGCAATCGGTCACAACGTCCAATAAGATAACCAGGTGTTGTTTGGTGGTCTCCCTGATGTATAAAATCCATGTTTTAAGGGCTTCCAATCGGTCATTTCTGGGAATTTCCTTTAGAGAAACATATCTGAAATTGTCCGGGTCTTCTTTCTTGTTGTACCCAGCTTTGCCCTTTATACTCTGGATTGCAGAAGGGAGCTCATCTCTTAAATTGCGCTCGGTATCAACCAGGGCAACGGCGGGGCGCTCCATTGGATTTTTGGCAAAGCCTACAAAGTGATCTTTGTGTACTTCCCTCCTTTTGAGCAAAAGAGATACCAGCAATTCAGCCAGGCGGCTTTTGTGGCTCCCTTCCCGCCCCTGGATAGTGTTGATAGTGTACTTCCTGATAATGGGAAGTTCCCCAAAGCTTATGATTTCAGGGGCAAATTGTATGTCTGCCTTACTGGCTTCCCTCAATCTTTCCTCAATGGCTTTGAGTTGATCTAAGTATTTGCCTTTGTCGTTCGCCTGGGCTTTGGTGATTTTATTGGGCGGTTCTTGGCTTGAATGTGATTTTATGGCTTGATCTAAGCCCTTTATTACTTCGCTATTTGCGGGAAATTCTGTTTTGCTGTATATTGTGGACATCATCAACGTTTGAAGGTTTAAAGACCTGATAAACAAATCAATAGCCTGCCCCTGGTGCAACGGGGGCAGGCTTCGTTTTTAGGCTTAGTTCTCAATCTTGTTTTGTTCGATGTACGCTAACACTTCGGAACGTTTGAAGCGTACACCCGTACCAATCCGGTAGCCTTTCAGCTTGCCATCATAATACAGTTTGTCAACGGTGGAAGGGGAAACACTAAGCAATTGCCCCGTTTCCTTTTTGGTCAGTAAAGGGTCACTGACTTCCTGTTCTTTTGCCAGGCGTTCCCATTCATTCAGGGCAGCGGAAACAGCGATCTGGGCGGCTTCCTTTACGATCTGTGCGGCTTGGTGCTCGCTTAGTACAATAATCCGGTTCATTTTCACAGTGGGTTTAATGGTTAAAGTTGATGGTTCACAGTTATTGAAATTCCTTCCTGCTTCAGTCGCTCTATCATCATTTCGTTGATGTAGTCGGTCAGGTTCATGCCCCTGCGCTTCGCCAATGCTTCCAGCTCCTTTTTGATCTGGCTGTTTGTGCGCATACTCAGCAGCACGTCTTTTTCATAGGTGGCGGGTTTGATAACTAATTGCTTGGTCATTGTTAAAGTATTTTTGCGGTTAAAAAATTGATAGTTCAAATGTATTGGGGTTTGGTATTTCCTGAAAGGACAAGGTTTTCAAGCATACCAAAGGGCCATAAAAGGCGTTTATAGGGCTTTTATATACCCTCTCTGTTAAATTTCAGGACAAGCGTTTTTTGGGTCAATCGAGCTTCCGCCCAGCACTGGCAAGGGTTTCAGCCTGAAATACGATTACGTCACCGAAAGTTGCCAAAAAGTTTGCCTGTTAAATTTTAGGACAGGCGTTTTTTGGTGTAATCGGGCTTCAGCCCAGCACTAGCAAGGGTTTCAGCCCGAAATACGATTGCATTACCGAAAGTTGCCAAAAAGTTTGCCTGTTAAATTTCAGGACAGGCGTTTTTTGGGTCAATCGGGCTTCAGCCCAGCACTGGCAAGGGTTTTAGCCCGAAATACGATTCCCCTAACGATTTTTTGAAATTTCTTCCTTTCTTGACTGTTTCAGTTGCTGCCCTGCTTTGTAAAAATGGTCACGTTTTAGAGTCAGCAGCATATCAAAAGCTTTGGTAATGCCACTGTGGTAGGCTGCCCGCTTTATCTGCTCGTCTTTGTCATCGCCTGCAAAAGCTTCTTTAGTCCGTTTCCCGGATTTATTCAGCTCTGCCCCTAACAGCTTTTGTAGCTCATCTATCAAATTGGCTTTGTCAAGTTCTGCCCGGAGTAGTGAATTTAGTTCTGTCATTGGTCAGTTATTTTAGAGGTTGGTAAAATGATCTTTGATAAAGGCTTTCAGCTCTTTTTCCGCTTCGATCAGTTGCTTTGTATTGCGGGCGGTCTTGGCTTTCCTTCGGAGGTGGTCCACCGTCTTCAGGTCTCCGTTGGTGGCTTCGACAATTCCCCGCAACCATTGGAAATTTTCATCTTCGCAAATGTCAATATTGAGGACCAACAGGGAAGGCGGTAACAACTCTTTACTTATTGTCGGGGCTTCGTGGCTCCCGTTCAGCTTCGCCACTTGCTGGGCGGCTTCCTTCCGGGTGGGGTGGTCGCTATGTGGGTGCCATTCTCCATTGGGGGAATGAAAGCCAACGGTGAAAAGCGTGGGTTCGGTCTGGATATATACATACATGGCTATTTTATTTTTGTGGCTTCCGCCTGGTTAATCAAATTGGTGTAATGTTGTACCCACTGGGCGTTGTTGGTCACTGCGGCGGCGGTGCGCTTTGGTACGGGCTTGCCTTCCTTCTCATACCGGAGGGCTTTTTGCTGATGTTTGCCCAGGCGTTTTTTGTACTCTTTCAGGCGTTGTTTGAGGTGCCGGAGGTCGGGCGTTTCATAACTGCTTTTCGTGTGTTGCTCCGGTGCTTCCGGTTCGTGTTTCGTGTGTGGTGTTCGTGCGTTATAAAGGGCACGGGAAGTATTGGCGGCTTCCGGGTCTGTGCCGGCGGTCTTAAATCCTATCTGCCGGCGCTTTGGCTGTATGTAAATTGTGTTGTCATCGTCTTCCCCTTCCACCTGCAAATTGATAACGATGTTTGCCAATTGGGTAGGGTCGTATAATTCAGCAGGGCGGGCGGGCAGTGGTGCGGCGGGGGTCTTTTCGGCAAAGGCGGTGATCTTTGACCGGAGGGCGTATTGCACCCGTTCCCGGAGTGCTTCCCAGGCTTCCACCAATGCGGGCGGGTTAACATCGTATTGGGAAAGCTCCACTGTTTCCGTTATCCCGCTGCCCTTGCGGTGTATGCGTTCCAGGACAACGGAAGCGGCAAATACCATTAATGCAACCACAGTAAACCAGCCCAGCCCGCCCCCATAGGCGGCAACGGTGGCGGCACGTTCGCCCGCTGCGGCTTCGTTTGCTGCCTTCACTTCGCCCGCTGCGGTGCGGCGGTCAGCCTGGGCGGTGCCCAGTGCGGCTTTGTAGTCATTGCGGGCAGTGCTAAGGGCTTCCACTTCCTGGGCTTTGAGTGCTGCCAGTGTGGCGGCGGCTTCAGCTTCCCGGTCTGCTATCAGTTGACGGGCGCGGTCTTTCTGGGTGCCGTAGCTGTCACCCGTGCGGCGCTCCCGGTTGTACCAGTTGGACAGTTCCCGTTTGGCGGCGTTGACCTTCCCAGCTCCGGCGGTCTGGGCGGCGGTGATCTGGGCGGCGTACTGTTCCACAATACGGGCGCTATCATTTGCCCAGGCGGAAGCCAGGCGGGCGGCTTCAGCTTGGTAAATACTGTCAGCCTGGGCGGTGGTCTGTTCCGTAGCTTCCGGGGTGAACTCGTTTACTATCGTCTTTGAGTTACGGAAGGAAAGCAGACCGGAAGCGGTAAACAGTACGGCGGTCAGTAACCAAATACTGATGGTCATTGCCAAATGAAGCCCTTTGTACCTGCGGTAAAGTATCGCGTCAACGGTCTGTGGTGCCAGCACTCGCAAACCTAGCTCAATGATAGCGGTGCCGATAATGGCAACGGCGGCGGCAAAGTAAAGGGCAAGGGTAGGGAAGACAGGCAGCAGGGCAGTATAAGCGGCGGCGTATATTCCGCCCACTTCCGTAAGCCCTGAAACGATCTGGGCAAATAGCCCGCTTGCCTTGATTGATCTGGCTAAACGTGCGTACACGTCGAAAAATGCGCGCTCCTTTGGCGCGCTCTGTAAGGATTTCATACCTTTAACGGTTATTTGTTTAACAATACCCGCCCGCTGGCTGTCCTCGCCAAAGCACATTCCAGCGGTGCGGGTTTTTTATTGCTCTTTCAAAACGTCCAGGCGTTAGCCCCTGGGTAGCTTAATCATATTTCTATGAAGGGTTCTATTTCTATTCGTTCGGTGATGTTTTCGTTTAGTCGTTGAATATCTGCCCCCTTTATTTCTTCCTGGGCAAGTAGTTGTTTTGCCACTTCCTGAATAAGTGGCCAGTATCTTTTTACGTCAATCAAAGCAGCTTCAAAGAAGGGCGCTAAAGCCTGTGTTACTTCTCCGCTGTCATAGGTAGGCAACCCGGTTAAGTCTTGGATATAGGCTAAACTCGTTAGTGCTCGGTTTGTATCGTCTGTGGCTTCCGGGTCATAGCCCCAAAAGTTAGCGGCTTGTATTTCTTCAAACCAATCCGTAGGGCTAAACGGGTGATCTTCGATAAGGTATTCAGCAGCGAAGCCCGCTAAAATCTGCTTAATGTTACATTCTACTTTGTCAGGTCTTTCAAAGGCTCCCCAAACAAAAGGGCGGTGCGTAATAAGCCCTAAATTTTCACTGTCCGTTGGCTTTATCGTCAGCCCCTCAACCTGGGGGAACTCCAAATACCTTTTGGAGTAAGCCAAATAGGTTACATAGTGCCCCGCTTCGTGGTGGGCTACTCTGTTACGAATGACAGGGGCGTTTAAAATAGCCTTATTCATTTCAAGTTTATTCATTCCTGTTGGTTTATTGGTTGCGTTTATTCAGCACTTCCAAAGCCATTTTGGCAAATTGCCTGGCGGCTTGTTCCTGGCTTATGTCGATGTATTCAAAAAACTGCTTTTCGGTGGCGTGCCCGGTGATCTGCATAAGCAGGGCGGCGGGTATTCCAGCTTCCCAAAAATTACTGGCAAAGCTCCGGCGGGCGGCGTGGCTGCTCACCCGTTCCCATTTCTTCACTATTTCCGCTTTGGTGTCTCCGCCTTCGGAGTAAATCCGCTGAAAGCGGCTATCTTTCAAAGCGATTTTGCAAACGGTCTTTATATTCCGGTTTAAGGTATGTATATCCATTTCCGGCAATTGATAGTTGTACTTTTCCAGTATGCCAGCCAGCACGGGGAAGACAGGCACCACAACGCGGTTTCGTACTTTTTGGGTCAGGATCTGGATCAACTGCCCTTCCGGTTCCTCAATGATGTTTTCCCGGTTCACCTTGTACCAGTCAGAAAAGCGGGTGCCTATGAAACAGCCCGCCAAAAACAAGTCCCTTACCCGTTCCAAGTGCGGTGTATCGGTCAGGTCAAGTTCTGCCAGGGCTTCCAGTTCTTCAAATGTCAGCCTTACTTTTCCTTTAGTCTTGACACGGCGAAGCCCAAAGCCTTTCTGGGTATAAATGCGGTTGGAGTGTAAGCCCCGTTTTTCGGCTTCCCGCATAAACTGTTTGGTGACGGCTAATATCTTCGCAGCGTTGTTTTGGGAATGGCTCCGGGGCGGTGAGTAAAGCCAGTTGATAAAGTCGTTTCTAAACTGCCAGTTTATATCTGAAAAGCCCAGGGTGTCTTTGCCGTGCTCGGCTGCAAATTCCCGGAGGTGGTTAAATACCGTCAGGTATTTCTTCCAGGTGCCCCGTTTGGCGTTGGGCTTGGTCTGCTCTGCCTTGATAAACTGCTCTACAAATTGAAATAGGTTGGTGGCTTTGGCGTTGGGGTCTTCAATCCTTCCACAACGTATTGCCATTTGTTCTTTGAACAGCTCCGGGGTTAGGTCTCTGCCGTAGTCGTAGTCCACAAAGATTTCCTGGGCGATTTCTGCAAAGCGTTCCAGGCGTTGGTTTATATCCCGGTGCTCATCTTCTTTGCCCCGTACTTGCTTTACCCGTTGGCGCTTGGGGTTCCAGTGCTTGGTTTCAATATTGATAGAGGTTGAAAAGTGGGTGCGCCTTCCGTTGATGTTAAACCGTAGTTGTATCAGACATTGACCGTTTGGGCGGCGGTTAATGATCTGGTAACGGGGGGTTGGTATTTTCGGGCGGTATGGCTTCATTTATTCGATGTTTAGAACAAATATATAAACACCTGCCTAAACTCCAAAATGCCTAAATGAAACAAGGTTCACACGTGCTGAATTAGTTAAAATATTATTTATTGTGCTGTTAATGTGTAATATATATATTGTAGATTGTTATCTATTATAGATGTTCAAAAAACTCTCACGCTACAAAGCCTTCACCGTTTTCGGTGAAGGCTTTCGTTTTTACAGCCCCATTCCACCGGTATGTATTACTTCTATGTCCTCTACAGCCTGAA
>PR_CR_10_Liq_1_inCRDRAFT_1002205_pt1 | contig 10040 bp, 8 predicted proteins | sample PRCRCaboRojoPR_3_FD_10241 | JGI IMG/M metagenome (IMG submission 10241) | reverse complement strand
CATTGGTGAAGGTGCCGTCCTTTTCCAGGAAGGACGAGCCGGGCAGGAAGACATGGGCGTAATTCGCGGTTTCGTTCAGGAACAGGTCATGGACGATCACGCATTCCATCGCCGCAAGGCCCGCGGCCACGTGTTTCGTGTCCGGGTCCGATTGCAGGATATCCTCGCCCTGGCAGTAAAGCCCCTTGAACGTGCCATCGACGGCGGCGTCCAGCATGTTGGGGATGCGAAGGCCCGGCTCCGGGTCGATCTCGACGCCCCAGGCCTGTTTGAAGAGGTCGCGCACCTCGGGATTCTTGACATGGCGATAGCCGGGCAATTCGTGCGGGAAAGACCCATGTCACAGGAGCCTTGCACGTTGTTCTGGCCGCGCAGCGGGTTCACGCCCATGCCATTGCCGCCGACATTGCCGGTCAGCATGGCCAGGTTGGCAATGCCCATCACGGTGGTGGAACCCTGGCTGTGCTCGGTCACGCCCAGCCCGTAATAGATCGAGCCGCGCCCGCCGGTGGCATAGGTGCGGGCCGCCGCGCGCAGGTCCTTCGCCGGCACGCCGGTCAGCATCTCCGTGGCTTCGGGGCTGTGCCGGGCATCGCTCACGAACTCCACGTAGTGCTGGAATTCATCCCAGTCGCAGCGTTCGCGGATATAGGCCTCGTCATAAAGGCCCTCGGTGACGATCACATGGGCCAGGGCGGTGACAACGGCCACGTTGGTGCCCGGCCGCAAAGCCAGGTGATGGGCGGCCTTGATGTGGTTCGATTTGACGAGGTCGATGCGGCGCGGGTCGATCACGATCAGTTTCGCGCCCTGACGCAGACGCTTCTTCAGGCGGCTGGCAAAGACCGGGTGGCCATCGGTCGGGTTGGCACCGATGACGATGGCGACGTCGGTTTCCTCGACGGAATCGAAGTCCTGCGTCCCGGCGCTGGTGCCATAGGTCTGGCCCAGCCCATAGCCGGTGGGTGAGTGGCAAACCCGCGCGCAGGTGTCGGTGTTGTTGTTGCCGAAGACCGCACGGGCCAGCTTCTGCACCAGGAAGGTTTCTTCGTTCGTGCAGCGGCTGGAGGTGATGACCCCGATGGACTTCTTGCCATACTTGTCCTGAAGCCCGCGCATCTTTTGAGCGGCAAAGCCGATGGCTTCTTCCCAGCTGACTTCGCGCCACGGCTCGTCGATGCTGTCGCGGATCATCGGGTTCAGGATGCGGTCGGCATGGTTGGCATAGCCATAGGCGAAGCGACCCTTGACGCAGCTGTGCCCCCGGTTCGCCTTGCCGTGCTTGTAGGGCACCATGCGGACAAGGTCGTCGCCCTGCAACTCGGCCTTGAAGGAACAGCCGACGCCACAATAGGCGCAGGTAGTGATGACGGACCGTTCTGGCGTGCCCATCTCGATCACGGATTTCTCCTGCAGGGTGGCAGTCGGGCAGGCCTGCACGCAGGCGCCGCAGCTGACGCAATCCGATGTCAGGAAGTCGTCGCCCGCCGCACCGGCGGAGACACGGCTGTCAAAGCCCCGGCCCTCGATGGTCAGCGCGAAAGTGCCCTGCACCTCTTCGCAGGCGCGCACGCACCGGCTGCAGACGATGCATTTGGACGGGTCATAGGTGAAATAGGGGTTGGAGTCGTCCTTGGGCAGGTATTGCGGGTTCACGTCGCCACCGGTGTCGCGCGCCTCGAAATGGTTCACGAAGCCGCCGGTCTTGGGTTCTTCGTAGCGCACGTCGCGCAGTCCGACGGCCCCGGCCATGTCCTGCAATTCGCAATCGCCATTGGCGGCGCAGGTCAGGCAATCCAGCGGATGGTCGGAAATGTACAATTCCATCACGCCTTTGCGGATCTTCCGAACCTTGGAAGATTGCGTATGGACAACCATGCCGTCCGCAACCGGTGTCGTGCAGGAGGCCGGCGTGCCCCGCCGCCCCTCGATCTCGACCACGCATAGGCGGCAGGACCCGAAGGCTTCTAGACTGTCGGTGGCGCAAAGCTTGGGCACCTGGATCCCGGCCTCGGCGCTGGCGCGCATCACGGATGTGCCCTCGGGCACCTGCACGTCGAACCCGTCGATTGTCAGCGTGACCATCTTGTCGGACTTGGAGGCGGGCGTGCCCATGTCCCGGTCGTCGGTGGGGATGATGAAATCTTTCATTCTGCGGCCTCCTTCCGGGTCGCGAAATCGTCGGGATAGTTTTCAAGCGCGGACATGACCGGATACGGGGTGAAGCCCCCCAGCGCGCAAAGCGATCCGTCTTTCATGGTCTCGCAGAGATCGACCAGCAGCTCTTTTGCGCCGCCATCGCCCTCGGCGATCCGGTCGATGGTCTCGACCCCGCGCACCGCGCCGATCCGGCAGGGCGTGCACTTGCCACAGCTTTCCACGGCGCAGAATTCCATCGCGAAGCGAGCCATTTGCAGCATATCCGCCGTATCGTCGAAAATCACGACCCCGGCATGGCCGATCAAGCCGCCCTGCCCGTCGAATTCCTCATAGGCAAAGGGCGTGTCGAATTTCGAGGGCGGCATATAGGCGCCCAGCGGGCCGCCCACCTGCACCGCCTTGACCGGGCGGCCCGTTGCGGTGCCACCGGCCACGTCATTGACCAGCTCACCCAGCGGCATGCCAAAGGCGGTTTCGAACAGGCCGCCATGCTTGACGTTGCCCGCGATCTGGATCGGCATCGTGCCCTTGGACCGACCCAGCCCGAAATCCGCGTAGTGTTGCGCGCCTTTCTCGAAGATCACCGGCACGGTGGCAAGGCTGATCACGTTGTTGACCACGGTGGGCTTGCCAAGGAAGCCTTCCAGGGCCGGCAGCGGCGGCTTGGCACGGACGATCCCCCGCTTGCCTTCGAGCGAGTTGAGCAGCGAGGTTTCCTCGCCGCAGACATAAGCCCCGGCACCCACGCGGATTTCCATGTCAAAGGCCCGGCCCGAACCGAGCACGTCCGCCCCAAGCAGGCCCCGTGCGCGGCCGATGCGGACGGCTTCGTTCATGACCTCGATGGCATCGGGATATTCCGAACGCAGGTAGACATAGCCCTTGGTCGCGCCCACGGCGAGACCGGCAATCGCCATGCCCTCGATCAGGGTGAAAGGGTCGCCCTCCATGATCATGCGGTCGGCAAAGGTGCCGCTGTCGCCCTCATCGGCATTGCAGACAATGTATTTCTGCTCGGCCTCGGCATCATGGACGGTCTGCCACTTGATGCCCGTGGGAAAGCCCGCACCGCCACGTCCGCGCAGACCGCTTTCCTTGACCTCGTCCACGATCTGCTGACCGGTCATGGCGATGGCCCGGCGCAGCCCGGTCAGCCCGCCATGGGCCTCGTAGGCGTCCAGGTCCAGCGGGTCGATCAGGCCGCAACGGGCAAAGGTCAGCCGCGTCTGACGGGCAAAGAAGGGGATGTCCTCGACCTTGCCCAGCCCCTCCAGCGTGCCATCCAGCAAGGCGGGCACATCGGCGGGGCTGACCGCGCCGAAGGCGCGGCGCGCGCCGCCCTCTTCGATCTCGACCAGCGGTTCCAGCCAGATCATGCCGCGCGTGCCGTTGCGGATCACGGTTACATCCAGGCCACGTGCCTCGGCCTCGGCCGCGATGGCGGCAGCGACGGCATCGGCGCCCAACGCCTTGGCGGCACTGTCACGGGGAACATAGATCTTCATGCCAGCGCCTCCTCGATCTTGGCCTCGTCTGCGCGCCCGATCACCCGGTTCCCGACCATGGCCGCCGGCCCGCAGGCGCAAAGGCCCAGGCAATAGACCGGCTCGACCGTGATCCGGCCATCGGGCGTGGTCTCGCCCCAGCCAATACCCAGCTTGCTCAGCACCCGTTCGGTCAGGGCGTTGGCGCCCACCGCCTGACAGGCTTCGGCGCGGCAAATCTTGAGCAGGTGATGCCCCGCCGGCTCCTTGCGGAAATCATGGTAGAAGCTGATGACGCCATGCACCTCGGCGCGGCCAAGGTTCAATTCNTCGGCGATCAGCGGCACGACNCCCTCGGGGATATGGCCAAAGGCCTCCATCACCGAATGCAGGATGGGCAGCATCGGCCCCTCTTGGCCGCGGTGGCGGGCAAAAATCTCGGCCATGGTCTCTGGCAGGGTGGGATCGCTCATGACGGGCGCCTTTCATGGGTCTACCCGCGCGTGATGCGGCAGGTTGCCCCATGAATCAATATCGACTTTCCGTTGGTCAATAGATTTCCCTATCAATCAACGCCACGGTCAGAAAGCGACCGTGCTTCGGCCAGAAGCGCCCTGAGGACCGGTGTCATGGGCTCGCGATGGGGCGCAATCAGCCCGACCACATGGGCCGCGTCCGGATTGACGATGGGCACGGCCTGCAAATCGCCGTCCTTGAGAAAGATCTCGGCCGCCTTGCGGGGCAGAATCGTCGCCCAGTCGCCGCGCAGAACATGGCTGATCAGCACGATGGTGGAGGATGATTCGACCTTTGGATCCACCGTGACCCCGGCTTCGGACAGGTGCTGGCTGATGATCCGGCGGTTCTGCATGTCCGGGGTCAGCAGGCAAAGCGGCACGCCGCCCAGATCGGCCCAGCCCAGCCCCGCGCGCAGCATCGGGTGGCCTTTGCGGGCGACCAGAACATAGCGTTCGGCATAGATCGGCTGGGTCGTGACCCGGCCCAGCGGTTCATTGTCCAGATAGGTCAGACCGGCATCGACCTGCAGGTTCTCGATCATCGACAGGATCTCGGTCGAGGTCCGCGACAGGACGGAAAAGCGCACGTTCGGATGGGTCCGGGCAAAGCCCTCGGTCAGGTCCGCGACCAGCGTCAGGGCGGTGGGGATCACGGCGATGCGCAGGTTGCCCGACAACCCCTCGCGGGCCATGCGCATCTCGTCACGCAAGGCGCGGCTGTCGGCGACGATCCGGCGCGCCCAGTCCAGCGTGCGCTGGCCCTCGGGCGTCAGCCCCCGATAGCGCGACCCGCGCCAGACAAGCATGACGCCCAGCTGATCCTCAAGCTGCTTGATCGCCGCCGACAGGGTCGGTTGGGTCACGCCCATCGCCTCGGCCGCCTTGCCGAAATGCTCTTCCCGTGCCAGCGCGATGAACATTTCCAATTTGTCGATCATAGGGCGCCCTTTCGATAGATGCGCCCTATCGTAGCGAGGTCAGGCGAAATCGACAAACTTGTTGAAAGGCATTTCCCGCAGCCGGGTGCCGGTGGCGGCGAAGATCGCCCCGGCAAGCGCGGGCGCGGCGGGTGGCACGGGCGGCTCGCCGATGCCCCGCACGTGATCGCCGTTTTCCAGCCCGCGCACCTCGATCTGAGGCGCCTGGAACAGGCGCATGCCCTCGAAGCTGTAGAAGTTGTCCTGCTCGGCGATGCCGTCGCTATAGGTGATCTCGCAATTCATCGCGTGACCAAGGCCGAAGATGACGCCGCCCTGAACAAGATTCTCGAAATTCACCGGGTCCAGCACGCGGCCTACCTCGGCGGCGACCCAGACCTTGTCGATGCGGATACCGCGATCGGTGTTCGTCACTTCGACCACCTCGGCGGTATGCACGCCGAAGGACCGGGTCAACGCCACGCCGCGCCCCTTGCCGTTGCCCAGCGGGCCGGACCACCCGGACATATCGCCCACGGCCTCCAGCACGGCGCGGGCCAGCGGATCGTCACACAGGCGCAGACGTTCTTCCAAAGGGTCAGCCCCGGCGGCATGGATCAACTCATCCAGCGCCGCGTTGTAGAAAAACCCGTTCGATGAGGCCCCGACCGACCGCCAGGAACTGATCGGCGCCAGATCGGGCGCGCGATAGCCGGTGACACGTTGGTTCGGGATGGCAAAGGGCTGTTCCCAGGCCCCGGCGACGATCTGGCTGTCGGGGCCGGGCACGCTCAGCCCCTGCCGCGACATCTGCGAGCCCATGACCGAGGGCATGGCGATGCCCAGATCGAGGCTGTCCACCCGGCCATCACGCACCGTGCCGCGCAACCGCGCCATGGCGATCTGACGCGGGAAATCATGCATCATGTCCTCTTCGCGCGAATAGGTCAGCTTGACCGGCGTTCCCTTCATTTGCACGGCTATCTCGGCGGCCTGCTTGACCACCTCGTCCTCCAGACGATGGCCGAAACTCCCGCCGATCATCAGCACATGCACCGTCACCTGATCGGGGTCCAGACCGGCGATCTTCGCCACGTTCTGCTGAACAAACCGGGGCACCTGCGTGCCGGTCCAGACCTCGGCGCCGTCCTCGTCGATGCGCACGATGGCGTTGATCGGCTCCAGCGGGGCGTGGGCCAGGTAGGGCGCGCGATACTCGGCCTCGACCAGCTCGGCGACGTTCCGGGCGGCCTCCACATTGCCATCGTCGCGCTTGCGGCTGTCCTGGGTCTCGGGGGTGAAGCTGTCGGACAGGGCCTTCCAATGCTCTTCCATCGTGGCAGGCATGGGTGACGGGCCCCAATCGGCCTGCACGGCGCGGGCGGCCTGAATGGCGCGCCAGGTGTTGTCGGCGACAACGCCGACGCCGCCGGTGATCGGCACCACCGCTTTGACCCCGCGCATGGCTTCGGCCTCGCTTGCGTCAAAGCCATTCAGCGCCCCGCCCTGATGCGGGTTGAGCAGCACGGTGGCGTGAACCATGCCCTCGACCTGCATGTCGATCCCGTAATCCTGCGTCCCCGTGGATTTCGCCACGATATCAAGGCGCTGCATGGGTTTGCCGAGGATACGCCAATCGGCCGGGTCCTTGATCTCGGCATCCTGCACCGGGTCCAAGCCGGCCGCGGCCGCAGCCAACCGGGTATAGGGCAAGGCGGTGCTGTCCGGCAGGATCACTGCCCCGCCCTCGGTGCGCAATTCGCCCACATCAAGGCCGGTTTCCTGCGCCGCGGCCAGTTTCAGCGTCTCGCGGGCCGAGGCCCCGGCCTGCCGCAGCTTGAGATAGGCATCCGGCACCGTGGTCGACCCGCCTGTCATCTGCAGGCCGATGAATTTCATCGAGGCGTTCACAACCCCTTCGGCCATGCCGCGCACCATGCCATCGCTCGGCACCATGAACTCCGCCGCCTCTTCAGCGAGCGCGCCGTTCCAATAGGCGGCCGAGGGCGGGCCGGGGTCGACCGCGACCTGCTCCAGCTCGATATCCAGCTCTTCCGCGATCAGCGCGGCCTGCACGTGGTAGGCACCCTGCCCCTTGTCGGCGCGCGGGGTGATCAGCGTCACGCCCTCCGCGTCGATCTTCACATAGGGTGTCAGCGCCGCCGCCCCCTCGGGCAAGTCATCCTGCAACGGATTGGCATAGGGGGTGCGATAGCGCCAGATGCCGAAGGCGACGCCCCCGGCCACGGCGACCGAGCCGACGAGAAAGGAGCGGCGGGCGATTTTTCCGATACGCGACATGGGCTTAGGCCTCCTGCAACTTGGCGGCGGCGGTTTTCACGGCGGCACGGATACGGGTGTAGGTGCCGCACCGGCACAGGTTTCCGCCCATGGCGTCGTCAATGTCCTGATCGGTCGGATCAGGAGCATAGGACAACAAGGCCGCCGCCTGCATGATCTGGCCCGACTGGCAATAGCCGCATTGCGCCACCTGGTGTTCGATCCAGGCCTCTTGCACCGCGTGCAGCGCCTGTGGCGTGCCCAGCCCCTCGATCGTCGTGACCGGCCCCCAGACATCGGCGGCGGCAACCTGGCAGGACCGCTGCGCCTCGCCGTCGATATGGACAGTGCAGGCACCGCACTGGGCCACGCCGCAGCCGTATTTCACGCCCGTGTATCCCAGTTCCTCGCGCAGGACCCACAAAAGCGGCATGTCCGGTTCGACATCGACCTCGTGCTCTGTTCCGTTCACGGTGAGTTTCATCGCCGCACTCCCTGTCGTTCCTTTCACCCCAAGGTAGTGGAACCGACGGCGAATGCCATAGACCTCGTTGCGCCACCGGCAGAAAGTGACGCAAGGACAAGCGGACCGGTCTAGCCGAACATGGCCCGCAGGTCCGTCGTCTGTTCCCGCCCGATCCGGGCCTTGTGGTCGCGCAGGAAGTCCCCCGCCGCGCGCCGTCCGGCCTGTTTCAGCTGGCCGATTACCGAGGGAACCGCGACCAGTTTGGTCGCGACAGACAATTCGTTCATCAACCCATCATCGGCGATCATATGCACCAGCGGGCGTTTCATCGCGCCCTCGGCGATGGTCCCCTGATCCTGCAGGCGCTGGACGAAGTCGATGGCGCGGAGTTCCCGCAAAAGCGAGGAATTGAAGCTGATCTCGTTGATCCGGTTCTGAATCTCGGGCGGTGTTCGGGGCAGCGCTTCGCGGTGCAGCGGATTGATGTTCACGACGACGATATCCTGCGGCAGGTCCGGTGCGAACAGCGGGAAAAGCGCCGGGTTGCCGGTATAGCCGCCGTCCCAGAACGCTTCCATGTTGCCCGTTTCGGGATCCTCCATCTCGACCGCCTGAAACAGGGTCGGCAGGCAGGCCGAGGCGAGAATCGCATCGGTTGTGATCCGGTCCCCGGAAAAGACACGGATCTTGCCGTCGCGCACCTGCGTGGCACACACGAAGAACTCGGGTCCCTCATGGGCACAGACCCGGCCGAAATCGAACTTCTCGACAACCGGTGTCAGCGGATTGCGATAAAGCGGCCCCCAGCCATAGGGCGACATCATCCGGCCGACCATGTCGGTCCAGACATAGGCCGGGGAATACTCGACCGACCGGCTGACATGGCCCGGATCCGGCAGCCAGGCCTGCATCCAGTCGGTCAGCCCCTCGGTCTTGATCGCGCCGATCTGTTCCCAGAGCCAGTCAAGATTTTCGCGCGCCCCGGCCCGGCCACCGGCAAGCAGACCCGATTTCAGCGCGGCCCCGTTCATCGCCCCCGCCGAAGTGCCCGAGATCGCGGCGATCTCGATCTCGTCCTCCTCCAGCAGCCGGTCCAGAACGCCCCAGGTAAAGGCCCCGTGCGCCCCGCCGCCCTGCAGGGCGAGGTTGATGCGCAGCGGCTGGCTCATAGCGCGGTCCAGCCGCCATCGACGGAAATCGAGGTGCCGGTGATCTGCGCGGCCGCGTCAGAGCACAGAAAGATCGCCGTGCCGCCCATCTGTTCGACGGTGGCGAAATCCTTGGACGGCTGGCGCTTGAGCATCACGTCACGGATCACGCTCTCGCGGTCCATGCCGTATTCCTTCATCGTATCCGGGATCTGCGCCTCGACCAGCGGCGTCAGCACATAGCCGGGGCAGATCGCGTTGGCGGTGATCGGCTCTTCGGCGGTTTCCAGCGCCACGGTCTTGGTCAGGCCCATGATCCCGTGCTTGGCCGCGACATAGGCGGATTTGTAGGGAGAGGCCGTCAGCCCGTGGGCCGAGGCCACATTGACGATACGCCCCCAGCCTGCCGCGCGCATCATCGGCAAGGCAGCAGCTGTGGTGTGAAAGGCCGAGCTGAGGTTGATGGCGATGATCGCGTCCCACTTCCGGGTGGGAAAGTCCTGGATCGGGGCGACATGCTGGATGCCGGCATTGTTCACCAGGATATCACAGGCCCCCGCCTGTTCGATCAGCGCACGGCACTGGTCGGGTTCGGACATGTCGGCCTGAACATAGCGCGCGCTGACCCCGTGGTCCTTGGCGATCTCCTCGGCAAGCGCGTGATCCTCACGCTCATCGGTATAGGAATTGAGCACGACATCCGCCCCCGCCCCGGCCAGTTCGCGGGCGATGCCCAGCCCGATCCCCGAGGTCGACCCGGTGATGATGGCGGTCTTTCCGGTCAGCGATATGGTGTAGGACATGGCGCGGCTCCTTATTGCTGCTTTGCAGCAAACCTATCGCCTCGGCGCGGCATTGCCAGAGGGAATTCGGAAGATCACGCGGATTTCGGCAATGCAAACAGGGCGGGGCGGCCGAGCGTGGCCGTGTGGTGCCCCCAGAGAGACTCGAACTCCCGACCCACTGATTACAAATCAGTTGCTCTACCAGCTGAGCTATAGGGGCACGAAGGATCGTCTAGCGCGCGGCGCGGTCTGGCGCAAGCCTTGCCGTTCCCGTTCCGCCCC
>PR_CR_10_Liq_1_inCRDRAFT_1002204_pt1 | contig 10043 bp, 8 predicted proteins | sample PRCRCaboRojoPR_3_FD_10241 | JGI IMG/M metagenome (IMG submission 10241) | reverse complement strand
CTGCCGAATGGCTGATGCTGCAAGGCGAGGTCAGCCAGATTCCATCGGCCGACCGCCTGCTGATCGAGACCTTTCCCCATGAGGGCCGGGAGCATCTGTGCCTATACGGTTTTGCCGGGCAGAACGCGCATCGCACGCTGGGCCTGATCCTGACCCAGCGTATGGAGGCGGCGGGGCTTTCGCCGCTGGGCTTCGTCGTGACCGATTACGCGCTGCTGATCTGGGGGCTCGAACCCGTGGACGATCCCGCCGCATTGCTGGACCCGACGGATATGCGTGCCGGGCTTGATCAGTGGTTGCAGGGCAATGCGGTGATGAAACGCAACTTTCGCGGGGTGGCCACCATTGCGGGCTTGATCGAAAAAAACATCCCCGGCCCGAAGAAAACCGGGCGGCAGGCGACGTTTTCCTCGGATATCCTTTACGACACGCTGGCGAAATACGATCCAGAGCACCTCTTGATGCGCATCACCCGGGACGAAGCCCTGCATGGGCTGGTGGATTTCGGACGCATCGAGGACATGCTGGCGCGTATCGCCGGGATTGACCACAGGCGGTTGTCCCGTGTTTCACCGCTCGCTGCACCTTTGTTCCTGGAACCGGGCAAGGTGCCGATCGTCGGAGAGGGCCGCGAGCGGTTGATGGCCGCTGAAACCGAACGACTGATGGCCGAGGCGGGCTTGAGCGCACTATGACCTTGCGGGCCAGGCCGGGTTGGGCCAAGTCGGGCGCCATGTCACACCATGTTCTCGATCTGGCGGGCCAGACCCTGCATGCCTGCGCGGATGGCAGCCTGTTCTGGCCCGACCAGGGCCTGCTTTGTGTCTCGGACCTGCATCTTGGAAAGTCCGAACGCATCGCGCGTCGTGGTGGTGGCCTGTTCCCGCCCTACGAAACCCAAGAAACCCTCGCACGTCTGGACCGCGCAATAAGCGAGAATGACCCGTCCTGCGTGATCTGCCTTGGGGACAGTTTCGATGATCTCGATGCGGCTTCGGGTCTGGCCGAGGATGCGCGGTTGCATCTGTCGCGCCTTCAGGCCGGGCGGGACTGGATATGGATCGAAGGCAACCACGACCCCGGCCCGATCGATCTCGGCGGGACGCACCTGTCGGAACTGGCCATTGGCGAACTTGCCTTTCGCCATGTCGCCACCCCGGCGGTGCCCGAGATTTCCGGCCATTACCATCCCAAGGCACGGGTATCGGGCATGGTCTCGGCGCGACCCTGCTTCCTTGCCGACAAGACCCGCCTGATCCTGCCCGCGTTCGGCGCCTATACCGGCGGTCTGCGTGTTACAGACCCGGTCCTCGCCACGATGATGCAGGCCGATGCGATCGCTGTGCTTACGGGCCAACGCGCCTTGCCCGTGCCGATGGCAGCGCTGGGAACGGGGCGGCGCTAGTCTGGCAGGAAACCGGCATTCACGAGATTGGGTCGGTATTTCGGCCCGACAGGTAAGGTGTCCCCGGAATACAGCACCACCCGTTCGCGCGCCCCGCTGATCTGGACCCCTTTGATATCCCGCAGGGCGACCCAATGCGAACGATGGACACAGAATCCCCGCGTTTCGTCCATCTCGGCAACGGCATCACGCAGCCGCATGCGCAACCGCAGGCTCTGGCCGTCCGACAATCGCACCATGACATGATGGTCCGCGGAACTGAGACGGATCACATGGGCGTCACCGACATTCGGCAAACGATCATAGAAGCGGTCGCGGCGCGGCACTGGGGCCGGAGACGTTTCCGTGATGGCCTGCCGCAGACTTGACACCATTAACGCCGAGGCAACGACCAGGGTTGTCGTATAGACCGGGTTCGGCGGCATCCCGAGCGAGGCAAGCCACAGGTAGATCAACGGCGCATACAACATGCCCAGCAGCGCGGAAACCAAGACGGTTTCCTGTCCTTGGCTGATGTCCCGGGGGATCAGCCTCAGACAACCGCGGAAAAGAATGGCCAGCACCGCGCCACCCCCCACAAGAAGGCACCATGTGATGACCTTTTGCAGTGTCGGGAACTCCGAGATGGCAGTGAAAGGGTCGGCGAGAAGGGCCAGAACAACAAGCCCGAAAGATATGCCCCAAGACGGCCGGGTTTCGGACAGAAGACCAGTAATTTCGCGACAAAAATCGCGCCAAACATGACGCATGAACATAACCGCCCCTTGCACACTCTACTCAACAATCGAATGATATCGATGCCATTCCGCCGCCAAGTTAGACCGGGTCATCAAGATGAGCAAATCCTCAGGTTCAGGAAAAGTCGTGCATCATGTCGCACGCAGCTTTGCCGCCCAATCCATGATGGAAACCCTTGGCGCGACATTGCAGCAGGCCGCGGATGGCATGGCCGAGATCACGGCCCCGATCGGCCCCGGCGTTCGTCAGCAGGCGGGTTTTGGCCATGCCGGGCTGACCTTTTCCATCGGCGACAGCGCGGCGGGCTACGCGGCCCTTTCGCTCTTGCAGCCCGACGAAGAGGTTCTGACAACCGAGATGAAAATCAACCTGGTCGCTCCGGCCAAGGGCGACTACCTGCGCGCACGGGGCCGGGTCGAGAAGCCCGGACGGCGGCTGATGGTCGTGACCGCGCGGGTCGAGGCAGTCACGGGCGACAAGGACACCCTCGTCGCCCTTCTGCAAGGCACGATGCTGCCGCTCAGGCCGTAAGGCCTTCGGGCTCGGCCAGGCCATTGGCGCGGCAGCAGGCGGTCACCGTATTGGCCAGCAGGCAGGCAATGGTCATGGGTCCAACCCCGCCGGGCACGGGCGTGATCGCACCGGCCACCTCGGCACAGCTGTCATAGTGGCAATCGCCCACCAGCCTGCCCTTTCCGCCCTCTTCCTCGGGCGGCAGGCGGTTGATGCCCACGTCGATCACCGTTGCGCCGGGCTTGATCCAGTCACCCGGCACCATTTCGGGCCGTCCCACAGCCGCGACGACAATATCGGCGCCGCGCACGACGCCGGGCAGGTCCTTGGTGCGGGAATGGGCGATCGTCACGGTGCAGCTGTCGCCCAGAAGCAACTGCGCCATCGGTTTGCCGACGATGTTCGACCGACCGACGACAACCGCATTCATCCCCGACAGGCTGCCGTGGTGGTCGCGCAGCATCATCAGGCAGCCCAACGGCGTGCAGGGGACCATGCTTTTCTGGCCCGTGCCCAACAGCCCGACATTGGAGATATGGAACCCATCGACGTCCTTGGCCGGGTCGATGGAATTGATGACCAAATCCTCGTTGAGGTGACCCGGCAGCGGCAATTGCACGAGGATGCCATGCACGCTGGGGTCATTGTTCAGCTGGTCGATCAGGGCCAGAAGATCGGCCTCGGAGGTATCGGCTTCCAACTTGTGCTCGAAGCTGTTCATGCCAACCTCGACCGTCTGCTTGCCCTTGGACCGGACATAGACCTGGCTGGCAGGGTCTTCCCCCACAAGCACCACGGCGAGGCCCGGGGTGATCCCGTGTTCTTCCTTCAGGCGTGCCACATGGCCCGCCACCTTCTCGCGCACCGTGGCCGCGAAAGCCTTGCCGTCGATCACCTTGGCCGTCATCTCATACCTCCGTATTGGCGTATTGGGCTGCGTAGTGCTCTTTCTGGAGCCGCGTCGCAAGCACCGCGTTCTGCATCAGGATCGCCACGGTCACCGGGCCGACCCCGCCGGGCACCGGCGTGATCCAGCCCGCAACCTCGGCGCAGCTTTGGAAATCGGCGTCGCCCACCGTGCGTGGGCCATCAGGCGTGTCCACCCGGTTGATGCCGATATCGATCAGCGCCGCGCCGGGCTTCAACATGTCGCCGGTCACCAACCCCGGCTTGCCCACGGCCACGAAAACCGCGTCCGAGGCGCGGCTGTGCATGGCAACCGAGCGGGTCATGTGGTGGCAGACCGTCACCGTCGCGCCCAGCCCCATCAGCAGGAAGGCGATGGGTTTACCGACGATCTCGGAATGGCCGATCACGGTCACGTCCAGCCCTTCGAGCGTCAGCGGCAGGGTCTTGAGGATTTCCACCGCCGCGACGGCTGTGCAGGGCCCAAGGGCCAGGTCGTTATAGACGATGTTGCCGATGGACGCGGGATGCATCCCTTCCACATCCTTCAGCGGATGCACGGCCTTTTGCAACGCTTTGACCGGGATGTGGTCCGGCAATGGCCGCTGGATGATGATGCCGTTGACGCGCGGGTCGGCGTTCAGCCCCTGAAGCACGCCCACCAGCTGCTCCATGGAAATCGAGGCGTCGTAGTTGCGCGCCTCGAACTGCACCCCGGCGCTTTCCGCGCTGCGCTGCTGGTTGCGGACATAGAGCTCGGCCGCGGCGGTGTCGCCAACGGAAATCGAGACCAGCCGCGGCTGCCAGCCCTCGGCGGCCAACGCCCCGGCCTCTTGCGCGATCTCGGCCCGCATCTTCACGGCGATGGACTTGCCATCAATCAGGGCAGCGCGATGGGTGGATGTCATGAAACCCTCTCAAAGGGACGGTGGGCGGGGCGCATTGCCTCCCCCGCCAGGGGGGAGGCAACAGGGTCGTCACACCGGATCAGAACAGGCCTTCGATCAGGCCTTCTTCGTTCAGACGGATGTTTTCCGAGGCCGGCACGCGGGGCAGGCCCGGCATGGTCATGATCTCGCCGCAGATGACGACGATGAAGCCGGCCCCGGCCGACAGCCGAACCTCGCGCACCGGCACCGAATGACCGGTGGGCGCGCCACGGCGGTTGGGGTCGGTGGTGAACGAATACTGGGTCTTGGCCATGCAGACCGGCAGGTTGCCGTATCCGGCCTCTTCCCATTCCTTCAGCTGGTTGCGGATCTTGGCATCGGCCAGCACCTCGTCGGCGCGGTAGATCGCGGTGGCGACACGCTCGATCTTCTCGAACAGGCCGAGGTCATCGCGGTAGAGCGGTGCGAACTGGCTGGCGCCACTATCGGCGATCTCGGCCACCTTACGGGCCAGATCTTCGGAGCCTTCCGAACCCAGCTCCCAGTGGCGCGAGAGCACCGCTTCGGAGCCTTGGGTTTCCACGTAGTCTTTCACGGCCTGGATCTCGGCATCGGTGTCGGTAACGAAGTGGTTGATGGCCACGACAACCGGCACGCCGAACTGCTTGAGGTTGCCGATGTGACGGCCAAGGTTGGCGCAGCCTTCCTTCACCGCCTCGACGTTTTCCTCACCCAGATCGGCCTTGGCCACGCCGCCGTTCATCTTCATCGCACGCACCGTGGCAACCAGCACCACCGCGTCGGGCGAGAGGCCCGCCTTGCGGCACTTGATGTTCATGAACTTCTCGGCCCCGAGGTCGGCGCCGAACCCGGCTTCGGTCACGACGTAATCGGCGATGTTCAGCGCCGTCGTCGTCGCGATGACCGAGTTGCAGCCATGGGCGATGTTGGCGAACGGCCCGCCATGCACGAAGGCGGGGTTGTTTTCCAGCGTCTGCACCAGGTTCGGCTGCATCGCGTCCTTCAGCAGCACGGTCATGGCACCATCCGCCTTGATGTCGCGGCAGTAGATCGGCGACTTGTCACGGCGATAGGCGACGATCATGTCACCCAGACGTTTCTCAAGGTCATTGAGGTCCGTCGCCAGGCACAGGATCGCCATGACTTCCGAGGCCACGGTGATGTCGAAACCGGTCTGGCGCGGGAAGCCGTTGGCCACGCCACCCAGAGAGGTCACCGTGTCGCGCAGGGCGCGGTCGTTCATGTCCATGACCCGGCGCCAGCTGACCCGGCGCTCGTCGATCTCCAGCTCGTTGCCCCAGTAGATGTGGTTGTCGATCATCGCCGAGAGCAGGTTATGCGCGGCGGTGATGGCGTGGAAATCGCCGGTGAAGTGCAGGTTCATGTCTTCCATCGGAACGACCTGCGCCTTGCCGCCCCCGGCCGCGCCGCCCTTCATGCCGAAGTTCGGCCCCAGGGATGCCTCGCGGATACAGATCGCGGCCTTCTTGCCGATCCGGTTCAGACCGTCGCCCAGACCCACCGTGGTGGTGGTCTTGCCCTCGCCCGCCGGGGTCGGGTTGATGGCGGTGACCAGGATCAGCTTGCCCTTGGCATTGCCCTTGACGGAGTTGATGAACTCCTGGCTGACCTTGGCCTTGTCGTGGCCGTATGGCAGCAGGTGGTCGCTGTCGATGCCCAGTTTTGCGCCAATCTCCTGGATCGGTTTCTTGTTGGCCTCGCGGGCGATTTCGATGTCGGTCTTGAATGCCATTGGTGCGGTCTCTTCCCTATGGTCGGCCCCGGCGGGGCGCTTGGTCACGTGTTGGCACACCCTAATCACGACATGGGAGGTCGTTGCGCCGCGATTGCGACATTTTCGCACCCGGAATCGTCGGTCGGGGAAATGGCTGTTTCCGATAGGAACGCTTTTGCGCCTCTCAGGGGGCCCAGGCCCGCTGATCGGGGATATGCAGGCGCAACCGGTCTCCAAGGCCAAGCACCCCCGGCCGTTCGACCCATGCCGTCACCCCGCGCCGCCCCTTGGCCGCGGTCTTGAAGGCCTTGCCATGGCCGGGATGCGCGCGCTCGACGCTCAGCCCGGGCTGGTGGCAGGGACGGTTCTGCATGTCGATGACCAGCGTCGTGCCGTTTTCCGCCTGCAGCCGCGAGGACGGCGGCAGATGGCTGAAATCCGCAAGCCCCTCGACCACCACCGTCGCGCCGAGCAAGGTCGGGTCCAGCGCGTCCAGCCCGATCTCGGCGGCGATCGCGTCAAGCTCTTCGGCGCTGACAAGGCTAAGCTGACGGGTATTGGCGATCTCGGTGCCTTTGGGGTGTTGCGCCGTGACGCGGCTGCACGAAGGCCGGGTGCGCCCGGCATAGGGCACATCATCCAGCAGCCCCTCAAAACCCAATTCCAACCGGTCGCGGGCCACGCCGCTGACGGCGGCTTCCGTGCGCTCGGACATATGGCCCAGCCAGGTGATCGTGGCGTGATGGTCTGTCGGGATAAGGGCCGGCATGGCAAAGCCTTCGGTGGTCTCGTTTACGGCATCGTCAGCCGTAATGGGCCCCGGCGCAAGCCCGGTAAATGAAAAGCCCCGCCAGATTGGCGGGGCTTTCGCATCGGGTCAGGCCGAGGGCTCGGGTTCAGGCTCCGGGCCCTTGGGCTTGCGGCCCTTCGTCTTGGGAATGGCGGTGACGGAACTGCCGCTGGTGGGCGGCGTGTCATCCGCATCGTCATCCCGGTTCAGCGGCTCGCCATTGATCACCTTGGTGATCTCGTCGCCGGTCAGGGTCTCGTATTCCAGCAAGCCCTGGGCCAGGCGTTCCCACTCATCCTTGTGCTCGGTCAGGATGCGCTTGGCTGTCTCGTAGCCCTCGTCGATCAGTTCCTTGACCTTCTGGTCGATGATCTTCTGGGTTTCGGGGCTGTGATTGGTGCCACCGCCATAGGCGCCCAGGTAGGATTCCTGTTCGTTGGCATAGTCCACGTGGCCCAGTTCCTGATCATAGCCGAACTGCGTGACCATGGCGCGCGCGATCTTGGACACCTGCTGGATGTCCGAGGTCGCCCCGGAGGTCACGTTGTCGGGGCCGAACTTCAGCTCTTCGGCCACCTTGCCGCCCATCGCCATGGCGATCTTGGACTTGTACTTGCGGAAGGTCACGGACAGCTGATCACGTTCGGGCAGCGACAGGACAAGGCCCAGCGCCCGGCCACGCGGAATGATCGTGGCCTTGTGGATCGGGTCATGCTGCGGGACGTTCAGCCCGACGATGGCATGGCCCGCCTCGTGATAGGCAGTCAGCTGCTTTTCCTCTTCGGTCATGACCATGGAGCGGCGTTCGCTGCCCATCATGACCTTGTCCTTGGCGTTCTCGAAATCGATCATCGTCACGAAACGTCGGCCGACCCGCGCCGCCATCAGCGCGGCCTCGTTCACCAGGTTGGCGAGGTCGGCGCCCGAGAAGCCGGGCGTGCCACGGGCGATGATGCGCAGATCCACATCGGGGCCAAGCGGCACCTTGCGGGCATGCACGCCGAGGATCTTCTCGCGNCCCTTGATGTCGGGGTTGGGCACCTGCACCTGNCGGTCGAAGCGGCCCGGACGCAGAAGCGCGGGGTCCAGAACGTCGGGGCGGTTGGTCGCGGCCACGATGATGATGCCTTCGTTGGCCTCGAACCCGTCCATTTCCACCAGAAGCTGGTTCAGCGTCTGTTCGCGTTCGTCATTGCCGCCACCATAGCCCACGCCACGGGACCGGCCCACGGCGTCGATCTCGTCGATGAAGACGATGCAGGGCGCATTCTTCTTGGCCTGTTCGAACATATCGCGGACACGGCTGGCGCCAACACCCACGAACATCTCGACAAAGTCCGAACCCGAGATGGTGAAGAAGGGCACGCCCGCTTCACCCGCGATGGCGCGCGCCAGAAGCGTTTTACCGGTACCCGGAGGACCCACCAGCAGGGCGCCTTTGGGGATCTTGCCGCCGAGGCGGCTGAATTTCTGCGGGTTGCGCAGGAATTCGACAATTTCTTCCAGCTCTTCCTTGGCCTCGTCGATCCCAGCAACCTCGTCAAAGGTGACGCGGCCGTGCTTTTCGGTCAGCAACTTGGCCTTGGACTTGCCGAACCCCATGGCCCCGCCTTTGCCGCCGCCCTGCATCCGGTTCATGAAGTAGATCCAGACACCGATCAGCAGCAGGAACGGCAAGAGGCCAAGCAGGAAGGTCGCGAAACCGGATTGCTCCTGCGGACGCGCCTCGACAGCGACGCCGTTGTCGATCAACAGGTTGGTGACCTCGGCATCCGACGGCGCGATGGTCACGTAGCTGCGGTCATCCGAGCCGCGATAATACAGCTTTTCCCCGTCCATCGTGACCTCTGTCACGGTGCCGGATTCCACGGACTGGACGAATTGCGAATAGCTTCTGGAACTGCTGCTGCTTGTCGCCTGATCCCCGCCGAACAGCTGGAACAGGGCGAGAATGATGATGAACAGCACGACCCAGAAGGCCAGATTGCGCGCGTTTCCCACGGCGACACTCCTCGTGATTTCGGTGACGGGCGCCCCGGGCGCCTTGGTCATTGGTCTAAAATAGAGACTGTGACCGGTTCTTCAATGCGAAAGCAGGTAAGATGCAAAAGACGTGACAATCCGCGCAGTCCAATCCGGATTGTACCCTGCAAGGGGCGCTGCGATCAGCGCCCCATCCTGCCAGACCGCGGGCGACGCCATGAGCGACGCGCGTGGCAGGCCCGTTTCACGCCAGTCGGGACAGTCTTTCACCGCCACGCCCAGCGCCGCGATATGCAGGTCGTCGGCATGCGGCCCATCCAGCTGCCAGCGCCCATCCCAAACCTCGGTCGTTGGGCAGGTCGCCGCACGCACTGCATTATATTCCCGTGTGACCCGGATAGCGGTGTCGTCCCGGGTCAGTAGACATCCCGACAGCGTGTGCTTTTGTGCCGTCGCCAGCGTGGCGTCCATCTCCAGCATGGCGGTGTAGCGGGGCGCATATTCCGCCCCGGAGCACCAGCGCATCGCCGCAGTCAGGATGCGGCGCTTGATTTCAGGACGCAGCGATCCGGCATCACCACCTGTTTGCAACAACAGGTCGCCGCGATCCTCGACAACGCGGGTCCGCGCAGCCTCACGGGTGAAATGATCGAGCGTGTTGCGCGCCACCTGCAGATTAAGGGCCGAGTCCATGATCGTTTCCGCGTCAATGCCCAAAGGCGCCAGCGCCTGCAGCGCCTTGCGGGCCCGAACCCTGTCAAAGCGTTCATCCTCNTTCGACGGATCGTCGCACCAGCGAATCTTGTGCCTTTTCAGGTAATCCCGCAGCTCTGCCCGGCCGACTTGCCACAGCGGACGCGTCCAGAAGACGCCATCGCGTTCGAACCGCTGATCCATGGCGGCAAGACCATCCAACCCGGACTTTCGCGCAAGTCGCAGTAGGAAGGTTTCGGCCACGTCGTCGGCCGTATGCCCGAGGGCGACGCCACCAATCGCATTCGCCCGCGCCCAGTCACCGATCAGGCGATAGCGGGCGTTGCGGGCATTGGCTTGCAGGTTCCC
>PR_CR_10_Liq_1_inCRDRAFT_1002202_pt1 | contig 10052 bp, 6 predicted proteins | sample PRCRCaboRojoPR_3_FD_10241 | JGI IMG/M metagenome (IMG submission 10241) | reverse complement strand
GGGGGTAGGTGACGTCCGGATCGGCGGCCGCGACCGGGACGGGATCGCCACCGTCGGGGAGGAACGCGGCCGCGTCGAGGGGGGCGTCGCAGACCGCGACGCTCGCGTCGCCCGGCAGCGCGCCGGTCACCTCGAGGGTCGTCCCGGGAGCGCCGCTCGTGGGGGTGACGTCGTCGACGTACGCCGTTACGGCGTCGGGGGGGTCCTGCGGTGCGACGGCACCCGACCCACCCCCTCCCGAGCAGGCGACGAGGCCGCTCCCGAGGGCGACGAGCAGGACGAGGCGGCGGAGGGGATGGATGGGGGACGTAGGGCCGCGATACAACATGGACGTTACCCTACCGCAACACACACGCGACGTGCACGAAGAAAGGGGGACCCAAGGGGTCCCCCGATTCGGGCTGGGACGGCGCGTCGCGTCAGCCGAAGCGACCGCTGATGTACCGCTCGGTCATCTCGTGCTGCGGGTTCGTGAAGATCCGTTCGGTGGGGCCCTCCTCGATGAGGACCCCGAGGTGCATGAACGCCGTCCGGTCGGACACGCGGCCCGCCTGCTGCATGTTGTGCGTGACGATGATGACGGTGAAGTCCTGCTTGATCTCGTGGATGAGTTCCTCGATGCGGTCGGTCGCGATCGGGTCGAGGGCGCTGGTCGGTTCGTCCATCAGGATGACGTCCGGTTCCGTCGCCATCGCACGCGCGATGCACAGGCGCTGCTGCTGTCCCCCGGACAGCCCGAGGCCGGACTGCTGCAGCTTGTCCTGGACCTCCTCCCACAACGCGGCGCGCTTGAGGCTGGTCTCGACGTGCGCGTCCATGTCCCCCTTGAAGCCGTGCAGGCGCGGCCCGAACGCGACGTTCTCGTAGACCGACTTCGGGAACGGGTTCGGCTTCTGGAACACCATGCCGATGCGGCGGCGCACCTCGACCGGGTCGACGACCGGGTCGTACAGGTCGGCGCCCTCGTAGTGGATCTTGCCCTGCACCGTGACGCCCGGCACCAGGTCGTTCATGCGGTTGACGCTGCGCAGCAACGTCGACTTCCCGCATCCCGACGCGCCGATCAACGCCGTCACCTGGTTCTTCGGGACGGTCAACGAGACGTCCAGCAACGCCTGGAAGTCGCCGTACCAGAGCGACAGGTCTTCGATGGCGACGACGGCATCGTTCGCGTCGACCGGGTCGCTGCGGACGGTCACATGATCTTCGGGGACGGTCTGACTCATCACCAACTCCGTTCGAAGCGGCGGCGGAGGTAGAACGCCGCGCCGTAGAGGACCAACAGGACCGCGAGGAGGACGAGGATGCCGGCGGAGGCGACGTGGGCGAACTCGACGTCGTTCTCCGCCACCCAACTGTAGATCTGGATCGGCACGACCGTGTAGGTCGACAGCGGCCCCTCGGGCGCCCGGGGGATGAACGCCGCCGCCCCGACCAACAGCAGCGGGGCGGTCTCCCCGATCGCGCGGGCGACGGCGAGGATCATGCCGGTCGTGATGCCGGTGATCGCGTTCGGCAGCACCACCTGCGACACCGTCTGCCACTTCGTCGCCCCCAAGCCGTACGACGCCTGCCGCAGCGAGGGCGGGACCGCCTTGATCGCTTCGCGCGCAGCGATGATGACGACCGGGAGGATCAACAACGACAGCGTCAGGGCGGCGGACAGGACGGTCGGCCCGAACTCGAAGACGCGCACGAAGGCGTACAGCCCGAGGATCCCGTACACGACCGACGGGACCCCCGCAAGGTTGCGGATGTTCAACTCGATGAAGCGCGTCACGGCGTTGTCGGGCGCGTACTCCTCGAGGTAGATCGCCGCCCCCACGCCGATCGGCAGCGAGAACACGATGACCAACCCGATGACCCACAACGTCCCGATCAGGGCGTTGCCGAGGCCCGCCATGACCGGCGTCCGGCTGGCGTTCTTCGTCAGGAACGCCGCGTCCAGCCACGGGTTGAGGCGCACCTCCTGCCCCTCGCCGGCCTCCGCGCGGATCGCGTCGAGTTGGCGGAGGCCCTCGAAGAAGCCGTAGTCGGCGACGGTGTCGTCGCGGCTGCTGGTGACGACGTAGCGCAGCGGCGCGCCGTCGAGCTGCCACAACAACTCCACGCGGTTGCGGAGGCGGAACTTGCGGCGCTCCTCGGGGTCGTCCAGCACCACCGCGGGGTCCTCGCCGCGTGCGACGAGCTCCTTCTCGACGACGTTCTCCCACGTCGAGAAGAACGCGAAGCCCTCGGTGAACGACCAGCTTTCCGTCGTGTACGCCGGCTCGACGATCTGCCACGACACGGTGTCGGTGATGACGTCGGCGAACAACGTCGCGACGAGCGCCAGGGCGAGGACGACCGGCACGAACGTGATCGCGACGAAGGTGCGGCCGCGCGCCCGCTTGGCCTCCTGGCGGCGGCGGTCGGCGTCGTTGCGGTGCGCGAGGCTCATTCGTAGCGCTCCGCGAAGCGACGCACGATCTGGCCCGACGCGAGGTTCAGCGCGAGGGTGATGACGAACAGCGTCGCGCCGACGGCGTACAGCGCGCGCGACCCGATGCTCCCCATCGGTTGGTCGCCGGTGGCCGCCTGCACGATGAAGCTCGTCATCGTCGCGATCGTCTCGCGCAGGTCGAACGTGAAGGTCGGTTTCTGGCCGGCGGCGAGCGCGACGATCATCGTCTCACCGATCGCGCGGGACATCGCCAGGATGAACGACGCGACGATCCCCGACAACGCCGCGGGCACGACGACCTTGAGGACCACCTCGTAGCGGCTGGCGCCCAGGGCGTAGGCGCCCTCGCGAATCGCGCGGGGCACCGCCTGCATCGAATCGATCGAGATGCTCGAGACGGTCGGGAGGATCATGAAGCCCATCACCAGGCCGGCGCTCGTGGGGTTGAAGAGGTTCAGGCCGGGGATGACCTCGCGCAGGAGCGAGGTGACGAAGAACAACGCGAAGTACCCGAGGACGACGGTCGGGATGCCGGCCAACACCTCGAGGATCGGCATGATGGTGCGGCGCACGCGGGCGGTGGCGAACTCGCTGAGGTAGATCGCCGACCCCAGCCCCAACGGCAACCCCACGAGGAGCGCGACGAAGGTGACGTTCAGCGTCCCCACCACGAGCGGAGCGATGCCGAACGCCTGTTGGTTCTCGGGGAACAACGGCGTCCAGCGGGTGCCCGTGAAGAACTCGCGGAAGGTGACGGCGGGATCGGCGAAGAAGGCGATCGTCTCGCTGGAGAGCGCGTAGATCACGGCGAACGTCGTGACGACCGAGACGCTGGCGGCGAGGAACAACACGACGCGGATCGCCTGATCCCCGAGGTTCCGGCGGACGCTACGTTGGATGCCGATCGCTTCGGCGGCGCGTTTCGACGCTTGGCTCATGCACGCTCCCGGGGACAGAGTATCCGAGGCCGAACGAAATCGTCCCCGGTCGATGACCGGGGACGAAGATACCGAAGCCGCATCAGGGCTTCGTCAGTTCCGCGTGCGTTCAGCGGGTGCCTTCCTGCTCGAAGATCTCCAGGACGGTGCCGCTGTACTCGTTGAAGGGCGAGCCGGTCACGCGGTTCTCGAAGCGCTCGAGGGCGACCTCGTACGCCTCGTCGCTCAGCACGGCGTAGCCGGTGGCGGCGATCAGCGGGCGCGCTTCGTCGCTCAGCCAGTAGCGGATGAACTGCTCGACGGTCTCGTTCTCGTCCGCCGCGTCGACGGCGACGTACGTGAACAGCGGACGGGCGAGCGGCGTGTAGCTGCCGTCCTCGATCGTCGCGGTGCTGGGCTCGACGCAGCCGTTGCCGTCGTCGATCGAGACGGCGTTGAGCTTGTCCGCCTCCTCGGCGTAGTAGGCGTAGCCGAAGAAGCTGATGGCGTACGGGTTGCCCTCGACGCCCTGCACGAGGACGTTGTCGTTCTCGCTCGGGAAGAAGTCGGTGCGGATCTCGTCCTCACCGTCGTTCAGGATCGCTTCGTTGAAGTAGTCGAACGTGCCGCTGTCGACGCCGGGCGCGTAGAACTCGATCGGCTCGTCGGGCCAGCCGTCGCGGACGTCCGCCCACGTCGTCACGCCGCCGTCGGCGCGCCACATGGCGTTCAGCTCGTCGACGGTCATGCAGGTCGCCCAGTCGTTCTCGATGTTCGTCACGACCGTCAGCGCGTCGAACGCGACCGGGATCTCGACGAACTCGCGGCCGGCGCCGTTGATGGTCTCGATCTCGCTCGGCTTGATGATGCGGCTGGCGTTGCTGATCTCGGTCTCGAGGGCCCCGAACTTCTCGAAGCCGCCGCCCGACCCGGAGAACGCCACGCTGACGTTCGTGTCGGGGTACTCGATGGCGAACTCCTCGGCGACGGAGAGGGCGATCGGGTAGACGGTCGACGAGCCGTCGACGCGCACGTCCTGCGCGATGGCGGCGCCGGCGAGGGCGAAGAGGAGGGCGAGGGGGGTGAGGATGGCGAACGGGTTCTTCATGGGATTACCTCCACGCGAGAGCGTAATGACGGAGTGTCAGGACTCGGTCATCCGACGTTCGCGGTGGGGCGGACGGACCGCCGCCCCACCGCGCGGGGGGTCAGTGGGCGTGCCCGACCTCGTAGATGCGGGTCGTGCCGCTGATCTCGAAGGCGACGATCAGCAGGTCGCGCCCGTTCGGGGAGGCGTCGGCCGGCACGAAGACGAGGCCTTCGGGCCCGAGGTCGCCCCCGTCGGGGCCGTCGGCGGCGGCGTCGATCGGGCGGTCGTTGTGGTAGCCCGCGAACGTCGGGGCGGTGGGGTCGGAGAGGTCGAACGTCATGACGCCGCCGACCCGCTCGAGGCCGACGAAGGCGTAAGGGGTGCCGTCGACGTGACCGACGACGACGCCCTCGGGCTCGGGGCCCTTGGCGTCGCTCCGCCCGTCGAAGCTCTCGGCGGCGGACTCGTCGTTGTCGACGTTGTGCAGCTCGGGGTGGAGCTCCGCGACGGTCGTCTCGATCGTGTCGCCACTGTCCCACACGAGCCGGCCAGCCTCGTTCCAGACGCTGATGCTACGCGCGCCGTAGGCGTCGATGCGCTCGTGCGCACCGTCGCCGTCGAGGTCGCCGGTCGCGGTCGACAGCTCGAGGCGGCCGAGGGCGTCCTCCGCCTGCAACGCCGCGACGTCGCCGAACACGCCGGCGTCGAGCTCGACGTCCTCGACGCGGGCCTCCTCGCTGAAGGTGTCGTAGTCGCGGGCGTCGCCCTCGTTGGCGGTCACGACGTAGCCGCGGCCGTCGACGGTGAAGGGAGCGATCGCGTCGGGTTGGTACATGCCGTGGATCGGCCAGCTCGCGAAGCTCGCGACGCCGTCGTCGTCGTTGACGTCCAGCGTGAGGCGGCTCCAGTCCTTCAGGCCGAGGGCGACGACGTCGGTCACCTCGCCGGCGACGAGGTCGACGACCGCGAGGGCGTTGTTCTCCTGCAGCGCGACGTAGGCGGTGAGGGTGCCCTCGGGGATGGCGACGTACTCCGGTTCGAGGTCCTGCGACGTCGTGGCGCCGGGCCCGTAGATCCGCACGCCCTCGGCGCGGAGGACGTCCTCGCGGCCGTCGAACGCCCGGAAGTCGACCTGCCGGACGGCGGCGGCGGCGGGGTCGCGGTCGTCGGGGAGATCGATGATCGTGATGCTGCCCTCGGGATCGACGGCGTAGTCGTCGCTCGGTTCGCCCTCGTTGGCGACGACGACGTGCATGCCGTCGGGCGTGAACGTCAGCATGTCGGGGAGGACGCCGGCCTCGTGCTGCGCGAGGACGGTGCCGTCGGCGTCGGTGAACAGCACGACGCCGTTCGCGTCCACCGCGTCCGCTTCGATCGCGACGGCGACCAGGCCGTCGTGCACCGCGACGCTGTTCGCGCCGTCGCCGAACGCCGTCATGTCGCGCTGCTCGATCAGCGTCGGGGCGGTCGGGTCGGACAGGTCGAGGACGTCGAGGGTGGTCGCCTCGGAGTTCACGACGAACAGGCGTTCGGACGCCGGGTCGTACGCGGCGATCTCCGCGGCGCCCTCGTCGAAGCCCCCGTGATCGAAGCCGCCGATCGGGGTGAGGGTGATCGTGCCGTGGCCGGCGTGACCGGCGGCGTGGACGGCGCCGGCGAGCGCCAGCGCGGCGAGGAGGGCGAAGAGGGTCGGGACGGGTCGGATCATGGTGAACCTCCGACCGGAACGGTGGCCCGCCCGCGTCAGGACACCGTCACGTCTTCGTCAGGACCCGTCGGAGCCGGCGTCAGTCGAGGTTCGCGAGGCTGGCTTCGACCCCGTCGATCAACGCCTCCGCCTCCTCGAGGCGGCGGCGTTCCTCCGCGACGACGGCGTCCGGCGCGTTCGCGACGAACTTCTCGTTCGCCAGCTTCTTCGCGCTCTTCGCCGCGTCGGCGCGCAGGTCCGTGAGGCGCTTCTCCTGCCGCGCGCGCCACGCGCCGACGTCGACGAGGCCCTCGAGCGGGAGGCGCAACGTCACGGTCTGCAGCACCTGCCGCAACGCCGCCCCCTCGGGGTCGCCCTCGCGAAGGTCGGCGCGGGCGAGGGCGGCGACGACGTCGCGTTGTTCCGCGAGCAGGTCCGCGTCCTCGCCGCTCGGGTGGACCGGCACCACCTGCTGTGGGGGGAGGTCCGCCTCCGCGCGGAGGGCGCGGATCGCACCGACCGCCGCCTGCAGGCGCGCGAAGGCGGCCTCCGCATCGGCGTCGGGGCGGCCGTCGACGTCCGCCTCCGGCCAGGCGGCGACCGCCACCTGCGCCTCGTGCCCCATCGCCTCCCACAGTTCGCTGGTGACGAACGGCAGGAGCGGGTGCAGCAGCCGCAGGACCGCCTCGAGGGTCGTGCGCAGCACGTGCCGGGTGCGGGCGTCGCCCGCCTGCAACGCCGGCTTCGCGGCCTCGAGGTACCAGTCGCAGAACTCGCTCCAGACGAACTCGTACGCCGCGCGGTTCGCGCCGCCCAAATCGAACGCCTCGAGCCGGTCGGTGACCGTGTCGGTGGCGCGCGCGAGGCGCGCCAGGATCCAGCGGTCCGCGAGGCGTTCGGGGGGGCCGGCGTCCTCGGGGCCGTCGAGGTTCATCAACGCGAAGCGGGCGGCGTTCCACAACTTGTTCGTGAAGGTCCGGCCCATGTCGACGCGGCGCGCGTCCCAGCGGATGTCCTGCCCGCCGGTGGAGGCGTGCGTCATCGCGAAGCGGAGCGCGTCCGCGCCGGACGCCTCGATCACCTCGAGCGGGTCGACGCCGTTGCCCTTCGATTTCGACATCTTCTGGCCGTGCTCGTCGAGCACGAGCCCGTGCAGCATGACGTGCTCGAACGGCGCGCGGTCGGTGAACTCGTACGCCGCCATCTGCATGCGCGCCACCCAGAAGAACAGGATGTCGTAGCCGGTGACGAGCACGTCGGTCGGGTAGTGCCGGGCGTAGAACGGGTCGTCGACGTCCGGCCAACCCATCGTGGAGAACGGCCAGAGGTTGCTGGAGAACCAGGTGTCGAACACGTCGGGGTCCTGCGTGAGGACCTTCCCGGCGTGCTCCGGCCTGTCGGGCGGGTCGGTGAACGGGTCGTCGGGCGAGGGGACGATCACCTCGCCGTCCTCGTCGTACCAGGCGGGCACGCGGTGGCCCCACCACAACTGCCGACTGATGTTCCACGGCCGGAGGTTCTCCAACCAATCGCGGTTCACCTTGGCGTAGCGTTCCGGCACGATGCGCATCTCGCCCGCGTCGAGGGCGGCGAGGACGCGCTGCGCGGCGGGCCCGACGTCGTAGAACCACTGCAGCGACAACACCGGCTCGACCGGCACCTTCGTGCGTTGCGACAGCCCGATCGGCACCGTGTACGGCGTGCGCTCCACGAGCGCCCCGTCCGCCTCGAGCGCCGTGACGACCGCGGCGCGCGCCTCGAAGCGCTCCAGCCCCTGGAAGGCGTCCGGCACCAGCTCGCCGGTCATGCGGGCGTCGAGGCCGATGACGGAGGGGCGCGCGAGGCCGTGCCGTTCGCCGACCTCGAAGTCGGTCGGGTCGTGCGCCGGCGTGATCTTCAGTGCGCCGGTCCCGAAGTCGGGCTCGACCGCCTCGTCGGTGAGGACGGGGATCCAGCGGTCGGTGAGGGGAATGCGGGCGCGCCCCCCGACGTGCGCCGCGAAGCGGTCGTCGTCCGGATGCACGGCGATCGCCTGGTCGGCGAAGATCGTTTCGGGACGGACCGTCGCGATGCGGATCGCGCCGCCCCCCTCCAGCTCGTACGCGAGGGTGTAGAGCTCGCCCGGTCGTTCCTCGCGGTCGACCTCGAGGTCGGACAGCGTCGTGCGGCTCTCGGGGTCCCAGTGGACGATCCGCTCGCCGCGGTAGATGCGGCCCTGGTGGTAGAGGTCGACGAACTGCTTGCGGACGGCGCGCGAGAGGCCCTCGTCCATCGTGAAGCGGCTGCGGGTCCAGTCGGCGCTCACGCCGAGCCGCTTCAGCTGCCCCTCGATCACCCCGCCGTACGTTTCCTTCCACGCCCACACGCGTTTCAGGAACGCCTCGCGCCCGAGCTCCTGACGGCTGGTGCCCTCCTCGGCGAGGGTCTTCTCCACCACGACCTGCGTGCTGATGCCGGCGTGGTCCATGCCCGGCTGGAACAACGCTTCGTAGCCCTGCATGCGCCGCCAGCGCACGAGGGTGTCGATGAGGGTGTTGTCGAACGCGTGCCCCAGGTGCAGGTTGCCGGTGACGTTCGGGGGCGGAATGACGATCGTGTAGGGCGGGCGGTCGCTATCCGGATCCGCGCGGAACGGCGCATCCGCCCACCGCCGAACCCAGCGGGGCTCCGCCTCGAGCGGGTCGTAGCTCTTGGGCAACTCGGTCGGCGTCGGTCGGTCGTCGTCGCTCACGGGGCCCTCCTCGGCCGTGAAGCGTACCAACCCCCGGGGGCCTACACCATCGGCAGGGTGTTCAGCGCCTGGATCGACACCTGGCCCGCCAGCGACCGGGCGGCCTTGCGGAACGCCAACGCCTGCTCGCTGTCGGGGTGCGACACGACGGCGGGCGTGCCCTCGTCACCCGACTCGCGCAGGATCCGCGAGATCGGCACCTGCCCCAGGACCGGGACGTGCTCCTCGTCCGCCCACGCCTGCGCGGCGCCCTCGCCGAAGATGTAGTCGCGCGTCCCGTCGGGGAGGGCGTACCACGACATGTTCTCCACCACGCCCAGGACCGGCACGTGCGTCTTCTTCATCATCGTATGGGCGCGGCGCACGTCGACGAGCGACATCTCCTGCGGGGTCGTGACCAGCACGGCGCCCGACACCGTCGCGAGCTGCGTGAGGGACAGCTGCACGTCGCCGGTCCCCGGCGGCAGGTCGACGATCATGTAGTCCAGGTCCCCCCAGACGGTCTGCTGCAGCATCTGTTGCAGGGTGCCGTGCAGGATCGGGCCGCGCCACGTGAGCGCCTGCCCGTCCTCGACGAGGTTCGCGACGCTGATGATCTTGATGCCGTGCGCGCGGAGCGGCAGGATGTTCTTCTCGTCGTCCGCCATCAGGCGTTTGCCTTCGACGTGGAACATCTTCGCCTGCGACGGGCCGTAGATGTCGGCGTCCAGCAGCCCGACCGACGCCCCCTCCAGCGCCAGGCTCGCCGCGAGGTTCGCGGCGACCGTGGATTTGCCGACCCCGCCCTTGCCGGAACCGACGGCGATGACGTGCTTGACGCCGGGCATGGCCGGCGTCCCGCCGTCGCGCACCTGCGAGCCGAACTCGAGGTGGATGCGTTCGACGCCGGGGATCGCGCCGACCGCCTCCTTGACGTCGTTCTCGATCTGCGCCTTCATCGGGCAGGCGGGCGTCGTGAGGTCGACCTTGACGTGCACGTCGCCGCCCTCCAGCGCGACGCTCCCGACCATCCCGAGGGAGACGAGGTCTTGATGCAGTTCCGGATCCTGGACCGTACCGAGCGCGCGCAGCACGGCGTCTTCGTTGAGGCTCATGCGGCGCAACGTAGCAAGCCTCACGGTTCGCGGGGCGACCCCGGCCGACACGCCCGCCCGGCCTGCGGCCCGGAGGCCGGCGGGAGGGGT
>PR_CR_10_Liq_1_inCRDRAFT_1002201_pt1 | contig 10057 bp, 11 predicted proteins | sample PRCRCaboRojoPR_3_FD_10241 | JGI IMG/M metagenome (IMG submission 10241) | reverse complement strand
AGACAAAACCATCAGAGTGTGGAGTCTTACCTCTGGAGAAGCTACCCAAGTGCTCAGAGGACACGCAGGATTCGTACTTTCAGTCAATCTATCAAGTGATGACAAGTACCTAGTGTCTGGAGGCGGTTCTGAAGACTATTCAGTGAGAGTTTGGGACCTCTCTACGGGTCAACAAACTCAAGAACTGCAAGCCCATACTGGTAATGTATGGTCAGTTAACTTAATTTAAGTTACTCATCAAAAAAGAGGCAAGTCTGAAGCACAGAAACCTACACTCAAAACCTGAATAATTATTTTATAAATGAATAAATGGGCAATCAAGAAGCCAAAGCAACTGACCTAACCTCTCCAAAATGACCTTGAAGTACTTGGACTTGCTTACCTGTTTCAAGGCTCCAAATCCTAACTGAATAGTCTCCGCTTGCAGAAATTAGGTACTTGTCATCAGTTGATAAACTGATTGAGTTTATTTTTCCAGTATGCCCTTTAAAAACCTGAATTTGGACTCCAGAAAGAAGATTCCAAACTCTGATTGTTTTATCGTACCCTGCTGAAACTATGAATTCATCCTTGCTTGAAATAGCTACTGAGTAAACAGCACCATTATGGCCTGTAAAAACTCGGGAACTCCCAGGCAGACTCAGATCCCAAACTCTGATTGTTTTATCTGCGCTTCCAGAAACTACAAGTTTTTCGTCAGTAGAAACAGCAACTGATTTGGCCCAGTCACTATGTCCTTCCAAAACAAAACTTTGTGAAGATCCGAAACTCCATACCCTAACTCTGCTATCCTTGGCTCCAGAAACTACAAAGTTGTCTCTGCTGGAAAAGGCTACTGAGCAAACTTCACAAGTATGTCCACGAAAAACATCAATTTGACTACCAGTGGCAAGACTCCAAATTCTGAGTGTAGCATCTTTGCCTCCAGAAGCTAAGAATTCTTCTTTGCTTGAAATAGCCAGTGAATTCACCCAGCCTTCATGTCCCAGCAGTACCTGAGTGACTTTGCCGGTAGTTAGACTCCAAACTTTGATGGTTTTGTCGTCACTGGCAGAAGCCACAAACTCATTATCTCCAAATAGAATTAAAGAGTTTACTATATCAAAGTGACCTGCCAGTACTTGAGTTTTTTGTAACCGAGACTTGTTGGTCCATACTTCATAGTGAAAAGCGGCTTCATAAAACTTTTTATTGAGGGCTCCAAGTCTGGTGACTTCTTTTGCAGTTAAGAACTTAAAAACTTCCACAATGGGCCTCAGGTTACCCAGTTTTGGGAAATTGTAAAGTTTCCTGGAAGTTTTCCAGACTGTAATTGTTTTTTCACATCCACCAGAGACCACTAAGTTAGGTTCCATTTAGTTGTAATAAATACTCAACCTTATAATTAACTGATGGAAATTAGCGCGGTAACTTGTAAAAGCTGCGGCTCTGAACTGGCCTGTAAGCAGAACTTTGAAGGAGAAGTAGGCGAATTTATATTTTACAATGATTCAAATGGCCAAAAGTCAACTACTTACCTGAATGCGGACTACTGTGTGGTGTCTGAACTGATTTGCAAAGTCTGTAGCCAGTGCTTTGGTTACTACTACGTGAGTTGTCCAGAGAACTACGCAGAACTGAAGCACTTGCATGCAGTCGACTCTAATTGCGTAGCTGGAACAAATACTGCGAAATTTGGAGTAAAGAAGTTCTTTGAAAAGCTTTACAAACTTAAGAGCACCTTGGAGGTTTGTCAAGAAAAACTAAACAGCTACGAAAGTGCTACTTTGAAGCTGGAACAGGTTTATTCAAAGCTGTATAACTAACTGTTAACCCTTAATTTGGTGACGAAAATGTCACTTTTCAATATAAAGTTTCAGTTCTAGAACAATCAGAAATTTGATTGGAGAGTTTTTGGACGAAATATTGCGTCTAGTGGACTTTTCTAGGGTTTTTGAGTTCAAATTTAAGTTTTAAGAAATTTAAGCACGTGAAACGCTCAACTAAGAATTTTTCTCAAAACTTAAGTGGCTAATACTATGAGTCTAAAGAAGTTGCTTTGCCAGACTTCTGAAACAGAGAGTTTAATAATTACGAATAGACTCCAATTTACAAATAAAAAAAGTTTTAAATTCTGAAAGGAATTCTGGAAACCGATAATTTTTTCTGGCAGGGTCTTTGTTAAAGATTAAGCAGTAAATTAAAAACTAAGCCACACAGAGCAAAGTGTGGCTAAATTGCCAAAAAATCCTCACCATAATATTTCCATGGACGAATACGGACTGACAGTACCATTGGCACTCCACAAAGTGTGCAGCTCAGAAGACCTAGTCGGGCAATTACGTACAGAGCTAGAAACAGAACGGGAAAGAAACTGGCAATTAGCACGTGAGCTTCTGCAAGTAAAGCAAAAGTCAACTCAGTTAGAGGCATGCCTTTGCAGCATGATGCAAGGTTCAAAAGGACTCCCGCGCGTAGAAAGCTGGAGTTCGATGGCTAGCACTGCTGCGGACCAGGACGAACCCAAAGTAGGCTTGTACCCTCCCCACATCAGACAACAAAAGATCATGAAGTATAAAGAAAAAATCAAGAAGTACAAGGAAAGAGTCCACGTTAGTCGTAAATTCAAGGGAAGAAGCCAAATTGCAAAGGTAAAACCTAGGTTCAAGGGCAGGTTTATGAAGGCCCAAGAGTGTTAAAAGTAAAATTATGCTTTTAGTTAGCCAGATAATATTATTAAGTGTTTGAGAGTTAAGTAAGTTAAGCCTAATCTTGCCTAATAAATGTGGCAAGTAGTTCCTTACAACGGAGATACAACAGACCAAGAAATGCAAAGTTTAGAGCCACGAGGAAGTTCTAAGTACCGAGGACTCTCTAACCAAGGAGCAACGTGCTATATGAACTCTTTGCTGCAAAGCCTCTACATGGCACCTGAGTTCCGTCGCAAAGTTTATTCTTGGAAGTACGAAGAGGAAAAAGACGGGGACAAAGCTGACAGCATTCCTTTTCAGCTGCAAGTGCTTTTTGGGAAACTCCAAAGTGCGTCTGTTCCTTACGTGGAAACTAAGAATCTCACTAAGAGTTTCGGATGGGACATCAGGGAGGGGTTCCAGCAGCACGACGTGCAAGAGTTCTGTAGGGTGTTGTTTGACGCAATCGAGCAAAGCGTTGTTGGCAGTGAAAACGAGAAAATGATCAACAGCATGTACGAAGGAGTGATGACTGACTACGTGAAATGTCTGAACTGCCAGCACGAATCCAGCAGAAAAGACAAGTTCTTGGACTTGTCCTTGACAGTTTGGAACGAATTTGACAAAATTTACAACGACAGCGTTGAGAAAGCCCTGTACAACTATGTAAAGCCTGACAAACTTACGGACGATAACAAGTACTTTTGTGAAAACTGCAACTCCAAACAAGATGCTCTTAAGGGACTGAAGTTCGAGAAGTTCCCCTACATTCTAATGCTGCAGCTCAAAAGGTTTGACCTTGACTACATAACTATGCAGAGAATCAAACTCAACGACAAAGTAACTTTCCCTCAAGTCCTGAACTTGAACCCTTTGGTGAAGTCAGAAAACCCCCCGGAAACGGAGTCTGTGCCTGAAGAGGAACCTGAAGAAGAGAACAAAGAAGAACAACAACCTACACTAGTAGTGGAGCCCTCTGACCTGGAAACTAGGAATTTAGTCAGGACCAAAACCACAGGGTTTGAGTACGTCCGAGACGACCGGGACAAAAAGCCCTTGAAAATGGACCCCATTGCCAAAGAAAAACTCATTGAAAAGCAAACAGAAGAAAGACGCCAAAAACAGAAACTAGAAGTTGAGAAGTACTCCGAAGAAGGAGAGTACGTGTACGAACTGTTTTCTATAATGATTCACTCAGGGTCTGCTTTAGGGGGGCACTACTACGCCTACATAAAGGACTTGGAAGATGGGAAGTGGTACAACTTCAACGACACTCTGGTTAAAGAAATTGAAGAAAAGGAAATCCAGAAGGTCTACGGAGGCAAGAAGGAGACTGGGTGGAACTCTGGGTACTCAGCCAACGCTTACTTGCTGATGTACAGGCAAGTGAGGGCAGACAACATTAACCAAGTAGAAGACTCAGAGATTCCTAAGTACATCAGTGAAGAGATTGAAGAACAAAAGGAAAAGGACAGACTAGAGGCCATTGAAAGAGTAGAGAAGTACAAAATAATGACAATTAAGGTGTTTTACGAAAAGAACGAAAAGGGCTTGAAAATCAAAAAGGACCAAAAGTTCAAAGAACTCAAGGAACTGGCAGTGAAGTCCTTTGAAGTTGACTTGAAACCAGAGAACGTAAGACTAAGAGGGTACTCTGTCTACTACGACACTCTGCAGGACGAGTACGATGAAGAAAAAACACTTGAAGAACAAGGAATCTGGAACTACAAAACCTTAGCCTTAGAAACCAAAGATGAAGGGGAGGAGTGGACTGTTTACGACCCCAACATGATCACTGTCAAAGTGAACTTGTGGGAGGAGTCCTTGTTGACAGACCCGAGGAGTTTGGACGAGAAAACTAGCGAACCCATGAAAATAAGCATCAGCAAAAAGCAAACCCTGGAGGACTTTATGAAGAAGTTGGAAGATGAAACCAAAATACCCTTTGAAAAACAGAAAATACTCAAAAAGACATTTTCAGGAGTAAATACCCACTTTGAAACAATCAGCAACAAATCAAGCATGCAACAAACTTTGACCTTCGCTAAGATTTATGAAGGTTCAGTGCTGTTTTTGGAGGAACTAGACAACTCTTCCAAATCCAAGTGGCAGGAACTAATCTCCAAAGAAGCTAGTCGCTACAAGATTAGATTCAACCACCCTGACGAAGTTTCTAACTTTTACGGACAAGTTGACTACAACAAGCACTACGTAGTTGTGGACTGCAACTCCAAGATCCAAGTTTTGAAAGAACAAATATCTAAGCAACTAAGCATTCCTGAAGACGAACTAGTGATGAGGAGGGGAGGAAAGCAGTGCCAAGAAATCAAAGACTTAGAACTCAAACTAACCCAAGCTAACTTCTGCAACAACTCAGTAGTTTACTTGGAAAGAGGCCAGCCCACCAAAGCCAACGAGTACAGAATAATTTTTTCACTTGCTGTGAGTCCTGACGACACCGTTGAAGACGCAATGTGCTACAAGTTCTACAGCCTCTTTGACTTGCCCATCAACGCTTCCATAAAGGTGCTTGACCTCAAAGAAAAACTGGTCAAGAATATGAAGGAAATGTACCCCAGTATGGAACTAGAAACTTCCCATTTAAGGTTGCGCGAAAGGAACTCAGAAAGGCTATCGAGAGTGCTTAAGAACCACGATCTGTTTAGGGCCTACGCTTTGTTTGAAAAGAAAAACGTCAGTGTGCAGTTGCTGGACCAGGAAGAGCCTGAGTTGAAAAGCACTGAAATCATACTGGTAGTTAAGCAGTGGTTTCCCTCTTCTTGGGAGATTTCAGCTCCTCATGAAATTGTAGTTAGCAAACAACTAACTATCCATGAGTTTGGAGAGAAGCTTTCTGGAATCTTCAGCGTTCCACTTGAATACTTAGAAATAGCCAAAGTGACCTACTCCTGGAACTTTGCAAGGAGTGACTTAGAGAAAGAAAAGTTCTACAAAGCTGAAGACAACAAAAACAACCTTGGAAACAGTCCTTGGTACGTAACTCTGGACGGAGTTCTTTTCTTCGTGAAAGACACCAGAGAAGCAATGAGGGACCTCACGGAAGAAGAAAGGAGCAAGTGGGGAAAGGCTAGTCAGGTCTCTTACAACTTTTCGCCCTCTTGGTCTTACTCGCCTACTTGGAAGTACGAACCTCCTAAAGAAGAGTCCGTCAAAATTACCGTCAAAAAGAAACAACAGGATAAGCCTGAAGAAGTTGAAGAAGAGCAGAACTAAGTGGTTAACTTTTATTGGAACAGGTATGGTAAATATGATTAAAGGGTTGGCTGTCATCTTCTTTGCAACTCAAGCTTTGGGCTACAACTCTACTGCTGAGCCTCTAAAGTGCAGAAAGTTCAAGTGCTTCAATAAAGAAAGTTCTACTTGTGTCCAGGTGGGCAAGAAAAATGTTACTCATTACGAGTGCCCGACAGAACAGTACTGCCCTGGACACAAAATTCTTCCCTCAGAAAACATTAACTGCACTAAAACCCCCGAAGACCCTGTGCCAGAACTAATTTGTCCTCCATACGTAAAAGAAGGACAAACATGCAACCCCAAAGATGACCAAATGCACTGTGATCCTGAGTTTTACTGCAAAGCCAGTGCACCTGAAATTGGAGTTTGCACAAAGCGCCTTAAGTTAGGAAGTAAGTGTTCTAACTTGTACTCTTGTGAAAAAGGAACTATCTGCAACAAAGGGCAATGTGTTAAGCACTTCAGTGTTAAAAAAGGGGACCCTTCTGACTCCAAAGTGGCTTGTGAAACCGGCATGCTCAAAGACGGAGTTTGCAGCGAAGGAGCTTATACCGTGGGGTCCATTCCCAAAAAGTGCCAGAAACACAGTGACTGTGAAGCTAGTAACTCCCAACTGGGAGAGTGTGTTTGCGTTCCCAATAAAGAAGGGGACTCCTACTGCAAGTTGCATCAGTCAGACAGCATTTGGCTAGAGTACTTGTCAGCCGAGTATGACGGCATAATTCCTTTAAGGGACTACAGATTGAACAGAGCCATCCACTACCCTAAGTTTGAACTGGTTGAAGAGTGCTTTAAAGACAGTTTGGAGTATAGGGAGCTCAAAATGCTGGAAGAGTACGCTGAAAAGTGTTTCTCGGTTTTAGTGGGTGTTTCTGCATCCCTATTAACTATAAGCTTAATTTAGAAATGGGTTAAGACTCATCTTGGAACTTAGGTTTTTTTTCGGGCTGGCCTTGGTAAGTGTCCATTTTAGCAGTCAAGAAGTCGTTAGAAACTTGCCTGGCTTGTCTGATAGCTTCAATGATTCCAGAGGTGCTTTGGACTTGTACAATGCTTTCAAGGTGTTCTTCTGCTTTGAATTCAGCTTTTAACCTGTAGTCCATATTCTTTACTATTAATCCCAGAAACAACTTAAAGGTTTAGTTAGACTTCCATATAAGAACCTGCACGTTCTCGTGGTAAGAAAGGTAAATGTACCGTTTGGTTTGGTGCACAACGTGACTGCCGAAGTCGCGTCCCACAACTACAATCCACACAGGTTGGTACTGGGAGTCAAATTTGCTTTTGATTTCTGCAGCAATGTCCCGCTCTAAAGTCTTGGTTTCGAAAGCTTGGGCAGTGGTGTTGATAGCGAAGGTCTGCATGTCCTCGTCCATGTCTGCTACTAGAACTTTGATTTCTGCTGTCCCTGTTGCCATAAAATTCAGTTATTAACCTACTCTAAATGGTTTCATATCTGCTCAAGACTCAAACTCATAGATAAACGTTTCGGAACTAAGTAATAAATAAATGGAGCAGGCTCAAACTTACCTCGACCCACTATCAGACCACTTCAAGGATGTTCCAGTTGTCAAAACAATAGCTGAAAAGCTTAACGTACCTACCTCCTACGTAGCAATTGGATCCGTACTTGTGGTGTTTTTGCTGGTGCTTTTAGGACTGGGTTCGGGATTAATTGTCAATTTGGTGGGAATCCTTTACCCTGCTTACATGAGTTTCAAGGCCATTGAGTCAGAAGACCCTGAGGACGACAAACAGTGGCTTACTTACTGGGCTGTGTTTGCTATTTACAGCTTTGCTGACCACTTCATTGACATTCTTTTCTTCTGGGTGCCATTTTACCACACCATCAAGTTGATTGTGTTGATTTACATGTTTTGGCCCAAAACAAGAGGTGCTTTGGTGGTTTATGACATGATCATCAGGCCCTACTTTAAAATGTACGAAGAAAAGATTGAGTCAAGTCTCAAGGGACTAGCTGAAGCAACAAAAACCGACTAATTAGTTAAGTAGAGTTTAATTCCGTTAAAATCAAAAATGAAGTACTTACTACTTGCAAGTTTATTGAGTTTAGTTGTTAAAAGCAACACTTGCGAGCACTGCTACAAACTGTGCCAGTTCAATTTTGACTACTTGCCTTTAGTGCAGCAGGGGTACTGTGCGTCAGACCTTTCGTGCGAAAACTTCTTAAGGGACCTTACTTACAGGTACTTTGCAACTCACTCCCCGCCGAACCCTTGTTTGCGGGACCCCTACCACAGTGACTGTTACACCTACAGCGCCAAAGTGTGCACTGAGATCGTAGGAGAGCACTGCCGCAATAGCCAAAGCAGCGAAAAAAGAGTCTTTTCGATCAAAGACCAACTTAACAGAGCTTCCGAAGAAACCTACGAAGTTGAGTCCCAGTTGAGAGGAGAAGTCCAAAGACAAAAACAAAGACTAATGCACATCCTTGACGAGTTGAATTCTTTGCAAAGTGAGATCTAATTAATGCCAAATTTAAAATGGAAACTATCTCAGAAGCTCTCAAAGAAAACAAGCCTTACTCCGAACTCAAGAACTTGTGGGCAGCTGCTGACTTCCAGTCTAAATCTAACTTCTTTTTGGATTTAGCAATAGTGTACAAATGCAAAGAGGGAGTGAGACTGGTCGGAGAAATGGAGGGATTCAATGTCTACTTGGACCCCTACGACGACTACGACGAAGTAACTCCTTTCTACACTGCGCAGCTCTTAAGCACCCTTAACCAAGAGTACTCGGAAATCTGTGAGTACATGCTGCGACTGATCGAAGAGTCCAAACCCTGGAATAGGAGGAAGTCCCTCCTATGGCTCCATCGACTCAAAAAGTCTAGTTTGGCTAGACTCCCAAATTCAGTGGTAAGGAAGTTAGCACAAGAATTTTTGTAGTGATTAAATAATGTCTGAAACCCTTTGTAATTCTTATAAAGTAATACTTTTAGGGGACTCTACTGTAGGAAAAAGTAGCTTGATACAGCGATTTGTGTCGAACCAGTTCACTCTGAGTACCATGTCTACTTTGGGGTCGAATTCTTTCCAGAAGATGATTCAAATAGGTTCGGAAAGAGTCCAGTTAATGATTTGGGACACGGCAGGTCAAGAAAGATTCAATGCACTAACACCAACATTCTACAGAGGAGTTAAAGGAGCTGTGCTAGTGTATGACATCACCAACCAGTCCTCCTTTAATTCTTTGAAAAAGTGGCTGAAGCAGTTAGAAGACCACACTGACGACCCAGCTATTATGCTGATTGCAAACAAGTCAGACATTAAAGACTGCAGACAAGTTGCCACTCAGTCCGGAATTGACTTTGCAAAGACTCACTCCATGCTTTTTTTCGAAACTTCTTGCCTCGAAGACAACTCCAATGTGGAGTCTGCTTTCCTGAAACTCGCAGAGCACATTTTGGACATGAACACTAGAGTTAGGAAGTTTTCAGGAAATATAAGTTTGTTTTCGCCTGGAATTGAACAAAAGGCTAGCAAAAACATAACTCCCAGGAACTCCGAAACTCCCCAGCCAAAGAAAAAAAAGAGTTGCTGCTAATTAATATTAACTACCACTAAACGGTATTGATAAAAGCTAATGGTGTCGAATTTTTTGAGCATCATAGGGTAGGAGGGTTTTCCATGCCTTATTTGTTCTTCAGTTTTGAGTCTCTGGAAGCATACACTACCTTCTTCAGGCCTTGCGTAAAATTTCTTGTTTTTCGAGTAAATTTGGATGTGAAAGTTTTCTAGTTCTTCGTCTACTAGTGTGTTGTTTTTATCTTTTCCAATACTAATTGTTTCGTTTCCTATGAACTCTCCTTTTTTAACAAAACTCCCGTTTTCTAGTTTTGAAATCTTCAATACTTGGGTGCTAGTGTTCTTGTTGATAGTCATGAAGGAATTTACGCTTAGTGACTGGAAGTCAGGAGGACCAGAAAAACCAGACACTTGATTTTGAGAGTAATTGACACTTGGTTGTGAATTTCCAAAGTCTGGAGGACTAGACTGGCTGAAAGGACCAGGAAAACCTTGAGAAAGCTGGTTGGTGGGAGGAAAGCCACCAGGCATTTGACCCAAAGAAGGTTGATTAGGAGGCATTGGAAAACCTTGAGAAAGCTGGTT
>PR_CR_10_Liq_1_inCRDRAFT_1002200_pt1 | contig 10066 bp, 12 predicted proteins | sample PRCRCaboRojoPR_3_FD_10241 | JGI IMG/M metagenome (IMG submission 10241) | reverse complement strand
ACATGACCCTGCGCGCGCTCTTGAAAAAGGCGCGGCTGCCGCGACTGGGCAAGGCGTTGGCGGGCTGACGGTTCCGCTTGGCGACCGGCCCGAATAGCACCGCAGGTGCCGGGCCAGCGGCGGCCCGCCCTACCGGGCTGCCGCTTTGGCGACGTTAGCGCGCGGCTTGGGCAGAGGACTGATCTGGATAGATAAACCGCTATAGCCTACCGGTCGGGGCGGCATCCCGCGGGCCGCCGCTGGCCAATCCTCAGGTGCCCCATTTGGCTTCGAGCCGTTCCAGAGCGGCAATGCGCTCTTCCGTTTTTGGGTGGCTCATCAGCCAGGCGGGCACAGCACCGCCGCGCTTGTTCGTCAACGCCTCGAGCTTGCGGAAGAGCGATTTCTGCGGCGCGACACCGATCCCGGCCTTGGTCAGAAGGGCCGCGGCATATTCATCGGCCTCGTATTCGTCCGATCGCGACATGCGCGCGGTCAGAAGGGTCGTGAGCCCATTGGCGATCCAGACCCCGATCCCCGGCAGAAAGCGCGACAGAAGCATCGCAAGCGCCGTGCGCAGCGCGTTCTGACCAGAAAAGTCGATCATGCGCCGCCGCGCGTGACCCAGCGCCACATGGCCCAGTTCGTGGGCGATCACGCTGCCCATCTCGTCCGCGCTGACCTCGCCATTCTGGAACTTGCGATAGAAGCCGCGGGTGATGAAGATCCGCCCGTCCGGGGCCGCCAGGCCGTTTACCGGGTCGATCTCGTAGATATGCACCCGGATGCGCGGCAGATCGAGCGCGGCGGCCAGCCGGTCAGTCACCGCTTTCAGCATCGGATCGGCCAGCTCGGTCGAGCGTTCGTCAAGCTCCTTCCGCGTGCGCCAGACCGAGAAGCGGTACATCGCAAGCGCATAGAGGATGGCCAGAAGGATGGGCGTGAACTTCAGCATGGCTTGAATATGGGTGCGGCCAGGGACCGAGGCAAATGCAAGCCGCACAAATGGCTGCGGCAATCCATCGCCTCCAGAGGACGGAGCGGCGCACCTAACTGAACCCGGACGAGACCTGAACCGGGTGAACAGGATGAAAGCGGGGATGATCAAGGCGTTGCGCGCCGTGGGCTTTGTCGAGGGCGTAAGTTACCTGGCGCTCTTGTTCATCGCGATGCCGTTGAAATACGCGGCCGGCATGCCCCTTGCGGTCAGTTGGACCGGCTGGGCGCATGGCATGCTCTACATGGCCTACATGGCTGTCCTGACAGCGGCCTGGGCTGTGGGCGCCATCGGCGCGCGGCGTTTCGGCTGGGGTGTGCTGGCGGGTCTTGTGCCCTTTGGCACGTTCCTGAACGACCGCCCCCTTGCGGCGCGGCAGGCCGAGCTGGAGATGCGGGCGGTCTAACGGCCCAGCGTCTTCATCCCACGCTCGATCCCCTCGAGCGTCATGGGCACCATCCGATCCTCGAAGATCTCGCGGATCATGGCGATGGACTGGGTGTAGCCCCAGTATTTTTCGGGCACCGGGTTGATCCAGAGATGCTCGGGCCATTGGCTGCGCGCGCGCTGAAGCCAGGTCTGACCGGCCTCGGCGTTCCAATGCTCGTTCGCGCCGCCGGGATAGGCGATCTCGTAGGGCGACATGCTCGCATCGCCCACGAAGATGCATTTGTAGTCCGGCCCATAGGTGTTCAGCACCTCCCATGTGGGGGTCTGGGCATCCCAGCGGCGGCGGTTGTCGCGCCAGACGCCTTCGTACAGGCAATTGTGGAAATAGTAGTATTCCAGGTGCTTGAACTCGGCCCGGGCCGCGCTGAAGAGTTCCTCGACCACCTTCACATGGTCGTCCATGGACCCGCCCACGTCGAGAAACAGGATCACCTTGACCGCGTTGCGCCGTTCGGGCCGGGTTTTCACGTCGAGATAGCCATGTTCGGCCGTGGCGCGGATCGTGCCGTCGAGGTCCAGCTCGTCATGGGCGCCGTCGCGCGCCCAGCGGCGCAGGCGCTTCATCGCGACCTTGATGTTGCGCGTGCCCAGTTCGACCGTATCGTCGAGATTGCGGAATTCGCGCTTGTCCCAGACCTTGACCGCGCGGCGATGGCGGGATGTGTCCTGGCCGATGCGCACGCCCTCGGGGTTGTAGCCGTAGGCACCGAAGGGCGAGGTGCCGGCGGTGCCGATCCACTTATTGCCCCCCTGGTGGCGGCCCTGCTGTTCCTTCAGCCGTTCTTTCAGCGTCTCCATCAACTTGTCGAAGCCGCCCAAGGCCTCGATCTCGGCCTTTTCCGCGTCGGTCAGGTTCTTTTCGGCCAGTTTCTCAAGCCAGTCGCCGGGGATGTCCACGGCCTCGAGCACCTGGTCGAGCGTGATGGCTTCGAGCCCCTGGAAGGCGGTGGCAAAGGCCCGGTCGAAGCGGTCGAGATGGCGTTCGTCCTTCACCATCGTGGTGCGGGCGAGATAGTAGAACGCCTCCACATCATAGGTGGCCAGGCCCGCGGCCATCCCGTCGAGAAAGGACAGGTATTCGCGCAAGGTGACGGGCACGCCTTCGCGGCGCAGGGTGTCGAAGAACGGCAAGAACATGGGGCGCAGCCTAGGCCAAAGCGGGCGGGGCCGACAATGGGCCTTGGCCGTTCCGAAAGGGTGTGCGTATCAGATCGCGGCGCGGTGCACGAAGATCGTGACCAGCATGCCCAGCAGGCCGAAGGCCATGGCATAGACGATGGCGTATTGCACGATATCGGCGGTCTTGCCCTTGCGGCGGCGCGCAATGGTGCCGCCGGTCACGGCGCCGACGATCAGCCCCAGGATGACAAACATGGATTACAGTGCCCCGTCAGAACGTCCGCGGTAGGGGCTGAGCGCGCTGATTTCGCGCATCTTGGCACGCACGGCCCATTCCGCGCCGAACCCGTACCGTGCCCAGCCGATACTGTCCAGACGCACGGCATTGGCCTCGGCCCCGCGGCCGGTCAGTTGCAATGCCTCGGCGCGGATCAGCATGAGCGTGGCCAGAAGCGCTGCGTTCTCGTATTGCTCTGCCGTGCCAAGATGGGGCGCGATGGTTTCGAGCGCGGCCTCGCCGTTGCCCTGCTGGAGCGCGAAGGCGGCCAGTTGCGAGGCGACATAGGCGCGGTGCAGACGGGCGCCATTGACCCCGGCATAGTAGCGATCGGCGGTCAGGAATTGCTGTCGCGCGGCCTCGGGGTCCGAGATCTGCAGGATGCGCCCCATGGCGAAATGGGAAAATGCGCGGCGGTGGTCGGTCCAGCCCATGGCGGTCGCGATCTGGAGGGATTCGCGCGCGGCCTGGCGGCGTTGGCTTGGGCTGAACCCGGGGCCAAGCGCGGTCTGAACCGCCTCGATCCAGGCGCGCGGCGTGTCGCGCAGGCGCACCGGCGCGACCCCGTTTCCGCGCGGGTTGATCCGGTTCAGGATCGCGGGCAGCCGTTGGGCCACCTCGGCGCGGCGCATGCCCGAGCGCAGCTCCGGCGCGTAGTAGAGCCGCAGGATCAGCATGTCGAACCCGGTCAGCACCGTGTGTACGTTGTCGTCGTTGAACACGCTGTCGGGCAGCCGGTAGAGGTCATTGAGCGGACCAAGCGCCTGGGCCAGTTCTTCGTGCAGGCAATCGCGCACCTCTTGAGGGCTCGCGTCGTTGGGCACGAAGATGGCCAGCTTTTCGCGGGCGCGCAGATTGGCCCAGTTCACCCGGGCCGAGCGCCGGGCCCGGCCGTACTCGGCCAGGCTGGACACGTTGGGCACCACGAAGCAGGCCGCGTGGGGCAGGTAACGGCGGATCTCGGCCCGGCTGACCGCCTCGATCGTAATATTGGCGGGCCCGGCCTGGCTCAGCGCGATGTCGATCCCGGCCTCGGATTGCAGCCGATAGACAAGGCGCGTCAGGTCGCTGGGCAGGCTGGCCGGCACCTCGCCCGTGACCCGCACGCGGATCGGTCCCTCGAAGCGGGTGAAGACGGGCAGGGCGCGCCCGCTTTCGAGCTGGAAGGCAAGGTCGAGGAAATCGCGCGCGATATCGCTGTTGGCCCGGCGCGCGGGTTCCGGGCGCGGGGTCGAAAAGGTCTTCATCGGCGGCATGTCGGACACGGCACTGGCTGCACGGGTCGACACGTCCGCCGGGGTCGAGGGCATGCAGGCCGTCAGGAACAGCTGCATCAGCAGGATGAGACGACGCAGGATCATGGGCGCTGATACTTGATGAAGGGTGTCAGAACGCCCACGCTGTCGTATAGTCTGCGTGCGGTGTGGTTGAAATCCTGGGTCAGCCAATAGACCGACGGCGCCCCCTTGGCATCCGCGGCGGCATAGACCGCCTCGATCAGGGCGCGCCCCAGCCCGGTGCCGCGCGCGGCGGGCACCACGAACAGATCCTGCAGATAGCAGACCTCTTCGATCTTCCAGGCATGGCGATGGAACAGGAAATGCACGAGCCCGGTCAGCCGCCCCGCGGTTTCGGCCACCAGACCGTTGAAATCGCGGGCATCCCGGCCCAGCAGCCGGTCGAAGGTGCTGTCCTTCACCGCATCGGGTACGGCGGTTTCGTAAAAACGCAGGTAATCCGTCCAAAGCGCACGCCATTCGGCGGCGTCACGGGCCTCCAACGGGCGGATCACGAAAGCGGTGTTGTCTGACATGTGCTGCCCATTACTCACGGATGCCGTCAGACATCACCTGTCCACCTGTCGCTCATAATGGGACAATGGGGCAAAAATGTGGCACATGCCCCGCGGGTCCAGGTGCAATGCCTGGCAGTGCTGCGGAATTTATGTATTTCAATAGCTTATCGCGTGGTCTTTTTGTGACAGTGCAGCTTTGCTTAACAGTTTGTTTACGATTTTTGGACAATCTGCTGCGATCTGCCGCCAGCGATAGTCAACGTTCTGGAAACAATAGCTCTACCACTGGTCCTTCGGCTGGCACCACAATGCTTTCAGCCCGACCGGCCCTCTAAATAAAAGTAAGGTCCGCGCCCTCACGGCATCAATGCTCAGCGTTGCCCCCGCGCCATGAAGGCCAAGCGCTCGAACAGGTGCACATCCTGTTCGTTCTTCAAAAGCGCCCCGTGGAGCTTGGGCAGGGCGCTCGTGCCATCCCGGCGCAAATCCTCGGGGCTCAGGTCTTCGGCCAAGAGCAGCTTGAGCCAGTCGAGCACCTCGGAGGTCGAGGGCTTCTTCTTAAGCCCCTGCTGGTCGCGCAGCTCGTAGAACTGGGTGAGCGCCGTGGTCAGCAGCGATTCCTTGATCCCGGGGTGATGCACCTCGACGATACGCTTCATCGTCTCCATGTCCGGAAAGCGGATGTAGTGGAAAAAGCACCGGCGCAGAAAGGCGTCGGGCAATTCCTTTTCGTTGTTCGAAGTAATGATCACGATGGGACGGTTGCGTGCGGTGACGGTCCGGCCGGTCTCGTAGACATGGAATTCCATCCGGTCGAGCTCTTGCAGCAGGTCGTTCGGGAACTCGATATCGGCCTTGTCGATCTCGTCGATCAGCAGAACGACCTTGCCGTCGGCCTCGAACGCCTCCCACAACTTGCCGCGCTTGATGTAGTTGGACACGTCATGCACGCGCTCGTCGCCCAGCTGACTGTCGCGCAGTCGGCTGACCGCGTCGTATTCGTAAAGGCCCTGCTGCGCCTTGGTGGTGGACTTGATGTTCCACTCGATCATCGGCAGGTCCAGCCCGCGCGCCACCTGGCGGGCCAGCTCGGTCTTGCCCGTGCCCGGTTCGCCCTTGACGAGAAGCGGGCGTTCCAGCGTGACCGCCGCGTTCACGGCGACCTTGAGGTCATCGGTGGCGACATAGGCATCGGTGCCGTCGAATTTCATGGCGGATCGGTCCTTTGCTTTGCGTTGTTAACGAACCTAGAGGCTTGGGAAATTCACCGCAATGCCGCGCGTTTGTGTAGTGACATTTGGCACCCGGGGGAGTAATCCAGCCGCGCAAGGGGGTGCCGCATGCAAAACGCGAAATCCGTAGCGGATGATGGCCTGATTGAGGGAGCGGAGATGAAAGCGGAAACCTTTCTACCCGAGGATTACCGTCCCGCCGAGGACGAGCCGTTCATGAACGACCGGCAGGTGGAGTACTTCCGCCGCAAGCTGCTGGCCTGGAAAAACGATCTTCTGGCCGAAAGCCGCGACACGATCGAAGGGCTTCAGGACGGCACGCGGAACATTCCCGACGTCGCCGACCGCGCCAGCGAAGAGACCGACCGCGCGCTCGAGCTGCGCACGCGGGATCGCCAGCGCAAGCTGGTGGCCAAGATCGACGCGGCGTTGCGCCGGATCGACGAGGGCGAATACGGCTATTGCGAGGTGACCGGCGAGCCGATCAGCCTCAAGCGGCTCGATGCCCGTCCGATCGCCACCATGAGCCTCGAGGCGCAGGAACGCCACGAGCGCCGCGAAAAGGTCCACCGCGACGATTGATCCCGTCGAGGTGATGTGAATTGAAGGTCACCGGGTCTGTTCCACGGCACGGACCCGGGGCATAAGGTGCCATGGACCTCAATAGTCTCAAAACCATTGTCATTGGGGCCGGCGTCGGCGGCCTGGCCACGGCGTTGGCGTTGCACCGCCACGGTGCGGATGTGACCGTGCTGGAACAGGCGCCCGAGATCACCGAGGTCGGCGCGGGTCTCCAGATCAGCCCCAATGGCGGCGCGGTTCTGCGCGGCTTGGGTCTTGGGCCCGCGCTCGAGGCTGCGGGGGTGACCGGGCAGGCCGTTTGCCTGCACGATTACCGCAACGGAGACCCGGTGCTGCGGCTGGACCTGACCGGGGACCGGACCGTGGGCCGCTACCATTTTCTGCATCGTGCCGACCTGATCGACCTTCTGGCCGAAGCGGTCCGCGCTGCGGGGATCAAGATCCGCCTGCTTCAGCAAGTCGATACGGTGATTTCCGGCGAAACGCCCGAGATCGTTCTGGCGACCGGGGATCGGCTTCATGCGAATCTGGTGGTGGGTGCCGACGGGCTGCATTCCCGCTTGCGCCCGGTGCTGAACGGGCCGCAAAAGGCGTTCTTTACCGGCCAGGTGGCCTGGCGTGCGGTGATCCCCAACGTGGTGGACCATCCGAACGAGGCCCATGTGCATATGGGTCCGCACCGCCACGTGGTCAGTTACCCGTTGCGCGGCGGCAGCCATGTGAACCTTGTGGCGGTGCAGGAGCGCGCTGCCTGGGCGGCGGAGGGCTGGGCGCAAACCGACGACCCGGCGAACCTGCGACGTGTCTTTGCCGATTTCGGGGGCCGGTTGCCCGCGATGCTGGATGCGGTCGAAACGGTGGGCCTTTGGGGGCTCTTCCGCCACCCGGTCGCCGACCATTGGCATGGCGCAGGCGCGGCTCTGGTGGGCGACGCGGCCCATCCCACGCTGCCCTTTCTGGCCCAAGGCGCCAACATGGCCCTAGAGGATGCCTGGGTGCTGGCCGATGCCCTGGCCGGGGCCACAACCCGGGCCGAAGGGCTGGCCCACTACCAGGCCCGGCGCCACGCCCGCGCGCGCAAGGTCATCGCGACGGCGAACGGCAATGCCTGGAAATACCACCTGAGCTTTCCGCCCCTGCGCCTTGCCGCCCATACCGCGTTGCGGGTCGCGGGCCGGGTGGCGCCCGACCGGATGGTGCGTCAGTTCGACTGGCTTTACGGCCACGACGTGACAGCAGCGGGGTAGGGCGCGCGAGCCTGTCAACGCGGGCTGCAAACTCAGGCCGCCAGTTCGACCCAGACCGGGACGTGATCCGACGGTTTGTCATAGCCCCGGATCTCGGCGTCGATCCGGCAGTCGGTCATCATGTCCGCACAGGCGGGGCTGAGCAGCAGATGGTCGATGCGGATGCCGTCGTTCCGCTGCCATGCGCCCGCCTGGTAATCCCAGAAACTGTACTGCCCCGGTGCCTGGTTGCGGGCGCGGAACGCCTCGGTCAGGCCCAGGTGCAACAGCCGCCGGAACGCCGCGCGCGTCTCGGGCAGGTAGAGCGCGTCTTTTTCCCAGGCCTCGGGCCGGGCGGCATCCTCTGCCTGTGGGATCACGTTGTAATCGCCCGCCATCAGAAACGGCTGTTCGGACGCGACCAGCTCTTCGGCGCGGGCCAGAAGACGCTTCATCCAGGCCAGCTTGTAGTCGTATTTGGGCCCCGGCACCGGGTTGCCGTTGGGCAGGTAGAGCCCGCACAGCCGGATCGCATGGGTCTCTCCCGTGACAGTCGCCTCGATATAGCGGGCCTGGTCGTCCGCATCGTCGCCGGGCAGGCCGCGGGTGACGTCCTCGAGCGGCAGCTTGGACAGGATCGTCACGCCGTTGAAGCTTTTCTGTCCGTGGGTTTCCACGTTGTAGCCGCGATCCTCGAACAGCTCGCGCGGAAAGCCCTCGTCGACCGACTTGATCTCTTGCAGAAGCGCCACGTCGGGCTGGGCGCTGTCCAGCCACTCGCACAGCGCCTGCGCACGCGCCTTGATCCCGTTGATGTTGAACGTGGCGATCTTCATGGGCAGCCCCTGTCAGTGGTGCGCCTTGGATAGACCGCGAAGCGGCGCGGCGGCAAGGGCGGTCGCCGGGCCGGGGCCCGATTTCGCTCTCCTACGCCGGGATGGTGAGTTTTGCAATCAAGGGTTGATTCGCGCCCCACAAGGACCACCTGGGCGGTTTCGATGGCGCCTGACACCACCTGGCGCGAATCTTTTCGTCCTGTGGATGAATGGCGGTTATCGCGCCGTCGTGGCCCCCTGCAAGCCGTGGTTCATGTGGACAACCTTGTGGGAAAACACGTAAAAATAAAAATTATATTTTCAGATCTCCTTATGCGTGTAATCGTTCAGGGGTCACCGCAAAAAGGAGATGTGACCATGACTGCTCAAACCGCTCTCAAACTGCACCAGCCTCTGACCGCCGGCCGATCGCCGATGCCCATGCGGGCGAAGGCAGCACGCTCTTTTCGTCCGGTATGGCCACGACCGCCTCTGATGCCCTGACCGGCGACGCGGTCGAGATGTTCTCGTCGGGCATGGCCCCCTCGGACACCGCAGCCGCAACGGGCGACGCGGTCGAGATGTTCTCGTCCGGCATGGCCCCCTCGGGCACCGCCGCCGCAGCGGGCGACGCGACCGAGATGTTCTCGTCCGGCATGGCCCCAAAGGCATGAGGACCGCGACCGTTCCCACGGTCGGCACGCTTTTGTCGGTCGCCTGATCGCCCGACCTCGTGCGGGGCCTGACCCGGCCCCGCAAATCCCAGCTCCGATATCTCCGAGGCCCCTATGTCCAACGTCATCGCGCTTACCGTTCCCCATCGCGTTCCGCCCCAAGAGGACCGGATCGCCGCCATGCTCGACAGTTTCGCAGGCGCGCGCCGCTTTGGCGATGATGTGTTCTGGCTCAAGGAAAATGCGGAGCTTCTGAATATCCTCGAATGCACGGGGCAGCCGGTTTCCGACACCGCCCGCGCCGCGCATGCGGGGTTCTACGACATGGTGGACCGCAGGCTGTCCTTTTTTCCGCAGTATTACCGGTTCCTGCTGTCCATCACCCTCGATCTCGAGGACCTGGGCCAGCCGGGCCAGAAATCCGAAGCGATGATCGACTGGCTGATCGCGCAGGGCGTGGCCCGGGCCGAACTCTCGGACCTGCAACGCATGGAGGCTCGCCGCCTGATGCTGCGGCGCGGGCGCGACCCCCTTCCCGAGGATCCGGGGCTCGAGGACCGGATGCGCGGCTTTGTCGGGCAGTCCCATACCTTCGCCGTCCCGAACAAGAAGGCCGCCTATGAGCTGACCCACACGGTCTTCTATCTCTCCGAATATGGCCGCCGCGACCCGCAGCTGGGCCCGCAGGCGGTGACTAGCCTGACATATGCGGGCATTCTGGCCCATCTCGACCTGAATGCCGACCTTCTGGCCGAAGTCTGCGTGGCCCTGCGCTATGCCGGCGCGACCCCACCCGCGATCTGGGAAACATGGATCGCCCGGGACAGGTGAATCGCACTTGAGCTTTGACAGTTGTGCAGAACTGGATTCTTGAGGTTTCATCATCAGATGGAGCTTCGAGATGCCGGCATTATCCAATT
>PR_CR_10_Liq_1_inCRDRAFT_1002198_pt1 | contig 10068 bp, 7 predicted proteins | sample PRCRCaboRojoPR_3_FD_10241 | JGI IMG/M metagenome (IMG submission 10241) | reverse complement strand
CGGCTTCTGGGCGGCGGAACGCGAGGCGCGGGTCAACTCGGCCTCGGTCCTGCGGGTGTTCGACCCGGTGTCAGAGGTCATGGGCCCGCCGATGAGCCTGGGCCAGCACGGCAATACCTGCGCGATCCTCGCACTCTGAGAGCATTTGTCGGGCAGGCCCGCCCGTGTAGACTTCCCTGAACTGCAAAGGGGAATCGACATGCGGCGGCTTGGCACTGTGATCCTTGGCCTGTGGCTGATGCTGGGTGCTGCGGGCATGGCGGCGGCGCAGGCGCTGACCGTCGAGGTCGACCTGTCGGACCAGATGATGCGCGTGCTACCCCCCTCGGGCGAGGTCATGGTCTGGCCCGTGTCGACCGCGCGACCGGGCAAGGTGACCCCGACGGGCACGTTTCAGCCTCAGACGCTCAAGCGGATGCATTACTCCACGCTCTACAACAACGCGCCGATGCCGTTCTCGATCTTCTTTTACGGCAACTACGCCATCCACGGAACGAACCAGGTGGACCGGCTGAGCACCACCGCTTCTGCCGGTTGCGTGCGGCTACACCCGGCGCATGCAGAAATGCTGTTCAACCTCGTGCTGCAGGTCGGAAAGGCTGACACGCGGATCGTGATCCGGCGGTAGGGCGATGCGGCGATGGCAAGCCTTCAGTCTCTGACGCGCGCCGTCATACATCCAACTCCTCAACGAACCGCGCGTTCTCGGAAATATACTGGAACCGCAGTTCCGGCTTCTTCCCCATCAGCCGTTCCACCAGGTCGTCGGTCTCTCCGGGCACTTCGTCGTCGATTCGCACGCGGATCAGTTTGCGGCTGGCGGGATCCATCGTGGTTTCCTTGAGGTCCTTGGCGTCCATTTCGCCCAGGCCCTTGAAGCGGCTGACCTCGATCTTGCCCTTGCCGCCCAGTCCCTGTTCCACCAGCGCAGCTTTTTCGGCCTCGTCCAGGCAATAGACCCGCTTGGCGCCTTGCGTGACGCGGAAGAGCGGCGGGCAGGCAAGGTAAAGGTGGCCCGCGTCGATCATCGGGCGCATCTGGGTGAAGAAGAACGTCATCAACAGCGACGCAATATGCGCCCCGTCCACATCCGCGTCGGTCATGATGATGATCTTGTCATAGCGCAGATCGTCGAGGTTGAATTTCGTCCCCAACCCCACGCCAAGTGCCTGGGTCAGGTCGTTGATTTCCTGGTTCGAGCCGAGCTTGGAACTGGCCGCGCCCAGCACGTTCAGGATCTTGCCGCGCAGGGGCAGGAGCGCCTGGGTCTTGCGGTCCCGCGCCATCTTGGCCGAGCCACCCGCGCTGTCGCCCTCGACGATGAAAAGCTCCGTGCCGTCGCGGTTGGTCGCGGTGCAATCCACCAGCTTGCCGGGCAGGCGCAGTTTTTTCGTGGCGGTCTTGCGCTGGGTCTCTTTCTCCTGCTTGCGGCGCAGGCGTTCCTCGGCCCGCAGCACGAGGAAATCGAGGATCGCGCCCGCGGATTTCGTATCGGCCGCCAGCCAGTTGTCGAAATGGTCGCGCACCGAGCCTTCGACCAGGCGTTGCGCCTCGGTCGTTGCCAGCCGGTCCTTGGTCTGGCCCACGAATTCGGGTTCGCGGATGAAACAGGACACCAGCGCGCAACCGCCGGTGATCAAATCGTCACGGGTAATCTGCGCGGCCTTCTTGTTGTTGGCCAGCTCGCCATAGGCGCGGATGCCCTTGAGGATCGCGGCCCAGAACCCGGCCTCGTGCGTGCCGCCCTCGGGCGTGGGCACGGTGTTACAGTAGGACTGGATGAACCCGTCGCGCATGGGCGTCCAGTTGATTGCCCATTCGACCTTGCCGGGTGTGTTGAACCGGCTTTGAAAATCGACCGTCCCGGCAAAGGGCCGGTCGGCGTAAGTGGTTGCGCCGCCCAGCGTGTCCTGCAGGTAATCGGCCAGGCCACCGGGAAAGTGGAACATGGCCTCTTGCGGCGTGTCGCCATCGGCGATCGCCGATTTCCAGCGGATCTCGACGCCGGAAAACAGGTAGGCCTTGGACCGCACCATCTGGAACAGCCGCGCGGGCTTGAACCGGTGGTGGCCGAAGATCTCTTCGTCGGCATGGAAGGTCACGGTGGTGCCGCGCCGGTTGGGGGCCGCGCCGATCTGTGCCACGGGGCCCAGCGGCAACCCGCGTGAAAAACGCTGCTCATAGAGCTGCCGGTCGCGCGCCACCTGCACTACCATCGAATCGCTCAGCGCGTTGACCACCGACGCGCCCACACCGTGCAGACCGCCCGAGGTCTGGTAGGCCTTGCCCGAGAACTTGCCGCCCGCGTGCAGCGTACACAGGATGACCTCGAGCGCGGATTTATCCGGAAACTTGGGGTGCGGGTCGATGGGGATGCCGCGGCCGTTGTCGCGGATGGTGACGCTGTAATCCTCGTGCAGTTCCACCTCGATCCGGTTGGCATGGCCGGCCACAGCCTCGTCCATTGAGTTGTCCAGCACCTCGGCCACGAGGTGATGCAGCGCACGCTCGTCGGTGCCGCCGATATACATGCCGGGGCGTTTGCGGACGGGTTCGAGCCCCTCCAGCACCTCGATCGACGAGGCGTCATAGGTCGAAGGCTCCGCGCCGTGCAGGAGATCGTCTGCCATGGGTTTGCTGCTCTTTGCTTTGGTTGGAGCGCAGTATGGCAGAGGGGCGCGAGGGGGGGAAGTGGGTCAGGCCGTGGCGAGTGTGCGGAGATAGGCAGCGAAGCTCTCCGCATCCATGTCGCCGCGCGCAAGGGCGATGATCCGGTCGCCGATTTCGGTCCCAGGGATTGAGAGCGTCGTGCCGTTGGCCCAAAGACAAAAATTCATTGCATCAAAGGCGGTGCGCTTGTTCCCGTCATTGAAGCAATGACCGCGCGCGATCGACTCTGCGTAGTTCGCCGCCAGATCGAAAACATCTTCGATCATGTCATAGACCACGCGGTTCTCGACGCGCGCCAGCGCAGCTTCAAGGGACTTGTCAGGTGCACGGCCCGGGATTTCGCCAGGGTTCAACGCGGCGTCATGCAGCGTTTCCACAAGCGCAGCCGTCAAAAGGACAAAGCTCATTTGTCCTTGAGATAGTCAAGGATTGGCTGCACGTCTTCGCGGCTCGCCTCGAGATATGCCTGCAGCTCCTCCATCGTCGCATAACGCGGCGCGTCCTGCAGGGTCGCCTCCTCGGGGACGAGATAGGCCACGCAGCGCGAGTTCTTCATGATCGCCACAGGTTTGCCGCCAGCCTTGTCCAGAACCTTTTGCGGTTCTCGGAGTTCGGTCATGGTGGCGATCAGGTTCGTATGCAGTTTCTTTGGCATCTTAGTGTGCTCCAAAATGTATATTTCAGTGTATATTAAGGGTGTGGGTCCGGCAAGGCCGTTTAGCGCATGCACAGGGCTGGACCCCTTTGGATCGCAGGCCTATAAGGCGCCCATGATGTACGGTTTCGCGATCATCATTCGAATTACATGCCCGGCGCTCTGACCGAAACGAGCCGCCGGGACAAATGGCGTCTGGCCTGCCGCGCCGCCCTGACCCCCTGATTTACGACACGCATTCCAAAGGACGCCCGAAATGTGCGCCGACACGACAGACACGCCCGACTACAAAGACACGCTGAACCTGCCGCGAACCGATTTCCCGATGCGCGCGGGCCTGCCCAAGCGCGAGCCCGCCTGGCTTGAGCGTTGGGAAAAGATCGGCATCTATGACCGCCTGCGCGAGAAAGAGGGCCGCACGCCCTTCACGCTGCATGACGGCCCTCCCTATGCCAACGGCCACCTGCATATCGGCCACGCGCTGAACAAGATCCTCAAGGACATGGTGGTGCGGTCCCAGCAAATGATGGGCCGCGATGCGCGCTACATCCCTGGTTGGGACTGTCACGGTCTGCCCATCGAATGGAAGATCGAGGAACAGTACCGCGCCAAGGGCAAGAACAAGGACGAGGTCGACGTGGTCGATTTCCGCCAGGAATGCCGGAAATTCGCCGAAGGCTGGATCGACATCCAGCGTGACGAGTTCAAGCGCCTGGGCGTGACCGGAAAGTGGGAAAAGCCCTACCTGACGATGGACTACCGCGCCGAGCGGATCATCGCGGAAGAGTTCCAGACCTTCCTGATGAACGGCACGCTCTATCAGGGCTCCAAGCCCGTGATGTGGTCGCCGGTCGAAAAGACCGCGCTGGCCGAGGCCGAGATCGAGTATCACGACCACAAGTCCCACACGATCTGGGTGCCCTTCCGCGCCGAGAACGGGAGCGGTGATCTTCAAGGGGCCAAGGTCGTCATCTGGACCACCACGCCTTGGACGATCCCGTCGAACAAGGCCGTGGCCTACAATCCCGAGATCGCCTATGGCCTATACGAGGTCACGGGCCGGCCCGAGGAATGCTGGGCGCGGATCGGCGACCGCTATGTGCTGGCCGATGCGCTGGCCGCGGACACGCTGCAAAAGGCACGGCTCGAGCCCGAGATGTACCGCCGCCTGCGTGACGTGTCGGCAGACGAGCTGGGCGCGCTGACCCTGGCCCACCCGTTCCGCGGGCTTGAGGGCGCGGACGGGTTCTGGGACTACGACGTGCCTATGATCGACGGCGACCATGTCACCGACGAGGCGGGCACCGGGTTCGTTCACACCGCGCCCTCTCACGGCCAGGAGGATTACGATGCCTTCATGGCGCGCGGATGGGGTGACCGGATGACCCACAATGTGGGCGAGGAAAGCGAATTCCTGCCCCATGTCCCGCTTTTCGCCGGACTGCGCGTGCTCGACCACAAGGGCAAAGAGGGCAAGGCAAACACCGCTGTCATCGACAAGCTGGTCGAGGCGGGCGGTCTGCTGGCGCGCGGGCGGATGACCCACAGCTATCCGCATTCGTGGCGGTCCAAGGCACCGGTCATCTACCGCAACACGCCGCAATGGTTCGCGGCCATCGACCGTGCGGTGGGCGACGGGCAAGACACCTATGGCACCACGATCCGCGAGCGTGCGCTGAAAAGCATCGACGAACTGGTGACATGGACGCCCAAGACCGGGCGCAACCGGCTTTATTCGATGATCGAGGCGCGGCCCGACTGGGTGCTTTCGCGCCAGCGCGCCTGGGGCGTGCCGTTGACTTGCTTCGTCAAGAAGGGGGCGTTGCCCACGGATGACGGTTTCCTGCTGCGCGACCCGGCCGTGAACGCCCGCATCCTGCAGGCCTTCGAAGAGGAGGGCGCGGATGCCTGGTACAAACCCGGTGCCAAGGCGCGCTTCCTCGGCAACGACTACGACCCGGATGAGTGGGAGCAGGTGTTCGACATCCTCGACGTGTGGTTCGACTCTGGCTCGACCCATGCGTTTGTTCTGCGGGACCGCGAGGATGGCTCCGAGGACGGGCTGGCCGACCTATATCTCGAAGGCACCGACCAGCACCGGGGCTGGTTCCATTCCTCGATGCTGCAGGCCTGCGGCACCATCGGCCGTGCGCCCTATCGGGGCGTGCTGACCCATGGCTTCACGCTGGACGAGAAGGGCAACAAGATGTCCAAATCGCTCGGCAATACCGTCGCGCCCGAGGATGTGACCAAGCAATACGGTGCCGATATCCTGCGGCTTTGGGTGGCCCAGGCAGACTATACCGCCGACCTGCGTATCGGGCCCGAGATCCTGAAAGGGGTGGCCGACAGCTATCGCCGGTTGCGCAACACCATGCGCTTCCTTCTGGGCGCGGTGTCCCATTTCACCGAGGCCGACCGCGTGGATCCGGCAGACATGCCCGAACTGGAACGCTGGGTGCTGCACCGGCTGGCAGAGCTCGATCAGACGGTGCGGCAGGGCTATGACGCCTACGATTTCCAGGGCGTGTTCCAGCAGCTGTTCAACTTCTGCACGGTGGAACTTTCGGCCTTCTATTTCGACATCCGCAAGGACGCGCTCTATTGCGATGGCGACACGCCGCGCCGCCGGGGCGCGCGGACGGTGATGGATATCCTGTTCCACCGTCTGACCACCTGGCTGGCGCCGGTGCTGGTCTTCACCATGGAAGAGGTCTGGCTCGAACGGTTCCCGGGTGACGACAGCAGCGTGCATCTGGTCGATATCCCCGACACGCTCGCCGGGTGGCGCAATGATTCGCTGGCGGCGAAATGGGCCAAGGTGCGCCAGGCGCGCCGCGTGGTGACCGCCGCGCTCGAGGTGCAGCGCGTGGACAAGGTGATCGGTGCCTCGCTCGAGGCCGCTCCGGTCGTTCATGTGGACGAGGCCGAGATGCTTGGGGCGCTCAAATCCGTGGCATTCGAGGATGTGTGCATCACCTCGGATATCCGGCTGAGCGGCGATCCGAGCCCGGCCGAGGCCTACCGTCTGCCCGAGGTGCCGGGCATCGGCGTGGTTTTTGAAAAGGCCGAGGGCGCCAAGTGCCAGCGGTGCTGGAAGATTCTGCCGGATGTGGGCCAGCACGCGCATCCCGCGACCTGTGCGCGGTGCAATGACGCCTTGGGCTGACCTGATACGCCGGGGCGAGTTCATGCCCGCCCCGGCGCTTTCCGGCCTGCCATGACACAGCCATCCGATGCGACGATCGCGGCTGCCCTGATGGAGCTTGCCCTGCAGCGTGGCCCGGGCAAGACCTTTTGCCCGTCTGAGGTTGCGCGGGGATTGTCCGACGATTGGCGACCGCTCATGCCCGAGGTGCGACGGGTTGCAGCGACTTTACCGCTTAAGGCGACGCAAAATGGGGAATGGGTCGATCCGCTGAACGCCAAGGGGCCCATCCGCCTGGGGCTTGGCTCTGGGGGGGCAGCGACCTCAGGGGGCGGAGAGAACCTCTAGCGCTTCTTGTGCCACATGGGTCCAGGTGCGCAGGCTGCCCTTGGCCGCAGTGATCCGGTCCTTCAGGGCAGCGTAAGCCCTGGGGTCGTCCAGATAGCGCGCGACCAGCGCAGCGAGCGTGTCCGGATCCTCGGGATCGAAGAAACAGGCCAGATCGCCGCCCACCTCTTCGAGCGCGGGCACCTTGGCGGCGAACCCGGGTGTGCCCAGCCACAGCGCCTCGCCCAGGGGCAGGCCCCAGCCCTCGATCCGGCTGGCGATCACCAATGCAAAGGCATTGCGATACAGCGCGGCCAGTTCGGTCTGGTTGGGGCTGTGCACGTGCACGATCCCATCCTTGAGGTCCGCGAACTGCCCGTCGATCACAGCATCCACCTTGGGGCTGCGGGCCCCGGCCAGCACGAGCGTTGGTGCCGCGCCGGGCGTGGCGCGCAACTGGCGCAGTGCTGCCAATGTGCATTCCAGGTTCTTGCGGCCGGGCAGGGTGCCCACCATCAGTAGATAGGGGGCCTTTGGCAGGTCGATGCCCATCGGTTCATCGGTTTCGCGATACTGGTGTACCAGCGGCACCGGTGTGACGGGTGGCAATGGCGCGGGCAGGTCGCCCGTGCCGGAATAGTGGGCCAGTTCGTGTGCGGTGAAGCGGGAGTTGGTGACGATGCGATGGGCGCCCGCGATCACGGTCGAGATGTCGAGCAGGTAGTTGGTGGGCAGACTCTCGCTGAAGTGGTCGCCGCGGTAATGCAGCGGGATCACGTCATGGATCAGCGGGACAAGATCGAAGCGTGCGCGCGGACCCATCTGGGTGAGATAATCCGCGATCACCTTGTAGCGCCCCGCCGCGAACAGGCGTGCACCGGACAGGTCCACCGGCACAGCAAGATCTTGGGGCACATGGCCCCAGCGGCGACGGTTGAGCGCGCGCACCGCCGGTTTCACCACGGCCAGCACAGCGTCGCGCAGCGGGTTCACCGTGGGAAACTTGTGCCGCAGACGGATCGGCAGCGCCTCTTTCGGCAGGGAGAGGTCGATCAGCCCATTGCGCGCCTCGGTCCCGAATTTGGGAAACACCTCGAAGAATCCACGATGCCCCGGCGAATAGATCGCGAACCGCACCGACGGGTCGAGGCGGCGCATCTCGTACCCGATCTCGATCACCGTGCGGGCGACGCCGTAATATTGCACCGCCGGGTTCCAGGTGAAGACCAGCTCGGACAGGTCGACCCAGATCGGCTTGCGTCCGGGTGCAGGGGCGGCGGCACGGGTCATTGGAACGCGTCAGTCGTAGCTTTGCTTTTGCGCGCCGTACATGCCGGCGTAAAGCCCGGCCTGCGCCATCAGGTCGGCATGGGTGCCCTGTTCGACCACGCGGCCCGCGTCCAGCACATAGATCCAGTCGGCATTGGTGATGGCCGACAGGCGGTGTGCCACGACGATGGTGGTCTTGCCGGCCGACAGCCGGGCAAGCGCGCGTTTGACCTTGTCCTCGGTCGTCTGGTCGAGCGCGCTGGTCGCCTCGTCTAGCAGCAGGATCGGGGCCGAACGCAGGAAGGCACGCGCGATGGCGATGCGCTGTTTCTGCCCGCCCGACAGCTGGCTGCCCTTGGGCCCCAAAGGCGCATCGCCGCGGGCGCGGATCAGGTCGGCGATCTCGGCCGCTTCGGCCGCCGCCCAGATCTCGTCCTCGGTGGCCTCGGGGCGGACATAGCGGATGTTTTCCCAGATCGAGTTGTTGAAGATCACGATGTCCTGGGCCACGACCGAGAAGGAATGCCGCAGGGTGGTGATCTTGAGCTGGTTGATCGGGGTGCCACCGACGGTGATCTGCCCGTCTTCGACATTGTAAAGCCGCGTCAGAAGGCTGAGGATCGTGGTCTTGCCTGACCCCGTGGCACCCACGATCGCCGTGGTCTTACCGCCCGGTAGGGTCATGTTCAGCTTGTTGAACAGCGGCGCATCGGGGCTGTAGCTGAAGGTCACGTCATCCAGCAGAATGTCGCCGGCGGTGTCGAAATGATCGAGCGCGTCGGGCGCATCGACGATGCTGGCCTCTTGCCGGAAGAGCGAGCGCACGCCGTCCAGGATCACCAGCGCCGCCTGCATCTTGGCAAAGAACTGGGCCAACAGGCGTGCCGGGTCGAACACCAGTGCCATGCCGATCAGGAAGGCAATGATCGCCGCGCCGTCCATGTCAAACTCGGGGCTGAGCGCCATGTAGCCGCCGCCACCGATCACGAGAACGTAGACAAAGGCCGACACCAGGTCGATCGAGGGCATGACCAGCGCCTGGGCCGATTGCAGGCGGATCGACAGGCTCTTGATCTCGCGCGTGGCCTTGAGAAGGCGTGCGCGTTCGTTGGGTTCCTGTCCCGAGATTTTGACCGTGCGCATGCCGTTCGACATCTCTTCGATGCCGGTCATGTAGGCGCCCATAGCGTTTTCGGCGGTGGCCTGGATTTCTTTGATCTTGTCCGACACCGCCTGCATCATCCAGATGATGAAGGGCAGCACGATCACGGCCGTCAGGAACAGCAGGGGCGATTTGTAGATCAGGTAGCCCGAGATGATCACGACCGTGGCCGCATCGCGCACGGCGTTGACGGTGGCCTGGCCCACGAACTGACTGAGGTCCTGGGCCTGGTTGACCAGTCGCAGGATGATCTCGCCCGAATTGGTGCGCTCGAAAAACGCGAGATCCAGTGTCATCAGGTGGTCGATCAGGTCGCGCCGCATCTTGAGAACGGCGTCCGAGGCCAGCGTGACCGACAACCGTGGCACGATATAGGACACGCCGCCCCGAAACGCGAAAAGACCAAAGACGATGGCGCAGACCTGGATCAGGTCGGCCACGGAGCCGTTGTCGAAGATCACGCGCAGGCCGTCCTCGGTCAGGCGCAGGAACTGCTGGTAGACCAGGCCCTGCAGCATGATGAGCACCAGCACGACCAGCAGCCAAGGTGATTTTTCCTTGAGGTAATTCGCCCAGAACCAGCGGATGTTCTCGCGGTCCCTCGGCGTGAACATCGGCCGCTTCTTCTGGCGAAAACCTGACAGGACGCGGGGCAGTTTCATGTTCGATCCCATACAGCCGTGCGGGACGTATGGCGCATTCTTCGGGTAAGGTGCAAGGGGACTGTCGTCGCGGTCCAGGGCAATCGCGCTTCAGAAGCCTTCGATGAGTGTTTGCAGGAAGTCATTGCTCCATCCTGCCTTTTTGAACTTCACGCGGTTTGAGCCTTTTGCGGTA
>PR_CR_10_Liq_1_inCRDRAFT_1002197_pt1 | contig 10069 bp, 5 predicted proteins | sample PRCRCaboRojoPR_3_FD_10241 | JGI IMG/M metagenome (IMG submission 10241) | reverse complement strand
GTCCTCAGCCAGAAGCTTTTAGTGAAATCAGCTGGGAAATGCTTTCAGTTCCGGAAAAGGACGAAGGGGAGTCTAGCTTGAGTTACAGAATACTTAACTCAAACAAGCTCGAAGGCTTCAAGGAAGCGAGAGTGCCTAGTTTTACCATAACTCTGGAAGAACTAGCTTTGATCATTTTGCAACAAGAAAATTATTCTCCTGGGGACTGGAACTTAGCACTTTACTCAGAACAAGGCCAACCCTTAACAGGGACTTTGGCCAAAATGCCGTTTGCAAATGTAGAAACTGTTTTAGAAAAGGGCTCTAAGCTTTGTGCTTTCGTTGTGCCTAACTTCGACAAACGCAGTTTAGAACCAATAGACCACAACCAAGGCAAAGACACTTTAAACTTGACTTGCGGGGACCACCGAATTACAGTTAGAGTTGACTTGGAACTAAACACTTTGATAGAACTTAAGCAAAAGATTTACGGAGCAACTAACATTCCTACTTTCGAAATTAAACTTAAAACTCAGGATAACTACTTGAATGACGATGACTCAATTTTGCAGAGTTTAGGTGTTAAGCAAAACGACAACTTAACTTACTGGAGAGAAGACTTAACTTACTCAGACCAGTCCTACAAACCTGAACTCCAGCAGTCAGTTGCTCAAACTCTTTATGGCCAAAGAGTGCTTCATTCCTTTATTTACTGCTTTTCCAAGATTGCTTCTACTTGCGAAAATCCTTTAAAAGAAACTTTTTTAGCAACTTTGAGAGTTGTTACTAACAACTGCAGTCCTTTAATCAATGCTTTGCATGAGATTTCGCTTTCTAAAACAATGAGTTTGCTTGACTCAATAGCTTTAGAAGAAGGTTTTTTGTTGCTAATCAGGAAGTTTGCTAGTGAGGTTTTTAGAGTTCAAATTGAAAGTGATAAGCTTTTTGAGAACTGTTTAGAAGTAATAGCTACTGTGTGCAAGATGACTGCTAGTGACGAAGCTATTAGGGAAGAAGTCTACTCCGAAATAGACATCATTTGCCCAATTTCGTTTGGAGAGATCCAAAAACCTGTTTGTTTGAGGAAAAGGGACGGAACTCTGGGTTACTATGACTTTGACTCAGTAATGCAAAAAGCAAACGAAAACTCTGAAGTTCCAGAAGTAGGCAGACTAAGACCTGAAGAAATAAAAGTTTCAGCTAACTTAAAACAAGTCATTGAAAGAGCAAAACTAAGCAAAAAGCAGTTTGCAGGTAGGTGGGTAGGCAGTTTCGTTCAGGAAGGACCAGAAATTTTTATGAAAGAATTTCCACAAGGAGTCACCTGGAACAAAGCTCTAGACTTAAAGAAAGAATACAAGTATACCAAAATAGTCTCTCCTTTGTCTTTGAAGTCTACTGAGTACAGGCACTGCTTAACACTTGACAAAAACAAGGAACTCAGAGTGAACCTAGGATTAACTCCTAAGTACCCCAACAAAGTAGACTTGATGAATGTACTAACTCGAGACAACTTGTCAATAGACGTAGACGACCTTGCCGGTCAACTAGAAATGCAGTCTACTGAAGAATCCAAAGAATCTATTACACGAGTCCCTGATGAAGCCATTGTAGTAGTGTTTGACAAAAGCTCTTCAATGAACTCTCCATTTGTAAACGAACGTGAGTACACCAGAGTCAATGCTACTAAACAGTTCTTCGAAAACTTTTCAGACCGAACTGTAGGGTTTGACTACCACCATGTGTTATCCTTGTTGCTCTTCAGTAGCTCAACTACTAAAGTTTGTAACTTCACTGAAAACTTGTCTGCCTTTGCGAGTTACGTTCACACAACTGCGGCTAGTGGAAGCACCAAGCTCTGGGACTGCATCGTGGAGGCGGTTGAGATGCTGAAAGAACTTAAAAAGTCCTACCCTTCGTGCATACTGAGGATCCTTTGCTTAAGTGACGGAGAAGACAACAGCTCGGAGTACAGTCCTTTTGAGACAGCCAAAAAACTAATAGATGAAGGAGTAATTATGGACTGTGTGGTGGTTGGAGAGCTTTCAAGTTCACTCAAAGGAATAGCTTTTGCTTCTGGAGGTTATGTTTTCCTGCCTAGGAGTGTGTCAGAGGGACTGAGGCTGTTTGAGCTAGAAACTTTACTTTCTGTGAGGTGCAGAGAGTCCACTACTCGAGCTGTACTTAACTCTCAGAGCGACTTAGACCACTATATTGCAAAAGACTTTTCTTCATCAGGTCCTAAAATGAAGGTTCCTGAACAAGCTACTCAGCAGTTAATTAGTACTGAAAGTGCACTTAAAAACTCAGTTGCTGGACCCCAAACAGGTGATTCTAGAATGCTTAAAAGGATTATGCATGAACTTGCAAATTTAAATAAAAACCCCCACCCCAATATCCATATTTACCCTTCTGGAAACGACCCTCAGTTTTGGAATGTTTTCATGGAAGGCCCAGAGTTAACTCCTTACCAAGGAGGCTTGTTCAAACTTTACGTTCGGTTCAGAAACGACTACCCTTTTTCGGCTCCAGAAATCAGGTTCCTAACTTACATTTACCACTGCAATATTAACTCTTCAGGAAGAATCTGTCACTCAGTTTTGGACCAGTTCTACAGTCCAGACAAGTCAATCAGGTACATACTGGACTGCATATATGGACTACTTATGACACCTGAGCCTTTGGACCCGCTTGACGCTAACATTGCAGCTGAATACCAAGATAACTACTCACTTTATGAATCCAAAGTTAGGGAATTCACTGTTAAGCATGCAAGCAAAACACTTCAGGAGCACATTGGAAGCCTTTCTGATGGCTCAGCGTCTCCTTCGATATAGAAAATTCACGTTAAAAGTTTAAGTAATTCAATTAAAATTGACAACTAAATGAATCTCCAAAGCAATAACTATGATCTAGCTAAGTAACTTAAGTTTAAGAAGGTCTGCGTTTAGACTTATCGTACTTGTAGTCGTGTTTTTTGTAAAACCTCCTTCTGTCGTCGTCTCTTTTGTCTCTTTTGCTTTCAGGCGACCTGTCTGGTTTGCGCTTTTGGGGGAGTTTTTTCTTGGTGTCTTTAAAGTCTTGTTTGTGGTTTTGTCTTTTAGGAGGTCTTGAGACAAATTTGTTCTGCAAGTTGTCATAAAACCTTTGGGAAAGCAACTTCAAGTCTTTGAGTTCAGAAGACTTAACTGGGTGGAGTGCTTCCAAAATCTTGTTTGCCTGTTCTAAGTTCAAAGGGAACTCCCTAAAGACTTTACTCAACAGTTGCAAAGCGTTGCGCTGCACAATGTATGACTTTGACTTAAAACAAGCACACAACACGTTAGTTAACCGCCGATAGTAAAAGTTCAGGTTCTTGCTGAAGTCTTCTTCTTTGTATGCTTTGAAAACTCCTCGGAAAGACTGCTGCCACCTTTTGAGCAAAGCTATTAGTTCTAGCAAAAACAACCCAATGTTGGCAGCTTCGCCTTCAGTGATGCAATGCACACAGGCAACCAGTGACCCCAAGCACTCATAAACCACTTCAAGCGTAGGAAAACCAGGAACTTGGAGCTTGTGTAGTGTTTCAATGAAGTAGACGCTGTACAAAGCATCACTAGGGCTGCAAAGGACCCGTGGGTACACACACTCTTTCACGAACAAACTAGCAAACTGCTCTATGCCTTCTAAGTTACAAGTTTTTTTTATAAGGTTTGTGAACATGTTGTGTCTGAACTTCAGAAAAGCTTTTTCGCTGTCTAGCTTGCGAACTAGTTCGTTAGTTCGGACTTTGTCCATCTCTGACTGAGGAGCAAGAGAGTCTTGGAGTTGCTTTATTTCGAAGTCGTACTGAGCTTCAGTTGAGCGGATGTCAGACAAAGAAAGTGCCCAAAACATACTGTACAACTCAATAGGTAGTTGAGAATTGCCTATCTGCGACATCTGTTGTTTGATGTTGTCGAACTTGGAAAAATCAATGGAGGGTCTGACTATGTACATAGTTAGAGGAAGCGGAATGCTGTAGTCCTGGACCAAACTTACTATTGAGTTTTCAGGGAGTAAGTTCTTGTACTTCTCGTTTTCGTTGTTTGACTCAAAAGTTAGCAAGTCAACTAGTTGAATTATGCAACTCACAAGGTTGTCGTAGAGCGACCCCAAAAGCTTCAAGTGCTCAGTAGAGGCCTTGTAAAGTATTTGTTGGGCTTGCTGTCCTGCTAGAATTATCAACTCTATAGCACAGCTCAACTCTCCATTCAAAGGCTTGAAAAGTTGGTTGCATAAAGCAGCTGAGGACTTTTCAGCCTTTTTCCTAGCCTCTCCTAAGTTGTAGGCGATTTCTTTGAGCTTGGGTCCCCCTGAAAGACAGTTAAGCATTTTGCCCGTTAGGTTTTCAGGGGGGTTCCAACCTGACATCTTAGCAAGGATCTGTTTAAGGATGCAAACTTCAACTACTTGTCCGCAACTCAGGCAGTCTTTGATGTAGTTAAGTACTCCTGTTAACTCTGTGTGAAAATACATTTTGTAAAAGTCTCCTGTGAAGTTAGAAATGTTCTGCAGCCAAGGCGCTATACCACCCAATTCTAGTTTAGGACGAGTGTTGGTGCGCAAAGCGTGCAAAATAGAAAAAGGAACTATGTCTAGGTAGAGTGGGGAGCAGTGACACAATGCAGATATGATCACAGGAATTAAGTTGGAGTAACTGCACACTTGGAAAATAACTTCTCTGAGTACGTGACAGGTGCTGGTGTGAATGAAGTTAAGTAAACTCTTGGACTCTTTAGTGACTTTCTCGGTTGCAAGGCGCTTAAGCCAACTGCGTGTGTTTTTGATCTACTTGTAAGGCGTTACCGTTATACCCTGCTTGACCAGCACTATGCAGTCGTTTTCGTAGTTCTTCCAAACTTGGTAGATTTCATACCTTGTGGAGTGGCTAAGGCTCTGCAAGCACTTCCAAAGACCCTGAACTACTTCTTTGGTACTCAAAGTCAAGGAAGCAACTACCCACTTTTTAAGTATTCCAGTGACTCTTTCTTTGTCTTCACTATGCTGGAGCACTTTCACTACTTTCAAAAAGGCTTCTGGGCTGTGTCCTAGTCCAGGTCCGAGCACTGAAAGCACTTCTTCAACTAAGTTAAGGGCTTCGGAAATGCTTGTTGACTGCACAACGTCGCCAGGGGGAATTCCTGGGGCTTCTGAGGTTGAAAAAAGCGGTTTGGGAAGGTCTTGGTGGACTTTGTTCAAGCCCCAGTGAAGCAGATCGCACATTGCCCCTGACAAGTGGGGATTGTTGCTTACTACAAGTTTGTCTACTTTAGAAAGGATTTCTGAAGCGGTGTTCCAGGAATTCACTTTAATCAGCTCTGCAAGCACTGAAAGCTTTTGGTTGGTGTGGGGGGCTAAAACTTTTTCCAGGTTTTTTTGTTGGCTTGGAGCTTCGCCAGACAAGTTGATGACTTCCATGCTCCGTCTTACGTTCATGGCTAGAGAAATGAAGTCAGCTGAGTCCTGGGAAAGTGACTCTGGTTTCAAGTAACTCCAAATGCTTCCAATCGAAAATAACTGGTGCTTAATGCACAAAGCAGTAATCTTTGCAAGGCCTGTGAACTCAAGTGCGCCTTGGAACTTAAAACCCAAAACGTAAGGAAGGGTTCTGGGGTTGAGGGCTTTGAGCAACTCAAGGAACTCCAAGTTAGAAGGTTCTTGTTCGAAACAGTTGAGAACTTGGTCTTTGACTCTGATGGGGTCTAGGTCGTAAGTCCCTATTAGCTGTTGGACAGCTTCTAACTTGTCAGAACCAGAAAGCGCAAGGACTAGTTTGACGTACCCTTCAGATTCCTCCCTCATGAGATTGTACTTTTGCTGCTCTAGTCTGCTTGGATGTTACGTGTGCTTGGTTCTGATTCGGTTCTGCCGCTTGTGGAACTGGTTCACGGAGTCGATGATTTCGCAGTGTTTGAGGATTTCTTCATCAAAGTGGATGATGGGTTCTTCGTCAGCTAGGATTCGCTTTTGTAGCAGAATATCTACAATTTCAGCAAACTTAGTTTTTTCTTCGTGTGAGTAACTAGCCCAGTCGAGACTCAAAACCCATAAACTATCACAGAGCAGATCTTTTTCAGACTTCAGAAGACAGTAGTCAAGTGAGTTCTGGCCTTTCAAAACTCCGTGCAAATAGCTCGTTAGGTGGCTGAGTGTCCTTTACCTTGCTTTTTCTTCCATTAATTAATATGAAGTAGTTCGAGTAATTTAAATTAGACACTTTTATTTGAGTCTTTGTCTTCAGCTTCTTCTGGGTTTTCTTCGGTGCTTTTTTTGGTATCGTACAGTTCGGGGTTTTCTCTAAGTCCCGTGTTGATGCTGTTGAGTTTCTGTTTGATTTCTTTGATGGTTTTTTGGGTCCCTTTGAACCTTTTGAATATGCCCAAAGCTTTGTTGAAGTAAGCGTAAGCGTCTTTGTACCTCTTCAGAATCATAAGTACCGTTCCAATTACTTTGAGGTTCTTGGCGTACTGCTGACTGTTCTCCCCGTGCAGAGACCTGTCTATTTCTTCGAGTTCCAAGCACTCCTCAAGGGCTTCATTGTACTCGCCTGCTTTGAGCAACAACATGCAGATGCTTCTTTTGACTTTGGCTGTTCTTTTGTCGATGAGTCCATGGTTGTACTCGTAGACCTGTTCTGCACTTCTCAGGGCGTCAAGGGCTTCGGGGTAGTTAGCTGATTCTTGAAGCCACTGGGAAAGCGTTACTGCTATTTCAGCAGCTTTGTCAGTGTTCATGTCCATGTCCATCATTAGGTTAACAGCTCGCTTGTAAAGGTCTATGGCGTTTGGAATGTCTTTTTGTTTGTAGTAAACCTTCCCCATTTCTTCGTAAATTGGAGGGATGCTTTCGTGCTTCATGCCAAAAGTGGCTTCGTGGAGTTCCCACATAGTAGTTAAGCAGTCAAGTGCTTTGGAGTGGTCTTTCTTTTTGGAGTAAGCTTGGGCCATGGCATGATAAATACTTGAGTTGGAAAGGTGGTCTTCGCCTAACAAACTCTTGTTCATTTTCAAAGCTTTTTCAAGCAGCCCAAAAGCATCTTCTGTGCCCCCTGCTTCCAGGTAGCACTTGCCCAGTAAAGTGAGGATATGCGTGTGGAACGGCTTGGTGTCTTCTATTGAGTTGAAAAGCGACCCGTTCAGTTTGAGCGCAGAAGTAAGGTGTTCAAGTGCCTGTTCGTAGTACTTAGAACTGAGGTAAGACTCGCCTAAGTTGGTGTGGGCTTGCACCAGCATGAAAGGGTTCCTGTTGTGGACGTTCACAAGTACTTTGCATAGGGCCAGTTGGTGGATTCTTACCTGGATAACGCCTTCTTTATCTCCCATGTCTTCTCTGTCTCGCACGTATTCGTTAAGTACTCTGTTTTTTTCTTCGAGTTCAGCGCAGATGCGGTCTGGAATGTTCATAGGGTATTCCTCCATTTAAAGTTTTTTCAAAATTCAAATTGTTTAGAGTTTTAGTGTTTAATGAACTTAGTTCAACTCTGGTTTAATCTNACATCTAAACATTATTTAATATGGAACTATAGGAAAACTCGAACTTCCGTGCAGCTGTTCAATAAGGTTCTTTACCTCGGTTTGGTTTTTAGGGTTCAAGTCTTGCGCGTCGTTGTAGAACTTCATAGCTTTCTGGGCATCTCCTAGTTTGGCGTGTATTTTTCCAATTTGTATGTAAAGGTGACTTTCTCGGGGGTTTTCTTGGCACAGAGTTTCAAGGTGGGACAAAGCGTCTTGATCTCTATCCAGTTGTGAAAGCAGTATTCCTAGTTGGAACCTAGGAAGTGGGTTGTTTTTGTCAAGTCTTATTGCTTCTTCAAAGCAGTTGATGGCTTCTTCGTGGTGTCCAATAGTTTTGTAGTTGACTCCTAAGTAAGTAAGGATGATCCCTGACACAGGGTTGATTTGGCGGGCGTCTTTGTAGTACTTGAGACTCTGTGTGAACCTTTCTTGTTTGAAGTACATGCTGCCTAGTCCCCACAGAGCTGTGAACTGTCTAGGGTCTATTTTGGTGGCAGACTCGTAGTGGTACCTAGCTTGTTCAAAGTCTTCGTTTGCAAGGTGTTCATGGCCGCACAGAGAGTAAGCGTAGGAGTAGTAAGGGTTGAGTTGAATTGCCCGAGTGAAGCACTTGATAGCAGTTTCTCTTTCTTTTTGAAGCGAAAAGAAGTTCCCAGCAATCACCCAGGTTTGTGGAGCGTAGTAAGCAGTTTTAAGAGCTGAGTGCAGGGTGTAGCAGAGTTCTGTGCCTCTTTTTTCGTACCACAAAGCAGACGAGTAGTAGTCGGAGTCCTGGACTCTCTGAGGCTCAGTTTGGAAGGCGCGTTGGAACAAGTCAATGGCAGTGGAGTAGTTGTACTTTTCCACGTAGCACTTAGCTTGTTGGCACAAACTCCAAGCTGAGTTTCTTTGACTGTCTGGAAGACCTTTGAAATGCTGGAGTGCTTCTTCAATGCTGTACTGCGAGTAAGCTAGAAAGGCTTTGCCGAGTTCTGTAAGCATGGCTTGGAGGTCTTGGAACCCCCTTTGGCCTTTAGGCGACCTTGAAGGAGAAGGGGATTTTTCGATGTTGGCTGAACTTAGGGGGAAGCCTAGGTTCTCTGAAGGAGAGTACATTCCTACAGGGTTTTCTTTCATAGCTTGGGATTTAAAAGCAGTGGCGGGATCCACGAAGAACCCTAGTTTGCAGAGCTTTTCGTAAGCAGACCAAAGAGAAGGGTTTTGGTTCAAAGCTTTCGAGTAGTAGTTGATGGCGTCCTGGATGCGGGCCTGCCTTTCGCAGATTTGTCCCAAAAGGTAGTAACCGTGGGCTCCTAAACTGTGCAGATGTCTCATCAAAGCCCTTTCGCCTTCTTCGAGTTTGGCTGTTTGGAAACAAGCAAAGGCATAGAGGTACCCGTTTTGTTCGCTAGTGGAGGACTTAAGCACAGCTTCGACTTTGTGAGGCGAGTTCTCGGCAAAGTAAGCCCTGGCTAAAAGAGAAAGTTTGAATTCCTTGTCTTCTGCTGAACAAGAGGGTTCGTTTACGAGTCTTTCTGCCAAGAAAATAGCGTTGGTGATCATGAAGTTCTGGAGAGACCACTCGATTTTTTCTTTAAGTTGTTGTTCGACTTGAGAAAGTACCATTTATAACGAAATATTGTACTAACTAGCACCTTTAATAATATGGCTTTGGACGAAAGCGAAGGGTACAGCGAGATCCTTAAGAGTAACATCTAACCAGTTGTGATGATTGGAGCTGCAAGTGTAGGAAAAACAGCACTCGTGTACAGATACGTATTGGATGAACTTCCGCCAAGCCTCACTTCTACTATAGGTGTAGAGTTCACTAAAAGATCAGTCATAGACCCTTCAACTAACTCCAGGATTCTGCTGCACATTTTCGATACTGCGGGACAGGAGCGCTTCAAAAGCGTAACTAAGCACTACTACAGAGGAGCCGATGCTTGCTTACTTGTTTACGACATTTCTTCCCGAGAAAGCTTCGAAGAGGTTCCTAACTGGTTAGTAGAACTCAAAGAAAACACCCCTTCAGAGTGCTTAGTGGCTTTAATAGGCAACAAGTGCGACTTGGAGTCTTCTGGAACGCGCAGTGTGTCTCGGAAAGAAGCCGAGACCTTTGCAACTAAGCACAAGTTGTTTTACCAAGAAACGTCTGCTTTTTGGGAGCGAGACAGGCCTTTTTCCGCAGAAGGGTTGCAAGGAGGAATCGAGCATATTTTTATGAACATGATTAGGAAGTTGATTGCTCGGCACAGTTATAAAGAAGACCTGCAAATGATTTCAGAAGCCGACAGCAAACCAGTCAAGTTAGACCTTTCGCAACTTTATAACTACCACACTAACTCGCAATGCAGCTGCTAAATAATAAAATGGAAGTTGTTCAAGAGCAGGAAAAGTGGATGGAGCTCGAAAAAAGCACTATTGATTTGTTCCACGAAGAAACCTACCAACACGCCATCAGTGACATGCTTGCTGAAGGCCGCACCCGACTCAGCATTGACTTAGACGACCTCAGGAAAATAGACCCTGCTCTACCCGCCATTGTCATCAATCAACCCGCCAAATCCATACAG
>PR_CR_10_Liq_1_inCRDRAFT_1002196_pt1 | contig 10071 bp, 8 predicted proteins | sample PRCRCaboRojoPR_3_FD_10241 | JGI IMG/M metagenome (IMG submission 10241) | reverse complement strand
GCGTGAGCGAATGGTGCGCGTCGAGGAAGAACTGCGTCACCAGCGCGAGCTCATGCGCGAAGGCTTCGCGCAGGCCGACAAACGCTTCGAGCAGATCGACAAACGCTTCGAGCAGGTCGATAAACGCTTCGAAGTCATGCAGGCGACCATGGACAAACGCTTCGAGCAGGTCGAAAAACGCTTCGAAGTCATGCAGGCGACCATGGACAAACGCTTCGAGCAGATCGACAAACGCTTCGAAGCCGTTCAGCAAGACATCCGCGGTCTGCAGCAGCGCATGGACAGCTTTATGCGCTGGTCCTTTGGGACAACCGTCGGAGTCGGCGGCATCATCATTGGCGTGCTCAAGCTCTGGCCCTGACATCCAGCCAATCCGGCTCGGCGAAGCAGACACCTTACAGAACAGACTACCTGTCAGGGATGGAACTCTTAGGTCCTAGTTGGCTGCGACACCCGCAGACTTGTCCCCAATTGCTCTACAGCTCGGTGCCTTCAGCCTCAACAGCCTGCGGCTCAAGATCCTCCAGCGCTGACTCCGGTTCCGGACCGGCGCACTGATAGCCGATAGCAGCCTGGCGAGAGCGGTAGATGATCTGCAGGCCTGGATCACCGGGGGCGCCGCAACCTCCTGCCTCCATCGCGTCCACACCATCGCACGTCCCGTAGCCCCCGGTGGGCATCACCGAATCGGTTTCCTCCTCAGGCTGACCAAGCCAAATGGACAGCGCTGAATCCGGCGTCGCCCCAGTCTGCTCAAACCACTCTGGCGGCAACAACCACTCACACAAGCCAGGATCCAACTCGAACGTGCATGTCATATCCGCCGCCGCACAGGCCACCTCGCAGCGCTCGGCCAACACCGTTTCAATTGCGCCAACAACATCTGCAAGTTCCCTGCGATCGGCGGCGCTGAGCGTCAGCAAGATGCAGTCTTCGCTGTCGGGCTCAACCTCACCCAGAAACGCGCGGGTATTGGCCTCGATCTCCTTCAGATTCGAACAACCCGAGAGCAACGACAACAAGATCACCATGATGACCAAAGGTCCCAGCCACGGTCGTACCAAGCGCTTCACCGAATTCAGGCATCCAGGCATGATCACCGTCCCGCTCATCATCAAGCAATGAAATTCTACCGCTGACGCCGTCTCCTGCCGCTGCGTTCCGTCGTCGTCGAAAAAGTTATCCTGTCGTGATTGGCCAGCACCGCAATGGCGCAAAGCGTGATGAAGGTCGCCGCGTTCGCCGGAATCTGCAAATTGAAATCCGCCCAACTGTGAATCAAAAGCGCCACGATACCCATGGCGGCACCCAAGCCGACACCACTTTGGAACAGCGCTTCATGGTGTGCCATAGCGCGCACAGCATACGCTAGGGCAATCATAACAAATAATCCCAGCAACAGCGTGCCTACGACACCGAATTCAATCAGAAACTGCAAGTAGTCGTTGTGCGCATGGTCAAAATTGGCGCGCACATCGCTGCCAGGGAAGCGCTGAAAAGTCGTCTCAAAGGTACCGGCACCAAAGCCTGCCAGAGGCCGCTCCTCAAGCTGACCAAGGGCGTAAATGGCGATATCGTCCCGATCCACGTTTTCGCGCCGCACCACCTCTCCGGCCACAATCTTATCCTCCAGTTGGGTTGCCACCAACCGGTCCCTGAGCTGCTCCAGCCCGAAATACTGGCTGATAATCAGCAGGTCAATCACCAGCAGACTCGCCAACAGCAAACCGTTGCGCAGCCGATGCTGCGGATTCACCAAGGTGAATAGCAGGCCGATGATAAGCAGGCTGGAGAAAAACGCCGTATTCCCCATGCGTGAATGCGTCATCACCAGCGCAATCACCATCAGCACCAGCGCCAAACGGATACGCAGCTTGGGGCCAATGAGCAGATTCGCCAGCTTGTGCCAGCGAAACGGCTCGCCGTCGCGTAGCGCCATCAGCAGGCCGATGCCACAACAAAGCGTCATCGCCAAGTAACAAGCCATGTGGTTGCGATTGACAAAGGTGCCGGTCACGTTGCCCCTGCCATACTCCTTGGGCTGGAACATCAACCATTCCGTGCCCGAGAGCACCATTAAGGCCCCAAAGAACGCCTGCAACACACCGCTGACCGTCAGCACCACCAGCAACGCCGTCAGCCGGCGGCGCGACGTGAACAGCGCCACCAGCAGCAGAAACAAGAGCGTGTAGCCGCAACCCAGCATCAGGCGGTCAAAGGTTGCGCCGACATCGGCGCTGATGCCGCCTAACCACTGCGCACCAACCCAAGCCTGGATCAACACCAGCAGCGCCAACATAGGCCAGACCCGGCTCGATACCGGGCGCGGCCCCGGGCCGCGACGCATCATCAGCGATCCCGCCCAAACTGCACTCAGGCAGGCCACCACCAGTACAAACAGCGCAGCTGCCCAGTCCGTATTGCTCCCGATAGGCAGCGGTAGCCACAAGAGCAGGGCCAATAAGCCCACCACCAAGACGCGCTCCGTTGTCCGCACCCCAGCCTCCGACCGCGACACACGCCGTCGTCGGTGCGGGTGGCGACGCGGCCGGCCATCACCCTGCGCCCGCGCCGCAGCCGCCGCAGACGGCGGCTCAACAATGCGATCGAGCGTGCTCATGCGCGCATGGCTCGCCTGCGAGCGATAGTCACAGGCAAATCCTGTGCCGGCGCGTCAGCGCCTCTGGCAACACCGCACACACCACCCGGGTCTTACCGGTAGCGGCGGCGACTTGTGCCAGATGCCGGAGGTCCGCGCCGCCGCGCATCGCGGTCCGCCGCACATTCTCCAGCGCCATCCGGCGCGCAGACGCATCCAACGCCGTCCAGCCGCGCAGGCCAATCTCGGCAATGCGCCGGTTCACGTGCGGCCGCCAGGGCCCCAGGTCATAAGCCCGGCGCAGTGCGGCAACAAACGCCTCATCCGTCGCGCCGAGCCGCAGCTTTGCATAGGCCAGGCGTGTCCATGTATGCGGCCACAGCGGCCGTTGTGCCAATGCCGTTTCGTACGCTTCCACCGCCTTTGCCCGGCTCGCCACCACCGCCGGCTCGGCGCTGCCGAGCGGCTGCTGGTAATACTGCCAGTCGTAAATACGTCCCAGCCGGTCATAGCGGGCGCCGTCGGCCACCGGGGCGAGCGCAATGGCAGACTGCGCAGCGCGTTCCGCCACCGTAAACGCCACCGCCGCAGGCTCAAGATCACGGGCCGCCCAGTCGGCCAGAAAAGCCTGCGCCTGCGCATCGAACAGCGCCGCTAGCAGCAGGCGCAGCGCCAGCCACGCAACGAGCAGAGACACCAGCAAAAGCGCGGCGCCGCCCACCAACCGCCAGCGCCGTGAACTCCCGTGGGCCGCCGCTGCGGTGGTCGTTTGTCCCCGGGTCGGCAGCGTCATCGCCACAGCCGTCACTCAAAGTGGCCCTTGACCAACCGCCACGGGTTGTCGCGCACCAGCACCCGCGCCGCCTCAGCACCCACCCACTCGGCGGCGGCCTCGGCGCCCGCACGCAAGGCCGGCGGTCGGTAGGCCTCGTTGTGTGCATCAGAGGCGATCACCGTCGCATCGCCCCGTTCCAGCAGGTCGCGCGCAAGCCGCTGCGGCCCCAGTCCAAAGTGCCCGGTGAGCGCCGCAGCGGTCAGTTGCACCAGACACCCCTGGGCGCGAAACGCGAGCAGCTTGTCGGGTTGGCTCAAAATCCCCGCATTGCGCTCCGGGTGAGCGATCATCGGCAGGATGCCCCGGTCGATGAGCCACGCGGTCAAGCGCTCGGCGCCAAACGGCACCTCGTTGGTTGGAAATTCCAGCAGCAGTACCTGCTGCCCATCCCATTGGCCCAGAAACGGCATACTGCCATCCGCCACGCCCGCCATGATCTCCAGCCCAAAGCGCACCTCCGCCGCACCCGCCACTTGCAGCGCAATGCCAGCGTCAGCCAGCGCCTGCCTGAACTGCGTCAGCGCCACTTCGATGGATGCGGCGGTGTTGTCGTAGCGTCGCGGATGGATGTGCGGCGTGCAGATCAGGTGCGTAATGCCCTGCGCCTGCGCGAGCGCCGCCAAGCGCAGCGCCGCGCCCATATCGGCGGCGCCGTCATCAATGCCTGGAAGTAAGTGGTTGTGGACATCGATCATCATGCACGTGCATACGCGGCGGCTGCCGCCTACGCGTTCTTCTGCTTGCCTGTGTAGCCATAGTAGTCGTAGTAGGCGCCATAGCCATAACTACCGTAGCCATAGCTGCCATAGCCGGCGCCGTAGTGGTACCGGCCGCCGTAGCCGCGGCCGTAATAGCTGTACTTACGGGTCTTCACCACATCCACGTGGTTCAGCACTACGCCCGTCAGCGCCGCCCGGGCGGTTCGCAACTGATCCAGTCCCTTGTTGACGAGCGGGATCGGCGTCGACTCCGTCTTCACCACGTAAAGCACGGCATTGGCGTGCGTGCTCACCACCAGCGGATCGCTCACGGCCTGAACCGGCGGCGTGTCACAGACGATGCGGTCATATTTCTCTTCCAACTCGGCGAGCAGGGCCTCGAACCGCTTGCTCGACAGCAGCTCCAGCGGATTCGGTGGTACCGTGCCACACGCCAGCACATCCACGTAGTCTTGTGTGACCACCGCCTCTGCCAGCGTGGCCGTTTCCGCCGCCACATTGGCCAAGCCGGGCCGATCCGCCGGCAGGTCGAAGATGCGCCGAAACGTCGGGCGGCGCATGTCGGCTTCCAGCAATAAGACCCGTTCCATCTGCCCCAGCGCGAACGCCAGGTTCGCTGCCACCGACGTTTTGCCTTCCCCCGGCAAGGACGACGTCACCGCGATCACCTTGTGCGGGTTGTCCAGCCCGGAAAGCACCACACCCGTGCGGATGGTGCGCACCGATTCAGAAAACCGCGCATCGACATCATCCAAAAACATGCGCGCCATCATTTTCCGCTGGCTGCGCTTTTTGCCCACGAGCGGCAGCAGACCCAGCACCGGCATGTGAATCTTGTCTTCCACGTCAGAGACGGTGTGCACCCGGTTGTCCAGCTGCTCCCGCAAAAATGCCAGTCCAATGGCAGCGGCCAGCGCCAGCACACCCGCGATGAGGGCCGTGCGATTCGGCGTTGGCCAGACAGCCGCTCGGGGCACCATGGCCCGATCCACCAGCCGCGCGTTGGCCGTCTCCAGGTCGGAGGTCGCAGAGGTCTCCTTCATGCGTGTCATGAAGGTGTCATACAGCGTACGGTTGGTCTCCACCTCCCGCTCCAGACTCTGGAATTCAAACTCTACGGCTTGCAGATCCTGAATTTCATCCTTGTTCTCGGCGAACCGCGCTTCCAGCGAACGTAAGTTCGTTTGTGCCAGCTGGTACTTGCGCTCGATACTAGCCACCACCTGCTCCACCTGGCTGCGCAGGCTATCGGCGGCGGCATTCAGCTCGTTGCGTGCCTCTATCATCCGCGGATGCTTGGGCCCATAGCGCTTCGAGAGTTCATCTACCCGCGCACGCGCCCGTGTTTCCTCCGCCCGAAACTCCGAGACCGCAGGATTGCTCAGCACCACGGGCACCGTCGCCTGCCTGCGCCAGCCTGCATCCGCCACATCAGCAATTTGACGGTATTGATTCTCGGCATTGGCAAATTCCTGCCGCACGCGGACCAGAGAGCTGGAGATTTGTGAAAGCTCCTGTGCATTCACCGTGGTGACGCCGTCCACATCAACCAGGTTTTCGCGCTCGCGGAATGCCTGCAGGCGGCGCTCGGAGTCCTGCAGGTTTCGTTTCAGATCCTCCATGCGACGGCTTATCCACGCCGAAGCGCTTTCTGTCATATCCAGCTTCGCTTCCAGCTGGCTCTCGATGTAGGCGTTAGCCAATGCATCCGCGGCCTGCGCCGCCGTCTGCGGATCAGCCATGGTCACCCCAATCTCCACCAGCTGCGTGCCACGCTTCGGCGACACTGACACACGCCCCTGAAAGGCCCTCACCACCGACTCGAAAATCTGCGCCTCATTGGGTACCGCTGGCCTGAGATCCTGTGGTTGCGTCACCGGCAGCACCTCGCTCAGACCGAGCAAGTCCACCAGCGCGCGCCAGTCGAGCAGATCCCGCCATGCAAATACAGGCTCTTCCTGCTGCCGCGGATCCAACTCCGGGTGCGCCGTCAGGTTGAGCTTGCGCACCACATCCTCGGCTAGCGTGCGCGACCGGATCAACTCGAATTGCGTCGCTAGGTATTCCTGGCCGCCCCTGAGCCCAGTCATCACCTGCTCAATGTCCACGACGTTGGCTGTTTCCGGCTCAATCAGCAGACTGGTTTTGGCTTCGTACAGCGGTGTCTGTGATGAACTGATCAGATACGTCAGCATCATGACCAAGATCGGCAGTACAATAATTCCCCACTTGTGCTGCCGCAGTACCAGCCAGACATGTCGAAGGTCTATCGAGTCGTCTTCCGGCAGCGGCGCGGGCGGCGACACAGCGGGCATTGTCATCGCGGCTGGCTGCGGAGGTTGCGCGGATTGATCCATGATCAGAAGAAACTCTCTTCGATGGTCAAAATATCACCGGGTCGCATCGCCGTATCCAGCGTCACTCGCTGGCCGTCACCAAACTGCCCCTCCCGTGTGATATACATCTTCCGATTCGATGCACGCTCGGTACGCCCGCCCGCCAGTGCGATCGCCTTGCGCACATTCATGCCCGGCTGAAATGCATAGCCGCCGGGACTCCTCACCTCGCCGTTGACGTAAAACTGACGGTACTCAACAACGTTCACTGTGACGCGGGGACTAACCAGATAGCCGTCACGCAAACCACGGGTAATCGCATCTGCTAAACCCAGGGGAGTGAGACCATTGGCACGGACCTCGCCGAGAAACGGATAGGGTACGGTACCCGCATCCGTCAAACGGATATTGCTGAAACTAAGATCCGGCTCGCCGAAAACAGTGATGCTGATCACGTCGCCGGAGCCGAGGCGATAATCGGAGACGTCAGCGACGCTCGTCAGGGGTGGTAACGTCAAAAGCCATGCCAGCAGTAGGTAGCCGAGCGGAAGCTTCATAAATTTAAAGAAACATCAGAAAAGGATTCGGAAACCTCAGAAGACGCAGCCCCGAGGGTCTTCCCGCGTCGCCGCAGGAGCGCAGCGTTGTGATTGACGCATTGGTATCGAACCTTGCTATGGAAAGCCTGGGTTGCTATCGCCCATCCAGCGCTCAGAGACTTAGGTCAAAGGTCAGGAATACCCGGTTGCGGTCATACTTGGCCGCATCGGATGTTGAGTCCTGCTGCTTGAATCGGTAATCCAGCCCGACATCGAACCAGCGCCGAAACGCGTAGCGGAAACCAGCGCCCAGCGTCAGTGTATCGTCGGTGCGGTTGTTGTTGAAGCCACCCTGATAGTCTTGGGTGCGATAGCTGACAATCGTATCGGTGCTGAACCGGTTGCGCCAATCCTGATTCCAGGTCAACACATAGCGCGCACTGCCGATGGAGTCCTCGAAGGAACTGCCTTCGTCAATCGTGCTCTGCGTCCGCAGCCTGATAACGGAACGAATACTGGGCCGCCAGGTCACACCAACGTCCCAGGCCGTGGTGCTGGTATTGTCCTTGTCGGCATCGTCATAGCGCTTCTCTTCGTAACCGATCTTCGCCGTGCCTTCGGTTTTGCCGGTCGCCCGCCAGGTTGCACCAACCAAGTAAGAGAAATTCTGACTGTTGAGCGTGCTCTCAGACCAGAGGTAGTCAAAGTGGGCGTAGCGGAATTCGAACAGCGCACGCGTCTTTGGCGCCACTCGCCAATAGAAGGTGCCCCGGGCTTGTGGGCTATCGTATTCTCGGTCCCGGTTGTTGGAGCCGCCCGTGAGATTGTTCTCGTAGCGATTCCAGCGGTACCCGCCCTGGAATTCGATCTGGCCTTTGGCAGAATCCGCGCCGTAGCGGTAGATTCCAGTGAGGTTGTAGTTATTGCGGATATTACCGCTTTCGTCAAAGCGGCGGTTGGTGTCGTCCTGTATGTCCTCCAGCCGGCTCCAGGACGCACGCATCCGCAAACGAGAACGGCTGTTAAACACCGTGTTGCTCTGAAAGCGTAGGGTATTGTTGAACCGGTTCTGATTGCCGTAAGACCAGTACTGGAAAAACTCCGGCAGGTACGCTATNTCGTATACGTTACGACGCTCNTGTGCACGCAGGCGCAGAGTTGCCCGGAGATTGGTCACAGTGGAGGAGCGCTCCTCGCCGGCGGGCGCCTGTTCGATGTTGTCGTCGTAGCCCAGGTACACCTGAGCGGTTGGGATGAAATCAATGGGTCCAAGGTCGACGGGCTGCGGCTGCACAGCCAGAGCACCGTCAGCACCGATCAAAGAGAGTGCCACCAGAGACGACTGAAGTCGGGTGTCCATGGGTCTACGTCCTCACACAATATCGGGGGTTGCTACATCGACATAGTCACACAGCGAAGACTGTTGTGCTGGACACTGACGCCGCGGCATTGCGTCGACGCTCAGCACAAAGTGTCCCCGCCGTTGTCGTCAGCCAGTCAGACCCCGCCGGGCCTTTGCGCGGCAGTCTCGAAGGCGAGCCTGCATGTCCGTACGCGCGTTGCATTTCAGGTGGCGGGCCTGGCTGGTTGTCTTTTCTGGTCGCTCGGGGCTAGTCGCTCGGGCTGGGATCGTCGTCCGGCGTCTCATCTTCATCGGGCGGGGTGGTGATCGAGCCGTCGTCGGTATCCTCCTCGGTAGCCTCGGTGACGGCACCCAGAATATACTCAATATCTCCCAGATCGCCACCATCGTCGGCTGAAAGGCCGACGGCTTCCACCGCGGCGTTCCCGATGTCGCCGGCAAACTCCGGCGCAACGTCGGTGACCGCCGACGCAATGCGGGCCGCCGCATCAACCATATCCGCCGCTGGATCAATGTCGCGGACAGTGGTGATTGCCGCTGTGGTAATCGCTCCCGCCGATTCCGGTGCGGCTTCGGCGGCGGCGCCGGCGATTTCAGCCGCTACGGCTGCGATGTCCACCGTGGAGTCGGTGTTTGCGACAGCCCTGATTGCAGCGGTGACGACTTGGGCGGCGGCGCTGGGGACGGCGAGCGTTACCTGAGCGACGATCGCCGCCGCATTCGCTGGGTTTGCCGCCACCAAATCACTCACAAGCGATGCCACAATCTCCGCCACTTCATCGGCCGGTGCTGCGAGCACAGCGGCCTCCGCTTCTGGCGAAAGCGCAACGCCGGCTGCCTTCAGCGCATCCACCGTGGCCTGGTCTGCAGCCGCCCAGGTTGGTAATAGCGCAGCGAACGTAACGACGAGCCCTTGCCGGATCTTCATGCGATGCAACTCCGTATGATAGCGTTGATGTGTTCAGTGCATCCTGTACCTGGCCACGTGCCGTCGCTTGAATATTTATTTTGTGTACGATACGGCCATCGCCACAGGGGAGCTTCCGTGTATCATTTGAGGTTTGGCGTTATTCTTGTGGTTGGCGAGTAGTCTGGCTCGATGCCAGACATGCCCGTACCTTAGGTGGGTGTCCCGATGGCCTTCCAGCGCATCGGTGAGTGTAGACCCAAGCGAACACAGGATATCGATCAGCACGCCCAGTATTAACGCCGGTTAACTACCATTATGGTACCCAAGCAAGACTTGATCAAGCACCAGGTTTGGGTGTAAGTGCCGCCAAAACCATAACTTCTTCATGGATATGAGATCTAAACCGTGCGTCTCGGTATCCGCCCGGTCCAGCTCAGCGGCCGGGCGCTGCAAGCCCTCGGCCACCCGACGCTGGCGCAACTGCACATCGATCTGGTCATCGGTGCCGGTGGCGTCACCCCGGGGGAGCGCTGCTGCCTGGGTTCGCCAAGACTGGCGCTCAGCATCGCCGAGAATCAACGACCAGCCTGTGAAGTCCTGGCGGACACTGGAGTGATCGCTTATCTTGGACACAAGACTGTCGTCGCCGCCGAAAAGTTGCGCCGCCCCGTCCAAGCACTGCTTGTGGCTCATCGGCTTGATTGCCACCAGCGCTGGCCTGACGATCACCACGAGGAGGAAAAAGGGCTCTGACCCTGAGGTATCCCCAC
>PR_CR_10_Liq_1_inCRDRAFT_1002195_pt1 | contig 10072 bp, 11 predicted proteins | sample PRCRCaboRojoPR_3_FD_10241 | JGI IMG/M metagenome (IMG submission 10241) | reverse complement strand
GACGCAGCTTTGGAATTGGTAACTAAAGTTGTCAATAAGCCACTGGCAGGCCAACAAGCAAGGGACGTAGCCTTTGAGATTGCTAAGAACTTGGCTTTGGGGGACGAAGAAAACCACAGTGTTTTCTTTAACTTTTCTGAAGTGTTTTTGCAAAGGGACTTGCACCAAGACTTTTTGGAGTTGTTTTCAGAAAGTCAACTTTACCAAGAACTAGGAAACTTGTTTTTATAATTTTAAGAGGCTAACTGCAACTTGGAGTTTAGGAACCGAATGTAAGCAGCCTTAGAGTTTATTCTGGGTTTGAAGAGCTCAGGCTGGGGTTTTTGTTTGTAGAGCACGATTGAGTTGCCTTTTTTGGTAGTTTTAAAAGGAGACAGTACTTCTGCCCGGGGACTGTTTTTCCTAGGGTTAAGTTTGGAATTAAGTCTAATTCGTTTTTTAAGTGTGGGGGTGAAGGGCTTTATGAATGCATTTCTGGTTTGGAGTTTGTCATTGCTGGGTTTTCTGGGAATAGACGATAACTTTTCAGTTGTAGCGTTGAAGTAAGAGTAGTTGGGTGAGTCGTAGTTTCTGGTCAGCGAATGCTTCAGGACGGTTCTTCTTCTGTGTTTTGAGTTATCAAAACTGAGAAACTGGGGGTCGACTTGGCAAAAACTATCTATTTTCTTCATTTATTAACATACTTACAGTCAAGAGAGTTTGCGCAAAGCAGTGTTTTTGTTCCTCCCAAGAAGGGAAGGAGTGTTGAACTTGGAGTTGCGCACACGCACAGGTCCTGGAGTGAAGTCTTCGGTTTCGAGAGAAGTCAGTTCTCTGAGACGAAGCTCGAGTTCTTGGTCTTCAGAACTGTAGGAAGAGCTTTGCTGGGACTCTTCAGAAGACGAGTACTTCTCTTGGAAGTCGTTCGAGAGTTTAGCTATCTGGGACCTCCTTCCCCTTTCCAAAGTGTTCCTTAACTTGTAAATTGAACTTTCGTTAGTTTGGCGTCTGAAGTCGTCTGAGTTCTTGGAAGAAATAGTGACTTGTTTTTTGCGTACTGAAAAGTTGTCCAGAAAAGTTGGCTGTTCTTCTGAGGCATTAAACAGGTTCCTGAACCTGGGGGACTCTTTGTAAATAGAGTTTAAAATTTTGTGGGAGTCATGGGACAGTCTTAGGTTTTTGCCGGAGCTGACTTCTCCAATGTTCGAGAAAAAGGAAGAAAAGCTGAGCTTTGCACTGGACTCTGGAAGTTTGCATATTCCGAAGTTGGAAAAGCAATTAGCTGGGAAGTCACTCATATTGTATATTCGGTTTAGCAGTTAACACGAAACAAGCGACTGAGGTTTGCCTAAAGAGTTGATTAAGAACTGACTAGTAAGTTAGGTGGATTAGGTTAAATTTGTTAGACTTCTGTTTGGAACTGCATTAGGAATTCTTCATCATAAATAACTCTGATCAGGAGTGAACAGCTGGGACAGGGTGCAATGTCTTCGCCCATGCAGAGTTCTTCTAGTGTGATTTCGAACTTGTCTCCGCAAGGACAGGGGTAAAAGAAAGTCTGCAGTTCTTCAACCCACTCCATGTCTTCTATTTCTACTTCGTCATATACACTCATTTTTATAAGTGTGAACTCTGTTGTCTTACTTGAGTTTTCTTATTTCAAACTACTTAACTTATAAAGTAAATGTCCAGGGAAAAACCCTACAGGTCCAAAGCTCCCCAAGCAGTGTTTAACCTCATGCAAGAGGCACTTGGTTGCACTTTCTACTTAGTGCACGAAGCAGGACCAACCTCCTTCTTGTTGAAAGACGAAAGGGGCAAGCAAATCAAGGTTCAGTTGGGCTCCAGGCACACTTGCAGTTGTGGAGGAGGTGCCAGGGAGCACTGCATCCACACTTTGTACGTTCTACTCAAGATTTTCAGAGTTCTGCCAGACAACCCTTTGGCTTGGCAACTGAGTTTCATTGACTCAGAAATAACTTGGCTCATAAGGAACAGAGTTGCGCCTGCCTCAGCTAAGCCTAAAAAACTGGACAAAAAGGAAGCTATTCCTAGACTTAGTCTGGAAGAAGAATTTGGCTGCAGTATTTGCCAGGAAGATATGAAGTCAACTCAAAGCTTAGTCCACTGCAAAGTAGGATGCGGACATAACTTCCACGTTAAGTGTATGAAAGTCTGGGCAAACCACAAACTTTCCAAACGAGAAAACCTCACTTGTCCTCTTTGCAGGTCTGACTGGGGTCCTAANGCCATCACAGAACTAGACCGAATTTCTAGACAACAAAGGTCCATCAAACTGCCTGTGCACAAGGACTCTGTTTGTGAAGGGTGCAACATGTACCCTATCAAAGGTTCGAGGTTCAGATGTTTATACTGCCACAACTGTGACTTGTGCAAGGCTTGCTTTTACAGTACCCACTTCCATCACCCCTTTATAAAGAAAATAAGTCCTAAGTCCAAGTGGGACCCAGCTCCCCGCATAGCAAGTGAAGACTCGGAATTCGACACCAAAAAACTTTCATTTGAGAACTACGTGGTGGAGTGGATGGAAATAACTGAATTTGGGGGGTGTGTGTTTTGCAAAGAACACAAAGCAACAAGACTAAGATTGCTTAACTGCAGTCACAGTGCTCATGAAGAGTGCTTGCTAACCAAGCTAAAGGAAGGAGCATTTGGTTGTCCTGAAGACCTGAAGTCTCTAGTTCCAGGTCTTCCAGGCCGAGAACTTCCGCTTTCGGTAGCTGGCAAACAAGTAACAGGCCCCCCTGTGAGACGAAGAGTAGGGTCCAACAGAGTCCCTTCTGCACCTAGGCCCCAAGAACAGCTTCCTTCTTTGATAGTGACGCCTTTGCAGCCAAGACGCACTACTTTGCTTAATTCTGCTCAGATGCTCTTAAATATGTAATAATATGGCAAACTTCAAGCGAGTGCTTCCTTTGCTCAACAGAGTTCTCATTCAGAAAGTCGAAGCTCCCAAACAAACAGCAGGGGGAATATACCTACCTGAGACAGCTGAACAAGACATCCAAGTGGGCAAAGTTTTGTCTACTGGACCTGGCGAAAGACTTAGCACTGGAGAAATCCGCAAAATGCTTGTGAAGGAAGGCGACGATGTTCTACTTCCGACATACGGGGGCCAACCTGTGTGGATGAATGACGAGAAGTTCTATATTTACAGGGATACAGATTTCTTAGGAATATTAAGTTAAGTTCTAGATTTTTCTAATGAAAACCCTCAGGGCCAATGCCAGCCTCACATTTATCAAGGTTCCGCTCAGCTATGCTTAAAGCATGTTTGGCTTGAGGCAAAAGTTCCTTTGCCCTTAGGGAATTCGACTTTAGAAGTTCAGAAAAGTCCTTGATAAACTGGATTCTCAATCTGAGAGAAGGGCTGCCTAGGTCTTTGGTTTCTAACTTAAACCAACCTTCGAGGAGTTTTTGGTTCTCAAGGGCACTTCTTTCTATAACTACTTTTCCGAGACTTAGGTCTTTTCCTAGTTTTACCTGGACTTTGACTTCAAGCGCCACTTTGTGGAGTTCTTTCAAATTAGGGTCTTTGTAGAGGTAAAACCAACTTGGGATTACGGGAGCACCACAGGGAGTTTTGAACTTTTGATTGGAAGGGTAAACTACTCCTTCTACGTAAGTTTTGGGGTCTTGGAGGCACAAGACACCAGAGTGCAGGTTAGTTCCTTTTTGGACTTCAAGAATTAAGCCTGTGTTTTTTTTGGAGGGGGGTTGCTGGAGTCTGCTTATGTCTTTTTGGAGCATAGTGATTCTCTTTTTGGTCCAGTCTTGTTCGTCTGCTGTTTTGATGTGAACTTCTTTGATTTCTTCTAGGTAAGGCAAGTTTACTTCGTAGAAGAACTCAGCGTCGTGTTTGGAGTTAGTGGAGTTTTTGTGGCTGGTTATTTCGTCTTCAGTTACTCTGCTGGTGCAATCTCCCATACTTAATTGATTCTTAGCTGTAATAAATGTCTGCAAACAAAAGACTCACGAGGTCAAAAACTTTGTACTGCCCCTCAATAACTCCTTTGCCAGAAGACTTTGCAGATCAAGTACTTGAACTAGAAATGAAGGTAGACTGCCAACCAAGCATAGAAGCTCTCAGACAACTACTCGAGCTCTACTCCCAAGCCATCGAGTATTACGAGTCCAAGAAAAACAAAAAGTACCTGTACTACCAAGAACGCATGAAGAACCTTTTAGTCAGGCAAGAAAAACTCCTTGAAGCCCAAGTCTGCCCTTCTTCTCCTAGGTCCGAGCTTTCTGAAACTAGACATGCTGAAAAGGCCATTAAAACCCACAACCAAGTTGCCCAATCCTCGTCCAAACAAGTCCAACTCAACATCCAGAACCAAAACCAAGGGCTGAAGTCGCGTCTTTCTTTGCGTTTGGAAAAGCGTAACCGCAGTTTGAAAGAAAGTGATGTTTCTGGAGGACCTTTGCTCCCAGGAGACTTGGACTGTGAGTTTGAGATGCTTGTAGAAAAGTACTTAGTTCTGAAGATGGAAGGCACTGAGGAGATAAAAGCCCAGTACGAAGANCAAATGAAAGAAATTAGGGAAATGCCTAGTTCCTCTATTTTGGAGCAACTGCTGTCTGAAATGCAAGCCCGTATGGACCAAGAAATCCAGGACTTCCACAAGGACTTAGAACGACGCAAAAGACAAGAGTACCAGTTCTTAAAAAGTAAGTTTGTGTAAATACTTATTTAAGGGTCGATAATATATAGAATGAAAAAAGACTCCAATTTAAGTAAAGTGGATGAAGGCGAAGAAAGTAAGTCCAACCGCATAACAGTAGCAGTGCGTTGCAGACCTTTCAGGAACTCTGAAGAGGGCCAAAAAGAAATAGTTGAAGTGCTTGAAGAAAACGTAGTGGTGCTGCTTGACCCTTCGCCTGAAGAACACTTAAGGCAAAACAGGTCCAAAGAAAAGCAGTATGCTTTTGACTACGTTTTTGACAAGCACGCTTCCCANGACTACGTTTTCGAAAAAACAACTAAGTCTATTTTGGAAGGCGTGGTTGAGGGGTTCAATGGAACAATATTTGCGTACGGCTCCACTGGAGCAGGCAAAACCTACACGATGCTGGGGGAAACCCAAAACCCAGGACTTATGCTGCTTACTTTTAACTACTTGTTCAGTCTCATTGAAGAACTTTCTGAAACTAGGGAGTTCAACGTAAAACTCAGTTACTTAGAGATCTACAATGAAGTTATAAAGGACTTGTTGAGTCCTAACCAAGAAGGCCTTGACATCCGAGAAGACTCCAACAGAGGAGTTGTAGTTTCTGGTTTGAGTGAAATGTCGCTTTGTTCTCCCCAAGAAATCATAAACAAAGTCCAAAATGCCAATAGGTTCCGTACTTGCGAGCCTACAAAGGCAAATGAAACCTCTAGCAGGTCGCATGCAGTGTTGCAGGTGAACATTGAACACAGGGACTCTGCTTCTGGAACTGAAGCAGAAGTCCTTGTAGGGAAACTCAACTTGATAGACTTAGCAGGGTCTGAAAGAGCCTCGAACACCCAAAACAGAGGGTTGCGTCTTTTGGAAGGAGCAAATATTAACCGTTCTTTGCTTGCTTTGGGGAACTGCATAAACGCCTTGTTTGAGTCGCAACAAAAAGGAGTGAAGAACTTTGTGCCTTACAGAGACTCGAAGTTAACTAGACTACTGAAAGACTCGTTGGGGGGCAACTGCAGAACAGTCATGGTAGCTTGCATTTCACCTAACTCTTCAGCTTTCGAAGACACCCAGAACACTCTCAAGTACGCCAACAGGGCCAAAAACATCAAAACAAGCGTGCAGCGGAACACCCTCAACGTGGAGTACCACATTTCTCGGTACAGTTCCATCATAAACCAACTAAAAAAAGAAATCTACGATTTAAGACACCAGGGAGTTTCTAGAAAAACAGTGCCTTCGTACAACACCGAAAAAGAAGAAATAGAAGTCAAGAACCACTTCCAAAAGGAAGCAGAAATCAGAAAACAAATACTGGAAGACCAGCGCGAACTGCACGAACTCGAAATAGCCCAAGTGGAGACTCAAAATATGTTGGACGTAACTGAAGAAGACTCCTCTAAGTTCGAAGAACTCCACCTGCAAACCCAAATCTTAAAAGCTGCCATTTCAGACTACAAAACCAATATTGTGAGGTTCCAGGACAAGCTAACTAAGTTGGAAAACAGAAGGAAAAACTTTGAGTTGAAGTGGAAGAAACTCAGAATACCAGAACCCTACTACTCAAAGCTTTCCCTGCAACTAAAGGACCACCTTTTGAGCATGAGTTTTCTGGACATCGAGCGTTCAGACAAGCAGAAACAAGCCATAATTAACCACAAAGACATGTACATTAAGTACCTAGAAGAACAACTCAAAAAAAGAGACAGCATCATAGACCAAACTAAGTCTATACTTGACAGTTCCAACCAAGAACACTCCCAAATCAAAAACGCTATCAGTAGAATTAAGATATTTGAAAAAAGCCATGTTAGTTACAAGTCTGAGTCCAGAATGTCCAAGGGTTCTTCTATGCCTAACTTAAAACTTAAAAAGAACCAGTCCACGCACATTCCAAAGCCCAAGTCACTTTCTAACAAAGCTCATAACTACCAAAGAAACGAAACCTCCAAAATCCCTTTTAAAAAGAAACTAAACTTCTACAGTCCTTCAAATAAAACTACTGCCCAGTTGAACTACAACTCAACTAGCAACTCTGAAGAAACTACATTCACCAAGCGCCAACCTAAAATTCACAACTTGGCTGGAATTAAAGTATCGGAAAAGTTCTACAAAAGCCCCTACGTAAGTGGAAAACCTTCACAGCCCACCCAGCGAGTAAAGGCTCGTCCAGGGTTAGTTCTTCCTAATATTAAAAGAAGTTGACCTTAATGTAATCTATTAAATCTTGAACAACTTTGTGTCCAGATTGAGGGAACTGCTTCCAAGTTTTGAGAACTCTAAGACACTTGGGGTCTGCTTCTTCTTGGTTTAGAGAGGCTTTTACAAGACTGCTGTTAGTCAGTGCTGCAAGGACACTAAACACAATGCACCAAATAAAAGCTAACAGGTTGAAGTCTGCCAAACAACATACTGAAATTGGAACTGAAATACAAAAGTTGAGACCAACTAAGAACTTATTGGGCCGAGTTAGGTCTAGTTGGGAGTCTGCAGCCATCTGAGTCAAGCAGCAAATACTTGTAAGAACTAAAAAGAAGTAAACTGGAGAGAGTTGCAATAGCCAAATCCTTGCATAAATGACCAGAAATGTTAAGGCTAAGGTAAAGAAACAAAAAGAACCAACTGAAAAAGTAGGATGGTCAGCAGAGTAGAACTTCAGAAGAAAGGGCAGCCCTACTAATGACCCAATGGCAACTATGCCAATGAAGGGGTACTCTGCTAAACCTTGAACTAAGGAGCCAATCGAGGATGCCAGAGAACCTAGGAGGGTAGAAACAGCTATTTGTGCAGATGCTAGTACGAGAACTTCAACTTGGCTTTCCTGAGGGATCCTAGCTATAAAGTAGTTGTAAAAAACTTTCATATATAATGTCTTTTGGACCTGGAAGAATAGTTAGGACAAACAGATACTCAGAGGTTCCAGTGAACTACGAACCTCCAGACCCAAAGGAATTCTACTTCAAAGAAAAACTAAGCAGGATTGAAGACTGGCTGAAAGAAATTGAAAGAGAACTAGAGCACTTGGGGAACTCCCAAGCAGCTTTGATGCAACTCACTAGACTTAGAGAAACACTCAGTACGATGTGTTGCACACTGCCCAAAAACAAAGAACCTGCTAACTCAGAGTTCCAACAAATGTGGAACCGTTCTTTCAAACCAAGTAGTTCAGTGTATGATCTTGAGTCCGAAAACCAAAAACTAAGGGAAGAAATAAAAAGCCTTTCGGAACTAGCGCAGTCTTACAAGCACTACAGTTAAGAGTTAGTAATTTGAGATATAAATGGAAGATTCAGGAGCAGAAGTTCATTTTTACTGCATTTTACATAACTTGAGGAAGACTCTGAAGTGCTTCTACGAAGAACTGCCTTCGAAACAAAACGCTACACACGAAACCTGGCACAAAGCTGTGTTGCAGGCTTTCGACAAAGGAAACAGACAGGAATTTTTCAGTGTTTGGGAAGAGTACATTCCGGAGATGCTTAAAAAAGACGAGTATGAAAAACTTGAGTTTTACGCCCAGATTTACTTCACAGTGCTGCCTTTGATTCTGGGAAACAAAGAAGCTTGGAACTCCGAAATCAAAACTTTCAAAGAGTTCCTGAACACCAAAGGAGCAGAGCTTTGCAAAACTAGTCAGTTCTTGCCCTTCTACGCACTACCTCACATCCAAGAACCCCAAAAACACCCTACTTTCCAAAAGTTCTTCACTCAGAACTGGACTACTCAACTCAGAAGCCGCATAGAAAAGTACCTGAAGAGCTTTGTTGAAAAGCCCCAAACAGACAACTCCAAAGAACTTAAAAACGAACTTGCCAAGTCCCGACACCGAGAAGAGTACCTCAGGAACGCTTTAATAGAGTCCAACTCCAAGTGGACAAGTTTTTCTATGAACTTACTGGATATTTCGAGTCAGTTACTCCAGCACATAGACGGAGAAGCTAAGGCCAACTTAGGCGTACTTAGAAGGAAGTTGCACGAACTAGGCAAGTTTTTGGTTTCTTCAGAAGAGTCAGTGAGCAACACTAGCTCAGTTCTGCCTGTGGTGGGCAAAGAACAACTTGGACAACTTAACTTTGCTAAGTTAAAACAGGACCTTTTCAAACGGGACTCAGAAGAAAGAGTTTGTGCTTTGTTGCAAGCTTTGAGGTGGCGCTTAACAAGGACTCCAGCTTCAGTCAGAGTGGCTGTTTTGCAGGACTACTCTTCAAGTGACATTTTGCAACTTCAAGAAGCTGGCTTGTCGCTTCTTTTGCGAGAAAGACCCCCCAAACTGACTGAGTTTGCTTCTAAGTTAGCAAACGTCATTGCAAGTGACGGTAACGGAAGGAGTTATTTGTTGCAGGACCCCCATTTGATTCCTACTTTAGTCAGGATTTTGCACCAAGAAAAGTCTGACTCAATTCTTAGGCAAAACGCTATAGGCATTCTCCAGAAACTAAGTTTGCGCAAAAGACCCCAAACTTTAATGATCCAACTCAAAGTGATAGAGTGGTTGGTGGGAGTTTTGGCAAAGGACTCAGAACTAAGTGACTACTCCCTTGAGTACAGTGCAGCCTTACTTATGAACCTTTCACTCCGTACTCCTGGAAAAGCTGTTTGTGAACAAGTGGACATCCTTGAACTGCTGAAAAAGTTAATTGTGCACAGAAACCCCAATGTAAGGACCTACATCAACGGAACACTTTACTCAATCCTAACGAAGGACACTTTCAAGCAAAAAGCCCGAGAAATGGGGTTTGAAAGTTTGCTTGAAAAACTCTACCAAGACTCAGACGAAGCTTTTAGGAACCAAATCTTTTACATTCTGGAGCAAATGAAATGCGAGTACGAAGACTCTTGTTACAGCGAAGAAGAGGCTGAAGACGACGAGCCTCCAGCTGAAGAAGAGTCTATTTCTGACGAAGAAGACGCTGAAGACTTGCTTGATTACTCAGGCCTTCTAGGAGAAGACCTGCTGAAGCACTACATAATTCCCACCTCTTCCTCACCCACTCCTGCTCCTTCTTTTATTTCCCAGTCGCCCCAGGACAACAGTTTCTACGCCTTCAAACCTCCGAGGAAACTCCCAAGCACGCCTATACAAAAACACTTGTAACCTTAGAACTGGTTATTAATTACATTCCTAACCGAACACAACATTGTTCCTAGCAATGCTAGGCCCTACTTCCTGGTACTGTTCCCGGGTGTGCACAACTCCACTGAACTCTGAACTCGAGGCAAACAAACTTGCACCAAACCACACTGCGTACCTCTGGGTGGGGAATGCGTTAATTTTGCACTCAATTGGAGGGGGATTAATTCCTGACTGTTGGCTGTAGCTCTTCAGTCTGTCGTTGACCCGCTTCTGGAGAGTGCTGGTGAGTCTTCTATCGAAGTTTTTGAAAAGAGTTGTTCCTCCTGAGAGA
>PR_CR_10_Liq_1_inCRDRAFT_1002194_pt1 | contig 10083 bp, 9 predicted proteins | sample PRCRCaboRojoPR_3_FD_10241 | JGI IMG/M metagenome (IMG submission 10241) | reverse complement strand
GATGGCGCACCGGGGAGGATTCGAACCCCCGACCCCGTGATTCGTAGTCACGTGCTCTATCCAGCTGAGCTACCGGTGCGTGAGGGCTGCATGTAGCGCCGGCGCCGGGCGGATGCAAGCGGATTTCATGGATTTTTGCGGAACTCCCCGAGCGTCGCCGCCGGCAGGCGGATCGCGAACTCGGTACCGGTCTCGTCGGTTCGCACCAGCTCGAGCGTGCCGCCATGTCCCCGGACCAGTTCGGCCGCGATGGCCAGGCCCAGCCCCGATCCGCCGCGCCGCGTCGTCGCGTGGAACGGCTCGAAAATATGGTCGAGCGCCTTTGCCGGCAGGCCCGGCCCGGTATCGGCGACGCGGATGGTCCAGCCGCCGCTTTCGGCCTCGGCGCTTACCCGGACGGTGCCGGACTTGCCGGCGCCCTCGATCGCCTCGCGCGCGTTCCGCATCAGGTTCGACAGCACACGGTGCAGCTGCTCCGCGTCGCCGCGGATCACCGCGCCGGCCGGCAGATCCGTCTCGAAGCGGACGCGCCCGCCCTCTGCCGCCAGCTTCTCGTTCTCGATCGCGTCGGTCACCAGTGGCCCCAGCGCGACCTCGCCCAGGTGCGGGGCCGGCTCCTCGGCCCGGCCGAAGGCCAGCGTGCTCTCGCAGAGGTTCACCGCCCGCGAGATCGACCCGACGAGCTTGGGCGCGGTGCGCTGCACGGTCGGGTCCGCGCTCTGTTCCATGCGGTCGGCCAGAAGCTGCGCCGTGCTGAGCATGTTGCGCAGGTCGTGGCTCACCCGCGCCACCGCGCCGCCCAGCGCCGCCAGCCGATCCTTCTGCCGCAGCGACTGGCTCAGCTGCGTCTGCATCGAGCGGAGCGCTTCCTCGGCCTCGCGCAGTTCGCGGATCGAGGCGGTGGGCGTGATGATCTGGCGCGCGTCGTCGGGTGCGGCCTCGTAGGCCTTTACATGGGTGATCACGCGGGAGATCGGCGTGACGAGGAACCGGCGCACCGCCAGGAACAGCAGGAACGCGGTGAATATGGAAATCGCGGCCGAGAGCGCGAGGATGCGGAGGCCATAATCGATCATCGCCGCGCGCAGCGGCTGGGTCGGCATCGTCACCTCGATCAGCAGCCCCGCATCGCGGAGCGGCTCGCCGATCACGCGGATCACCTGAGGCTCCGTGTCCCAGAGCCGCGACAGCGCGTCGCCGATCAGCGCCCAGGGGGAGGCCGCGCGCAGGTCGAAGGTGCTGTCCACGGGGCGCGGCATGTCGGAGGACAGGATCAGCTCGCGCACCTCGTTGCGCCGCAGCACGACGTTGTAGACGCCGGCGTTGCGCAGCAACTCCTCGGCCAGGTCCGGCTCGATCATGTCGTCCTCGCTGGCCAGCAGCGCCAGCGAGGCGATCTGCGCGCGTTCCAGCCGGGCCAGCAGGTAGTCCTCGCGGAAGCGCGCGACAGACGGGACGAAAATGAACACCTCGGCCAGCATGACGAAGACGATCGTCAAGAGCAGGAACCGCCCGGAAAGCGAGTTGAGAAACATCTGCCTGGTCAATCTCCCGACGTCGCGAATGGTGGCCGGCTCAGAATCTCTGTACCAGCCTGACGATCCGCTTCACCCATGCATTATCAAATAGCTTCGGCGAGAAATAGGCGCTCGCCGCGCGCTTGTTCACCTCGCCCAGCGTCGGATAGGGCGCCACCATGTCGGCCACGGCCTTCATCTTGAGACCGTTGGCAATGGCGAGCGCCCAGATCTGGATCAGCTCGCCCGCCTGCGCGCCGGCGATGCTGGCCCCGACCGGCCGGCCCTTGACCACCATGACCTTGACCCGGCCCCGGGTGAGCCGCTCGGCCCGGGCCCGGTCGTTCTCGGCGTAGTCGGCGCCGACGACCTCGAGGGCGGCGCCGTGCCGCGCGCGCGCCTCGGCCTCGGTCAGGCCGACCTGGGCCAGTTCGGGGTCGGTATAGGTCACCCAGGGCAGATGCGCCGTGGCGGCCCTGGACGGCAGCCCGAACAGCGCCGAGCGCACCACGATCCCGGCGTGGTAGCCCGCGACATGGGTGAATTGCAGCCCGCCCGCCACGTCGCCGATCGCGTAGACGCGGCGGTTGCTGCTGCGCAGCCCGTCATCGACGGTGACGCCGCGCCGGTCATGGGCGATCCCGGCGGCGTCGAGGTTCAGGGCGCCGATATTGGGCTTGCGCCCCACGGCCATCAGCAGGTGGGTGCCGGCATGGACGTCCCCCTCCCTGGTGACGACCTCGATCGCGCCGGCCGTCCCGCGGATTTCGGCGGCCGTGGCCCCCTCGTGGATCTCGACACCCTCGGCCCTGAGCCGGTCCAGCACGATGGCGGACAGGTCCGGATCGTCACGGCCGAGCGCACGGTCGCCTTCCAGCACCGTCACCCGCGATCCAAGCCGCAGATGGGCCTGCGCAAGCTCCATCCCGATCGGCCCGCCGCCGATGACGAGCAGGTGTTCGGGTCTTTCGCGCAGCTCGAAAACGGTTTCGTTGGTTTCGACCGGTACGGTCTCCACGCCCGGGATCGGCGGCACGAGCGGCGCCGAACCGGTCGCGATGACGAAGCGGCGGGCGCGGATCAGCGCGTCCCCGGCCTCGAGTTCACGGTCCGAGGTGAACCGGCCCCAGGCACGGATCACCCGCACGCCGAGGCCCTCGAAGCGCTCCTGGCTGTCATGCGGCGCGATGCCGGCGATGACGTCGGCCACGTGATCCTTGGCGGCCGCGTAGTCCACCTCCGGCACCACCGGGGCCACGCCGAAGGGGGCGCCCGTCGTCATGGAATGGGCGTGCCGGGACGCGGCGATCAGCGATTTCGACGGCACGCAGCCGTAATTCAGGCAGTCGCCGCCCATCTTGCCGCCCTCGACCAGCACGACCCGCGCGCCCATCTGCACTGCGCCCGCCGCGACCGAAAGCCCGCCCGACCCGGCGCCGATCACGCAGAGATCCGTCTCGATCCGTTCCGGCATGTCAGTCTCCTTTCCGGCCACGCAGCGCCCGCAGCACCATCGGCAGCGCCGCCAGGGCGCAGAGCCCGAGGATCGGGCCGAGGATGTGCGGCTCGAAGATGATGCCGAGGTTCGGCGTCTCGCCCCGGGCGAAGACCCGGCCGAGCCCGGCCCCGACCCAGGTATAGACCAGCCCCCCGGGAATGATGCCGAAGAAGGTCGTGAACACGAAGCGCCCGGTACCGACGCCGACCAGCGCGGGCACGAGGTTGGCCACGAAGAACGGCACCGCCGGAACCAACCGCATCAGGAAGAGAAAGCTCAGCTCGTTGTCCCGGAGACCTGCGCGCATCCGCTTCACCCGGCCCTCCGAGGCGTCGATCCGGCGCGACAGCGCGTCGCCCAGCCCCCAGCGCGCGGCAAGGAAGATCGCGGTCGCCCCGACCGTGGCGGCCACCACGTTGAAGAGCACCCCGGGAAAGAGCCCGAACAGAAAGCCGCCCGTCAGCGTCGCCACCGTCGCGCCGGGCAGCGAGAAGGCCACGATCACGACATAGGCGGCCATGAAGGCAAGCGCGGTAGAGACATAATGCGCATCGCGGAAGGCCAGCAGCCTTTCGCGGTTCTCGGCCAGCGCCTCGAAGGTGAGCACGTCGCCCAGCGCCAGGTAGCCGGTCACCGCCACCGCGAGGATCACGCCCAAAGGCAGGTGTCGCATCCATTGGCTCTTGTTCCGGTCCATGCTTCTGTCCATGTCTTGCCGCCCCGCGGTTTCAGCCCGTTTCGTTCCCCTTATCTGGACCGCGGGGCCGCGCCCGGCATAGGGGGTTCACGCGCGCTTGATGACGGGTGATGGATTTCGCCCGTTTATGACGGCTTCGCGCCGGTTTGTGTCAGCACGGGTCCCGATTTCCGGCAGGACGCGGCCGAATGTTGCAGTTTTCGGACAGCCGGCGAATTGACTTCGCCCCGATCACCCCCTAAACAGCGGCTTCCGAACAGCATCGGCCCGCGAATCCGCCGGAGGGCGGGCCGCACCGCGCAGGAGAAGAGACATGAAACGCACCTTTCAGCCGAGCAACCTCGTGCGCAAGCGCCGCCACGGTTTCCGCGCGCGCATGGCCACGAAGGCCGGCCGCCAGGTCCTGAACCGGCGTCGCGCGCGCGGCCGCAAGAAGCTGTCCGCCTGAGGCACGCGCCCGACCGAGATTATCGGATGACACCGCCGGTGACGCACGTGGCAGGCCAGACAGGCCGGGCCGCGCAAGCGGACCCGGCGGTTTCCGTTCGTCTGGACATTCTGAAGAAGCGCGCCGATTTCCTGCGCACGGCCCGGGCCCGCCGGCAGCCCATGCCGGGATTCCTGTTGCAGGCGCGATGCCGCGCGCCCGACGAGGCGCCCGGCGACACGATCCGCGTGGGCTTCACCTGTTCCCGGAAAGTCGGCAATGCCGTCACCCGCAACCGCGCCAAGCGCCGCCTGCGCGCCCTGGCCCGCGACGTGCTGCCCGAGGCCGGGCAGCCCGGCTGGGATTACGTCCTGGTCGGCCGGCCCGGCGCGACCGTCGCGCGCCCTTTCGCGGCGCTCCGGGCGGACCTCGTCAAGGCGCTCGGCCGCATCCACGGGGCCCGGTCATGAGCCCGCTCGCCTGGATCCTGTCCCTGCCCGTGCGCGCCTACCGGCTCGTGCTGAGCCCCTGGGTGGGGCATGGCTGCCGCTACCAGCCCACCTGCTCGGCCTATGCGCTGGAAGCGCTCGAGAAACATGGTGCCGTCCGGGGCGGCTGGCTGGCCGCGCGGCGCATCGCGCGCTGCCATCCGCTGGGCGGGTCGGGCTACGATCCGGTACCGGGCCGGAAGCGCCGCAAAGCGTCCCTGCCCCCGAGACATTGAGTCCCGGCGCACAATTCACCAAAGTAGGGCATGGCTGTCAGAACAGGAACGAGCGCCCCGAGATGAACGCGCCACCGACGAGATCCGAAAGGCGGGACACCGAACCGGCCCGCAAGGCCCTGACGGACCGAGGCGCCCTGCAGACCGGCGCGCTGGTCATCATCGCCTTCGCGGTCGTGCTTTTCCTGCTTGTGCAGGCACAGTTCCTGCTGATCTCCCTGGCCACGGCCATCGTTGTCTTCAGCCTGACGAGCGACGCCATCAACTTCATCGCGCGGTTCCGTCTGGGGCCGGTCGGGATCCCGAACTGGCTGGCAAGTATCGCGGCGGTGGCGCTGATCTCGGCGATCCTGCTGACGCTGACCTCGATCATCCTGTCGCAGGTCAACACGGTCCTGACGACGACCCTGACCTATGCCGAGAGCGCGCCGTCGGCCATCGCGGCGCTCTTCTCCTTCCTGGGCCCGGACATCCAGACTGCGGTCTTCGACGCGGTGCGCACGGTGGACGTCTCGGGTTATCTCCGCTCCATCGCGGGACAGGCCGGCAACCTGATGCAGGGCACGGTGCTGGTGATCCTCTTCGTCGGGTTTCTCTTCGGCGAACGGATCTGGTTCTCGACGAAGCTCACCAATTTCTTCGGCGACGAGGCCCAGGCCGAACGGGTCGGGCGGATCATGGGCTCGATCATCCACCGGGTGAACTACTACCTGCTGGTCAAGACCTTCGTCAGCGCGGTGACCGGCGTCATGGTCTATTTCGTGGCCAAGCTCTTTGCCCTGGACCTCGCCGGTGCGCTCGGGGTCATCACGTTCATCCTGAACTACATCCCGAATATCGGCTCGATCGTGGCCACGGTGCTGGTCGCGCTGGTCACCTATGTCCAGCTGGCCGATCCGACGGCAACCATCGCGATCTTCGCCGTGGTGGGCGTGATCCAGTTCCTGAACGGCAACGTGATCGACCCGATCCTGATGGGCCGGGCGCTGCGTGTCTCGACCTTCGGGATCATCATCTCGCTGGCGTTCTGGGGCGCGGTCTGGGGCATTCCGGGCATGTTCCTGTCGGTGCCGATCATGGTGGCGCTGCTGATCGTCTGCAGCCACGTGCCGGGGCTGCGCCCGATCGCGATCCTGCTCTCGCGCGAGGGCCTGCCGGAAACCGAGGCCGAAACCCGGGCCGGGACAGGCGCCGCGCCCCGGTGACCGGCCGCGCCCTTGCCCGGGACCCGGCGGTGCAGTAAAGGCACGGCCATGCTCGACGAGACCGACGACATCCATCCGCTTTTCGCCGGCGCGCCCACGACCACGGAGTTCAAGAAGCTTCGCAAGCGGGTCGTGCGCCAGGCCCGCGAGGCCATCGAGCAGTTCGGCATGGTCGAACGCGGTGCGCGCTGGCTCGTCTGCCTCTCGGGTGGCAAGGACAGCTATACCCTGCTCGCGGTTCTCCACGAGTTGCAGTGGCGCGGCCTGCTGCCGGTCGAGATCCTCGCCTGCAACCTCGACCAGGGCCAGCCGGGCTTCCCGGCGACCGTTCTGCCGGCCTTCCTCGAGCGGATGGGCGTGCCGCACCGGATAGAGTACCAGGACACCTATTCCATCGTTACCGACAAGGTGCCGGCGGGGCGCACCTACTGCGCGCTCTGCTCGCGTCTGCGGCGCGGGCACCTGTATCGGATCGCCCGCGAGGAAGGCTGCACGGCGGTGGTGCTGGGCCATCACCGCGACGACATTCTCGAGACGTTCTTCATGAACCTCTTTCACGGCGGGCGCCTGGCGACCATGCCGCCGAAGCTCGTCAACGAAGAGGGCGACCTCTTCGTCTATCGCCCGCTCGCCTTCGTGGCCGAGGAGGATTGCGCGCGCTTCGCGCAGGCGATGAACTACCCGATCATTCCCTGCGATCTCTGCGGCAGCCAGGACGGCCTTCAGCGCCAGCAGGTCAAGAAGATCCTCGATCAATGGGAAGCCAACAGCCCGGGCCGCCGCCAGGTCATGTTCCGCGCGCTGATGAACGCCCGGCCCTCGCACCTGCTGGATTCTGCGCTTTTCGACTTCGCCGGGCTCACCCGGCCGGTCGAGTGAGTTTTCTGAAAATCGAGCAGATTTTCCGTCGCGGTCTTAACCAGTATCAGAGGCCGCGCCCCTAGCCTGCGCCTGCGGACCGAAGACCCGCGACAGGCGGAGGAGCCAGGCGATGCAGGACGGGAAGGACGCAGGGCGATCCGGCGTGATCGCGTGGCTGCGCCGGGAATTCGATACGCTGCAGCTGGCCAGCTTTCTGCCGGTCCTGACCCTGATCGCCTACTGGATCCATGTCGACGCGGTCCTCTTCGTTGTCTCCTTCCTGTTCCCGATCCTTTTCGTGCTGCAGGATCTGAACCGCCCCGCGCAGCCGGTGGCGGCCCCGCCGGCGGCCGAGCCCGAAGACGTCCCGGAACGCGACAGCCTGACCGGCCTCGCCACCCGGCAGGAAGCCGTTGCCCGTCTCGAAGGCTACATCACCTCCGAACGCACCACGGGCCGGATCACGGCCGTGCTGCTCTTCGACATCGACAATTTCCACAAGGCCAACGAGCGTTTCGGGATCGAGGCCGGCGACGCAGCGCTCGCGACGCTGGCCACGCGCCTGACGGCGGCCGTGCGGGGCAAGGATCTGGTCGCGCGGATGGACGGGGATTCCTTCGCGGTGATCCTCGCCCCGGTACGACGGGCGGACCTGGAAAGCGTGGTGGCGGTCGCGGAACGGGTCATGGCCGGCGTCGCGCAACCGCTGCAGGCCGGGGGGCACAGGCTGCACCTGACCTGTTCGGCCGGGATCTGCCTGATGGGGCGCGCGCCGGAGAACACCGCGCTGTCAATGCTGCAATCGGCCGAGGTCGCGCTGATCGAGGCCCGGCAGGCGGGCGAAGGCACCATCCGCAGCTTCTCGCCCCGGATGCGGCGCGAGCAGCGCAAGCGCAGCACGCTCAGCGCCGAGCTGGACGCGGCGCTCGAGAACGGGCAGATCCGGCCCTGGTTCCAGCCCCAGATCTGCACCGATACCGGCCGGATCACCGGGTTCGAGGCCCTGGCGCGCTGGGAACACCCCGAGGAAGGCGTGCTTGCCCCCGGTCGTTTCCTGTCCATCGTCGAGGCCGCCAGCCGGACCGAACGGCTGGGCGAGGTGGTGCTCTACCACTCGCTGTCCGCGTTGCGGTCCTGGGACAAGGCCGGGCTGGACGTGCCCAATGTCGGCGTCAATTTCGCCACCGACGAGCTGCGCAACCCGCGGCTCTGCGAGAAGATCAAGTGGGAGGTCGACCGCTTCGACCTCGCGCCGGAACGCCTGACCATCGAGATCCTCGAGACCGTGGTCGCCGAGCCCGAGGATGACAGCATCAGCCGCAACATTCACGGGCTGGCGGCGATGGGCGCCGCGATCGATCTCGACGATTTCGGCACCGGCCATGCCGCCATCGCCAATATCCGCCGCTTCGGGGTGAACCGGATCAAGATCGACCGGTCCTTCGTCCGGGGTGTCGACCAGGACAGCGAACAGCAGCTGATGATCGCGGCCATCGTGCGGATGGCAGAATGCCTCGACATCTCCGCGCTGGCCGAGGGCGTCGAGACGCTGGCCGAGCAATCCATGCTGGCGCAGCTGGGCTGCCGCTATATCCAGGGCTACGGGCTGGCGCGGCCGATGCCCTTCGGCGACACCATCGCCTGGATCCACAAACACAACGAGAAACTCTCGCCCGGCCCCGACATCGGGCGCCGGGCCGGCTGATCTCCGGCGCGCCCCCGGCGCCCTTGCCCGAAAAGCGCTTGACCTTTCAGGTCCACATCTGTTGAACGGCCCTGAACTTGCACGGACAGGCGGTGTGCCCCTGATGGACGATCAGAACAAGAACCTCATCCTCGCGACGGCCCTGAGCTTTCTCGTCATCCTGGTCTGGTTCGTCCTGTTTCCGCCCGAGGAACCCGTCCAGCAAACACCGCAGGAAACCGCGGGCCAGGTGCAGACCGACGGCGGCGCCCCGATCGCCGCCACGCCCAGCACGGGCGGCACCGCGGGGCAGACCGGCACGCCGCCGACGCTGGCCACCACGGCCGAGGAGTCGCGCGAGATCGCGCTGTCCAAATCGCCCCGGATCGAGATCGACACCCCCAGCCTGACTGGCTCCATCGCGGTGCGCGGCGGGCGGATCGACGATCTCGCGCTCAAGGCCTACAACGAGGATCTGGACCCGGAATCGCCGCTGGTCACGCTGCTCTCGCCGGTGGGCGGGCCGGATTCCTACTACGCACTCTTCGGCTGGGCGCCCGGCGGCGCGCTCGCGCTCGAGGACGTGCCCGGTGCCAACACCCAGTGGCAGGTGCCCGAAGGCGCCCGCCTGACGCCCGACAGCCCCGTCACGCTGAGCTGGGAGAACGCCGGCGGCCTGCGCTTCGAACGCACGATCTCGGTCGACGAGGACTACATGTTCTCCGTCACCCAGCGCGTCATCAACACCGGCGCGGACGCCCAGCGCCTGGCCCCCTACGGCGTCGTGGCACGTCATGGCGAGCCCGACGTCACCGGCTTCTTCATCCTGCACGAAGGCGTGGTCCGGGTCTCGGACGGCGAGCTGGAAGAGATCGACTACAACGACATGCCGGACATGGATTTCGACGAGCGCGAGGCCGGCCGGGTCAACCTGCAGGCGGTCGAGCAGACCGGCTGGGTCGGGTTCACCGACAAGTACTGGATGACCACGCTGATCGCCGAGCCGGGCCAGTCGTTCAGCTCGGTGGCGAAATACACCGGCGCCGCGGATATCTACCANACGGAAATGCGGCTGCCGACGGTCACCGTGGCGCCCGGCGAAAGCCANGAGATCTCCTCGCGCCTCTTCGCGGGCGCCAAGGAGTGGGAAAAGATCCGCAACTACGAGGAAACCTTCGGCATCGACCGGTTCGTCGATTCCATCGACTGGGGCTGGTTCTTCTTCCTGACGAAGCCGATATTCTCGGTGCTGCACTGGCTCAACGTCACGCTTGCGGGCATGGGCCTTCCGGGCAGCATGGGCTGGGCGATCATCGGGCTGACGCTGATCATCAAGGCGATCCTCTTCCCGCTGGCCTACAAGTCCTACGTCTCGATGGCGAAGATGAAGGAACTCCAGCCCGAGATGGAAAAGATCAAGGAGCGCGCCGGCGAGGATCGCCAGAAGCTCCAGCAGGAGATGATGCAGCT